>Ga0066837_10001453_pt1 | contig 10940 bp, 4 predicted proteins | sample ETNtaG_25_FD_66730 | JGI IMG/M metagenome (GOLD analysis project Ga0066837, IMG submission 66730) | Marine microbial and viral communities from oxygen minimum zone, Eastern Pacific Ocean - ETNP201302SV86 | ecosystem: Environmental > Aquatic > Marine > Oceanic | place: Pacific Ocean: Eastern... | reverse complement strand
CCAAGAGGGTGCATTCCAGGCAGTTGGTTCAATTCCACTCTGGGTGATTGTCAGTGGAACTCCCCTGGTCATTACACAGATCAAGCAGAGTTGACTCAAGAGATTCCTTGCCCGATTGGAAGCTATCAGCCGAATACTGGACAGTCGAGCTGCTTACTCTCACCGCCGGGTAATTACACAGACGTTGAAGCATCGATTACACCAACTCCATGCCCAGCCGGCCAATATCAGCCAGCTGAGGGCCAGACCGCGTGCATCGAGAACGATGCTGGCCACTTCTCACTAGAAGGTTCAGTCGAGCAAGACCCCTGTCCGAAGGGAACCTACCAGCCTTCTACCGGACAGACGGATTGCCTCAATGCCGACCCCGGACATTTCGTCAATGTCACGGGCTCAACGTCTCAGACACCGTGCTCGCAGGGGAACTATTCATCCACGTCGATGGCAGAATCTTGCACCGAGGCGAGCCTTGGTTATCATGCACCCAATACAGGTTCGACAGAGCAGACAGAATGTGCTGCCGGAACTTTCACTGACGAGACCGGCCTTGCGCAATGTAAGTATGCTAACCCCGGTCATTTTGTTGCCTCCACAGGATCATCCAGTGAGACTCCATGCCCTCCTACCCAGTACCAGCCTTTGGGGGGGCAATCCTCCTGTTTGCTAACTGACCCAGGGCATTATACGACCTCGTCGGGCTCAATCGAGCAAACCGAATGCACTTGGGGATATTACCAGAGTGAGTCTGGGAGTGTTCGTTGTCTGACCTCTAAACCAGGTCACTACGTCAATCAATCTGGCGCCGCTGAACAGACTCCTTGTTCTCCAGGTTCATACCAGAACCAGTATGTGAAACGAGAATGCATCGAGGCCTTTGAAGGATATTTTGTCGCAGAAGCGGCCTCGCCCTCTCAGACCCGTTGTCCACTTGGGTATTACACAGATTCGAGAGGCTCGGTAGAGTGTAATCTCGTCTCTCCTGGGCACTACACCACTACAGAAGGGGCGACAACTCAAACTCCCTGCTCGTATGGTACTTACCAGCCTGAATCAGGGCAGTCATCCTGCCATTACGCAGACGAAGGACATCATGTTCCGGAGGAGGGCGCAATCCAACAAACTCCGTGCGCTCCGGGTTCTTATCAGGCGCTTTCTGCGATGCAATACTGCATAGACGCCGATCCTGGTTATCACACTCCTGATCCAGGAATGACCGAGCAGGTCATCTGCTTAGCAGGAACCTTCCAGCCCGATGCTGGACAAGGAATCTGCCATCAAGCGGACAAGGGCCATTACGTTCTGAGTTCTGGAATGACCAAACAGATGATTTGCAGCGCGGGTTGGTACCAACCTGAAGTTGGTCAGCTTGAGTGTCTGCAGGCACAACCGGGCTACTATTCTCCAGCGGCGGGAACCGCTGACCAGATTGCCTGCGAGCCCGGTACATATCAGGGCCGGACTGGAGCCTCCAATTGCAACTATGCAGAGGTAGATCACTACGTCGAGTTGGCAGCCTCGGTTTCTCAGACGCCCTGCCCAGATGGATCATCCCAACCATTGGAAGGACAATCAGAGTGCGTCTTCCCTCCTGGTCTAAGCACACTGATGATTCTCGCATTAGCAGGCGTTGGGCTGATTTTAGTCACTGGCCTCGTTCTTATTATGCGTAGAAGAAATTGACTTGGCCCAACATTGAATGTGCACTACCGTCGGAATGACTAAAGCGAACCTAGAACCATCTGCCGCCTATGATAGATAGCCACCGATTGAAGCCTTTGCTTGCTCTTTCTTTAGTCGTCATGATGCTTGGCATGAGTGCATCAATTGGAATAACCGAAGACTCTCCTCCAAATGAGGAAACAGAACTCCCTCAAGTCATTGAACCTAGATCCACACATGGCGGTCTAAACATTCCCGGTTCGACCGGGGGCTCGGTCTATTCAGCCTCAACGATTTATGCCACGTGGAATTTCACTTGCGCGGTCCTCAACACCAACGGCATGAAGTGCTGGGGTGAGGGTAATTTTGGGAAACTCGGAGACGGAAACTGGGACAATTCCATGGAGCCTGTGAACGTCCAACTAGGAAATAACGCAGGAATCAACACCGCGACTGAGGTAGGAACGGGTTTGAGTCATCACACCTGCGCCATGATGACCGATTCCACACTGCAGTGCTGGGGAGAAGATTGGTATGGTCAGAATGGTCATGGCAGCAGTGGTGGATTCCATGGTGGAGATAACACTCCTGTGGTAGTTAATATGCCCACTGGGCGGACCGCGCTGACAGTAACCACCGGTGGTCATCACACGTGTTCAATTATGGACAATAGTTCATTGTGGTGTTGGGGACAAGCCGGTTCGGGCCAACTCGGAACTGGAACTTTCGCTGACCAGAACATCCCGGTGCTGGTCCCATTACCAACAAATGCCTCGCCAATCGCCGTTTCAGCCGGCTGGGATAGCACTTGCATCATACTCCAAAATAACACTGGGATGTGCACTGGTAGTAATCAAGATGGCCAACTCGGTGATGGTACCCAAGCCAATACATCATCATCATTTTCTCCTATTTCCGTACTACCTCCAAATAGCAATTTATCAGCAATCTCTATGGGAGCTAGGCACACCTGTGGTTTGTTGAAAAATGGTAGTATCTATTGCTGGGGATTGAACACATGGGGGCAGCTTGGTGACAACACAACTGAACCAAGAAACGACTCATCGGTGCAAGTCATTCTGCCCGCAGGTAGAACTGCCATCGCTGTGGATTTGGGGTTGCGCCACACATGTGCCATCCTCGATGACAATAGTGCGGTGTGCTGGGGTGACAATGAGTATGGTCAAATCGGAGACGGTACCACCACTGACCGCCTAACTCCTACGGCTATATCGTTCCCAGGTGGCATTGGTGTGGCGACGATTAGCGCAGGTCGCGTTCACACTTGTGCGGTCGTGATGAACGGATCGGTATACTGCTGGGGAGCCCACCACCTCGGTCAACTCGGCAATGGTTTGGCTGACAGCGATATTCCAATGTATGTCAATCTCAGTACTGGAGGGCAATATCATCACGCATCTCTTGGCGAGAGAGATCTCGACGATGATGGAATCCTCTCGATTTTTGACGACACACCTTACCCTCCTCCTGTCTGTCCAATGGGGCAATACGTGGTAGGCTACGAGTGCATCGAAGCATCTCCAGGTAATTACACTCCTACGTCTGGTATGTCTGAACAGTTCCCCTGCCCAGCAGGAACCTACCAACCTGAATCTGGCCAGGCCTCATGTTATGATGCACCATTAGGACACTATATTCCATCTAACAGTTCAATCAGTGCGATGACGTGTCTAGCAGGGACCTTCCAGAATCAAACTGGTCAGACTTCGTGTCTCGATGCCCCTCCTGGAAATTACACCATTGCTGATGCTGCTTCTGAACCGATTATGTGTGGCGTCGGTCGATACCAACCACTGAGTGGCCAAACCTCGTGCCTCGTGAGCGATGCGGGCTATTTTGTCGAAACTGAAGGCCAAACAGAGCAGATTGCATGTGAAGTAGGCACTTACCAACCGGGAATCGGCCGCTCAGATTGTTTCAGAGCCGAAGAGGGTCACTATGTGAGTCAGGAGGCTGCAATCGAACAGACGGAGTGTGAGGCTGGGACTTATGCCAACGAACGCGGCTCATCCGAATGCAAATTGGCTGACCCCGGGCATTATGTTGGGTCTATGGCAGCTGCTGCACAGACCGCCTGTGCACCGGGTGAATACCAACCTCAATCCTCCCAGACCTCGTGTCTCACGACTGAGGCTGGCCATCAAAACCCCGACATTGGTTCTACAGATATGATTCCGTGTGAGGTCGGATATTACCAACATGAGACCGGCCGGACCTATTGCCTCGCTGCAGACCCCGGATCTTACGTCCCAGCCCCTGCAGCTTCGGCTCAAATCGAATGTCCTGCAGGAACCTACTCTCAAGAATCAGCCAGCACTAGTTGCATTGATGCCGACGCTGGTTATCATATTCCAGAGTCAGGCTCAACAGACCAAATCGAATGCGTTGCAGGAACTTATTCTTCCGATGCAGGATCCACAGTCTGTGCCAGTGCAGACCCCGGATATTACGTGTTGAGTAAACAAGCAACCAGCCAAATTGCGTGCGACGCAGGATCTTATCAGACAGAATCTGGGGCTACTGGTTGCTTGCAGGCCACCCCTGGACACTATGTTGAGTCCAGCGCAAGCGACTCTCAGGTTTCTTGCCTCGCTGGAACCTATCAGGCAGAGGCTGGGAAAACTAGTTGCATTACCGCACCTCCAGGAACTTACGCTGCTGAAGAATCCTCAACCACAGTCGAAAACTGTGGCCCCGGAACCTACCAACCGGATTCGGGCCAATCCTCATGTCTCGAAGCCGAGGTAGGTCACATCGTAGATTCTCACGGCGCAACCGAACAGACTGCATGCGAAGCTGGAACCTACCAATCCCTAGTTGGACAGACTGAGTGTGAAACCGCCAGTCCTGGAAGTTACGCTGCATCTCCCGGCTCAGCAGAAGCAACTCCATGCTCGCCTGGAACCTACCAGCCAATGTTCGGAGCGGATTCCTGTCGCCTCGCTAGTAAGGACCATTTCGTCGAACTTGAGGGTGCAATCAGTCAGACACCTTGCCCTTCGGGATCTTCTCAAACGAACGAGGGCCAGTCATCTTGTGTCGTCAATGTGGATAACTCACTACCTATCGAAATGATCGCGATTGGAGGGGTGGTCGTCCTAGCCCTAGCAGGATTCATGCTCACTCGTGGTAAGAGTGAGCCTGAGCCTGTGCCCCAGCGCCGTCGAAGGCCACCCAAGGGTGCCCGTCGCAAGAGGAAGCGACCTGAGAGCGCACGTAAGGAGGTAGAGGACCAGAATAAGTGGGGAAGGCCTTCTGAGGACTCCGGAGGCGAAGAGGAATGAATCGCTTGACTGAACCATATCGACGGACGATACTCTCTCTCTCCCTCGCGCTGCTAATGCTCGGGATGTCTGCGGCTTTCGCCCTAGATGCTGGAGAGTCTGAATCTCTACCAGAGGAGCAGATAACGCGTGAGAATCACTCACCACTCCACGAGCCTGGCGCACCCCTAGGGTCAGTTTACACCAACCTAACTGTCACCCAAGGATACCATCATGCCTGCATGATTCAAGCGAATCATAGCCTGATTTGTTGGGGAAATGGCGGCGGTGGTAGATTGGGCCAAGGCTCTTCCACTAATTCAGCAACTCCTGTCTATGCTAATCTTCCAGCCAATGAGACTCCTGTGGAAATCGGTGCTGGATGGTGGCACACATGTGGACTGATGGAATCTGGTAAGATTTACTGTTGGGGATCTGGCGGATTTGGCCAAATGGGTAATGGCCAAACCCAAGATAACAACTACGAGATGAAACAGGTTTCACTCCCATTTGGAAGAACAGGGAAAACAATTGCAGTCGGTGAACACCACGCCTGCACTATCGCCGACAATGACGAGGTCTATTGTTGGGGCAATAACGAGCAAGGAGCAGTAGGAGCCTCAGGATACCAAGACGCGGAAGCAACTCCTGTTCATGTTGATCTGCCCGGCACTGTTTACGCGATATCTATTGGTGCGGGCAATGAACATACTTGTGTTGCGGTGAATACTGGAAGAGCATATTGTTGGGGAGAGAATTGGAATGGTCAACTCGGCCATGGTGGCTCGGAATGGAATTCATACACCCCAGTAATGGTCCAGATTACCGGAAATCGCGACGTTGTTTCGATTGCCGCTGGAGGTTGGCATTCCTGTGCTATCCTCGACAATGGCAAAGTCATGTGTTGGGGGGCAGACAGCTGGGGGCAACTAGGAGATGGTGGTTCGAGTGAGGACCAGTTTACTCCAGTGTACGTCAGTATGGGGTCTAATACTGCTCGCGCAATTGTGACAGGTTGGGATACCAGTTGCATGATTCTCGATAATGGCGAAACCCAGTGTTGGGGTAAAAATAACAAAGGAGAGGTCGGTACTGGAGACTCTGGCATAAATGAGTACTCAACTCCCGCGACTGTAGCAGGTTCCCACGACTTTGTCTCGATTTCGATGATCGATGAGGGAGCTTGTGCTATCAACTCCGATGCTGAGGTGTATTGCTGGGGTGACAACTGGTATGGTCAAGCAGGAACCGGTCAAACAAACACTGAAGAGTATATTCCAGTCGAGCTCGATTACAGCAATAATCACGCCAAAATGAATGATCGTGACCCCGATGATGATGGGATTTTGACGATATTCGACCCAAGCCCCTACGGATGTATCGCGGGTACTTGGATTAACATTTCAACAGGGGATTGTGCCGCCACCGACCAAGGCTACTACACAGATCAACCGCAGTTGTACTACCAGATTCCTTGTGCGAATGGTACCTATCAGCCATCTAGTGGGCAAACGAGTTGTCTATTGGCACCCGCTGGATATTATGTCGATTATGAGGCCGCGGTGGAGGCAACACCCTGCCCTGCTGGCGAATATCAGCCTACGGAGGGTCAGACAAGTTGCCTTGAGACCATAGTTGGACACTACACCACTGGTGGGGACGCCAACCCGATCCCATGCGCTCCTGGATCCTATCAACCAGCCTCTGGACAGAGCGAATGCATACTCGCCGATCCCGGTTACCATGTTGATTCGAGTGGTTCATCTACACAATCTCTGTGTGCACCGGGCGGATACTCTGCTGGTAACGGCACCGCAGATTGCACCCTCGCGGAACTCGGGAGTTTCGTCGCCGGTACTGGAGCCACAAGTTCTGATGCCTGCGGCGTAGGAACCTATGCTGATGTTGAGGGGCTCATTGCATGCAAAGATGCCGACGCAGGACACTACGTCGATACCGAAGGTGCTTCTGAGCCTACCCCATGTCCTGTGGGTCAATACCAGACAGCAACGGGTCAAACCGAATGCATGGATACTGAAGCCGGCCATTACACCTCTGATGAAGGCAGTGCGAATCAACGCGAATGTGATCGAGGAAGCTTCCAAAGTTCAACGGGTGCATCTATTTGTGATGCAGCCGAAGCGGGCCATTTCGTCGATGAAATGGCCGCTTCAGTTCAGACTCCATGTACTGCGGGTTCCTACCAAAATGAACCTAGTAGCACCTACTGCAAGTATGCATCAGAAGGCCATCACGTTCCCGATGCAGGCTCTTCGAGTCAAACTCGATGTTCTGTTGGTACATTCTCAGACACCACTGGCCTTGTCGAATGTCACCAAGCCTCGCCTGGATACACAGTGATAGTCGAGGCTTCCACCTCGCAGGATGCTTGCGAGATCGGTACTTACCAGTCTGACTTCGGTCAGACACATTGTGAAGATGCGGATATGGGACACTTTGTTCCAGCCGAAGGTGCGTCTGCACAGACTCCTTGTCCCATTGGTACCCACCAAAGCCGAACCGGGCAGTCATCTTGTGTCGATGCCGAACCAGGTTACTTCGCAGGTCAGGAAGGTATGACTAATCCTGACTTCTGCACGGCGGGAACATACCAACCAAACTCAGGACAAAGTGCCTGCCTAGAGGCTGATGCGGGACACTATGTGGAATTGAGTGGAAAGACCGAACAGATCCCTTGCAAGCAAGGGAATTACCAACCGAATTCAGGTCAGAGCTCTTGCCTAGAGGCAGATGCTGGCCACATCGTTCCTGAGAGTGGCGCGTCGGCTCAGACACCGTGTGAGCCGGGCACCTATCAGGACAGAACCGGCGAGATCACCTGTCGTCTCGCGGCCAAGAATAACTATGTCGATGAATCCGGTTCTGACTCTCAAAAGAAGTGCGCAACCGGCTACTCCCAACCCGAGCGCGGTCAGAGTGAATGCCTGAAGGATGCTACCGAATCATCCCTGCCGATTGTGCCGATTGCAGGCGCGGTCGTCGTTGCTGCAGCAGTTGGGTTCTTCATGATGAATCGAGGCAAGTCGGGTGGCCCACCGAAGGGTGGTGCATCTGGTGGTAATATGCGCCGCGGGCCTCCACAAAAGGGAGCCAAGCGAGGTAAGAAGCGACCTGAGTGACTCGATTTTTGAATTCTTTTTGAGGTTGAGTGGGCGGTTCGCTTGAAATGCGAACCCGCCTTGTGGCGGCCATGCGCGAGCATCCCTCCGACAGGGTAGACCTACGCTCCGACACAGTGACACAGCCGACCGCCGCGATGCGTGAAGCGATGGCAGAAGCCGAAGTAGGCGACGATGTCCTCGGTGATGATCACACGGTAATAGCTCTCGAAAACAGGCTCGCGGCTATGCTCGGCAAGGAAGCAGGCCTCTTCGTGCCGAGTGGAACTATGTCCAACGCCATCGCCATTCGTGCCCACACGAATCCTGGTGATGAGGTAGTCACCGAAGCCACCAGCCACATCTACATCTACGAAGGAGGTGGCTTCGCAGCCCTATCTGGTTGCTCAATTGCCCTCGTTCCCGGCCGAGCAGGAATCATGGATCCGGCCGATGTTCGCAAAGCCATCCGTAAGGTAGACGGCAGTTTTGGGCACTTCCCGAACGGCTCTCTCGTCTGCGTCGAAAACACCTCGAACCGCGGAGGTGGTTCTTGCTACGATCAAGCAACACTCGACGAAATCGGGCGCATCGCTCACGAAAACGACTGCAGTGCTCACCTCGATGGTGCTCGAATTTTCAACGCGGTCGCAGCGACCGGAACTGATATCGCACGCATGGTAAGAGAATATGACACAGTCTCGATTTGCCTTTCGAAGGGACTTGGTGCCCCAATCGGTAGCGTCCTCATCGGACCACGAGACTTCATTGATTTAGCGTATAGATGGCGGAAGATGTTCGGTGGCGGCATGCGTCAAGCAGGAATCTTAGCTGCCGCCGGTCTCTATGCGCTCGACCAACACGTCGATCGCTTGGCAGAAGATCACGACCGCGCACGCCGCCTCGCAGCGGCGGTCAACGAAATGGATGGCTACGCGGTCGACATGGATTCGGTACAGACCAATATGGTGTATATTTCAACAGCTAATGGAGAGGCCCAGAAAGTCGTGGAACAGTTGGCAGAGCATGGTGTGGACACCCTGACAATCGACGATTCAACAGTCCGCGCAGTCATCCATCTTCACATCACAGACGAAGATATCGAGCGCGCAATCGCAGCATTTGCCACGACGCAATGAAGGCGAACCATTCATCATCAGCGCGAATTCCGCAATTTGATGCGAACCGTTCTGGCCCTCGCGATGGTGGCTCTTTTGCTGGCTCCCATGGGAGCGTTAGCTGAGAGCGCACCAATCTGGACGACAGCCCGCCATCAGGAGGATTCTGGAACTTTCGGCGGGCTGAAACTTGCCTTGGGAAACGGCACAGTAAGCGCGAGCACGTCCTCGCAGTACAACGATCTACCAAATATCATTGAAGTTTACACAGCCACCTGGTGTATGAATTGCGTTTCCAGTGAGCACGCGATGGATCAGGTGACTGAGGGTACAGATTCGGTACTGATTCACTACCATCGTCATTGGTTTGAGATTGAGGATCCATTTGGCTCGAACAGTACCGAGGAGCGTTGGGTTGCAGTATATGGTGAGTCGTCAAAAGACAATGTTGGTACTGAGAGGGCAGCGCCGACCTCCGTCATAGATGGACAGCGAATGCACTCAGGTTCATCCCCCAAGGGAACTTCTCTTGTCGACGATTACTCGCAATCTCTGTTGGTTGGGAACCGCGCTTGGTTCATGGATGGAACAATCGACTTCTCTGTTGACTTCACCGATGGAGTAACCTTCTCTTGGAATTTCGACAATCTCGTATTTTCCTGTGCTGACGAATGTCCGCCTCAAACGACGACCCCATGGATTCTCTTCGTGGAGGACTCGGCGCGCTTCGAGGACGGCTCGAACGGACTCGATGATTACGTGCATGTTGCTCACTCGGCCGTGCAACTAGATGGCACAAACGGCACAGCCACTCTCGATATCCCGACGGCATCAGACGGAGAAGACATGAACGCTGTACTGCTCATCGATTGGAACGTCGAGCACCCACCAGATCCTGGCTTTCACAATCCACTTCCAGCGGTAGGAATTGCAACTTTTCTCTCACTTCTAGCTGCTATTCCACTTACTCGGGCCTCGCATCAAGAGTGAGTTGCACACACCTCAGCAATCGGCGAGTTCAAGAACCCCCTCTGAGCATCCTCGATGCTCGGTGGTGTCATGGTTCTGGAAGTCGGCTTGTCGGTAACTAACGAGGAGGTGCCCCCTGGCCCTCTTCCTACATGGTTGCTTGACCACATGCGCCGCCAGAGTTGCGACCCTCAACCATACTCCTTGGGCGGGCCATCCCGAGTTCTAGTGTTGTATGCAGGCGAGGAGGCGAGGCGCGAGAATCTCGAGCGACTTGCTGACGAGGGTGTGGTGATTGACAGGACTCTGCACCACACCCTCACCTCTCTCGAGAAATCTCTGCTGGCAGATTTGCGGATGCCGCGCGTGTTGTCGCTTTCGGGCGGCTGGAGATTGGTATTGGATGCCGCTTGCGCTGAGGCGGCTGCACAGCTTGAGTTTCCAATCATGCATCCTATTCCGAGTCTTGAGTGGAACCGCAACAAGACTCGTTCGCTGGCTTCACTGCATGCGGTCTTGGCGCGTGAGGGATGCCTCGATGAGTGGGATGGCGCTGGAATCGAGGGCTTTTCACGCGTGTTGAAGAGTCTTGAGGAAGCACTAGGCGGGACTCATCCAGATTTTGTCACGAGCCGCGTGATTGAGGCGCTGAATGCCTCACTGGAAGCTGGTCTGACGCCGTTCAGCCTCTCTGAAGTAGATGGAATCATCATGCTTGACCACGCACCGATGATGCCCGCGCGTCGTGTGGAATTACTCGAAGCAATATCTCGTCACAAACCAATTCACCA
>Ga0066837_10001447_pt1 | contig 10967 bp, 11 predicted proteins | sample ETNtaG_25_FD_66730 | JGI IMG/M metagenome (GOLD analysis project Ga0066837, IMG submission 66730) | Marine microbial and viral communities from oxygen minimum zone, Eastern Pacific Ocean - ETNP201302SV86 | ecosystem: Environmental > Aquatic > Marine > Oceanic | place: Pacific Ocean: Eastern... | reverse complement strand
ATTTAATACAATTAAAATGAATTTTTTACATGAATGAAAAATCGGATAACAATCCAAGGCCATTATACATTAAAAGGGTAGAGAAGGAAGATCCTGAAAAACGATTATCTGAATCACTAATTAAAAAATATGGCGAGAGGTTTTCAGACTATAGAAAACAATATTTTAAAATTTTAGATAACCCAAAAAATGAGTATGATTCAGTTGCAGAATATCCACTTAACGTCTTAGTTGAAGTTTTGAATAAATGTAATCTTGAATGCATTATGTGCTTATCATCACATAGAAAGGGTCCCACTAAAGTAATTGATGATGAAATGATTGATAAACTCTTCAAAGAATTCAAGGAGAATAATTTACCAGCCTTAATGTTTGGAGCAGGAGAAGAACCTCTAATGTATAAAGACATAGACAAGATGTGGGAAAAAGCAAATTCAATTGGAATTATGGATAATTTTCTGTTTACTAATGGGACGTTCTTAAATGAAGAAATGCGTCAAAAAATTATAGAAAATAAAGTTTCGCGAGTATTTATTTCAATAGACGCAGCAACTGAACAAACCTACAGAAAAATTCGTCAGACAAATAGAGGTATAGATGAAGATATACAAGGAAATAAAAAATTACAGATTATAAATGAAGATGAGAATAGGTTAGAAAAGATAGAGGATAATATCAAAAAACTAGTTGAATTAAGAGATTCGAAAAAATTATCATTACCACTAATTCGAGTCTCATTTGCTGTACAACATGCAAACAAACATGAAATTGAATTGTTTAAAACAAAATGGGAAAATGTAGTCGACTTTATTGAATTTCAAGAGACACAGAATATTGGTTATGATAAACTAGCTAAATTATCTGAAGAAGAGCGATGGAGGAGAAGAGAACCATTATACAGAAAAGATTACAAGAAAGATTGTAATGCACCATTTCATTCTGCAACAGTTTGGGCTGATGGATCAGTAATTCCATGTTGTACTTTTCAAGGCAAAAATTTGACTTTGGGAAATATTAATGGTATTCCGGAATTAGGCATTCCAGCAACATCATTAAAAGAATTATGGAACGGTGAAAAAATTAATGAATTAAGAGAACAGTTTAGAACAGGAAAATTAAATATTGTTTGTCAGTCATGTCTGAATGCAAGACAAACAGAATTATGGGAAAATATTGAAGAAGAAAGAAAATAAAATTCTAAGGAAAACCATGAAAATATGTAAAAAATGTATCCAACCAGATTCTAGACCTGGAATTTACTTTGATAAGAATGGGGTTTGTGGAGCATGTTTGTGGGAAGAAGAAAAAAAAATAATAGATTGGGATGCGCGCTATAAAGAATTACAAAATATAGCTAAATGGGCCAAAGAAAATTCTACTGGTAATTATGATTGTGCAATAGGTGTAAGTGGAGGAAAGGATAGCACAAAACAGGCATTAACATCTCGAGATAGATTAGGATTACGTTGTCTATTAGTAAATAGTGAACCAACTGGAATTACAGAGATAGGCAAACATAATATAGAAAATTTAAAGAATTTAGGATTTGATGTAATTAGTCTAAGACCAAATCCTATAGTCATGAAAAAATTAGTAAGAAGAGATTTCTTCAAATACATAAATCCAGTTAAGATTACAGAGTATTCATTATGGGCGTCAACATACATTGTTGCAGAAAAATTTAACATACCATTAATAATTCAAGGAGAAAATCCAGGTTTAACATTAGGAGCTAGTAATACAGGAGTAGGTACAGATTCGAATGCAATGAAAGCAAATGAATTAAACACAATTGCTAAAGACTGGAGAGAATATCTTGAAGTTGATGGAATTAAGGAAGAAGATCTTTATTTTTTTAGATATAACAGAGAAATATTAGAAAAAAATGGATGTAAAGCAATATGGTTAAATTATTTTTTAAAAGAATTTACAAATCATGAAAATGCAATTTTTTCTAGAGAACATGGATTACAGTGGAGACGAGAAGATTTTGATCATGAATCAATTGGGACATATTCACAATATTTTCAATTAGATACGGATTCAACACAAGTTAATCAGTTATTAAAATTCATTAAATTTGGATTTGGGCAGTGTATGGATCACGCATGTTATGATTTTAGAGAAGGTAGGATAACAAGAAAAGAGGCAATCGAACTAGTTTTGAAATTGGATGGAAAATGCTCTGATGTTTATATTAAGAAATTTTGTGATTACATAGACATTACACAAGAAGAATTCTGGAAAACAGCTGATAAATTTAGAGGTAGTATGTGGAGTAAAGATGTTGATGGAAAATGGAAAAATGAAATTCGACATATATTAGAAACAGAAAGTAATGTCTAGATATGAATAAAATATAAGGTATAGTAAGATTTTTTATAACAAAGTATGAAAATTGCATGTTGTATAAAGGAAAAAAAGTACTAATTACTGGTGGAACTGGTTCATTAGGCAATGCACTGACTGCCAGATTATTAGATGTAGGTGCAGAAACTATCAGAATCTTCAGCAGAAATGAAAGTAAACAAATTGAAATGGAATCAAAATTTAATGATGATCGTCTGCGATTTTTTGTCGGAGATGTGAGAGACTCTGAACGTTTGACAAATGCATTAGAAGATGTAGATATTGTTTTTCATGCGGCAGCGTTAAAACATGTCCCAAAAATTGAGTATAATCCATTCGAAGCCATAAAAACAAATGTCATTGGTTCACAGAATGTTATTGATGCCAGTATTAGGCAGAATGTTGAGAAGACAATATGTGTTGGGACAGATAAAGCGGTTTCTCCATTAAACACATATGGTGCTACAAAATTACTAATGGAAAAATTATTTGTTAATGCAAATAATTATTTGAATCAAGAAAAACATAAAACTAAATTTATAGCTGTTCGCTATGGAAATGTTTTAGGAAGTAGCGGTTCTGTTATTCCAAAATTTATTGATTTAATTAAAAATGGAAAACCAATAACAATTACAGACCTAAAAATGACTAGGTTCACAATAACGATGAATGAAGCATTGGACTTTATTTTAAATGCTACAGAAATTGGAAAAGGCTCAGAGATATTTATACCAAAATTATCTGCATATGATATTGAAGTTTTGATAGAGGCATTAACTGAGTTAATTGGAAAAACGGAAAGAAAAATTATTGGGATAAGACCTGGTGAAAAACTACATGAGACACTTATCAATACAGACGAGATGCGTTATGGATGGGAGATTAATAATATGTACATGATAACTAATCCACATTATGAGTTATTCAATGATATTGAACATCAAAAACAATATGAAAAAATTAAAAAAATAGAAAATATGAGTGCATATACATCAGATATTGCCCCAAAAATCTCAAAAGAAGAGTTTTCAGAAAAAATTAAGCAATCAGGACTTGTTTAGAATTATTCTAATTCAAAAGTATATTGAATTAATTTAAAACCATTATTCTTAAAGAATCGTAGGGATTTTTTATTTTTTGGATTAACATTTGCAAGAAAACGTTTGCGAGGATTTTTTTTAATTAATTCATTTAATGCAAAATTTCCAATATTTTTGCTTTGAAATTTTTTTAAAAGGAATATTCCTATCTCATCATTTTTAGATAGATAAATCGAACCAATTTTTTCTTTTGATCTAAAAATTATATACCATTTTGAATATGGTTTTGATTTGATAAATTTTATATGCGAATTATAAGTTGGCATTTTTTTATGTGAAATATTAGCAGTTGAGTCTCTCTCTTCAAGTAAATCAAACAAAAATTCAGCATCAGCTTTTGTAACTGATTTTAAGAAGATCATTGCTTGATTTTTTTTCATTAGTAAATTTAGATGTAATAAACGATTAAATCTTGCTCTAAATTTGTTAGGACATTGAAGTCTTTCATTGTTGCTGAGATTGCATCAAATTGGGAAGGTAGTTTTAGTAAGGCAAAAAAATTAATTCAAGAATCAAAAAATGCTGGGGCAAACGCAGTAAAATTTCAGATGTGGCGTGCAAATGATCTCTATAATAATAAACACCCAAACTGGAAATTTATTAAAAAATCCGAAATTACATTCGAAAAAGCCAAAAAATTAAAACAAATTGCAGATAAGACGAGGATTGAATTTTTTTGCAGTGCATTTTATCCTGAAGCAATAGAATTGCTAGAAAAATTAAAGGTAAAACGATATAAAATTGCTTCAAGAACTTGTTTACTAAAGGATCCATTTTCGTTAGAAACTTTGAAAGAAAAATCGAATACGATGAAACCAATAATAATCAGTATGGGTATGGGAGGGAATAAAAAGCAAATAGAAAACATATTTTCAAAAAATAAAAAAACATTTTGTTATTGTATATCAGAATATCCAACAAACATTAATAAAATTAATTGGAAAAATGCAGTAAAGTTTGATGGATTTTCTGATCATACGTTAGGAATTACTGCACCAATAATATTTGCAATGCTAAAGAAACAGAAAAAATCAAAGAACATTATAATTGAAAAACATGTAAAATTAAATAACTCTAGGGGACCAGATGCTAGCTCATCAATTGATACATACGAATTATCTGAATTAGTTAAAATAATACGCCAAATTGAAAAATTAAAAATCTAGAGAAATCTTTTTGATATGTTCATCTGCTAAATATCCTAATTGCTTTTTATATTTTTTAAGAAATTCTTTCATCTTGGATTGTGAGATATTAATATCAGATAAAATTCCACCTGAATAAAAAAAATCCATTACAATGTTCTCGAAACCTAGAAGGTCAAAATCAAGCGATTTGGATTCTATCAAATTTAGATATTTATCAAGGTCAGATGAAACAACCTTCTTTTGTAATGATTTCCTTATAGCAAGTGGTAATTCTTCAACTGATTGTAGTTTATGCACTGATGGTAAGATTCCAAATGGCAAATTTCCAAATATTATTGATGGCTTTTCAAAAAAAGTCACATCAAAAGCAGATGTACCACGGATTGTAATAAGTAATGAACATTTCTTATACAATTCCTCTGTTGGAAACGTTGGATGAAGTAAACGTAAGTTTGGAATATCAAGTATTTCCTTGTATTCTGATGTACTCCTCCAACCACGAACTTCCATACCAGGATGTTCTTTAACAAATAAGGTATATTCTATTGGTAGTGATTTTGCAATATGCCGAATAACTTCTATTTGATTTGTATAAAATGGTGCATAATGAAGCACATTCATCTCTTCATCAACTGTCAATGGAAAATAAACAAATGGAACGTTAAGATCTATTTCTTTTTCTAGATTTTTATCAATAAACTGTTTTCTATATCTTCGTCCTATTGAAAATTTTGCCGCATCTAATATTACCTTGATCTTATTTCTTCCATAATATGAATAATGAGTTTTTGTATTCATTGAATCTGAAAATAAAATATAATCTGATAACGCTTTAAGTTGTTCTGTCTTTGATTTCTTTCTTCCTACCAAATAATTTTTTATTGTATCTGAATAGTTTAACGAATCTTTATGTTTTTTTAATTCTTTAAAATTTCTACCGGATTCTTTAATATTCTTAAGAGTATTTGTAAAATCAAAATCTTCTCCATTTTCAGCTATAATACTTCCTTGACCAACACGTGAAGTATACATTCCAAGTACCTTCACGCCTTTAGCAATACACAAATCATGAAATAATTTTTGATGATGTAATGGAGGATCATATGTAAGGAGATAATCAGGTTTTATTTCATCAATAATTCTCTCAAACAACTTGCATTCTTGTTCTAAAATTAATAAAATCTCATTTGTTGAAAATTTATAAAGTCTGTTAAATCTATAAAATATTCTTTCATTAATAGCTAATTTCCATAAATTAATCTTATATTTTTTTTCAAAGGTTCTTAAATATTCAATATCGGGTGACTCTTCCTTTTTTTTAATATGATCATTATAATACCAAGTTTGCTTGAAATCAACTGATTGTTGCTCTGTAAAGAATTCCTTTAATCTATTCGAAACATCAATAATTGCATAAAACTCTGAATCACATTTCCCTCGTAATTCATTTGCTAAGAAATAATGTAATAAAAAATTATTAATCCAAAAAATAATTTTATCTGCCATTTCTATTCTTTATGTTTTAACTATATAACCAGATTTGACTTCAAAATATTAAAAACTTGTTACACTTTTCTTCTCTGATCATTCCTTCACCTATTACTACTTTATCACAGGTACTAAAAAACGAGGGTCATATTATGGAAGAAATAAGATCAAGGTAATATTAGATGCGGCAAAAGGACTTTTTTAATTATTTTAATTTATGAAAAAATTTGTCTTAGTTTCTGCATGTTTGGTTTCTCTGACGACCAAATTTTTTTCTTACCATTACCCATTATCACGTCTAATAATCTGATATCTCTAACTAATCGTCTCATACCTTCTGGTTCTAATGATGCCGCCTGATCATATCCATATAATGTCCTATCCAATGTTATGTGCCGTTCTACTGATGTAGCTCCAAGCATCACAGCTGCAGCCGAGATAATTGATGCACCAACTTCATGTCCACTATATCCCACTTTACACCGAAATTTCTTCCGTAATGTTTGAATCATTTTCAAATTGGTTTCTTGTGGATTCATGGGATAAGAACTATGTGAATGCATTAATTCAAATGGGCATTTGTATTTTCTAAAAATTTTTACCGCTTTTTCAATTTCTTTCATTGTACTCATCCCAGTTGATATGAATGTATATTTGCCTTCTTCAGCTACCCTCTGTAGAAGCTCTTCATGAATCAACATAGCTGACGCAATTTTGTTATATTTTGTTTTAAATTTTCTCATATTTATCTGACTATCAATATCCCATGAAGAAGTAAACCACGGGATTTTACGTTTTTTACAATGTTGATCAATTTTTTTGAAGTCTGTTTCAGAAAATTCTCTATGTTCTCTCATTTCTCGCTGTGTTTTTCCCCATGGACTTTGTAAAAATGAATCAAGAAATTCTTGTGTATAGATTTTCCCAACGCTTTTCTTCTGAAATTTTACTGCATCAAATCCAGCATTTTTTGCAGCATCAATGATTTTCTTTGCCACAGTAGTACTTCCTGCGTGATTTGTTCCAATTTCTCCAATAATGAAAACCATATTTTATCGATTATCCTTTTCTTTAATTGGCCTTCTCAAATTATATGTAGATAAAATTAACTCTGTAAACTCTCTTAGTACTCCCTCTCCACCCTTTGTCTTACAAATATAGTCTGCAATATCTCTAATTTTCCTATTAGCGTCATTTGGTGCAATAGAGAGTCCTACTCGTTTCATTATCTTAAGATCATTCACATCGTCGCCAATATATGCGACTTCTTCCTTCAAAATTTTATATTTTTTACAAATTTCTGGAAGAAGTAGTTCTTTATCTTTAATTCCCATGTATACATGATCTACCTTCATTTTCTTAGCTCTTCTTAATACAATCTCTGAATTTTCTCTAGTCATCAAATTTATTTTCACTTTATCACTAATGAGACTCACTCCCATTCCATCTCTTGTATTAAATTTTTTCATTATTTCTCCTGTTTTTCCATAGTACATACCTCCATCTGTCAGAACTCCATCTACATCTGATATGATCAATTTAATTTTTCTACATTTTTTTATTAATTCAGTTTTTTTAATCATATAAATCTAAATAGAAATTAATTTATCGTTTCTCTCTTACAACACTAACTAAACTATAAAGAAGAATTGCCGTAATAAGAAGAACTGCACCCATAAGAAGAGTTCCTGCAGCAACTAGTGTTATATTTGTATTTAGTTTACCGATCTCCGCATAGTAATTTACTGCAAGATATGTGAAAATAGAACCGAGAATTAGAAAAAATACTGATGGAATACCATAAAACTTCAATGGATGTTCTATTGAGGTAAATTTTATTGTACTAATTATTACTGAAGTTCCATGACTTACTGGATTATGAACTGAAGTATCTCCTTCATAAAGTATTGTAACCGGAACTTCTGTTATTCGGAAATTTTTTTGGCTTGCTTTAATTAGAATTTCTGTTGAAATACCCATTCCTTTATCTGATGGAAAAATATTCTGTAACACTTTTTTATTATATGCTCTAAATCCACTTTGAGAATCAGTTAATTTTTGATTAATTGATGCATTAGTTACTTTTGTAATAGCCTTAATCCCAATTTTTCTATAACCTGGAACTTGATCGTTTTTTTGTAAAAAGCGTGATCCTATAACAATATCCGCAATATTTTCTTGAATTGGATTAATAACTTCTCCAATATCTTCTACTCTATGCTGACCATCTGCATCAAAAGTAACTAAAATTTCTGTTTCAATATCTTTAGCTCGTTGAAAAATTGTATTTATTGCAGCACCATATCCAGTATTTTTTTCATGTTTAACTACAATAACACCCAAATTATTAGCAATTTCCGAAGTCATATCTGATGATCCATCATCACACACTATTATTGAATTTGTAATTTTCTTTAATCTTGTAATAATTTTTGCAATATTTTTCTCTTCATTGAATGCGGGTATTCCAATTGTAATTTTCATGAGTTAATTTTTAGGGTTAAGATATAAAATCTAACTGATAAATTATACTAACCAAATTACAATTTACTTTTAATAAAATCAATAGAATTAACCGGTGAAGGATCTATGTGATTTAAGGTTGAAAAGTATATTGTTGAATAGTCCAGTAAATACACCAGATTGGTAATTTTTGTTAGAATACTCCCATCTAATGATTTAACAACTTTAAAATCAATTCCTTCAGTCTGAAAAAATTCCTTTAGAATATTCCATCTTTCCGATGTTTTATAATGATCATCTTTACCTTGAATTAAGACTGGTTTAACACCTGATTTTTTTTCCCAAGACACAATTCCATTATGACATGATTCAATTACATCCTCCGTCATAGCATGGGTTTTTGCATTTTCTTGTAATGAATTTTTATAGCGTATAGCTGCGGATTGAAATCCAGCTGGATAATATATACACATAATATCTTTAGTAAATTCTGCTAAATCCAGTGCTTTATTTTCTATAGTTAAGTTTCCTGAAAAAATATTTTTTTTTGTTTTTTCCAAGGCAGCAATAGATTCATGAATATCATTTGATTTTATTGGAAGGATTGGTTCTAGAATATTAAGGATTGAATATAAAAAACTAGGGAATGATGCTCTAGGGGAATGAACCATGGGAATTTTCTGAAAAAATATATTATTATTCTTACAGTATTCTTTCATTAATCCTCCTGAAGAAAAACATGCAGTGTTTGCGGAAGTTTCTTTTACGCTTTTTAAAATTGATAATGTTTCTGATGTATTACCTGAAACACTTGTTGCGATAACTAATGTTTTTGAATCAACTGTTTTAGGAAGTAAATATCCCTTCACATTATTAATATGAATGTCTTCTTTTGATAAAATTGAACCAAGTACGTCACCGACTGAACCAGAGCCTCCCATACCTGCAAAAACAATATGATCTATATTGTCCACATCTAGTTTCTCAAATTCTTTACCAAATGAATTACTAGCAATTTCCGGCCATTCATCATATATTTTAAACATCCCTTTCGAATCATTTTTTTTTAAATCTTCTAAATTCATTATCTGAATACTGGAAATTAATTATTATAAAATACTTAACTATAGATTCCTATCTAACTTGTTAAGAAATAATTAGCCCAGATTATTCATTATAGCATGAGCCTCAAAACTGTGGAATGGAAAAATAATTCTGTAATTATGATAGATCAAACGAAATTACCAAACACTCTTGAATTTGTTACTTATACCGATTTTAATCAAATTGCTGAAGCTATTCGAACCTTAGTAGTAAGAGGGGCACCTGCTATTGGTGTGTCTGGTGCATTTGGGCTTGCTTTAGCTGCATTACAAAGCGATGCAACTGAAAAAGATGAATTGATGTCATATTTGAAAAATGCTAAAAAAATTCTATTTGAAACTAGACCTACTGCTGTAAATCTTGCTTGGGGATTAGATAAGATCATACAAGTTGCAAACCAAGCAGATACTGTAGACGAAATAAGAAATGATGTGGTCGAAGCCTCCAAAAAAATGGCTGAAGATGATATTCAAAGTAACATGTCTATGGGAAAAATTGGTTCAGAACTTTTTGATGACAATGATACAATTATGACACATTGTAATGCCGGAGCTTTAGCTACTGTCGGATATGGAACAGCATTAGGTGTAATTCGTGCTGCAAAAGAAAGTGGAAAAAACATCAAAGTAATAGCAACAGAAACTAGACCCGTACAACAAGGATCAAGACTCACTGCCTTTGAATTAAAACATGACGGAATAGATGTTAGTCTAATTCCTGATACTGCTGTTGGCTATACAATGGCAAATGATCTAGTTAACAAAATTGTTGTGGGCGCTGATAGAATATTACGAACAGGGCATGTCTATAACAAGATTGGTACATATCAAGTTGCAACTATGGCAAAACAACATAACATTCCATTTTATGTTGCAGCACCGCTTTCAACTTTTGATATGAAAAGCAATCCTCAAGATGTAATCATTGAGCAAAGAAAAGCATCTGAGGTAACTGGAATTGGTGACAAAAAAACTGCACCAGATGGAATTAATGTCATAAATCCTGCATTTGACATGACACCACCCGAATTAATCTCTGGAATAATAACAGAAAAGGGAATTGCAAAACCATCATTTGAAGATTCCATTAAAAAATTATTTGAAGCTAATTAATGTAAAGTTTTTATTCATTTCATATTTCCTTTCTTCATGAACAGTGTTAATGCTGAGCAAGTTCGTGAATCATTGAAGAATTGTATGGATCCTGAGGTTCCATTAAGTATTATTGATATGGGCTTAATCTATGGAATTGATATTTCAGAAAATAACGATGTTAATATCAAAATGACAATGACTACAAAAGGATGTCCTTTACA
>Ga0066837_10001439_pt1 | contig 10987 bp, 12 predicted proteins | sample ETNtaG_25_FD_66730 | JGI IMG/M metagenome (GOLD analysis project Ga0066837, IMG submission 66730) | Marine microbial and viral communities from oxygen minimum zone, Eastern Pacific Ocean - ETNP201302SV86 | ecosystem: Environmental > Aquatic > Marine > Oceanic | place: Pacific Ocean: Eastern... | reverse complement strand
TCCCTCTGGCTCAAGCCCCAGAGTCTCAGTTAACTCCAGAGCGTAGAAATTTCCGGCCCAAACGAAAATTCCTCTTCGCCCCAACTCCTCTCCTATCATGGATGCTGTCTTGCTCGGATGGGTGAATGAAACAGTAGGGGATCTTTCTGAGATTCTGCTCGGTTCAGTAATACCCCAGACCTTCAATCCATCAATTCTCTCCAGACCTTCGAGCATCCTCAAGCATAGATATTGCTCATGTTCTTCAATTACCTTGTAAGCTTCACTCAGGGCTTCTCTTCTGGTTAGTCTATGATTGCCACTGCTTTCTCTCCCTATCCATGCAATATGGTCTATTGCGGCTTTCGTACCTGCCATCCCCTCATGGCTCTGCGTTCCAGTCATCCACCTGAATGGAATCTCTTCAGAAGAAACCCTCAATTTTGCAACTGGTAGTTCCTCCATGCGACCTTTCTTTCCCCATAACACCCCTTGATGAGGCCCGAAGAACTTGTACGGCGAACAGAGTAGGAAATCACACTCCATTTCTGAGATGTCAATTAGAGAGTGTGGAGCAATATGAACCGCATCAACTACTACCTCAGCACCGAATTCGTGTGCAATGTCAGCAATAGTTCGTACGTCGTTAATGGTTCCGGAGAGATTTGAGGCCGCCCCCACCGCAACCAACACTGTCTTTTCTGAAATTGTTCCTATTGCCGAATCCATGTCTAGAGTACAGTCTTCCGGATTGACATCGATCTTCCTAAGAGTTGCTCCTGACCACTCTGCTGCAAGCGACCATGGTCTAACGTTCCCATCATGATCGAGTCTTGTAACTACTACCTCGTCACCCGGCCCCCAGGTCTTGCTCAGAGCACTAGAGAGTTGGATATTGAGGCTCGTCATATTTTGTCCAAATGCGATCTCTGTGGGGTCCGAGCAGCCTATGAAATCTGCACATGCCTGCAATGCCTCGGAAATTATTTCATCAGTCTCCAAGGATGTGGCAAAACTCATCCCAGTATTGGCATTGTGGTTCAACAGGTAATCGCTTACCGCATCTACAACTGACCTAGGGACCTGACTACCTCCCGGTCCATCGAAGAAAACAGCCGCTCTCCCATTAATCGTCCTGCCCAAGGCTGGAAAACAATCTCTGATTTTCTTAATCGGATACACCCTCATCAACCACTTATTTTGGTGAAATCGACCTATTTATCACAATCTTCTGGACTTCTTGCGTACCTTCGTATATCTGGGTTATCTTCGCATCTCTGAAGAATCTCTCAACTGGGAAATCAGTAGTATATCCGTAACCGCCTAGTACCTGGACAGCTCTCTCGGAGACCCACATCGCAGTATCTCCAGCGAACAGCTTTGCCATGCTCGCATCCATCGTATGTCGAGGAGAACCCTCTTCGTAATGCTTCTGCTTAGCCAATGCCGCCTTGTAAACCATCAATCTGGCTGCTGTGGTTCTTGTTGCCATGTCTGCTAGATAATTCCCCACACTCTGATGATGCGCTATTGGCTTTCCGAAAGCCACTCTCTGATGCGCATAATTTAGGGCAGCCTCGTAGGAACCCTGTGCGATTCCTAGGGCCTGTGCAGCAATCCCGATTCGAGAGTTGTCCAAGGCATTCATTGCTATAGGAAAACCCTCTCCGGGTCCCTTTAGTACGTTCTCAACGGGGACTCTACAGCCATCTAGGACCAAGGAGCAAGTATCACTGGAGCGAATGCCCAATTTGTCTTCTTTCTTCCCAACAGAAAAACCCTCGAAGTCCTTCTCGACAATGAACGCTGTAGTTCCTCCATGCTTTTTACTCCCGAACTCGGGATGACCAACGTCCTTAGCAAAAAGTACGTAGATATCTGCACTAGAGCCATTTGTAACCCACATTTTTTCCCCATTGAGGACATAGTGACTCCCGTCTTCACAAATTTCTGCCTTGCATCCAAGTGCTGCAGCATCTGTTCCTGCTCCTGCTTCGGAGAGGGAGTAGGCACCAATTTCTTTTCCCGCAAGTCTAGTGAGGTACTTCTTCTTCTGCTCCTCATCTCCGTGCAAGGCTATGGTCATGGAGCATAATCCGACGTGAACACAGTACATCACTGAGAAAGACGGATCTACTCTTGCTAGTTCTTCGATAATAATGGCTTCAGATACGGCGTCGACTTGACTCCCTCCGTACTTGTCGGAGATGGTAATTCCTTGAAGGCCGGTATTCTCGCAGAAGTCTAACCATTCCTCGATTGGAGCACGTTGCTCCTTGTCCCTTTCAAGGCATGTCGGCGCCAATGTCTGCTCTGCGAAACCCCTGACCATATCTCGAATCATGCTTTGCTCTTCAGTCTCTTCAAAATCCATGTTCTCGGCCTCTCCGACGAAGAAGATATTGTTAATCTCTCTGAATCAGCAATTATTTCCAAGCGAATAGTTCAAATTAGAATCTATCGCGCGGCCGGACGATATCAAATGAATAGCGGGGATTATTTCGAATTTAGCATAGCTCATGACAGAAAATATACTCTGGATCACCTTTGGATACAGATGCTTGATGATGACGAGGAAGATTTGACCGTAAAGATCGGCATTAGCGAGTTCATTAGGGCCGAGTACGGAGAGATCGTTAGAGTTGTTCTGTCTAAACCAGAGGACGACAGCGAATTTCAGGTTGATACGGGCGAGGAGGAGTCCGAAAATGACGATGACGCAATACCTTCGCTCCTTTCCAGAGGGGATGAGTTGGATGTTGACGATTTGATTATCACCATCCGGACCAATGAAGATAGAGTCCTCATCAATGCTCCATTCCCATGTAAGATTGTGGAGTTAAACGGGGATGTCGAGGACAATCCAGACTTAGTGAATGAGGATGCATACCAAGATGGTTGGTGCATGATTGTAAGGCCTCACGATTGGGATGAGGACATGTATCTGAATGAATCAGAGTACATCGATTATCTAAACGAGATTTGACTCATGGCCAAGAAAGAATAGGCCAATCTTGGTAGTCAGATTCCTCCCATCCTATTTCATCCAGAAGTAAAATTACGACATCTCTTCTGTCGATGTCCTCTTCCACTTGTATCCTGTGTAACCAACTCTTCAATCTCCCAAGTTTCCTGCCCGGTTCTAGTCCAGTTAGGTTGGAAAGTAAGTTACCATCAATCAAGGGGGAATCTCCAGATTTCAGTTCGCCAGACTTATTGAAGGAAGATTCGAACTCATGGGTTTCGACCCCCAATCCTCCAAGGTAATCTAGTATTCTTCTTCTCTCTGGGCTAGGAATAGTTGCCCTGAATCTCCTCACACTACCTAGGGAATCGTCTAGTTCCAAATCTCGGTGTCCATGAAGAGTGGACAAGATAGCCCCCTCGTTCTTCGAAAGCCTGAGACTCTCGATGAGTTTCCCAGAGAGTTCGGGTCCTGTGGACTTATTGGAACTGCACATTAGTGCCAAATTCACGAGAGGGTCTCTGCAATGCCGCACTTCTTGATTCAATGTAATGCCCGGAAGAATCACGTCCAGCAATCCGTGTTCATACATCATTCTGACTATCTCTTTCGAATTCTGACCTGATAATATTGTTCGAAGTTCAGACCATATTCTCTCTTTCGAGACCTTTTCTAGCATCCCAAGGTTGGACGAAATAGCACCACTGAGGCTCAGATCCAACTTCCTCAGACCCTCGTCACCTTTTTCTAGGAATCTGAATGCCCGAATCACCCTCAGTCCGTCCTCTCCAAGCCTCTTCTCTGCATCTCCAACTGCTTTCAAGATCCCAGATCTTAGATCCGATTCACCTCCATGAAAATCTAACAATTCTCCAACCAATTCCTTTCCTCCAACCAATGTTTCTTTCGGCTCGATTGCCATTGCATTTATTGTGAAGTCCCTCCTTTCTACATCATCCTCGATTTCATCCCCGAAGACCACGTTTTCCGGTCTTCTCCCGTCAGCATACCCACCATCTGTCCTGAGGGTCGTCACTTCGCACTGATATTCGTCATTCTCTGAACCATCAATCCTCACTATCACAGTTCCATATTTCTCACCCACCATGATAGATCTAGGAAAAATCGATTTCACCTCATCTGGCCTTAGGTTTGTTGCAATGTCAATATCACTGGGGATAGATCCTGAAAGGAGGTCCCTTACCCAACCGCCTACAATCCACGCTTTACCATGCTCTCTTAACATGTCTAAAACTAACCTATCCTCGTCACCGAGGTGGTCCAGTTCAACCGCTCGTTTCTTGCCCCTCATATTTTGTCTTCCAGAGGAGCAGATATATTGAACCACGGCTCGTGCGGGGTCCGTGCAAGTCGATTTAGTCCCTCTGGAGGTTCTGCGACCTCATGAGTTAACAATTCCAAAGAAGGTAGACGAACTAGAGAAGATGACTCATCGCTGGAAGGCCTATGTTCTGCCACTGGTTGTTGACCGAAACACAGGCGTAATTCTCGACGGGCACCATCGCCACCAAGTCGCACTAAGATTGGGCCTAAAGTGCCTACCATGTGTCCAAGTCGACTACCAAGATGATGATTCAATTGAACTAGATGTGTGGCCAAATTGCGGTCGAGATTCGGTTTCCAAGGAAGAAGTCGTCCAAGCCGGTCTGGAAGGTGAACTTTTCCAACCTAAGACTAGCCGACACCGACTCTCCGATCATTTGCCCCCAATCTCTGTCTCTCTAACCAGACTCCTTCTTCCAGCAGATTGACACTAGGGAAAATTTTCAGTGAATTATGGAACTAAGTCCTCATGTCCACCTAGGAAATCGTGCACCTCTACGGGAGATCCAGGACTGGCCAGATCAATTGATAGAAACTCGCTGAAGATTGGCCAAAGCGGACCCAACCAGTCTATTTCGGACATTAGAAGGTCAACTACAGGATGTTCCATAATCTCTTCCTCAGTCGATTCCTCGTCTATGTAGGGCAGGTCTATCGGCATCTCCCGAAGAGCACCAATTAGCCCTTGCACTCTCTCAGAAGTACTCTCTTCAATCTCAACCAATCCTCCCACAAGATCCAGCGCATCCTCAATGTGGTTTGCGAGAGAAATTGGATCAAGAGAACTAGACTCCGACTCACTCACGTCCATTGGTCCGAAAACGACTCCTCCTAGGTCGGTGTCAAACCATAATTCGCCCTGCCTTTCCTTTTTCAATAGTCTCTGATGGACCGGTCCTCCAAATGGACCCAGAACGAAACCCCCATCAATAACGAGATGGGCAATTGAATCAGGAATTTCCCTCACTGAACCTGTAATCAAGACTCTCTCGAAACTCTTTGATTCCTCGTCACTGCGTTCCATGTCATGTGGGCGAAGAATCCTAATCAGGCCCGAAGCTCGATGAGAGCCAAGTCTATCCTCGGTATGTGCTCTTACTTCTTCATGTGGCTCGATAATCGTAACGGAACCGTCCTTTCCAACCATTCTGTCGATAATCGCAGCAAGATAACCTCCCTTGGAACCAATCAACATGACATCTTGCCCCTCAATTACTTCGAGGTGGTGGAGGAGGGTGGCAATCATATGGGGAGCCGAGATAGTCCTAGTTGCACCAAAACCAGTGAACAGAAATGGTACTGGCCTATCGTGCCAATATGGCTCTAGGTTGTAGTCCGTGAAGTCTCCGGGATCGACATCTTCCATCGCTACTTTTGTCAAATCATCAAGGGGTATTCCTGCTGCTTCCAGTCTCTCAATCAATTCGGTCATTGACATGGTTGCAACCCCTCTAGTTGGTCATAACCACCATAGAGGATTTGAATGCATTGCTCTTCGCACCCCCTAGGGTCCGTGGTCTAGGGGTTATGACGTTGCTCTTACAAAGCGAAGATCGCAGGTTCAATTCCTGCCGGACCCACCAAGAAAAACTCTCAGTAGAGTATCAGAATGGTGGATTTCTCTACTGAAAAGGTCAATAGTGTGTGCTGAGACAGAATTATGTGGTCGAAGAGGCTCCAGCTCTGGCTTCAAGGTTGAAACATCGACTCGCTAAGAAGGATTGGACAATTTCAACGGCCGAGTCTTGCACTGGCGGACTTATCTCCTCATTGCTAACTGATATTTCCGGAGCTAGCAAATGGTTCAAGCAAGGATGGGTTGTGTATTCCAACGAGTCCAAGATGCGAGAACTAGGTGTGGAAAATTCTGCCTTTGATGACGATTCTTCAGGAGCAGTATCTCACAAAGTAGCAGTTCAGATGGCCCGAGGTGCTCGATACAAGTCCGGTTCAAATGTAGCAATAGCCGTAACTGGGATTGCAGGACCCAGTGGAGCAACCGAGAGTAAGGAGGTTGGTAGGGTTCATGTTGCAGTAATTGCAGAGGACTACTTCCTCGTCAGAAGGATGGACTTCGGTGACAACGACCGATTGGATAACAAGAGGTCATTCGCATCATTCGCACTGAGGTTGGCATTAGAGGCTATAGATAGGGTAGAAGCAGGGGCTAAGGGAGAGACATCACTAAGCAGCTACCCAGTAGAAATCAACGAGTCCGAGGAAGTAGACATACAAGCACCACTACAAGGCACAGAGGAGTGGGAAGGAGGAATTTCTTGGGGTTCTGAGAAGAAAACAGTCGCTCAATCACTCAAGAAGATTGACTTAGCATCCTTAATCGATTGGGACGAATAGTCATCATTTCTCATTTTTCTTATCGATACCATCAAGGGCGTCCACACACGACGTCCAGCGCATGCATTCACCTAATTGGGGAGAGACGTACAATCAACTCGTCGCAGCCGGGTTAATCGTTCAGTCTAGTGCAGTAGAGAAATTGGAGAATCTCCAGAGTGTTATTCCCCTAATTGAAGCCGCTAACTCTTCAGGAGTGCGACTTCTTGACGCTAGTGCAGTAGATGAATTATTGGCAATTTCTCCAAAGGAATCAGATTCGCCGATTGAACCTAGCAAGACCCTTTCTCAAGTCACTCTTCCTAGGTCCGAGCAAACATCTTCCCATGGAAGGGTTCTGGCCCCAATCCGAATTCCCGAATCTTTGCCACCACGCTCTAGGAGTTCTTCTGGCTACAACACCTCCGACTTCCCAATGGAAGCAGCAGAGGTTGAATCCGACGTGGAAATTCATTTCGATATCACTGGCAACTCTTCCACGGAAGGCAAGATTATGGACATGCAGTCTTGCTTCCGAAGTCGTCTTGCGCAGATTCGGAGTATGATGATTTCTCATGGTGTTCTCCCAAGACGGCCCATTAGTAATTCTGAGGCATGGCAAAATAGAAAGCGATTCAATACGAAAGGCTTCGAATTCACAATTGTCGGTCTTGCCAGCGACGTTAGATGGACACAGAATGGCTGGATGAGGTTTGTTTTAGAAGACGAGAGCACTCAGATCACCTGCATGCTCAAACCCCCTTCAGATGCCTCCCCCTTGCACCCATCAATGGATGGGCTAATGAACGACGAAATCGTTGGAGTAAGCGGAACCTTCTCCTCTGGAGAAAGAGATCCGATTCTATGGGTCGAAGACATCCACAAACCCCCCCTTCTTCAGCATTCAAAATCTCAGGCAGGTGAGCACTCGGCGGTTTCTGCCGCATTCTTGTCTGATATTCATTTTGGAAGTAAGACTTTCCTAGAATCCCAATGGGAGAAAATGATACACTGGTTCAATAATGACCCCTTGGCTAGGACTGTGAAGTACTTCGTTTTGAGCGGTGATGGAGTGGATGGCGTGGGAATTTATCCTGGCCAGGAAAGACACCTAACCATCACAGATCTCTTCAACCAATATGGAGAACTGGCAACGATGCTGGAAGAAGTTCCGGATTGGGTCGATGTGGTGATGCTACCAGGCAATCACGACGCAGTACGTCCAGCTGAACCTCAGCCAGCCCTAGATCCCGAGATTCAGCAGGATTATTCCAACACGATGTTCGTGGGAAATCCATGCGATTTCAGTCTGCATGGAGTAAGGATATTGTCATACCATGGGAAGAGCATTGATGATTTCGTTGCCACGCTTCGTTCAGTCACTTATTCAAAGCCAGAGATGGCAATGCGTGCCATGCTGGAGAGAAGGCACCTGGCCCCATCATGGGGGGGCAAGACACCACTCTCTCCAGAGCCTGAGGACAGGCTAGTAATCCCTGTGGTTCCTGACATTTTCGTCACCGGGCACGTCCATGGGCACTTTGTGGGTGATCACAAGGGTACACTGATGGTGCATAGTTCGACTTGGCAGGATCAGACAGACTTCCAGAGGATGTTGGGTTTCCAGCCTAAGCCTTGTATCCTCACGATTGTAAACTTGCACACCTTTGCAACTGAGTCAATCAATTTCGTCTAAGGAAGAAACCTGTTCCTCAGGGAATATGTAAGGCCAAATCAAATTCAAATTCTTACCAGAAACAATTGGGACTCCAGCATCTTCGAATGCTAGCCTCGCTCTTTCCCTTCTCGGATTGAACCCTATGAAACGAGATCCTCTAATCATCATAGATAGGTCTGTACTCGAGTCTCCTACTGAGACGATTTCTGATGTCTCGAAGCCATTGATTCTTGCAAGTTTCTCCACCATTAATCCCTTATTGTGCGAGAAAACCCTCGTTGGAAGGCCCCTAATCAGCCAACCTTCTTCATCCCACTCGAATCCATTTGCCACCCAATCATTTACTTTCAGCATATTTGCAATTGCTCCAACGAACAAATCGACGCCCGATGATACAATTGCCACAAAAACTCCTCTTTTTTGCAACTCTCCAACTACTTTCCTCGAACCATCCATGAGGCTAACACCGCTATAACACCTCATGATGTCGTCTCTATGGATTTCGGGACGAACTTCTCTCCAAAGCTTGATGTCGTGGGAAACAAAATCTTCCTCAGAAATTTCTCCGTCCAAGAAACTCTCCAGGATTTTTTGATGCTTCCCACCATCATTTTCTTCGGTTCCAAATTGCTTGTGTATCATCTGCCAGGAAGAACCATTGTCAGACAGAACCCCATCACAGTCGAAAACTACTGCTCTAATCATCTGAAACGACTCAATTACCGAAAGACGGCTATTAATTGGGCAGGTGACTTGATTTGACAGAGTTTACGGGACCCTTCATGGTGGACGTTCGGGATTTCGATCGAGCAATCAAGGTCAAGATGCTATTGTTTGGGCCTCTAGCAGAGAAAATGGGGACTAGAGAGATTGAAGTTTCTCTGAATGAAGGAACGTCTTTGATGGAACTCGCACAAAGGTTTGAACTCTTGGAAATGATTTCATCAGGACTTAGAGTGGCAATTGACGGCCAAATTGAGTCAGACATCTCGAGAATGCTCCATGATTCGGCCGAAGTCGCATTCTTGCCACCAGTTTCTGGCGGTTGACAGTCAATAATGCCAAAGCATTTGAAGCAAGGGCCCACACATCGCCCTGATAGCATGGCGTTGGGCTCAACAGAAATCGTCATCCTGGTAGTTTTCGGCATTTTGGTTTTTGGGGCCAATAAGATTCCCCAATTGGCCAGAGGCGTCGGCCGAGCCAAAGGGGAGTTCCAGATGGGGATGAAGGAGGCATCAGAGATGGCCGCAATTGAAGACATGGACAGAGGCGGAATGACGGACGAAGTCGCATCAGAACAGGAGTGACTACCTCTTCTTCACAATTCTCAACTCGGATCCACACTCGATGCACTCGCCCACTCTCTCACTAACAGGTCTGGTTTTTTCCGAACCGGCGAATACTTCACCACATCCACGGCACGCAATCTCCCATTTCCAAATCTCTGTGATTCCACTAGATTCTACTGGGGACCAATTCAGTCCTGCTGTCCTGCAGAGATTTTGTAGCCTGTAGTCATCTGTGTACATGTGCCCCTCTAACTCAAGCGAGAGAGCTAGAAGGGACAAGTCATTCTCAGAGAGGCCATCCATATCTCCAGTCTCAATAGCAATCTTAGTTGCTGCCTCCAACGATTCTATTGAAGGTGAACTCCAATTCAATCTAGCAGCCTCAATCGATAGCATCCTCTCTGGAGAAACCCTCTCGACCTCAATTCTCTGGCTCTCAACCACGAATCCTCCTTCTAAGGAATCTAATGGCCAGTTGATTAGTGCAGAAGTGTCCAGTACTTTCGGTTCGGACATGGCCCCCCGTCCCCGTATAATGATTAGAGTTATGTTATTGGTATGTTCGATTTCCTAGTGAAGCAATGGTTATGTCATGAACTTCTGACGAATAGCCATGCTAGAGCAGATTACCGAGTCAGTAGTGAGTTGGGGGAGCGGATTCGGCTTATTCGGACTCGCATTAGTCTCTGCCAGTGAAGCCGTACTTCAACCCGTCCCTCCGGACTTGCTCGTTATTCCTATGTCATTAGAGGCAGAGAGTAATTTCGTACTTCTCGCAATTTTCCTCGTTTCCACGATTTCAAGCGTCATCGGATCACTTGGAGGTTATGCAATCGGCAATTATGTAGGCCGCCCGGCCATTGACAGATTTGCAAAGCCCACGACCTCCAGGAAATTAGATGAATTGATTTCCAGATATGGGGACGCAGGAGTTTTCATTGCTGCAGTATCTCCAATTCCCTACAAACTTCTGGCATGGACAGCAGGTTCTGGGAGAATGGACCTCAGAACTTTCGTTTTCGCCGGCCTCTTCGGCAGGGGGATTAGATTTGGATTGGAGATCCTGCTCATCGGATATTGGGGAGATGAATTCGTTAAGATGCTGGAAGAGCCAATTTTCTGGATTGTAATTTGCGTGTTTTCACTTGCTGTTTTCGTCCCTGTGAAGTCTTGGTGGGAAAGTCTTGACAGTCCCGTCTAACAGTTTCGACAACAGAACTGATTATGAGAAAGCAGCAACTCCGAAATACGCCGCTCCTGTGGTGTAGTACGGTCCATCATTCCGGGTTTTCATCCCGGCGACCCGGGTTCAAATCCCGGCAGGAGCACCATGAATTAGCGAAATCAGAAAAATTCTCTCACACACGACTTGAAATCTTACTACCATTTGGGCAA
>Ga0066837_10001430_pt1 | contig 11003 bp, 9 predicted proteins | sample ETNtaG_25_FD_66730 | JGI IMG/M metagenome (GOLD analysis project Ga0066837, IMG submission 66730) | Marine microbial and viral communities from oxygen minimum zone, Eastern Pacific Ocean - ETNP201302SV86 | ecosystem: Environmental > Aquatic > Marine > Oceanic | place: Pacific Ocean: Eastern... | reverse complement strand
GTATCCGCTAATCATTTTCATCTTACTGCCTTTCCAGTTCCGTTTAAGCTTTCTCTGAGAGAAGCTCAACTTCCTTCCTTAGAAGATTTTTGATACTTTTTAACTTAACTTCTGCAGGAATGGTGCCCATTTTTATTAGGACACTCATCGTTTCAGGAAAGGTCCCAGAGACTTTTCAATTCCTGTGTAGCTATCAGGGTTGGATGATTCGACTGGAACAGAAGATGAACTAACATTCCAACTCCAACGATTTTTTTTGCTAGGATTTATATCACCATTGCGTCCCAAACCGTCTGGAGCATACTCTGCTTTGGCCAATGGATGGCTAACTCCACTCTTTTGCCTCACCGCTTCGAGGGTCACCGAAATATACTGATAGTCTGGCTGATTCGGATTTTCTGAAAGCTGTGTTTGCTGGATCTGTTTTGCTGCCTGCATGGCCACCCTTGCACGTTCACGGGCACTGACTGCATTTGGTGCATAGATGTGAACCTGAAGCCGGGAACGGCCAGGAATGCTTTGATCTTGATAGGACAAAACTTCATAAGACGGTAGAGCAACCTCGTTTTTCTTGATGCTCCGCTGATCGAGGAGCATCGGCAGCAACAGGATCAGGAGCGCCAGAGGAATCCCCAAGAGACCTGTTCCATAACGAATCCATCCGCCTGACAGATCTGGAAGCTTGCGTTCCAGATTTCTCCACAAAAGGGGAATGAAGGGGAGGCTCCAGAGGATCAGAAAAACCCCTGAAATCCATGAAAAAGGGAGAAAGATAATACCGCATAATATGAGAAACAGAGGAAGGAAATAATCCTGAAGACCCTTGTTTGTTCCTGGAATTTCAGACTTTGAACCTTCTACAGAAGATTCCTTTTCCAGTCGGGGAGGATCTGGGATGAATTCTGCTCCAGAAGGTGGGTTTTTTGAAACAGAAGCAGACTCTTCTGCTATTTCATAAGTGGCAGAGGACCAGATGAATTCAGACACCCCCGAAGCCGAACATTGAGATGAAGGCATCGGGAGGTTCAGCAAAGCCTGTTCCAGTTTGAGCACCTTGCCGTCAAACTCTCTGCAAGATTCACAACAGCCTGAAGAAGAGATCCTGACTTTGGTCGCCCCCTCATTTTCAAATCCCAGCAGCCTGGCCTGAAGGGTTTTTTGCTGTTCTTCGAAGGATTCCTTTCCATGTTGATCAAGAAAGCGTGCCAAAGAGCTGAAGACTTCTTCAAGTTCCTGATAGTCCTTGCATTCCTCAATTAGATCTTCATACAATTCATTACAAATTTCTTCCTCATCAGAAGACTTGCCCGCCCTTTCAAAAGCCTTTCTTTTTTCTTCAAAATCCTTAACGGTTTTTCCGGCTTTTAGAAGTTCTAGGGGAAGCTTCATGATCTTGATTTGGAAATGATTTCAAGGCGGATTCAAAATCTTATAAACTAAAAACCAACGACAAAAAAGGCAACGTTTCCACACAAATGATAAAAAATAGTAAACCTCCTATTCCCGTTCAGGGGTTTTCATGGATGGGAATGAATACAGGAATCAAGGACAAAAGTTTGGATTTTGGAGTTTTGGCTGCTGATCAGTCCTGCAGCGCAGCAGCGGTTTTTACCCGCAACAACCTCCCCGGTGCTCCAGTAGTGGTAGGACGCGAACACGCCTCACAGGGTGTTCTACAAGCCATTGTTGTGAACTCTAAATGTGCCAATGTGGGACTGGGTAAACGTGGATTGGAGGACGCCAAGAAGATGTGTGAATGGACAGCAGAAGCGCTCAATATCGAACCTCAACAGGTACTACCATCTTCGACAGGAGTCATCGGCCACCCCTTGCCCATGGATAAAATTCGGCAAGGAATCCTTTCAATCGGTAACTACCTGGACAACACATCAGATGCTGTAGAAGCCTTTGCAAAAGCGATCATGACCACAGATACCCATCCAAAATGGCGGAATGCCTGCGCTGGCCCAGCAAGGCTTCTCGGGGTGGCTAAAGGTGCGGGAATGATCGAACCAAATATGGCAACGATGCTAAGCTTTCTCGTCACTGATGCGGAAATTGAAAGTACCATTCTTCAGCCCATGCTGAAAAGGGCAGTCGATATCTCCTTCAATCGGATTAGCATCGATACGGACACTTCTACCAGTGACACCGTCGTTTTGCTTGCCAATGGAATGGCGGGAAAGGTGAATGAATCGGATTTTGAACAAAGTTTGATTGAACTCTGCCAGGAACTTGCAAAAGACCTGGTCCAAGATGGAGAGGGAGTCACAAAACTTATAGAATTGACCATCAGCGGAGCCAGTTCATCTGAAATGGCCGTGCAGTTAGGTAAATCGATCATCAACTCTCCTTTGATCAAGACGGCAATCCATGGTGCCGACCCAAACTGGGGGCGATTTGTCATGGCAGTTGGGAAAGTATTCGAACATCCTGTTCGGCTTGAAGAGCTCGAACTTCGTTTTGGAAAGAAGGCTGAAATCCAGGTTGTAAACTCGAAAATGCTTGAAGAGAACAGGGTCCAACTGGACCGGATTCAGGAACTGCTTGCACGTGAAACAGTCGAAATCGAAGTGAGGGTGGGACGAGGTGATCATACCGAAACCTTCTGGGGCTGCGACCTTAGCAAAGGTTACATTGACGAAAATGCCTTCTACACCACATAAACTGAATCAGGAATGATGCTACCCGAAAGTAGAATCTACACTTGTGTTGATGCTCCCAGGAAATATGCCGTGCATTTTTTGGAAGGACAGAAATTGGTCCAAGATATGGCTTTGATGCATCAATTAAATGGCTCGGGTTTCGCCTTTTTCCGCAACATCTGTCTTACGGTCAAACCCATGCTTTGCCTTTTGAAGCGGGGTGAGTATTTTGGTTTTTACCTGAATTCGGAAGAACCGTATTTCCGTTTGAAAATCGAACTTACAGCAGGAGGGGCCATCCGGGCCATGATGCTCCCTGAAGACTTTCAAGAATACCCGGAAACGGTCAGCGGGACCCTACGTCTGAATAAATACTCCGCCAAGCTCAAGTCACCCTATCAATCGGTTCTTGAAATTCAAAATCAACCCCTGGAAAAACTGTCGGACCAAATTCTCCTGTATTCATACCAAATGACGGGTTCCGTTGTCGTGTCTGAAAGCAGTGATCAAAGTATCCTTGTGTTAAAACTACCAGGCCACGGCAGTTTGGAAGAGGATGATTCTCAGGAGAATGTCATGGAAATACAACCGGATCAAAAAATAATATTCCATGAAATGCTCTCAAGAGGAGAAACAAGTTCTGAAGCCCTGAAAGAAATCTTTATAAACAATGGTTTTGATCTCCTTGCTCAAAGAGAAGTATTTTTCAGATGCAACTGCTCCAGAAAGAGGATGATCCAAAATCTCCACCTCTATCAGCAAAACGACCCTGATCCTCTTTTTGATGAAAATCAGACTTCCCTGAACGTAACATGTGAATATTGTAAAAAAGAATACCAGATCACTGCGGAAGATCTGATTCAAAACCCTCACGTAATCAACTAAACAGTTTGATTCAGCCTTCCTCTCTGCAAAGGATTCATGGATTTGCAGAACACCTGAACCAAAACGTCACGCAAAAGGTCTATCACTTATGAAAACAGGATTGCTGCTGATCAATCTTGGAACCCCAGACAGTCCCAAAACGTCGGATGTGCGTAGCTATCTGCGTGAATTTCTTTCTGACCCCAGAGTCATCGATTTGCCTTTTCTGGGGAGATGGTTGCTCCTGAATCTGATCATCCTGCCATTTCGCCCTAGAAGGTCATCGAAAGCATACCAAAAAGTTTGGACAGAGGAAGGTTCACCCCTCAAAGTAGAGGGATTGAAGCTGGCCTCAGAACTGAATCAGATTCTTAAGGAAGAGGATGTACCTGTCGTGTTGGCAATGCGTTATGGAAATCCCTCGATAGCAAAGGGGTTGAAGGAACTTCGAAGCCACCAATGTGACCGCCTTCTGATCCTTCCACTTTTTCCACAGTATGCTTCGAGCACCACCGGCTCAACTTTGGAAGCCGTCTACCGAGCAGCTTCCCAAGACTGGAACATCTCCATGCTTGAGGTCATTCCGTCATTTTATGATCATCCCGATTTCATTAAAGCCTTTGCCGTTCAGGGCGAACAATACATGAAAAGCTTTCCGGATCATATTCTTTTCAGTTTTCACGGACTACCAGAACGTCATCTATTTCGAGGGGATGAGGAAAACCATGGATGTCTGAAGCGAGATGATTGCTGTTCCACTATCGAAAATGGAAACCGAAATTGTTATCGAGCCCAAAGTTTCAAAAGTGCCGAGTTGATTGCATCTCATTTGAAATTGGATCCTGAACAGTGGAGTGTTTCTTTTCAATCCAGGTTGGGCAGAGCAGAGTGGATCAAACCCTACACAGAAAATCGAATTCGAGAACTGGGCCAAAAAGGCCTGAAAAAATTATTGGTCTTCTGCCCTGCATTTGTCGCGGAATGCCTTGAGACCTTGGAAGAAATCCAAATCGGAGCCAAGGAAATCTTCCTTGAAGAAGGAGGGGATGATCTTGTCATGGTGCCCTCCCTGAATGCCACTCCAGATTGGATTCAAGGGATTAGCAGAATGGTCCGTGAAAGGCTCTGACTAATTTTCATGTTTCAGACAATACTCCAGAGCCTGCTCGAGTTCAGGGTATTTAAATTCGAAACCTGCCTGAAGAAGTTTTTTCGGTATAACATGCTGACTGGCAAGCATCGTTTGCATTGCCATTTCTCCAAAAACAGCACGAAGCGCTAAAGCAGGAACAGGAAATAGGGTCGGACGTTTTAACACCCATCCGAGGATAGCGGTAAATTCGATATTGCATACCGGCTTAGGAGAGACGAGATTATAAACTCCTGATTGCGTGTCATCCTCCAGAAAAAATAGGATCGCACGAATCTGGTCTTCCATTCCGATCCAACTCATCATTTGTTGCCCTGAACCAAGAGTCCCTCCCAGCCCAAATCGAAAAAATGGTAACATCCTGGCCAAGGCTCCCCCCTTGGGACTCAGCACCAACCCCTGCCGCATTAATATGACACGACACCCAACATCCTTGAGGGGTTGGGTCGACTCCTCCCACGCTTCGACCACATCAGCCAAAAACCCATTTCCCCTGGGGCTCTCTTCATCGAATTGAGTGGAGTTTTTGTATCCGTAGATCCCGATCGCTGATGAAGCAATCAGGGTTTTGGGAGGAGAGTCCTGAGCCGCAAGTTTTTCAAACAAAAACCGGCTTGAATCGCTACGGCTAGAAAGAATTTTTTTGCGGGTATTGTGTGTCCAGCGTTTACCGACATTTTCTCCGGCGAGATGAATGACCGTGTCCACTTCCCGGAGCTTTTCATGTTCCAGTACTTTTTCCTCAGGATTCCAATACACCAGTTTTTTGGAGGATCCCGAAGGATTCCGGCTAAGCTGAAGATGAGGAATACTATTTTTTTCGAACCTTTGGCACAGGGCAGTACCGATCATTCCAGTAGCTCCTGTCACCAAGGCGTTCATGACTCATTCAGAGGGGATAGGCACCGTTTCGCCAAAGCTGGGGACATCATAACCCTTTTGAACCGCTGGTCTGGAAGCAATTTCCAGGTACCATCTTAATATATTAGGGTAATCTGATAATTTCATCTGATGCCAGCCGAAACGAGCAACCCAGGGCCAGACGGCAATGTCTGCAATCGAATAATCTCCTGCAAGGTAGGTTTGCTTTGATAGTTGCTGGTCAAGAACTCCGTATAGTCTCAGGGTTTCCTTATGATACCTTGCTGAAGCATATTCACTGACATCGGGATGATACTTCAGGAAATGATGGGTTTGCCCGAACATAGGCCCCACCCCGCCCATTTGCCACATCAGCCATTGAATGACTTCCCAGTATGCATTTCCAGGGGGAAGTAGTTTTTTCGTCTTGTCAGCCAGGTAAAGCAGGATCGCTCCTGATTCGAAAAGAGATATTCCATTTTCATGGTCGAGTATGGCAGGAATTTTCCCATTCGGACAAATTTCAAGGAACTCTTCCTGGTGCTGATCTCCTTGGTTGATATTTACAGGTTGAACTTTGTATTCAAGACCGACCTCTTCAAGCATGATGGAAATCTTGCGCCCATTTGGCGTTTTCCAAGTATAAAAATCAATCATTGAGAATCGACTAAATAAACTTTTACAGACATGCCAGATCTTAGTTTCAAGTCAGGATTCTCAGCATGGACATAGACCGGGAACTTTCCATTTTGAGTATTGGCCGTCCAGGACAAACGGTCCACGACTCCAGCAAAGCGTTGGTTGGGATATCCAGGTGAAATGAAAACCACTTTCTGGCCTAGATCAATACGTGAAAGGTCTTCTTCTTCTACTCCAACTTTGATTTCCACTCGATCAAGATTGATGATGTCAAACAATCTGGCTCCATTTGCAACAACTTCTCCCTCTTCAAAATATTTCTTGATCACTATTCCTGATATCTTTGAAGAGATAATGGTATCTTCCAGAGTGTCCTGACGAAGAAGGACTTCCTGTTCAGAAAGCTTCACTGAAAATTTTGCGTTTTCCTCTGCCAACTTTACACGGACTAACTCCTGTTCACTTCTCAATAACGCCAGTTTGGCATTTTCCAAGGCTAATTTACCTCCCTCTACATCCTGTTCTGTTTTCATCAGGGTAATCTTTGAATTTTCCAGAGCGATTTTTGCGCCTTCGTGATCCTGTTCTGAACGGAGCACAGCATTTTGAGCATTTTCTACAGCAATCTTTGTCCCATTTACATCCTCTTCACTTCTTGAAAGATTTAGTTTTGCATTCGCCAAAGACAACAGTCCCCGATCCTTTTGAAGCTGAACAGCATCCAATTGGGATTTGGTGGAAGATCCCTGTTCAAAAAGTGTCTGCTCGTCTTTCAGTCTTCTCTCAATATCTTTCAAATTGGTTTCTTGATCTTTGAGAGAATTATGACTGATATCAATTTGTGTTTCAGCAAGTTTTACCTGCCTTTGACGGTCCCTGAGATTGTTTTTACTTGTCTTGAGTTGTAATTCTGCCAATTTTACTTGCCGTTCGCGATCTTTGACATTGTTGAGACTGGTCTTTATTTGCAGATTCAATAATTTTAATTGCCTTTCCCGATCCGTAACGGTGTTCTTTGAGGTTTTGATTTGAACTTCAGCCAAAACAATTTGCTGACTACGATCTTTCAGGTTGTTTTGATTGATTTTCAACTGGAGGCGAACCAGTTCCAACTGCTGCTTTTGAGTATCATTTTTTAATGTCAATAGAAGCTGGTTCTTTTGAACGACATCGTTTTCTTTCACTGCCACCGAAGTAATACGACCACTAACACTTGTTTGGACACGCAAGGTGTCGATCGGGCTAATGGTTCCCTCCAATGAAATAGGAATACGCGAAGCCCAAAGACGATTAGGGTTTTCTGAAGCCTTGATCCCAGAACTGCCAGAAAGGCAAAAAAGAAATCCAAGCGCGCTGGAAAAGGTTTTGAATGAGATTCGTAAGTGAGACATTGTTTACTCCAGAAAAAAGTTTCAGCTAACAGCAGGATTTTCAGCCGCGTTTTCGATGAAGGGTTTTCTCATTTTGAAGATTCGAGAAATCCTACTTCGGGCACTTTCGATCAATGAATAAAGCACGGGTACCATAAATAATGTCAAGAAGGTAGCAACCCCTAGTCCGTACATGATCGCCAATGCCATCGATTTCCAAAAACTACCACCTTCTGCTCCGAAGATGATTGGGGTGTCTCTTGTGAAATCGATATCCATTCCGATTGCCAATGGGGCCAGTCCTAGAATGGTGGTGATTGCAGTCAGCATTACCGGACGGAACCTAACTGCAGCTGCCGTAACCATTGCATCCACCGCGGTGAAGCCCTGTTTACGAAGCTGTTTGACAAAATCCAGCATGACGATTGCGTTGTTCACTACTATTCCTGCGAGTGCCACTGTTCCCACTCCGGTCATGATGATACCGAAAGGACGGTCATGGATGATCAATCCAATCAACACACCCATGATTGACATGAACACCGAAGTGATGACGATCAGGGGAATCGCAATGGAATTGAATTGTGCAATCATCACCAGCAGGATCAGAAAAATGGCAATAATCAGAGCCTGACCGATGAATTTCTGGGTTTCCTGACGGTCTTCATTTTCTCCAGTGAAACGCATGCTAACCCCATCGGGCAGATTCAGCCCGGTCAATGCCTTCTGGGCTAGTTTGACCAATACAGGTCCCGGAATCCGGAATGCATCTCCACTGATGGTAATGGCCCGGTCCGTGTCCACATGACGGATCGAACCATAGGAAGGCCCACTGTCGACGGTTGCGATTTCACTCAGCCGAACCAGTTCCCCGGTTGGGGTGAAGATGAAAAGAGATGCAAGGTCAGCCTGGTTTTGACGGAAACTTTGATCCAGTTGAACCCAGATCTCATATTCCTCGGTACCATCCCGAAAAACCGATACTTTTTTACCGTTGAAAGCAGTTCGCACGGTACTGGCAATTTCACGAGCCCGCAGTCCCAAACGTGACGCCTTGTCACGGTCGATCATCACCTTGAGTTCTGGGCGGCTACGGTCGAAATCATCAGTGAGATCAACTAGGCCTGGAACATTTTTGATCCTCTGTTTGATATCCTCTACTGCCAGAATCATTTGTGTGAAATCCTCACCACGGACTTCAATGTTGAGGGGCATTCCTGTGGGAGGCCCTGCCTGGGCCTGTGAGAGTTTCACCTCGACCCCTGCCATCTGGTCAAGTTTCCTCCTCAGTTCTTTGATCATGACCGAAGGTTTTTCGATCCATTCCTCCCAGTTAGGAAACGCCAGCACGATATGGCTGAGATAGGTGGTGGTACTTCCTGAGGAAGAACCTCCAAATCCTCTGCGCTGCCCTACATTGGCGACGACCGCTTCCAGTTTTTCCATATCCCCTTCCAAGAATCCCTCCACTTTGCGGACATATCGGTCAGAAACCTCAAGAGTTGTCCCCATCGGCGCAGTGATGTTGACCACCGCTTCTTCCGGTTCGGTCTTGGGGAAAAACTCAATGCCTTTACGGGGAAAGGTCTTGGTGCCGTATAAATAAAAGATGCCAACAAAAAGAATCAGAAACATAAAGAGGAGTGAAAACCTCCACTTGAGCACCCCTTTGAGCAACCAGCGATAACCTCGTAGGATCCTTGATTGATCAACGAGTTTCAGTTCATCAAAATCTGGGGTGATCCCTTTCCGTGTTTTGACACGCATGAGGGTGGAACAGAGTACCGGATTGATCAGCATCGCCACAAACAGTGATGAGGAAAGTGTGATGATCAACGTCTTTGGAAGAAATTTAATGAATTCACCCGCAATTCCTGGCATGAAGATCAAAGGGAAGAAAGCCGCTACCGTTGTGATCGTTGATGTCATCACTGGAACTGCGATTTCCTTGACCCCTATCATTGCTGCTTCGACACGTTTTTTCCCTGCCTGCCTATGCCGGTAGATATTTTCCACCACCACGATTGCATTATCCACCAGCAGTCCCAAAGAGAGGATCAAACTGAAAAGAACCACAATGTTAAGGGTGTACCCCAGAGAGTTCATGAGGATGATGCTCACCAGAAATGAAAGCGGAATCGCTGTGGCCACCAGAAGAGAATTACTGATCCCCATCACCAGGAGAAGGACCAGAAAGACAAGGATGAATCCACTGATGATGTTGTTCTCAAGATCGGTAACGATTTTCTGAACCCGTTTTCCTGCATCGGAGAGGATGCTGAATTTCACGTCACCTTCGTATTTTCCCTCAAGCTCCGTCACAATTTTGATGACGCTGTCACGAATCGCCAAAAGGTTTTCACCACTACGTTTGATGATGCTGAGAGAAACGGATTCGTAACCATCGAGACGGGATTTGCTGGAGGTTTCCTTATAGCCGAAGATCACCCTAGCAACATCCCTTACCCGAACCGGCACCTGATCCGGAGCAGAGATCAGTGCTTCATTGATTCCATCCGGAGTTTCAAATTCCCCTGGAACCCGAATCAGATATTTGGTCGGACCCATTTCCACACTACCACCAGGTAAATTGGTGTTCTCACTACTGATCGCAGTTGAAACCTGATTCAGGTCGAGGCTGTAATAGTTCAGCTTGTCGGGATTGACATACACCCTGATTTCTTTTTCAAGCCCACCTGCCCTTCGTACTTCGAGTATACCTGGAATACCTTCAATCTCCTCTTTCACCTCATCGGCCAGGTTCGTCAGTGCCAGAAGTCCCATCTCGCCTGCCAAATTCAGAATCATCAGAGGCTGTTCCGAAAGATTGATTTCATTGATCGAATAATCTTCAGCATCATCCGGAAAGTCGGGTTTGATCAGGTCCATTTTCTCACGCACCTTGGTCCTCGCCTCGGTGATGTCAAAATCCGAAGTGAACTCCAAAGTCAGGGCGGAAACACCTTCGGAGGACGTGGATTTGATTTCCTTGAGGTTCTTGATTGTTTGCAGTTCCTGCTCAGCCTTGTTGGTGATCAGTGATTCCACGTCTTCCGGAGATGCGCCAGGAAAAGGAATGGTGACGATCAGGAGCGGAATCTGAATGTCCGGTGCTGCTTCTCGGGGAATTTGCCTGTAGGAAATGTATCCCCATAAACTGATGATGAGGACAATGATGAAAATAAAAACCGGATTTCGGATCGCGATGTGGCTTGGGTGCATTTCAGTCTGAAAATTATTTTAAAATTCTTATCGGTTCACCGTCGGTGAGTTTGGTGTGACCTTCCACCACCAGCAAATCCCCCACGTTAAGTCCTTCCATGACCTGCACACGATCCTGTAGGCTTTGACCTGTGCTAATCATCCGCTTAACCGCTTTATCCTGATCAACCAAAAAAACCACTCGCCCATTGTCCCGTTCCAAAATGGTATGTCTTGGCACAACAATCTGCTCATCAGAAATCTTTTTTGAAA
>Ga0066837_10001429_pt1 | contig 11006 bp, 15 predicted proteins | sample ETNtaG_25_FD_66730 | JGI IMG/M metagenome (GOLD analysis project Ga0066837, IMG submission 66730) | Marine microbial and viral communities from oxygen minimum zone, Eastern Pacific Ocean - ETNP201302SV86 | ecosystem: Environmental > Aquatic > Marine > Oceanic | place: Pacific Ocean: Eastern... | reverse complement strand
CAGAGCCAGTAACAGAGCCAGTAACAGAGCCAGTAACAGAGCCAGTAACAGAGCCAGTAACAGAGCCAGTAACAGAGCCAGTAACAGAGCCAGTAACAGAGAATATTTCCAAAGAAATCATTAATGATGATGATTCTAAAGACGCTTCCTAGAAAAAATAATTAATCTGTTTATCGAATTCAAATTATGATAACTGTTAATTTTACAGGTGGGGCAAAAAAGTGGTTTAATCTAACAAGTCTTAGTATTGATAAGCAAGATCTGAACATACAACAACTGTTAAAACATCTAATTGACATAAAACCTGAAGACACTGTTGATTTTGATGATAGTAATTTATTGATTGTAGTCAATGGCATTGATTCATCTGCATTAAATGGTTTTGAAACTAAACTAAAACCAAACGATATTGTAAATATAATACCAGTGATACATGGAGGTTCTGAAGAAAGAATAAAATTCAAAATTTTCAATCAAAATATTGAGCTTTTTGAATTTAAAAAAACATCAAACACTGCTGATGACTTTTTAGCCTCACTACGAGCTGAGTTTCCTAACCTTGTAATTCAGGCAATATCATCTAAATTTATTTTAAATAAAGAGCATGTAAAAAAAATTCTTTCATTATCAATTTTAGCAAAAAAACATAATACATTACTGTCAAAAAAATTAGAAGTTGATATATTACTGCGATTTGCAGGCACAACACAAATTAGTGTTGCAATTAACCATCTTGGAATAACTAGAAATCAAAAATTCTCATTAATAGTTATAGGCAAAAAACTATTTTTAAATAAATTATATAAAAATATTTTTCCAAATTTAGTTACTCCATTCTCCAATAATAATTCATTTATATTAAAAAATCATTTTAACATCTCTAAAAAAAATCTTGATGCAATAGATTCTAAAATACCGTTAGAGGATTTTCTTGTAGAAAAAGCTTCAATACTAATCTAATCTCTTAATTTTATTTATACTAAGTATAGAATTTTTTGGCATTACAGCAATTCCTGTTTTATTCCCAAGAATTTGTAGTATAATCTCCCAATCAGGCTCTTCTAAGGATACCTTGTTAGTTAGTAAATCTGCAATGTTAGAAATAATCTCATTTCGCATAATTTCTGAATCTCTTTTTTCTAAAGAAATTTTATATGTTTCATCTGGTTTTATAGACGGAATTAGATCAATAACGTTCTGCCTAATTGATGCCAAATCTGTCTGACAAATCTTCTGAATAGGAATAATTCTTGAACTGTATCGTAACTCCCAAGGCTCATTCTCGATTTTCTCTCTAAATCTTTCTATAACTTCAAGTGTCTCTAGTATCGTTTCAGCTATTATAATTCCAGAAAATTTTGTTTTCAAAATGTTGGGATTTGAATCTCCAAATATATCTAATAACTGTGTAATCTCGTTTATTGTCTCGTATTCCATATTTCTTTGACAAGTGATTAGTAAATTCAAAGCGCTTCTACCAAATCATTTTTAGATATATTACCACATCTTAAAATTTTGATATCTTTATTTTGAATTTTTATAATTGTAGATGTATTCGAATTCTGTATTATACCTCCATTTAAAAAAACGTCACATTTAGAAATATCACCTTCAATATTTTGGGGATTGGTAAACGGCTCTTTTCCTGAAATATTTGCACTTGTACCAACAATTAATTTACATTTTTTGAGAAGCGATAGCGCACATTTGTTATTTGGTACTCGTACTGCAAGGGTATTTTCAATTCCAGATAATTTCTTTAGTTTATCATCTTTTAGTGGTAATACTATAGTTAGTTCTCCGGGCCAAAATTTGTCAGCTATTTTATTTGCATACACATCAAATTTTACAATATCTTCCAAAATTTGTTTTGAATATCCTAAAACTGGTAGCTGTTTTGTTTTATCTCGTTTTTTAATTTCATAGATTCTATCTACTGCATTTTCATTATATGGATTACAGCCGATTCCATATACTGTATCCGTTGGAAATATGACAACTGCTCCATTTTTGATTGATTCTGCTGTTATTGTTATACCAATTGGATCACATGAAATTTGTTTCATGTATGTGTTTAAAACTTGATAAATAATTAGATTGTTAAACCAAACCCATCTGTAAACTCTGAAAATGTTTTATACGCTTGAAGAAATTCTCTTCCAGATATGCTTATCTTATATTTATTGGCTCTATCAGAGTTTACTTGCTCAAGTAGACCTTGAGACACTAAATTCTTTAAAATCTTTGAAAGTCTTCCATGAGAAATATTAGCCTGTCTTATTAACCGAGTAACAGAAGCACCATCATTATCAAATGTGTTTTCTTCTGCCACATTCAGTATATCACTTACAATTGCAATCTGTGCTCTGTATGTACCCATTTTAATTAAATATATTACATAATCAAAGTATAGATCACATCACGATATTTTCAATATACTAAAAACATAAAAATTTTTGACTGACTAAAAGAGTTCCAAAATTTACGCATGATCTTCTAAATCATCATCCAAATCATCATCTAATTTTAGTCTCCGTAATGGAAGTTTTGAAACTGGAACAAATAAGGAAATTAATCCTGATACTTTGATAATAATTGAAATTGAATAAAGTATAGATTCTGGAAATACAAATGAATACCATGCAATGAATTCACCAAAAGCCAAAAGTGCTAATCCAATACCAACTGCAAGCGCGCCTTTTTGCTTTCCTTCTATATACGAAACAAAAGTTTCAATTGCACCGTAAACTAGTAAAATAAAAGAGAATGATCTAATAATGTGTTCTATGGTCATGGTTGATAACAGGAATAATGGAAGAATACCTACTGATCTAAAATAACGGGATTTTGGAAAGAATGATTTTATGGTGTGAGAAAATGCGATAAAGAAATAGCCTATTGTTTGTATTCCTAACCCTAATGCTTGAACACCACGATTAATTTTTCCCGTTTCAAAATAAACTGAATCTATCATGTATCCTAACCAAATAATTCCAAATCCAATACCTATCGCAAAAAATGCAAGTGTTAGTCTAAAAAGAACTGGACTACCTGTATTTTTATAACCTATATATGCAAAAATACCGATTACAAGTCCAACTACAAAACCAATCAAATTTAGGATACTCTCTAATAAAAATTCCATTTGAATAAAATCAAAAATCTAAATTAATTAAGTATTATAGACTAATCTTCCCAATCATCAAGTGTACCTGCAGTTTCACCCTCAGTGCTGCCTGTATAATCACCTAAAATATCTGAAAATTTAGCCTCATTATGTGCAACAAATTTTACGTATTCACCATATGTCATATCAAAACCACATTTTGTACAAGTTACAGATGAAAAATCTGGAGTTAACTCTGCATCTTCTTTACATTTAGGACACTTTATTTTCACGATATTGTTTCTTTTAATGTGTATTATTGCTTTTACTAATAAGAGATAAATTGAAAGATTATTGAGATAGTTTAGATGAGTAAAATTTGTACCAAATGTAAAGTAAACATTCCTGATTCTGAGGAACTTGAACCTCAAGCTGAAAAATATCCAACATGTAACAAATGTTGGGAGGAATGGAAAGAAATGAGAGTTATGGTAATGAATGAAATGCATCTAGACATGTCCTTATCAGATCATCGAAAGGTATTGCGAAAACATGAAAAAATGTTTGTTGGAATTATGACTAAAGAAGGAGATTATACTGATTATAGTAATGAAGATAACAGAAATCCTGAAGAACAGACTTAAAACCCAATAATTTTTCTAGCATTTTTAGGTGTTAACAAAATCAATCTACGCTTAGATTCACCATCAATTTTCTCAAATACATTTTTTATTGTTACAGCCAAAATACTTTGCTCATGTTCTTTCATATTCAAAAATATCTCAAAAATACCATCTATATTAAATAGAATAATTTCTTGTGGTTTTTTTACAATCTGTTTAAAGTAATTTGAAAACATATCATACCTGTTTTCTTCACTCACCTTACAAAGTATTTCTAACCATGTCTTGAAAAGTTTTGAAAAATTTAGAAATGGAATAGACGAACCCGCTTCTAAAGCATTATTGATAATCTCTTCTTTTTCAGAATCAGTCATAGAAAAAAACTCAGTCATTCTTTTTTTGAGTATTGGGGTTCTAAGAAAATCAGGTAAACTAGCAAGATTTACTATAATATTCCCAGCAAAATTTTCTTCAGACATCAATGATTTTTTTCAGAGCTTCATATTAACGCTAACTAGGAAAATTAAAACTGTAATGCCGGGGGTGGGTTTCGAACCCACGACCTCCAGATTATGAGTTTTGCCTTCTATGGAAGAACCGTTAGAGTTTACCATTGGAACTGGCACTCTAACCAGGCTGAGCTACCCCGGCATAATTACGCATGAAAATTATTCGCAATTAAATGTTCTAGATTAATACTGTTTTGAAACTTGATTCCAAGATTTGTTCTCTGATTTTACCCAAAGAAATTTTTTCTGTAGTGCAGCGGTGTATAGTTTTTCCCACTCTGCATCTACATCATCAGTCCAAGATTTAAAAATTCTAGGATCAATGTAATTTCGTAGTGACGTACCCAAATTGTAGTCTTTGGTCTTTTTTGTAAGATCCACCTGTAGTTTTAATTTCTCAATGCGTTCTTTGTGTTTTTGCCTTGTTTTTCTAATCTGAATTTTTGCCTTTTTTATCCTCTCAGTTTGTTTTTTCTTTTGTGTGTCAGTTTTTGATGTGGCAGATTCAGCTTTTTTCAAGGCTTCCTCTTTTGTCTTCCATGGAGTTGCCTTTTCTGCTATTTTTAATGTATCAATTTTCTTTTGTAATGTCTGTTCAAATGTTTTTGGAATAGTTCTTTTATGATTACACATCATGGCTGCCTCAAGGTTGGCTAATTTTGCATGGTATAATTTTTCTGCAGGAGTTGATTTTTTAACATCTCCATTTTCTCGAAGATATTTTGATACAACACTAGATGCTAAGTATGTCCTAAACACTTTAGCTGTCAAACCATTCACAACACTAGAATAATACAAGTTAACGTGACGTGATGTGATTTGATCAAAGATCTCATCTGTATCTTTTTTTGTTGATACGAGTTCTTTTAGATTATCATGAAATTGTTTATCATGTCCTATAGCAGGCACAGTTTCTTGCCATCTGACGCTGTCTTTTCCCAAAAAATCAAACTCAATAGAACTACCATTCAATTTAATGTGTTCTTTTCGTAATGTTGTTGCACCCACAGTATCTGCCTCTTCTGGATCTTTTTCATCTCCAACTCTCATTGCGGTACGATAAATTAGATAACATGCAGTAGAGATTCGTCTAACCTTTGCGTCTTTATTTTGCATATCTTTAACAATTTTATCTTTAATCTTATCAATCTCACTTGCAAGCTTTTTTGCCTTGTCATATTTTGCCTTGTCTCTATCTTGTTTTATTCCAGCAGTGTCTGCTAGCCAAACATATTTTCTTTTTTGAGTCAAAACATCAGTCCAACTAGCCATCCACATTGAGTCTCTATCATGAACAATTTTTCCCCAGTCACCAGTAGGTACTTTTGCATCTTTTCCAAGGTTTAGTGTTACATCTTTTACTGACACCTTTGGTTTCCATTTCCCTCTCATTGGATGTTCACCTCTACCAATGAAAATTCCTGGTGGCTCAGCCATATAGTTAGCAACTTCAACTTCTTTTTCATCCATTATCGCTTTACCATATTTCACCTTCATCTCCTCTCGAAGTTCTTTCCTTTTGGCAGCAAGTGCCTTTTTTTCCTCTTTTGTGAGAAGTTCCTTTGCATCTTTTTCCTTATCGACAAGTCTGAATGGGTTTGAAAAATCAATATCTGTTAATTCTAAACTTTTGTATTTTACATTGAAGGTTTTTGCAAAATCTAAAACAAAGTTCTTCTGAAATATCTTATCCTCAGTGTATGGTGTATCCTTCTTTTTTGCCCACTGGTAAATCATTTCTTCCTGAAGTAAATTAAGAGGAACATCTTGACCTTTGATTTTGATCTTTATTCCCTTTGATTCAAAATCTGGAGGAAAAAGTATTCCATTATGTTTTAGGGTTTTCCATTTCATATCATTCGCTCGTAAAGTGTAGACTTTGACAAAAATCGATTAAAACGATATATCAATCTAACCACTGATAGGTGAAATATCCATTAACATATCACCTATTATACGATTTTTGATTTTTATAACCAATTATCATCTTAATTGTATTGGTTGAAAATTATAAATCAAAAAAACTGTCAACTGGTGACCGTAAAAATGACTATTAATTTTACTCAAATTGAAAAAAATCTCATTTCTGAGATCAAACTAACCATTTTACAATCTAAGATTTTCCTATTAGTTGTTACTAAAGGAAAAATGACTGCAGAACAAATTTCAAAAAATTTGGAAATTTCATTAAAAGATGCATCAGAAACATCAAAAGAATTGATCGATTTAGGTGCATTCATTGATATGCCCAATGATGAATTTGAGGCAATGCATCCAAGATTTACCGCCGTAAACATGTATAGAAAAATGTGTACAAGAGAAGAAATTGAGTTTAAAAAAAATCTTACGGTAGATAATATTGGTGTAGTTTTAGAAAAACCATATGACGATGCAAGGACTAAATATAACAAACCAAAGTGAAATTTATGAGTGAAGATTCTACTAATGAACCATCAGATGATAAAATTACAACACCAGAAATTTACAAATGCTGTGACAATCCTCAGATTACATATAACGCACCAGTGAATATCAATATCGAAGAACGTACTATTGGTTCCGTTGATGTTTGGAGATGTGCATCTTGTAAGAGATCATTTTGTGAAGAAAAACAGTTAGGAATTGACTCAATTACTGATATAGTTGGAATGCCTAGAATTGAAGATAATGAGAAGTGGGTAGTTGTTATAAGTAAATTACAAAAAGGAAAAGACAAATGGAAACTTGTGAAACTAAAAGAAGGCGGGATTTTAAAATTTGAAACTGCTGATGAACAGGTCATCGATTTAAAGATTGAAAATTATAAAATAGTTGATGATTTTCATTCAAGTTTTCTTGTATTAGATAATCTTCATAGAGCAGTTGAGATCTGATCTAATTGGAAATTATAGTTAACATCAAAGATATAGACGGGACGCAAATGGCGGCCAAAATTTCAGGCGAATTTCAAGTGGAAGAAAATCTATTTCCATTTACTGCAATTGCTTTTGGTAGGATTGGAGGTCAGAATATAGGCGCAAAACTTTCCAATGAAACTGAAAATAGACTAAAAGATTTAGGGCATAACGTAGATGAAATCATTGCACAACTTCAGAAAAATCTTATCCAAGGGAATCTTAACTTACCAGAAGGACTAAAAAAAGAATCTTTTATTGACGATTAGAATTCTGCTTCTTCTAATGCCTTCTCACAAGAGCATGATTTTATTTCAGGAATTTGATCAATTACAAGTGTGAGTATCTTTTTTGTTGTTTCAACATTTTTTGCTAGAGTTTCCATTACTTCTTTAGCTGTAACTGGTTTTTCTGCCCATACATCATAATCTGTAACAGTTGATATAGACACATAACAGATTTGTGCCTCTCTTGCCAGTTGACATTCTGGAACTAGTGTCATTCCTATAATATCAGCCCCAGTAGTTCGGAAGAACCTTGATTCAGATTTGGTAGAAAATCGTGGGCCCTCGATACAGACATAAGTACAATTTTCATGCATCTGAATTTTTTCTTTTTTGGTTATGTTTAGTATTACATTTTGTAATTCTGGACAAAATGGATCTGCAACTGATATGTGGATTACCTTACCATCTTCAGAAAATGTGCCTTTTCTTGATTTAGTAAAATCTATGAATTGTGACGGAAGAGCAAAATGACCAGGTTCAAATTCTTCTTTTAGACTACCAACTGCAGATGGAGCAATAATTCTTTTAACTCCTAGTTCTTTGAATGCCCAAATATTTGCTCTGAAATTTATCAAGTGTGGTGGAATAGTGTGTTTTTTTCCATGTCGTGGCATAAATGCAACATTTCGTCCATTAAACTCTCCAACTGTTATCGAATCTGAGGTTTTACCATATGGTGTATCCATGGTTATTTCTTTACTATTTTTTAGTATTCCTGAATCATAAATACCAGTGCCGCCAAAAATTCCTATCTCAACATTTTCATTCATTAGTATTTCACCAACACTTCAGTTCTATACGCATTGATTTTTTCAATTCCTTTTAGTTCGGTTAATTCAATTATGAATGCAAATCCAATAACATTCGCATGTAATTTTTCAATTAGTTTTGCTGCTGCCTTTGCAGTACCCCCTGTAGCCAAAAGATCATCACAGATCAAAACTCTTTCATTTTTCTTTAATGCTGTTTTTTGAATCTCCATTTGGGCTTTACCATATTCTATAGTGTATGCAACTTTGACCGTTTTACCAGGAAGTTTACCTGCCTTTCTTATCAAAATCATACCCTTATTGTATTTTTGAGCCAGTAAACATGCTAAAATAAAACCTCTTGATTCTATTCCTGCAAACACATCTATATCATTAGGATGAAATTTTTTAGAAAACTCATCTACAACATATGATAATGCAGATGGATCCTTTAAGATTGGACTGAAATCTCTAAAAAGTATACCTTTTTTAGGAAAATCTTTGTAATCACTAATTTTGTCCTGTAAATCCACAAAATTAACTAAAAAATGAGAAATAAAAGTTGTTAGATATGAATTTAAAAATTTTAGTTTATAATTAGTGGTGTTGAATTACTACTATCAGAATCGTTAGCCACTATCTCATAAGTTCCTGATTCTAAATAACTTGGAATCTGCCATATAGTATAGAATTCCCCGTTAGACTTTGAAACTAATGTTAATTCATCAACACTGGTACCCAGAGGATTAAGTATTGAGATAAAAATAGATGTTCCAACTCGTGCATATTTACCACTTATTTCCAATACATCACCTGCATTATGTGTCGTGGTTGAATCAGGAGTGGTTAAGAGAATTCCATCTGATTCTTCTGCAACAATGAATTGATGATTTGTGATATTTTCATCACTAAATATCTTAATAGACCATTTACCAAAACTCGCGTCAACTGGAATTCTAAATTCATCTAATTTGAAAGTTCCAACACTGTCTGAAAATGTTTCAAATGTTCTAAATATATTTCCATTAGGATCTATAATTTCCACATTTAATAAAGAACCATTTCCAGTATTACCAATAACTACAAGTTGTTCTCCTTGTAAATATTCATTTTTTGTTGGTTGGAATATAATTGGACCAGAACCTGTAGAAAGACCAACTGTGAACATTGTAGTACCTCTTGAGTTTCCATGTCGTATTTCAACTGTAAATACACCAGTGCCAATATCAGAGGTTTCAATATAATACACATAATTTCCATTTTCATCTATTTGCACAGTATCATTAATTTTTGTTTTGGCTGATTCATCAACAATAACTATTGACACAGATGTACGTGGTTCACCATGTATTAGTAAATCAATAGTAGTTCCAACATTATAATTTAATTCGCTAGTACTAACAAGTAATATCTGATGTGGTTGTTCACCTAGACCAACTACAGTAATTATTGATTCACTTCCTTGAAATGAATGTAATACATATGTTCCTTCAGTCGAATTTGAATCAGTGTCAACATCAAAAATAATTTCTCCAGTACCACCAACAGTCATTGTTTTTGAAAATATTTCAACGCCAAGTGGATTCTCTAAAATTAACGAGATTGATTGATTAGGTATCGCAGTACCACTAAATTTTATGGTATCACCAGCCTCATAACGATTTTGCATTGATGAAATATTGATCAATTGTGATGAAATCACCTCAAAATCTCTCACAATAATTGTTTTACCATCTGTTACTTCTATTGTCATTTTTCCTAATTTGAGATCAATTGAAAACAGGTTTTCAAAACTCCATTTGCCATCAAAACCAGAATTAATTGTATGAATGTCTAGTGTTTTACCTTGTGCATTTTTTGAAGTAAGTGTTAATGTTGAATCAGGCGTTGCATTACCATCAATCGTAATTATATCACCTCTTTTTACAGTTTTAACTGTATGACTAATTGACATTTTTACATCTTCAGACATTTCTCTATTTTGGTTATCATACAAACGTATACTATTCATTTTTTTAGTACCACCAGAATCAATCAAAACAAACTCAGTTCTTTTTTCAGACATATTATTTGGAATTGTTGCAGTAGAAATAAAATTTCCATCATCATCAATTTTAATCGACTTTATCATCTGATCATCAATGTAGAAATCAATACTTTCATTTGGAATAAAATTCTGTCCTACTATTCTAAAGTCCGAACCAATTGATGGTTTTTCTGGAATAAATCTAAAAGATGAATTATCATTTATTGCAACCTGTTCTGGCTGAACTACATCTTGTTCTGACTGAACCGTATCTTGTTCCATCATATTATCTGATTGCATAGTAATTATTGCTGCAGATTGTAATGTTTTGGAATCAACGTCTAACGCCTTCCAATTAATTGTTGGATTTTTAGAATTTGTTTTTACTCCAAATTTTACACTCTCACCAGGTTTTATTGAATCCTGAGACGAAAAAACTAGCATCTGTCCTCCAACCTCAAATTTTCCGGTCCATCCTTTTTCAGTCTTAAAAGATTTAAATGAATTATCTTTACTTAGCCAAATTTTTACCGAATCAATATTGAAATTATTATCTATACTGTTTTTGAATTTTATTATAGAAGTAGAATCAAGACCTATACTTGATACAGTTATTGGGACTTCAGCATGAATAGATTGATCAGATAGTATCAGAATTGAGGCTGAAAATATAGATACGCATAAAATTATCAGGAAACTTCTCATCATTCTCGATATAAAATATCTACAATTAAACCTTAATCAGAAATGATTCTTAGATTTTTAAGAATAAAATTAAGCTGTTTGTGAGGTTGTCTTCAGATCATATGGAT
>Ga0066837_10001423_pt1 | contig 11056 bp, 9 predicted proteins | sample ETNtaG_25_FD_66730 | JGI IMG/M metagenome (GOLD analysis project Ga0066837, IMG submission 66730) | Marine microbial and viral communities from oxygen minimum zone, Eastern Pacific Ocean - ETNP201302SV86 | ecosystem: Environmental > Aquatic > Marine > Oceanic | place: Pacific Ocean: Eastern... | reverse complement strand
GGTGGCGAAGGATTACTTGGTCTTATTTGAGCCAAATAGACAAAACCCAGGTCAATTTTGCTTTAGTATGCTGAAAAAAGAAGAAAGACATGTCTTACAACATCACAAAAAAATGATGTATGAATTGGTCAGAGATATTGATTTTGATATTTTAGTTTGTGAAACCGTAGGATGGGTATTCCCAAATCGGATGCCAGAATTTATTTTACCATTAGCAAAAAAACTACCATTCAAGCTTCCAGTTATTGGTTTATCAAATGTTTTAATTTGCAAAAGAAGTAAATAGAATTTAGTAGACCTACTAGTAGATTGAATTCAACGCCTTGCTAAAACAAATTTTAATGTTATAAAACCAATAAACATAGGAAACCAGAATGTTAGTATGCGTATCAATAACACTAACATAGCTGCAATACTCATATCATTCCCAGTTTTTAAAATTAAACCAAATAATCCTGCTTCAGTGACAATCATACCGCCGGGTACAAATGATAACAACCCAATTATCTGACTTGTAAAGTAAATCTGGCTCGTATTGAAAAAATCAATATTCAGATTGAAAAGATCAAAAACAAGATAGACTGCTATCATAGGTACAAGTTTAGTAAGAAATGTAATAGATAATAATGAAATTATAGTTTTTGGTGGAGTTAGTTTTTTTGTGCTATCTCTAAACTCATCAGTATTGAAAGCAAATTTTTTTGATATCGATGTAGAACCTAAAATCTTGTTTAGTAAATTCAGACCAAGTGAATTTTTGAAAACAAAGAAAACGAATCCAGATAATACTAATGCAATCACAAATACAATCTGAGATTCTATGAAATTATTCCAAAACAACAAAAGACCGATAATTATTGTTAAAGCAACAACATCCAACCATCTTTCATAAATCAATATTGGTGTTGTAGTGGAGATTGAGTGACCTGTGAATTTTTTTAAAATATAAGATCTAACAATAGAACCAACTCCACCCGGTGTAATAATCATGGCAATTCCAGCAGTGTGGATTAAGAATGATTCCTTGAAATTTAGATTAATGCCAAGTTTACTTAATAGAACTTTATGTCGCCAACCATAAATTAGTAATGTCAGAATGGATAAAGATAAAATTGCAATATATTTCTCGAATGGAATTTGGTTTAAGACAGAAATTACCATATCTACGTCAGACAGAAATAAAATTAGAGCGTAAAAGAAGATTGCAGCTATTATTAGATAGACTGCCTTACCTACTGAAAATTTTTTTGAGTCCATTTTTGATTATCAAACCATTATTCTTTGATTATAATTTGTGGTTAATTTTATTGATTTAACATTTAAGCATAAATGATAGATTTTGTTAGAGTAATTTTTTCTCATATTCTATATATTCAATTAATCCTTGTTTCAAACTGTATTCAGGATTATATGAAAGAGTATTTTTTGCCTTCTCGATAGAAGAATAAGCATATTTTGATTCACCTTTTCTTGCATCAACATATTTTTTGTTAAAATTTTGATCCAATAATGCTTCAAGCTCCGAGATTAAATCGTTTAGAGATGTATTTGTGCCAGTAGCTATATTGAAAATTCCATCGTTATCTTTTGTCGTAGCCAAAAAACATGCCTTTGCAATATCTTTAACATAGACAAAGTCTCGTTCTTGGTTACCATCTCCAAAAATTGTTATTGGTTCATTTCTAAGATTAGAACGTACAAATTTTGGAATTACATTTGCATATGGACCAAACGATTTTCTTGGACCAAATACATTAGAAAATCTCAAAATTGAACATGAAATATCAAACGTATTATTATATGCAAGACAGAAATTTTCAGCCGCTATTTTAGATGCTGCATATGGTGATATGGGATTTGTACCCATTTCTTCAATAAATGGTGGAGATTGGTTACCATAAACTGCACCTGTTGATGCAAATACAAATTTTGGAATATTCTTTTTTCTGCAAATTTCCAAAAGATTTAGCGTACCAAGAACATTAACCGCTGTAAATTCTTTTGGTTTTTCTAAAGATTGAATCACTCCGGTTAGTGCAGCAAAATGTATTATCGCATCAGCTTTGTTAATTATAGTTTCAAGTTTTTCAAAAGATTGTACATCTTCAACAAATAATTGAACATTCTCTAATTTTTCTGATGATTCTATATTTTCTTTTTTTCCAGAAGATAGATCATCAATTATGGTAATTTCATGATCAAACTGACTAACATAATCGACAAAATGGCTGCCAATGAAACCACACCCACCTGTAACTACTAATTTCATAGTTCAAAAATAAAAATGAAATCACTTTAAACCTTGTTATGTAACCATGTGATAATAATTACTCTGAAAAGTCCTAGTGCAAAACCTAATCGAGGTTTTTTTGTCTCTCCCTTAGTTCTACGCTTGATAGTTGTTGGAATGTTTTTAATTCTAAATCCCTTTAATACAGTTTCAATTAATATTTCTGGAGCACTATAGGTTCTTTCTTTTAATTTTATTTTTGTTAGTATTTTAGGGGAAAAAGCTCGTAATCCATTCGTACAATCAGAAATATCACATTTACAAAGAAAATTAATTAGATTTGTAAAAAAGTGTATTCCAATCAATCTTTCAGTATTAACATATTCTTGTGAACCAATAAATCTAGAACCTATAGCCATGTCACATTCATTCTCAATAACTGGTTTTATCAGATCCACTAGATCTTTTACATCATGTTGACCATCAGCATCAAATGTTACAATTATTTTTGGTGAATGTTTGGAAATAAAATTCAAGCCAGTTAGGATTGCAGAGCCCTGACCTAAGTTAGATTCGTGTTTTAGACAGTAAGCAGTGCTGTCAATAGCGATCTTATAAGTTTCATCAGATGAACCATCGTCTATTACGATTTTCGAAACCCTTGTATCTAAAATTGAGTTTGGAATTGATTCTAAAACACTTGGTAAAGATTTCACTTCATTATAAGCTGGAATTATAAATGCAATACTATTTTTTATTTGCTCATAATTCTGCTGAAAATTAGATATTGCAATTTCACTGATTACACGGTTATACTCTATTGATAGATCTTTGTTTTTGGAAATCTGTGTATAAAGTGAATATAATAAAACTGATATTGTAATGATAAGTAAGAACTGTGCTCTATTTTCTAAACCAGTTATTAATAATATGTTATCCAAAATATCTGGTTCAAGGGAGATTATGATAACAAGGATCCAAAATGGAACAATAATTCCAACTAATTGATTACTTATCTTCGAATCAATTCTTCTTTTAGAAATTATAAAAATCACAATTATTGAAATTATTATTAGCACAATTCTAGGTATGATGTAGTCTTCAACCATGATATCTCAGTCTAATTTCCTATGAGTGTATGTTGACATATAGCTTTACCATTTCAAAAGTTTGATTATCGAGTCTTTTTTTTCTTCAATTCTATCTCTATATTTGATCAAGTCATCAAGCATAATGCCAATCTCATCATCTATTAATCGAGTTGGTTTGAATCCCAACTCCTTTAGTTTTGTATGATCTGCCTTGTAGTAATGCTTCTCTTTTTCTTTTCTAGGGTTTACAGTTTGCTTAATTTCTATGTCTAGTCCTTTCTTATTACCAATATTTTGAACCTTTTTTGCAAGTTCGGTAATATTGTATTGCTCATCAAATTGATTGATAACTCTGTATTCTGATTCTTCAGGTGGGTTTTCTAATAAAATTGATATGCACTGTATTGAATCAACCAAAGCAAGAAAACCTCTTGTCTGACCTCCTTCACCATAAATAGTTAAAGGGTGACCAATAACTGCCTGTGAACAGAATCTGTTAACTGCAGTTCCAAATGCTTCATCAAAATCAAACCGTGTATGATCTTGTTCATCTATTATTTCATTAGTTCTTGTACCATAAACAATTCCTTGCATAATATCAGTAGAACTTATCCCCCAAAGTTTGCATGCAAACATGATATTGTTACTATCATGAACTTTACTCCAATGATACCAACTTCCTGCTTGACGAGGATATGGAATGGTTGCTTTTTTTCCTCTAAATTCTATATCAAAGAAACCTTCTGAAATTTCAAGACCTGCTTCATATCCATATTCACCCATTGTACCTAATTTCACTAGATGTGCTTTTGGTGCAAAATTTTTAATTGCGAAAAGCAAGTTCAAAGTTCCAATTACATTATTCTGTTGGGTATAGACAGTATGCTTCTGATCAATCATACTGAAAGGAGCGGATGGCTGCTCAGCCAAATGAACCACTGACTCAGGTCGAAAATTTTTTATTATTTCATTAGTGAATTGAGCATCTAGTAAATCTCCTTCAAAAAAGCTGATTTTTTCACCATATTTCTCCTTAAGATTTTTCATTCTTTCGTCCATTGGTAGAATTGGTATTGCTGACCAGGAATCCATTTCTTTGACATGACTTCTTCTTGAAAAATTGTCAATTCCACATACATCATTACCTAGACTTAGTTGTTTTAATGCTAATGCCCAGCCAATATACCCATCAATTCCTGAAATTAAGATTCTCACGATTTACGTCGACGACTGTTATTATAAGAATTATGCTAACAATCAATACTATCAGTTGACTACAGAATTAACAGTAGAATGTATTTTATAGTTGAAACATAAATGATTAAAAAGATAATAAAATTTCAAGTCATATGAAAAAAATATATTCATTATCAAACAAAAAGAAACTAGAAAAAATTTTTACATCAAAATCTGATACACTAAAGTTTCTACAAACTAGAATAAAAAAATCTAAAATCGAAAAACTCTTTGATTTTACAATTAATGATTGGAATGAAAATAAAAAAACTATTATAAAACAAATTTCTAATAATTTTAAAAATAAAAAAATAATTATAAGAAGCTCTGCAAAAGGAGAGGACTCTATTAAAAAATCTGAAGCGGGAAACTATGAAAGTATTTTGAATGTAAAAGCAAATTCAGGGATTGAAGTTACAAATGCTGTAAAGAAAGTGATAAAATCATATAATGAAAAAGGTAATTTTAATATTAAAAACCAAATTCTTATTCAAGAACAGACAAAAAATATTTTTTTAAGTGGAGTGATAATAACACGGAGTGGGAAAATTGGAGCGCCATATTATACAATAAATTACGATGAGGGAGCCTCAACAACTAGTGTAACAAGTGGGAAGATTGGAAAATCAATAAAGATTTTCTCTAAAACTGGATTAAAACTTGAAAGGCGTTGGAGATTGTTATTAGAATCTATAAAAGAGGTTGAGAGAACTATATGTTCCAATCATCTCGATATTGAATTTGCAATAACAAAAAACTGGAAAATTGTTATTTTTCAAGTTAGGCCATTAACTTCAATTCAATCACATAAAATAAAAAAATTGGATAGTATAATTCAATCTAGAATTTTTTCTTATAAAAAACAAGTTAGAAATCTGAAAACCAGATCTGATCTTGAAGGAGATTCGAAAGTTTTTTCAGACATGGCGGACTGGAATCCTGCTGAAATTATTGGAAGTAATCCAAACGAATTAGATTATTCTTTGTATGATTTTCTAATTATGAATGATGCGTGGAGGCTGGGAAGAAAAAATATTGGCTATCATACTGTAAATCAACAAAAATTGATGGTTAGATTTGGTAACAAGCCATACGTTGATGTAAAATCTAGTTTTAATTCGTTGATACCAAAAAGCATCAATAAAAAACTAAGACAAAAATTAATCAAGTATTATTTAAAAAAACTATCAAAATATCCTTACTTACATGATAAGATTGAATTCGAAATTATGTTTAGTTGTTATGATTTCAATATAGATAAGCGATTAAATGAATTAAAAAAAAATGGTTTTTCTGAGAGTGAAATTAAATCTATCAAACTATCATTAATTGATTTTACGAATCAAATTATTAGTAAATTTCCTAAAATTTCTGAATTGGCACAAATGTCAATTCATACAATGACGATGAAAAGACAGTTAGTAAAAAAGAAACTAAAAACTGGTAAGAGTGACTATGCTAGTCAATTGGATGCATCTGAAACTTTGTTAAGGGACTGTCGCAAGTATGGAACTATACCTTTTTCGACTATAGCTAGAATTGCTTTCATTGGTTCAATTTTACTAAAAAGTCTGGTAGTTGAAAAAAAATTAACTCAAAGATCATATGAAAATTTTATGAATTCTATAGAAACTGTTATTACAAAATTTCAAACTGATTTAGAATCGTATAATACTAAAAAAATTTCCAAGAAAAATTTTCTAGAAAAATACGGTCATTTACGACCGGGTACATATGATATAACAGCCAAGCGATATGATCAGAATGAAAGTTTTTTCAGCAATATGAATTCATTAAAAACTAAACGTGCAAAAATTGACTACAAAAAATTGAGTATTGGTAATTTTAAAGAGTCACCACTAAATTTTGAAAATACCAGCATGTCTGAATTTGTAAGTAATGCTTTGATCTATAGAGAAGAATTAAAATTCCAATTTACAAATAATTTGAGTGATGCTTTAGAATACATTGCACTAGCTGCAGAGCAACTGGGATTAACCAGAGAAGATATTGTATACTTGGATATTAAAACAATTTTAAATTCTTACAAAAAACTAACTAAATCAAAATTAAAGAAAACGTGGAAAGAAAAAATCACCCAAAATAAAAAGAAAAAACTTTATAATAATCATTTAATCCTTCCACCAATAATTTTTTCTGATATGGACTTTGAATTTATTCAATATCATATATCAAAACCTAATTACATTACTTCTAGTTCAATCATCTCTAAAACTGTTAAACTAGAAAAAAATGAATCACCGCCCATCACTGACAGAATTGTTTTGATTGAAAATGCTGATCCTGGATATGACTGGATATTTACAAAAAATCCATCTGGTCTAATAACAAAATATGGTGGAATAGCATCTCATATGGCAATCAGATGTGCTGAAATTGGTCTTCCAGCAGCTATTGGGTGTGGAGAATTAATCTATGACCGACTATTATCATCTTCAGAAATTCTGTTAGATTGTAAAAATCATCAAATCATGATTTTAGAAAATGAAGAAACGGATCAATATACAGAAGAAAGAAAAGTTCTCAAATCACTTGGATATATTAAATAAAACTGATTTCATATGACAATAATGGTAGACCGTAAACAGAAAATTGGTATATCTTTGCGGATAGTGAAAGCATCCAACTATGATGAAAAAAGAGATGCATTAAGTCATGATTGGATATCTTTTTTAGAAGAATTAGGATTTATTCCAGTTCACATACCAAACACATTAAAAAATTTAGGTGGTTTCCTTCAAGAAATGAACTTGGATGGAATAATCTTATCTGGTGGTGATAATATTGGTGAGAATAAAGATAGGGATGAAACAGAACAAAAACTCTTGGATTATGCTTTAGAAGAAAAAATTCCAGTGATAGGTATTTGTAGAGGCATGCAGTTGATTAACAACTATTTTGGGGGTAATCTTTCATTAGATAACTCTACTATTCATTTAGCAAAGAAACATGATGTTCAAATTACAGATAAAAAATTTCTGCCTTTGTTCGGTTCACCAACTTTTCATGTTAACACATATCACAGAAATACTATACAGACTAAAGGAATTGGAAATGGATTAAAACCATTTGCGGTTTTCAATGAAGATGGATCAGTTGAAGGATTTTTTCATGATAAACTTCCGATTATCGGAGTTATGTGGCATCCAGAAAGAGATCCTGATCTTAATAGTAAAGTGATCTTATCAACTATATTCAAAAATCAAAATTTCTTGGAAAATTAACTTGAAAGCAATAATTTTAGCTGCAGGAAAGGGTGAAAGATTACAACCATTAACTAATGACAAACCAAAATGTTTGGTAGATTTATTTGGAAAAAACATACTAAGATGGCAAATAGATACCTATCATGAGTGTAATATACACGATATTACTGTGGTTACAGGATACAAAAATAACTTGATTACTTATTCTGATGCAAAATATTTAGAAAATAAAGATTATGAAGAAACAAACATGGTCGAAACCATGTTTTGTGCTAAAAATGAATTAAAAGATACAGTAATAGTTTCTTATGGGGATATAATTTTTGAAAAAAATGTACTTCAGAAATTAATTGACTCTGATGAAGATTTTTCTGTGATTATAGATAAAAATTGGCAAAAATATTGGAAAATGAGGTTCCCAGAGCCATTACATGATGCAGAAAGCTTAACCCTGGATGATAATAATTTCATTAATGATATAGGCCAAAAAGTAGATAACATTAACGAAATTCAAGGTCAGTATATTGGTCTAGTTAAATTTCAAAATGATGCTGTAAAATTCATCATTGATTTTTATGAAAAATTGAAAAAAATATCTGATTCGGAAAAAAATCCACTTAATCCAGAAATACCTTTTCGAAAATCATTCATGACTGATTTTTTACGTGGACTGATTAATGCGAAATGTAAGGTGAAAGCTATACCTATTCATGGCGGATGGTTAGAATTGGATTCTATAAAGGATTATAATCTTTATCAAAAAAAATTCGAAGATAATAGCATTAATGATTTAATATGTTTAGAAAGATTAGGCAAGAAATAATATGAAAATTGCTAAAAATCATAACATAATTCTTATCAATATTGATGGATTTCGTAAAGACAAAATTGAATTATGCCCAACATTAAACTCATTAAAAGAAAATTCATTTTATTTTTCAAATATGTTTACAGCGGCACCATATACTTTTGCTGCATTACATTCAATTTTTTCTGGTATGTATCCATCACGTAACGGTGTAAACTCATACTATAACATATTTAAATTCAGAAAAAAGGAAATTACCACTCTCTCTGAATTGCTGCGAAATAATGGTTACTATACATCATGTGATATTATTAGTGAATCTGTATTACCTAACAAAGGATTTGATGAATGGAATTTATTTGATGAAGAAACTGTGGATTTCAAAGAAAGGCATAAAAAATTAATTCAAAGACTAGCAGAAAAAGAAAAATTTTTTCTTTTTCTTCATTTTACTGAAACCCACAAACATTTGGTTAGAGCAATTGTTAAAAAATACAAACAAGAAGATAACGATGATGATTATTTTTGTTCTATTAGTGAGAACAACACAAGATATGATTCCTATTTACCATCATGTGATGATTATATTGCAACAATTTTAGAGACAGTCAAAAGTGCAGGAATTGCTGATAAAACAACTCTGATATTTTTTTCAGATCATGGTACAAGTGTGGGAGAGAAAAAAGGCGAAAAATTCTATGGAGTTTATACTTATGATTACACTATCAATGTTTTTTGTATTATGAATATACCTGGAGAAGAGTCATCCTCTACAGATAAACAATGTTCTACATTAGATATTTTTCCAACAATTGCAGAATTAACAGGCGTAAAATTGGATAATGAATTTGATAGAATTCAGGGTAAAAGCGTTATTCCATTGATTACGGGTAGAGAAGTGGAGGAAAGGGAAATTTTCGTTGAAACCGGTGGATTATATGGTCCATGGCCATCACCCAAAAAGCATAATGTTTTCTGTGTTCGAAGGCAAAGAAAAAAATTGATCTATAATGACACACCAGAAACTTGGGAATTCTATAATCTTGATGATGATCCAAAAGAAATTGATAATATATATGACGAAAACTTATCTGACGTGAAAAATCTTAAAGAAAGACTACTCTATTATTTGAATGAAAATGAAATTAACACCAAATTAACTCCAAAGTTTTAGTATTAATTATAAAAATTTTTTAAACTAGATCCAATTTTGAGAGTTCGCTATGAATAATTTCAGCAATTTTCTGATTTCCTAATTTTGAATAATGTCCACCGTATTCATTATCGTCTGAATAATAATTATCAAGGTTTGAATCATTCAGAATATTTTTTGTTATATCAATATAATTAAGGCTGTTTATTTCTGATAATGATTTAACAAATTCATCATAAAAATTGTAATTCTTTTTTATAAATAAAAGATCATCTTTTTGTGGAAGAAAAACAAACACTGGCGTGAATCTCTGTTCTTTAGAATAAGAAACAAATTCACGAATAATTTCTTTCAGTAATGTAGTTGTTTGTTCATTTTTGTATAATCGTACTCTCCACTCTAGATTAACCCGCATTATTGTTCTCATAGGATTCCAACTGATTTTAGAAGTGTTAGAACCTAATGTAGAAAGAATTCGAATTATAGTTACCCACCAAATAATAGAAAAATTTCTTCTTGTGTTTTTAAAAATAGTAAATGAGTACGGAAAGTGGATCTTTTCTTTTTTAAATTTCGCTCTATAAAAATAATCGTGTTCTTGTATCTGTGATAAATAATCGAAGTACTTAGAAAATCGTGTTTCTTCGTTAATAATATTTTTTATCAAATTTAAATTATTATTTTTTAGTGTAAATCTAGGTTTGAAAGCAAATGTATTACCATATTCATAATAATGCTTCCAACAGCTCAAAATTCTGCTTACTGTATCCGGAACGACTCCAAGAATAACTATTTTGGTTCTATTTTTCAAAAATTCACGTTTTAATCTTAAAAGACTTTGATCCGCACCATAATTTCCAACACCAAAATTCAGAACATTTGTTCCTAATTTTTTTGACATGTGATGTTCCCATGTCTCATTATCATTAACTTGACGAGCAAATGTAAACGAGTCACCATAACATGAGATAACTGACTGCTTATTTTCAAAGCTAGGATTAGTCCTTGAACCGTTTGAATTTATACTCCATCTTGTTCTTCCATTTTGACCACTTTCATAATGCGATGTGTTAGGTTTTCTAACCCACCCTAGTTCTGGATCAAAACCATTTGGAATAAATCTTGCAAGTCCACCTTTTGATAACTTTGGATGTTCATCTTTTTCAGTTATTAACCATGGAAAATATTTTCTCACTAATCTTATCCAGACAAAAGTAAGAATTTCAATAAAACAAAAAATGATTATTATTATTGTTATAATATTCCAAAAATCCATGTTAGATATAACCCAATTTTTTTAATTCGTCTTCG
>Ga0066837_10001406_pt1 | contig 11126 bp, 10 predicted proteins | sample ETNtaG_25_FD_66730 | JGI IMG/M metagenome (GOLD analysis project Ga0066837, IMG submission 66730) | Marine microbial and viral communities from oxygen minimum zone, Eastern Pacific Ocean - ETNP201302SV86 | ecosystem: Environmental > Aquatic > Marine > Oceanic | place: Pacific Ocean: Eastern... | reverse complement strand
ATTCAAAACTTTATCAGAAGCAGATTCAAAACCAAACGAAATGTATGTACAACCAGCATCAATCATGGTTTTTACTAAATCAGGTTGGGTTGCTACGCTAGGTGCATCTCCAAGTGTTCCCCATTTTATGGTTTCACTTAGACCCTCTTTTATGTAAAGATCACAGAATTCATTCGTCCATTTTTTATTACTTGTCATATTTTCATCCACTATAGTAATAAAATCAACATCAAATTTTTCTTGTAATAATTTGATATTATCTATTGCATATTTTGGTGTAGGCCATCTTGCAGGTAATTGAAAAGTTTCATTTTCTTTATCTGATATTCTAACTAGTTTTTCTCCTGCTCTCCTGTCCCCATCTCCATAAATGTTTTGTAAATCTATTCGTGACATACCATTATGTGAACAAAAAGTACAGCCTCTAGGGCATCCGCGTTCCCAGACTACGGATGCTCTTCTTTTTGAGTTAAAAGCTTCAAGTGAATACATTACAGAAGAATACTTGAAGTATATATCCAATTCAAATAATTCGTATGCCGGATATGGAACTGTATTTAGATCTGATATTAATGCACGGGGTCCAGTAAATTTGAAACTATTTCCATCCCTTAAACATAGACCATTAATTTTTTCAAAATCATTTGTATTACGTTCAACTTCATCATAAAGTTCAGAGAAAGTGTCTTCACCTTCTCCAATACAAATTAAATCAATCTCTGGAACAAGCTGTAAAATTTCATCTGGGTTATAAGTACACCAACCTCCACCAGATACAAATAATGAATCTGGTGAATTTTTTCGTATTAAGGGTGCCAGTTCTTTAATACGTGCATACGTAGTTGTGAGACCACCAATTCCAATCATGTCCCATTTTTCTGCAGATATTTCTTCAGAAATTACTTTGAGCGGAACCTGATTTTCATCATATTTCATTCGAAGTGCATTTAAATCTAGAATTCCAACTTGCCCTCCTTTTTTTTCTACTATGGCCGCAAGAATTCCTGCCCAAAATGGCATATTAGTTGGAGCTGAATCCAACCGTATTTCTGGTACAATGAAAAGAACTTTCAACAAACTTGGAATATAAAAATAATATATTTAAACTAATACTATCTGCAATTGATTTTTTTATTTATAATTTTTAAGAAATTCACTAAAAGTTACAGACTTCACTCTATTTCCAAAGATTGAGCCACCTTCAGTTGCGTTAATTGTTGTTAACCATGTAGGGGATCTGGAAATGAATTCTTTAAAAGCAGTACTATAAAATTGAAAAATTGGATCCAAAATACAGTATTTTCCTATGTCAGGATTAAAAATTTTTGGGAATAATTTTTTAAAAGTAGGAGTGTTCATGTCAACTTTTACAGAAAGATGTTTCAAACCATGTTGCATAATTAAATCCCACGAGTCATCTTCTTCCCAACCATGATTTAATCCAATTAGTGCAACGTTTGAACATTTCAAAATTTTCCAAGAAATAAACCATGAAGATGTTCCAACGTTTCCTCCTGTTTGGATTGCTGGTAATCCCTTAGAATGATTCTTTGCTCTTACCATTAATGCTGAAATATTATTAAACGATTTTTTTCCTTCATTATAATCAAACAAAGAGTGGAACCAATGTATTTTTATTCCAGCCTGTCTTGCTCTATCAACTACTGATGGATGAGAAATTATTGTAAAAGCACCTTTTATACTAGACCCATATTTATCCACAATTTTATCATCGTAGCATTTTTTAATTTCTGGAATAGGATCAATTGTAGCAACATAAAAATTTGGAAATCTCTCCGGAGTAATTCCAGCTTTTAGTGTATCTATTAATGCACCATCACAACAGATTATAGATCCATTATAATTACTTTCTTTGAGTAATTCTAAATGATTGAATTTTTTGATTGAAGGTCCTCTACCAATCACTATTGCAGATTCATTTATGCCACCACTTTCAATCTTTACTTCTAACAGTTCTCCAGCTGATGGTTCTTGCCATATTTTATCCAAGTTCATCGCAAAATTATTTATCCATTGGTCATATGACTCATAATGAATTTTCTTCATTGATTCTTCTAGTAGCATTTGAATAGAATTATTTTCTGTATTATGAGAATTGTTCAACATTTACCACTAGTTTTAAAAATTAATTATTTTCAATTTATTCATTTGGTTTAAGATGTTTCTTTATCACTTCTGATATTTTCGTTAAAACAATCATCAATTAAAATAATCTATAATTCATCAATACCTAATTCGTCTTTTTTGGTTTTCGATCTGTATATCATAAAAGAGCCTCTTGCGCCTGATTTTATCACATATTCTTCAAACTCTGCTTGGGTAAGTGGTTTTTCTTTATTTCCATCGTTTATTTTTTCTGTTTTTTGTTCATCAACTTGGGCATTTATTTTTTTAAAATTTGTTTTCACGAATGCATAATTTTCGGAAGTTATTATTAAGGCTATCTTTCTTATTAGTAAAATTAGCTGATTAGACATTTTTGTTTTAATTAACATTAATCAATCTAAAATTATGATTATGGTTGAAGTAATTTGTCTGGAATAAGAGTATCTTATGCAGGTTTAATTGCATTTGTTTCAGGTTTGGCCACAATTGTGTTTAGCCTAGCAACTACTATTATTATTACAAGAAGTCTTAGTCCAGAGGAGTTTGGAACATGGAGATTGGTAATTACTTTACTTGTATATGTGGTCTATATTCAACCCGTGATTACATTTTGGGTAACACGAGAAGTAGCTAGAGGTATTGAGTCAGCAAAAACTGCATTAATATCAAATGCATTATTTTCTTGCATCGGAATTGTTTTGTACATAGTAATTATTTATTTTCTGGGTGATCAATCAGGTGCAGACACTGATATTCTTTTATCCGCATTTATTATGATTCCAGCACTTTTTTTATACAATGTTTTATTAGCGGTCAACCTTGGATGGAAACCACAAGTAGTAAGCTATGGAATTATTGTTCTTGAAGCTAGTAAAGTTCCTCTTTTGTTAATTACAGTAATATGGTTTGAGCTGGGAGTGTCAGGAGTAATTATTGCAATGACAATTGCATATATCCCAAGTATTTTACTTCTTTTGATTTTTAGTAAAGAAAAAATAAAAAGTAAAATAAAAATACAATATATTAAAAAATGGATAAGACTTTCTTGGGTACCGCTTTACCCTGGATTTGGTACAATTGTGGCAGCCCTTGACGTTTTATTGTTTACTCTAATCACTGGCTCGGTAGTTGGTTTAGCATTTTATGGCGCTGCTATAATTATTGCAAAATTATGTGATTATGCAATATTACTCTCAAATGCAGTGTATCCAAAATTATTAGAAGGAAAGGAAATTGGCAGTATTATACAAAAAAACATCACACTAATTTCATTTTTTGCAATCCCATTAGCTACGATTACAATCTTTTATGCAAAACCAGCAGTGTACGCATTAAATCCAATTTATGTAGGTGCATCCACTGCAATAATTTTTATGACCATACGCTGCTTCCTTTTTGCATATAGTATTCCTTTCGCAAAATTTTTGGAAGGAATTGAAAAAGTAGACACAGATGAAGATGCAAGTTTTAAAGATTACATTAAAAGCAAATTATTTCTAGTTCCCTCTATTCGTTTTATTCAATATTCAGGGTATGTAATATCACTAGCAATTGTTTTAATGATGGCAATTTCATCAAGCACAGATGAAGAATTAATTACATATTGGGCTATTGTGTGGCTATGTTCTGAAATTCCATTTTTCATCTATTTTTACATTCTAATGAAAAAGAATTTCAAATTTAAACTAGAAACAAAGATGTTTATAAAATACGTATTAGCGAGTATCGTAACTATCGGGGCCTCATATTTACTATCACTAGAATTTTTAGAATTTAATCCTAATATTTTTGAATTTCTTCCAAATCTTCTATTGTTTATAGGGTCTGGAATTTTTGGATATTTGGCTTTAGCATATTTAATTGATGAAAGAACAAGAAAAATATTCAGTGCAATAATTTACGAGTTAAAAAGTAGAAATACGTAAATAATTTAGTTTAAATTTTACTGATTTAATTATTTTTTATTATTTTTTTTGTTACAGCAATATAATATAATGAATTAGAATCAGTTGTTTGCTTTGAGGGAACTATTTCTAATTTCCTTGAAGTTTTTTCTTTATCATATGCATCAAGTTGTATGTACTTATCTTTCATATGTAATTCAAAAAAATTAAAATTTTTATCTATTTTTGAGGCAAAAAATTTTATAGGTTTTCTTAGAGATTTTAAAAGAAGTAATTGTGGCTCGTTAATAATTTTTGAACCTAATTCAGGTTTTTTATTTGAATCTGTTTTAAATATTAATGAGTACAATTCGATTTCAAAATACTTTTGTAAATCAGCTAAAAATTCCTCCTTCAAATAATTTTTTTCATGATTAAATTTTTTATAGATGGGGTAATCTAAAAGTCTAAGATTAGGTATAGAAACAATTGCAAATCCATCATTTTTGATAATGCTGCTAAATGTCTTTAATACATCAACACGATTTTTTATAAATAATAAAGTATCAAATGAAACCAAACAATCAAATGAATTTTCAGCAAATGTTTGATTTTCTATTAAATTACAATCAATAGAGTTGTCTTTACTATATTTTCTAATCATACATGTTGGATTTTTTTCAGAAATATTGTGATGCCAGACTTCTGTAGCATCACTATCAAGAAGAATTTTTGAACCAAAATATGCCATATGAGAACTAAAATTATAATCCAAAACTTTTCCTTTTACATATTTATTTGAAAATTGATAACGTAGTTTGCTATCCAAAAAAGGATTACTAAATGACCATAAGTCGATATTTGACATTTTCTTTAAAAGAAAAAATTACCATAAAAAGGTTAACTATTTTTATCATGAATCAATGAAAAATATGTGCAAACTTTACAAAAGGGGATTCTACTTCAAGGTCCTATATCAAAATGGACTAAAGATATAATCAAAGAATATAGAAAAAATTTTCCTGATACTCACATTCATTTATCAACTTGGATTGGTGAAAATACCGAAGGAATTTCTTGTGATGTTTCGCGTATAGAACCTCCTCCATTTCCCTCTCCACATAAATCTACAGTTAATTTTCAAATAGTAGGAACACAAGAAGGGCTAAAGAAAGTTCATGGTGATGTGATTATGAAATGTAGAACTGATCAATTCATCCACAACAAAGAGATTTTTAACATATTTGAAAAATTATGTCCTAAAAACAAAATCATGGTTCCTAATCTTGGAACTTATGATTCAATTGATTATAGGACCTCTGACTTTTGTCAGCTAGCTACGATGTCAGTCTTATCAGATTATTGGGATTCAATGCCCTTGTTTGATGGTTCTTTTGCTGTTGAAGCATCTAGGCATCTTACAAAGAACTATGTAGTAAATATCAGAAAAGATAATTCAGCTTGGAAGCTAGCACTAAAAAAATATTTTTACGTCAAAGACTTTCATTCTGATTTTCAAATTGAATGGGAGAAAATTAATAAATTTGAAGGTTATCAAGAGCTATACACTAGAGTATCTCCAAAGCGTGTACCAAATGATATATGAAAAATTAATTAATGTTAGGCGGCGATGATAAAAATTGATTAATTTCCTCTTCAGATCCTAATGCCCATTTTTTTAATATTGGAAAAGTCATAATTTTTTTTCCATGTTCAGCTAATTCGTTGTAAATAGGTGTAACATAGAATTCGTTGTTAAATCTGTGTTCCTTTTCAATCATAATTTCTGCATATTTTACAAAATCTGATCCTCGCCTAAAGTAATGCATTCCAGCACAAGCAATTTTACTAATTGGAATTTTTTCAGCTGATTCAATAACAAGACCCTTTTCATCGATTTTTACATAACTGTAATCCTTTGATTTTTGATTTTCCGGAAAGACAAAAACGCACGCATCTATTAAACTAGTTCGAACTTGTTCATTAAACTGAACTTTATTCCAGAGAATATAATGATCCGAGTCAGAAATAAACAATTCCTCATCATTATCTATCAGGTCTTTTGCTTCTAGAATAGTTTTTGCGGTACCCTCCGTATGATGGTCAATAGAAATAATTTTACAATTTGGTATTTTTTGCTTCAAAAGCTTTTCTAGTTGATATTGCTTAATGTGATTCTGGTTACAACAAAAAATAAAATTTCCTTCATCACCTATAGTTTCTATGGCCCACTCTACAATTGGTTTTCCTAAAATTCGGATCAAGGGTTTTGGTTCTTTATAACCATGTTTTGCTAATCTAAGACCTAATCCTGCCATTGGTATTATAATATTCAAGTTATTTCACTTCCTCATTCATTCAAATATTCTTTTAGTAATAAAGGAAAATCTGTACATATTCCATCTACTTTTAGATCAATCAATCTATCCCATTCGTTCCTTATTTCACCTATTTCACATGGCTTTAGTAATTCTTTTGACATTGTGATAATAGTTCTATTATTTTTTTTATGCTCAGAGAATGTTTTTTGATCATACCATACTTCATTACTTTCATCACACCATAAAATTTTAGCATCGGTTATATTCTCAAATTTATTTTGATAATATGCATATTTGATATTTTCAAATTTTTTCAGCTGATCATAATCTTGCAATGTTGAAAAAATAAAACATTTTTTTTCTATATTGTACTCATGGATAAAATCAACTAGATTTTTTATATCAAAACTCTCTTTAATGTGAATTGCAGCTTTTTTGGAATTCCGTTTAATTATTTCACATACCATATAGAATAAATCTCCATTTTCTTGTGGATCATGCGACAAATAGAAACTTTCATCTTTTTTTCTCACATCAATTTCTATGTTAAAACCAGATTTTAGGCAGTATTCTATACCTTCTAATGAATTGTCTTTATTTTCATAAATCGCTCTATGAGCAAAAATTTCGATCATTTTTCAATATTATACTTATCACTTGTACTGGATGGCAGTTTTACAACTATCACTTCAGAATCTTCTAAGAATTTTGGGTCCGCAATTTCATTTGGCTCTATTACAAAAATATCTCCTGATGAAAAAATAGTATCATTAATTTTTATTTTTCCTTTAATAACAAATGTAATTTCTGTAGCAATTTTGTGAAAGTGCTTTTCCCATTCTTGGTCTTTGAAATGTTTAACATACGCTACTTCACAATCTTTGGTTTTGAACGCTGTTGGTTCAAAATTTCCCACAAACCAGCCACCTTTCATTATACTAAAGTCAAATTTTCTCATAACTATTCTTTATTCCAATTGGTCTTCCAAGAATTATCTAATTCTTCCGGTGTGCCCATACTCTTTACCTCATTAACATGGTATGTTAAAATTTTAGATTTTTCAAAATCAAGCTCATTAAATGCAGTTGATAAGAAGAATTCATTATTTGTTCTAATATTTTTGTTGATCATATTTTCAATTGCTGAAATCATATCTTTTCCTGATTTAGAATAAAATATACCTGCATTTGCTATGTTACTGATTAGTTTTTTCTCAGCAATCTCCACTACCTGATTTTCTTTATTTATTTTTACAAAACTATTTCTTGGATGTGTTGATGTGTATGTAACTAATACTGCGTCTGGATTTTTCTTATTAATAAAATCGATAAATCTTGAAGATGACCAATTAATCCATTGATCACAGTTTGCAATGATTATTGGTTCGTCTTTATTTATCAATTCTTTTGATTTTAAAATTGTTGATGCAGCACCATCAGTAATCTCATCTATTGAGATAATTTTACATCCTGGTTTCAGATTTTTTAAAACTGTGTCTAGTGAAAATTTTTCTATATGTTCTTTTAAGCAAATAAAAATATAATTTCCTTCCAGATTGATGTTTTCCAAAACTAATTCTATCATTGGTTTATTTTTAACTTCAATTAGCGGTTTTGGAAATGTATACCCTGCATCAATCCATCTTTGACCTCTTCCTGCCATAGGTATTATGATGTTAAACTTCTGTTCTTTTGGAATATCAGATTTAATATAGCCCCATTTGTCTATGGCTTCTTTCAGTTCATTTTCTAAATCTACTGTATCCAAATCAATCTCTTTAGTTGCTGCTTCTATAGCTTGTTGCATGGCTTTTGTGCCTGCTAGCGTTCCAGAAGGATGTCCATGTATTGAACCCCCGCAACTACACATGACATCATTTCCAAATTGATTTTTTATTGCCCCAACTAATCCTGGATGCATTCCACCACTCAATACTGGAACTGTTCCTTCGTAATCATCACCATCTTTTAATGCAGCCATAGTTCTACGTAGATCCTCTTCTTCTTCATGGTAGTAACCTCCCCACATTCCTGCGTGAATGAAATCTGCCCCACTCATTCTAGCAATTTTACAAACTACAGGCCATTCTATATGGAAGTCATGTCTTTTATTTGTAAGAATTTTATCTCCACTTTTTTGAAAATGTAAAAATATTGGTAGGTCTAGTTTTCTAATTGCATTGTATACTCCTAAACCACTCCAAAAATTTATGTGGACTCCATTTCCGCCTAATTCATGAACTTTTTTTACTCTTTCAAGACAATGTGGAAAATCTGATGTTATACAAAAACAATAAACTACTTTTCTTTCTATTGAATTTAGATAATTCATAATGTATGGTACTCTTTCCTCCAAAGGTGCAACATCAGGATTACTCATTATCTCATCCTCTTTGATAAATTCGACTCCACCTTCAACTAATTGCTTAGTCATTTCCAGTAAAACTTCTTTTGAAGCACCAACTTTGGGTTTGATAATTGCACCTAGAAGTGGTCTATCATGATTACCGACAAAATCTCTAAAACCCTTTATTCCAAATTTTGGTCCAAGAAAATGTTTCTTTGATTTTTCAGGAAGTTGAAAATCTTTTAAAATACATTTTTGGAACATATTGATATCTAATTGCCCACCCATGAAGTGGCACAGCATCTGAGAAATTCCATCATTATCTAGATTGATGTTAACTAACGGAAATGCAATCTTAACAATTCCTTCTCTTTTCTTAACCAAATCTTCTTTTTTACCAAGAATTTTACAACTATGTGCTAAAATCATTTCATCAGTCTCAAAAAGACTTCGTGTATTAGGATTCCCAATACTTTGTCCAACAGCAAGATTCCAAGCTAGATCAAACAGATTAAATTTATTCTCACTTGCTGACAAAAAATATGTTGCAATTATATTCTCCTCGGGAGATACATCCTGACAAATCACCGATTCATATTTTTCTTGTTCGGAGGTCACATTTTCAAACAATTTTACAACCTAATTTAAGCTTGCTAAAAATTTGTGAAATCATTATCTGATTCTCAGTAAAAAAGATTAATGAAGAACTTAAAAATATCAGTTATACTAAGTGGTTTGAATGGTAAGTGAATTAGTCTCTGAGAATGAAAGAATTGGGCAAAATTTTCTCAGTATCTTAAATGACATTAAAAGACGACCAGAGGATGCAGCAAAAGAATTGGGAATTTCAACTAATGAAGTTAATGAAATTATTCAGGGTAAACGAGAATTAACGTTTGATATAGTAAAGCGAGCAATTGAAATTTGGCCATTAAATGCTAGAGATTTTTTTCTGATTACTGATGATGCTCCTAACGGAGTCAAAATAATGCGTTCTGAACAGTCAGAAAAATCAAAAAGAATCATGAATCGCGCTGGAAAACCATTTTATGAATATAGAGATACTGCAATGAGTCGTGTTGCACTTTTCCGTCCTGAATGGATTAAAGAATTATGTTATGTAAATGATAATGATCCCAGCAATCCTGATGCTCAGTGGAATGATGGTCATTTTATGCATCAATTTACATATTTTATTGGAGATGTAAATTATTATTACAAAGGTCCCGATGGACAAAAAAAAATTGCAGTAACAAAAACTGGTGATTCTGTTTACGGTACTCCATTTCGTCCTCATACGTTTACAACTAGACATGATGCAGTAAAGGACGGATTAATTTTAGCATTAACCTATGGGAATAAACTTGCTGCTGATACTCAACAAGAGCTTTCTGCCATTGGTGAGGAACTGGGAATTCAATTCCACTTAGATTTCTCATCAAGAGAAAAAGCATTTTCATCATTATTAAAATTCTATATTGATGCATCTAGTTTATCGTTAAATGAACTCTCTAATAGAACAAATATCTCTAAGAACATAATTGAAAAGTACCTTGATAATATTTCTTCGTTGCCAACTATTGAAGAAATTAAAAATTTTGCTGATGCCTTAAATATACAAACACGAGATCTTTTACCTCCTGATATAATAGAGGAAAAGGTTTTGGTCAGGGATTATAATACTGCACCTCGTTGGTTATATCCAGATTCAACTGAAATGTATGAATTAATTGAATTAGTTAACTCAAAAAATCTTCCAGATTCTAAAGCTTTAGAACTTACTATCCGTTTTTCTGAATTAGATGATACACTAGATCTTAAAATGGGTTTACATCAATATGTTTACAATGTTGGTGAAACACCAATTTCTTTTTCTTGGAAACATGGCGGAAAATTGTATAATGAAAAAATCAATCCAGATGATTCAATTTACATAAAACCATTCATACCACATAATTTTCGTCAAAAAGGGAAACTTCTGATTTTACGTATAGGAAGCCGTATAACTGGTGATGCACAACGAGAATTTTCTAATTTTGATAAGAATGATGCAAACAGAGCAATTCAAGAAACACAAATGTGGTTTAATCCAGAAGGCAAGTAATTTTTTTATATGAAAAATCTGATAATAATAGTACTTGATGGTGCAAGAACAGATTTTGTCAAAAATTCATCAGTATTTAAAAATCTCAAAACAAACTCTGTTTTTTCACATAATTGTATAACATATGCGCCTCATACAATAGCATCAATGCATGCAATATTTAGTGGTGCATATGGTTCTAGAAATGGAACAAATAGCTACTGGTCAACATATCAATTTAAAAAAAATCAATTTAAAACATTGACTGAATATTTGAAAAATAATAATTTTATAACTGTTGCTGATTTACATAGCGACATTGTAATTCCTAAGCAAGGATTTGAAAAATTTTTAATTCACGATGAA
>Ga0066837_10001398_pt1 | contig 11173 bp, 6 predicted proteins | sample ETNtaG_25_FD_66730 | JGI IMG/M metagenome (GOLD analysis project Ga0066837, IMG submission 66730) | Marine microbial and viral communities from oxygen minimum zone, Eastern Pacific Ocean - ETNP201302SV86 | ecosystem: Environmental > Aquatic > Marine > Oceanic | place: Pacific Ocean: Eastern... | reverse complement strand
TACATCTCTGATGTTTATAAAGACGAATACAACAAACTAGTTGCGCAGTATGGTGATAGCCCTGAGCTTATTCACGCCATGATGTCGAAGCAGCGCTTTGTACTACCAGAAGGCGCAAGTTTCTGGGATTTGTATGACAAGCGTTATGAAGCAGGCAATGGTGAGCGCATCGATAAAGCCTTACATGCTATTGAAGAAGCCAACGGCAGTAAGCTTAAAAACGTATTCCAAGACATCAGCTTTAACACCGACCGCTTAGGCCAAGAAAAACAAAAGAACGACTTGCTACGCCACCTACTTGAAGATTTTGGTAAAGACATTTTAGATTTAAGTTCAGAGCGAGTGGGCAGCTTAGATATCATCGGTAATGCTTACGAATACCTTATCAAACACTTTGCGGCTGGCAGTGGTGCTACCGCTGGTGAATATTATACCCCACCTGAGGTATCAACCCTTTTAGCAACAGTTTTAGAGCCAGTTGAAGGCGACCAAATATGCGATCCATGTACAGGAAGTGGCTCATTGCTTCTTAAATGTGGCAGTATGGTACGCAAAAACTCTGGCTCCAAAAAATACGCCTTATTTGGGCAAGAAGCGATTGGTTCCACTTGGGCACTCGCCAAAATGAACATGTTCCTCCACGGTGAAGATAACCACCGCATTGAATGGGGCGACACCATTCGTAATCCGCTACTGAAAGAGAAAGACGGTAACGGCTTACTGCACTTTGACGTAGTTACAGCCAACCCCCCATTTTCACTTGATAAATGGGGACATGATGATGCCAGCAACGACCCCTATGGGCGCTTTAGACGTGGTATTCCACCAAAAACCAAAGGTGACTATGCCTTTATCAGCCACATGATTGAAACGTTAAAGCCAGAAACGGGTCGCATGGCGGTGGTAGTGCCACATGGTGTGTTATTTAGAGCATCTAGCGAAGGCAAAATTCGTCAACAACTGATTGAAGAAAACGTGCTAGATACGGTCATTGGGCTACCAGAAAAGTTGTTCTTTGGTACAGGTATCCCAGCCGCCATTTTGATATTTAAAAAGCATAAAACAGACAACAATGTGTTGTTTATTGATGCCAGTCGTGAATTTAAATCAGGCAAAAACCAAAACCAATTAACTGACGAGAATATTCAAAAGATCATCGACACCTACAAGGCTCGTGAAAACCTAGATAAATACGCCTACCTTGCCAGTTTTGATGAAATCAAAGAAAACGACTTTAACCTCAACATCCCTCGTTATGTTGATACCTTTGAAGAAGAAACAGAAATTGATTTAGTGGCCGTGCGCACTGAGCGTGTTCAGCTTAAAAATGAGCTGCAAACCCTTGAAGCAGAGATGGAAGGCTATTTGAAGGAGCTAGGTTATGGTGCCTAATGGATGGAAAGAGGGGCGAGTCAGAGATTTAATTAAGTCACTAGATGCTGGAGTTTCTGTTAACTCTGAAGACGATGGCAATCTACATTCTTCTCACAAAATATTAAAAACAAGTTGTGTTTCAAAGGGGGTTTTTGATCCAAAAGAAACTAAATCTGTGGTTGAAGATGTCGAAATTTCAAGATTAAAAGAGCCTGTATTATGTGACTCAATAATAATCAGCCGAATGAATACTCCTGCATTGGTAGGAGCTAATGGCTATATCGAAAATGGAATCGAAAATACCTACCTACCAGATAGACTGTGGCAAGCCAAACCTAAAAGTAATGATGTCAATATGAAATGGCTGGGTTATTGGTTTGCTAGTAGTCACACCAGATATACTTTAAGTTCAACGGCTACAGGCACTAGTGGTAGTATGAAAAATATTACCAAATCTGATGTATTGAATATCAAAATTGATATTCCCCCACTCCCTGAACAACGCAAAATCGCCAAAATCCTATCCACTTGGGATAAAGCGATTAGTACCACCGAGCGCCTAATCGACAACAGTAAACAGCAGAAAAAAGCCCTTATGCAACAACTGCTCACTGGCAAAAAACGCCTCCTTGATGATTCAGGTAAACCGTTTGAGGGTGAGTGGTACGAATTTCAGCTTGGCCAACTTTTTAAAGAAAGAGTTGAAACAGGCTTTATTGATCTGCCTCTAATATCAATTACTTCAAATGGAGGAGTTATAAGTAGGGATGATGTTGGTCGTAAAGATACGTCCAACAAAGATAAATCAAAATACAGAAGAATTTGCCCCAACGATATTGGTTACAATACCATGAGAATGTGGCAAGGAGTTTCTGGGCTTTCTGATCTTGAAGGGATAGTTAGCCCTGCATATACAATTTTAATCCCTCAAAATGGGGTGTCACCAAAGTTTGCATCTTATTTATTCAAGCTGCCAAAACTAATTCATATTTTTGAACGCAATTCTCAAGGTCTAGTTTCAGATACGTGGAATCTAAAATACCCCCACTTTGCCAAAATAAGGTGGCACTTTCCTGACTACCAAGAGCAGGAAAAAATAGCTAGCGTATTAATCAATGCGGATAAAGAAATCGAACTATTAGAACAACAGCTTGCTGATTTAAAACAAGAAAAGAAAGCGCTGATGCAGCAACTGTTAACAGGTAAGCGCAGAGTAAATTTAAACTAAATTAAAAGGACGTAATACGGTGAGTGAGGATAAAAAATTAGCCAAAGATCATCTGAAGTTTCAGCAAGGTCAAGACAACCTGTTTGGTGAGCAAGATAGTATCGAGGATGGCATTGAGAAGATTAGGAGCAAGCTATCAGATCTCACTAATATTAAAAACCTTAACTTTTTGCTAGGAGCTGGTGCAAGTTCTGATGCCATACCTGCTATGGCACAGTTAATTGAAAAAGTATCTGAACGAGTTGAAAGTGCTGATACTGCGCAGGAATTGGCTGCTCATCCTGATGCGCTTAATCATGATGACTTAAAGGCTCTATATAAGTCGGCAAAAGATGTCTCTCCTAAAAACCTTGAGAATATCTTAGGTACACTTTATTCAAAACGAGAGTATCTAAAAGGGATTGGTCAAACCGAGGCTCTTAATGATTTTCTTATCGATTTAATTGAATCCCAGATTTATTCATCCATAAATATCGACTGTAATTCCACCGATGCTAAATTTTCTTTGTCGTTGTATAAAAACCTTTATCAAAAGCTGGCACTAAGAAATAAAGATTTGGCAAGGGTCAATGTATTCACAACAAATAATGATTTGCTTAGTGAAACTGCGTTGGGCTTCCTTAACATTAATTACAACAATGGCTTTAGCAGCGGCCTTTCTCGCACATTTAACCCTGCACGCTTCTCTTTTACATTTTCTAGAAAAGTTGACCCAAGTGTTGAGAAATATGAACCTCTAGAAAACATGGTTTATTTATACAAACTTCACGGCTCTATTAGCTGGGTAGAATCAGACAATAATTCATTTTTCAATATTAAAGAGGTTGATGTTGCTCCAAATAAACCTCCCAATGCCAGTAATGTTCTCATCTATCCAACACCTCTTAAACAAAATAAGAGTCTAGGCTCACCTTACGCAGATCTTATTAGGGAATTTCAAAATAAACTCTTACTACAACATGGGGTGTTGATTGTTATTGGTTACAGCTTTAGTGATGAGCACATAAACAATGCGATTTACGCAGCATTGGCATCAAATTCAACTTTGAGTGTTGTCATTTTTGGTGATTACTATCCAACCGAAAACTTAACGAGATTAACAGATAGGCGCATATACCAAATATCAGGTGAAATTGAACTTGCAACAGAAGATGGTGCTGCGGCTCAAAAAGAAAAGATTCATTACTTTAATTATATAGTTAATAACTTTATTCCAGACTTAGATCGCAACAAAGAAGGTGAAGTGCTTGAAGATTTTATAAAATTAGTAAAGCAGCTTAAGGATAAGTAATGAAGATAGGGAAAATTACCTCAGTAAATTTTAATCAATTTCGAGTCAAGATCTCATCCGAGATAAGAGGCAACTCAGTTAACGTAGCTGGTGCTGTTTACTACTTTGGAAATATTGGTAGTTATCTAAAAACGACCAATTCAGTCGGTGAGCAGCTTATTTGCGAAGTGGTATCTATTTTTGACAGTGACATGAAAATAGGTTCAGCAGCTTTCGATATTGATAGTAATAGAGAGTTGCTACTTAAACCTGTTGGAACAATTACACGAACAGGTAAATTTACTCTGGGTGTTGGCATTTTTCCCGGAATATATAGCGAAGTGGGTATTGTGACCTTCGAAGACATGGAATTGATACTTCAAACTAGCAAAGATAAAGACTTATGCAGCAATATTCATCAAAGCTTTTATCTTGGTGAAAGTAAGAATTTAATCAATTACCCAATAGATATTTCTATAAATTCTTTTTTTAATATTCATTCTGCTGTACTTGGGAATTCTGGTAGTGGTAAATCAAATACAATTGCTCACATCATTCAGGATATACATAAGAAAAAAGATAATTCAGCTATAGGTTCTCGTATCCTGATATTTGATGTTAACGGAGAATATAAAAACGCGTTTACCGGTCACGATAAATGCCCAAATTTAAAAGTTAGAGTGTTAAAGCCCAACATCAATGGCATAGAGGACGGTTTCGAACCTTTTTATTTGCCTCACTTCCTCATGAATATTGATGAGTGGAGTGCCTTCTTAATGGCTACAGATGCAACTCAGCGTCCTTTTTGGGACAAGGTCCTGCAAGAGAGCTACAAATTTTACATGATTTCTACTCGTGAGGGGGAAGAGCGTCAAAAGTTCATTAATTATCTTCGTTTTAAAGTTTGCAATCTAGTTCATATGCTTCTTGGTCAAGGAGACACAGATACTGCTATCGTTACTGCTGCAAAAAATGTCATCTACGGTATAACAGAGCTAATAGAACTTGACGAACATTTGAAACAAGCCTGTGAAGACGGGGGTATGTATGCTGAATTACAAGAGTTATATAACAATTGTTCCGTCGCTTATGGAAACAACAATGATCGATTAAAAGAAGCTGTCGATGCTGTTCGTGAAAATATTGATTACGATAGTGTGCAGGAAGTTATTTCTATGCGTGCAAGCTCTGAACAGTATTTTGACTATAGATTCTTGAAACAAGCTGCAAATCTAACTCTGCTAGAGGAAGACGCTAGAGGAAATAGACGAGTTAGAGAATACACCTCTACCATGATGACTAGGTTAGATTTTTTTCTTGATAATCCGGACTGTGATTTCATGAGAAAAAGGCCTGCACAAACAACCAATATTGAGCAATATTTAGAATGGCTGTGGGAAACGAATAAAGTCGTGCCTTCACAAACTAATATGGTGATCATAGATACTAGTGAATTATCTAAAGACGCTCTAGAGACTCTAACATCGGTAACCTCAAGGTTAAATTTTTCATCACGGAAAAAATTAAACGGTGCTGCTAGACGCGAAAGACCAATCCATTTAGTGCTTGATGAGGCGCATCGATATATTAAGAAGAATTCGAAATACTTGCTTCGAGAAAACATCTTTGAGCAGATAGCTCGTGAAGGAAGAAAGTTCGCCCTATATTTATTAATCTCATCACAGCGGCCATCTGAATTGTCAGAAACGGTATTGTCTCAGTGTTCTAACTTTATCATTCATCGCATTCAAAACGAGATAGATATGAAATACGTTTATGCGATTCTTCCATACTTTTCTGATGATTTTGCTAACAAAATAAAACAGTCTGTTCCGGGGGAAGCTCTCATATTTGGTAACTGCGTTTCAATGCCCCTACACGTAAGAATAAAGCGAGCATTTCCAGAACCTAATAGTGAAAACTGCAAAATTCACGAAGAATGGTTTAAGTCTTATACGCCCCCACAGCTTGAAGTACCGATCGTTGTGGAGAAAGTTAATGAATAGTAGTTCGATAAACTTCCAAGAAGAATTCAGCGCTAAATTGCCAGCGCTTACGCTGTTAACGAATATAGGTTACACCTTTATTCCACCGAGTGAATGCGAAGCGCTGCGTGGTAATACTCTAGCAAGCGAAAAGAAAAGCACTCATCAGGTTATTTTGTTACCTGTTATGCGTGCCTTTTTAGCGAAACAGAGATTCTCATTTGCAGGTAAGCAACATACATTCTCAGAAGCTGCAATCGATAAGGTCATACATGAGTTGAATCCTGCTATGAACTTAGGATTAAAAGCGGCTAATGAGAAAATCTACAATGCATTGATGTATGGCGTTAGCGTTACTGAGTTTATAGGTGGCAAAAAAGCCTCCCCCACTATTAAGCTTATTGATTGGCACAATATTGATAATAACCAATTCCATTTTACCGAAGAATTAGTGGTTCAAAATGCCGAAGGCACTGGCAATCGAATTCCAGATATTGTGTGCTTTGTAAATGGGTTGCCATTAGTAGTGATTGAGGCGAAACGCCCAGATTCAAACAAAGAAGGTAAATCGACCAACTCAGAGGCAGTCTCTCAGCACATTCGTAATCAAGGTCAGGCTGAAATTCCTCACTTGTATGCTTATAGCCAATTGCTACTAGCAGTAAATGGGCATGAAGGTTTATATGCAACTTGCGGGACCCCTGAAAAGTTTTGGGCGAAGTGGAAGGAAGAACAAATCCCTGAAGCTGAATTTGTCAGGTTAAAAAATCATAAACTGAGCGATGAACAAATAGATGGACTATTTAATCATCGTCCCGCTAAAGCGAAAGATGACTACCTATCTTTGGTCGCAGCAGGTGACTTAACCGTTACCGATCAAGATAGGCTTATTGTTAGCTTGCTGCGTCCTGAGCGCCTATTGGATATAACTCGGCTCTTTACCTTGTTTGATAAAAAAGCAGGCAAGATTGTCGCTCGATACCAGCAGGTATTTGGCATAAAAGCACTTATTGAACGGATAAACACATTTGATGATTCAGGTGCTCGTGAAGGCGGTGTTATTTGGCACACCACAGGTAGCGGTAAGTCATTTACTATGGTGTTTTTATCAAAAGCGCTTATATGGCTTGAAGAGCTTGCACAATGCCGTGTGATAATAGTTACAGACCGTGTGGACTTGGAAGATCAACTCAGCAGAACCTTTGCATCTGGTGGTGTATTAACTGAGCGAGATAAAAAAGATGCAATGGCGACCACTGGTAAGCGTTTAGCTGAACAAATTGGTAAAGGTAATGAGCGAGTTATCTTCTCGATCATTAACAAGTTTGGCTCAGCGATTAAATATAAAGAATGTTACAACGATAGCCCAAACATTATTGTACTTGTAGATGAAGGCCACCGTAGCCAGAACGGTGAAAATAATATCCGTATGCAGCAGACGCTGCCTAAAGCGGCCTATATTGCTTTTACGGGTACGCCACTGTTAAAGGACGATAAGACCGAAAACAAATTTGGAAAGATCATCCACTCCTATACCATGCAGCAAGCGGTTGAAGATAAGACCGTTACTCCCCTATTGTATGAGGAACGCATTCCAGAACTGAACGTGAACGACAAAGCCATTGATGCTTGGTTTGAACGCAGTACTAGCAAGCTAACTGACAAACAAAAAACTGACCTAAAGAAGAAGTTTTCACAAAAAGGTCAAATCTACCAAACCGAAGGTCGCATTGAACTAATCGCCTACGATATTGCTGACCACTTCCAGAACTTTAAACAACAAGGCTTGAAAGGCCAGCTAGCTTGTGACTCCAAAGCTTCTGCAATCCGTTATAAGAAGGCATTGGATAAAATAGGCACGGTTACATCGGTTGTGGCGATGTCGGCTCCTGATACTCGTGAGGGTCACGAGGCTGTTGATCAAGAGAGTAAGGATATCGTGCAAAATTGGTGGAAAGCTAACGTAAACAAAATGGACGAAAAAGCCTACACCAAGGCTATTATTGAAGAGTACGGTAGAGATGATGGCCCGGACATCATGATCGTAGTTGATAAGCTCCTGACAGGCTTTGACGAGCCAAAGAACACTGTGCTTTACATCGATAAGCCTTTAAAAGAGCACAACCTAATACAAGCAATTGCCCGTGTTAACCGATTGCATAGTAAAAAGCAGTTTGGTTACTTAATCGATTACCGAGGCATTTTAAAAGAGCTTGATACCACAATAGAAAAGTACCAAGACCTTGCTGAACGTACCCAAGGCGGCTTTGATATTGACGATCTGAAAGGTTTGTATAACCGCATGGACACGGAATACAAAAAGCTTCCGGGACTGCACAGTGATTTATGGGCGATATTTGATGGGGTTAAAAACAAGCAAGATGGCCCAGCACTTCGCCAAGCGTTAACGCCAAAGGTGCAAGATATCGATGGTAAGCTTGTTGATACCAATCTTAAGAAGCGTGATGACTTCTACTCAGCACTAACCGCATTTTCAAACTGTGTGAAAGTAGCATTGCAATCAGCGACCTACTTTGAAGATAAGTCATTCGATAATAAGCGTGACTTATACAAACGTGATCTAAAAGCCTTTGTCGATTTGCGTAAACAAGTGCGTGAAGATGCTGACGAAACCATTAATTATGATGAATACGCTGAAGATATTCGGAGCCTTTTAGACAAACACATTGCTGGTATTGAAGTTAAAGAGCCTGACGGTGCGTACTTGGTCGGTAATTTAGGAAAAGACGTTAAGCCACAGGACATGAGCGATGATGAGGCTCGAAACCAAACAGATAAAATCACAGGCCGAATCACTAAGATGATTGAGCAAGATTTAGCAGATGATCCTTATGCACAGGAATATTTCTCAAAGATGCTTAAAAAGGCGATTGAAAATGCCAAAGCAATGTTTGATGCGCCAGTTAAGCAGTACATTCTTTTTGCAGATTTTGAGCAACAAGTGAAAGAGCGCAAAGTGGCTGATGTTCCCAATGACTTTGTAGATGACTCCGGCAAGTTAAATCAACATGCACAAGCCTATTTTGGTTTGTTTAAGCACCTATTTGATGCTGAGTTCTTGAATGATAAAGCCTTAGATAACGATAAACTCGTAGCTTTGGCGTTTAGCATCGATGATGTAGTGAATACCGCTGTTGCAGAGTATTCAATCAACCCCGCGGAAATTGAAAACGCCATACACATGAAGTTGTTGCCAATGCTATTTGGCGATCTCGGTCTTGATAATGCTCAAAAGCTAATTGAAAAAGTGCTTAAGATCACTCGCTTAGGCTTAGCAAGGGGCTAAAGAGAGTGAGTAAACAAGTCGTTGCTGCTGAGATCAGAACAACAACCAATGAGCGTGGTGTTTTTACTTATGGTAACGACACCATTCACTATGATGTTATTCGTAAAACTAAGCCTGCTGAAAATTCTAAAAAAACAGCACGCAAGGTAATTATTAAGGTTCATCCAGATCAGCGTGTTGTGGCTACTGTGCCGCATGATGCAAGTGATGATGCTATTCAAGATGCCATTCATAAGCGTGCCAGATGGATTTGGCAAAGCATTGATGCATTTGCTAGGCAAAAAGATACAGTTTTACCCAAGCGTTATGTGAGTGGTGAAACACAGTTTTACTTAGGTAAGCGTTATGTATTAAAGATCATCAATGACGCAGAGCAAGTGCCTAACGTGAAGCTAAGCCGTGGCAAATTGAGCGTCACTATCAAGTATGACATTGGCAAAGGTAATGATGAACCGCTGGTGAAAATCAAACCACTAATTGACAAGTGGTATCAGCACAAAGCAAAAGCCATTTTTCATGAGCGACTAGCCAAACTACTTCCGAAAACTACTTGGGTAACAGGAATTCCCTCTTTTCGTATAATGGCAATGAAAAAGCAATGGGGAAGTTGCTCGACCAAAGGCAACTTGATGCTCAACCCTCACCTCGTCAAAGCACCGAAAGAATGCATTGATTACGTGATACTACACGAGCTTTGCCACATTGCTGAACACAACCATAGTGAGCGTTTCTGGCGCTTATTAACCCAAGTAATGCCAAGCTGGAAAGAAGTAAAAGCCAAATTAGATGACATGGCGGAGATGTATTTGAATGAATAAATCATCTAAATATATCTTGTCTCCTTAATTAAGATAATCATAAAGCGATTAAGTGCTTAGATAAGTCTAGTTTATCAATGTCCTAAACTTATAAGATGCTCTTTTGTTTCCGAAACTATCAGTCCCACAGAAAATGTATTTGAACTTGAGTACTAATATCTAAACAACTTACAATACTTAACAAATGGACCTAGATTAAAGGTCGTAAGGAGTATAAAAAATGCCCGCCCATCCCAAAATAACTGAAGATCTACAGTTTAGAATCGAAAAGATGTTATGGCTTTGGGAAGGCAAGCTTACTTGGGCATTGCTAGTTCAAAAGATTACTATTGAACTAGACTTAAAAGTAACTAGACAGACCTTAAAAGACTACAATGGAATATATAACGCTTACGAGAGACAAAAGAAAATATTAAGGGGCTCTACTCCCCTGATAGAAAAAACAATTACAAAAGCAGATGTCGATTTAGTTTTACAAATTAAGAAGCTTCAGGCTGTTGTAGAAACCCAAAAAAATACCATCAATGAGCAAAAACGATTTCTCCAACGAATTCTGCAAAATGCTACAGAAATACCTGCTCTCAAAGGAAACATGGAATTGCTAATCGCACATAGGCCAGAGGATAAACTGTGACACTTTCAAACAACCAAAAAAAATTACAAAAAAAATTGAGGGGGCTTTCAGGTAAAGCTATCCAAGATTTCAACATGATTGAGCATGGAGACAAGGTTCTATGCGCAGTCAGCGGAGGTAAAGATTCATTCGTACTACTCGATGTACTAATTCATCTTAGTAACGTCGCGCCTATTGATTTCGAGGTAGTGGCTGTAAATCTTGACCAGAAGCAACCTGGTTTCCCAGAGCACGTTCTGCCAAATTATTTTGAGTCGAAGGGTATCGATTACTACATAATAGACAAAGATACATACTCTATTGTAAAAGAAAAAGTACCGGAGGGAAAAACGACCTGCTCTCTTTGTTCACGGTTGAGACGAGGCTCTTTATATACTTTCGCAGAAGAAATTGGGGCAACCAAAATTGCTTTAGGTCATCATATGGATGATATAGTGGAAACATTGTTCTTAAATATGTTCAATAATGGAAAAATGAAAGCTATGCCTCCTAAATTGCTTAGTGACGATAAACGAAATATAGTTATTCGCCCACTTTCATATTGTCGTGAAAAAGAT
>Ga0066837_10001395_pt1 | contig 11191 bp, 14 predicted proteins | sample ETNtaG_25_FD_66730 | JGI IMG/M metagenome (GOLD analysis project Ga0066837, IMG submission 66730) | Marine microbial and viral communities from oxygen minimum zone, Eastern Pacific Ocean - ETNP201302SV86 | ecosystem: Environmental > Aquatic > Marine > Oceanic | place: Pacific Ocean: Eastern... | reverse complement strand
AGTTTTATTAGAATCATTGCTATATCTTACTCCATACTACACCCTTTGTATCAATTTTTGCTGAAAAACATTCTTCATCATTTGGTAAAAGTGTAGGTACTTTGTCCATATTTTCATCCTTAACTAGTGCAATAATACATCCACCGTCACCAGCTCCTGTGATTTTTGTACCCAGTGAGATTTCTTTGAGGTAATTTATCATATCACGTAACGTATCGTTTGAAATTTGGATTTCTTCAAGATATTTCTGATTCTCTGACATTTTTAATCCAAATGTAGTGGTATCATTATTTTTTATGGCTGTAATTACTTCATCAATTAATTTAGTTTCAAGATCACATAGTTGAGAAAATCTCTCTTCGTTATTTTCCTTGAATTTATTTACCTTCTCAACACTGTTCTTTGTGTTGTGTGGAATCATGGAATTCGCTATTAGAAGATTAAGACCAAAAGTATTACCAATTTTTTCAATGCTAGGATATTCAATCATTCCACCATAAGTACAGACAGTACAGTCTGCACCGGACGTATTAGGAAAGATTGTTTTTTCAGATTCTATTGATATCTTTAAGATCTCTTCAGATGACCATTCCTTAATCAATCCAAAAATTGAGCCGGCTGCAGCAACACAACATGCGGATGATGATCCAAGTCCTACGCCAACTGGAATGTCAGAATTTATTGTAATTTCTAATCCGTTAACATCTTGATGAGAATTAATCATTTTATTTGCCAGATAAACAAACGGTCTAAACTCACTCTTCACTTCTTCATGCGAAGACGACATAGGCACTTCAATCGTTCCCAATTGTGAATTTACCTTTATGGTTTTATTCTTTGTAAAAGTTGACGTGACTGTTACCCTCTTGTCTATTGCAGCAAGAATTGCTTTAGTTCCATGAACAACAAAATGTTCTCCGAACAGAATTATTTTTCCCGGTGCTGATGCTATTGATTTCAATATTTTGGCTTAAGGTGTTGCTCTATAATTCTTCTTCCACTTCGCTAGTCTTGGTTTCAAAGTCATCGATTTCGTATGTCATTGCATCAGAATCTTCAAGAATACCACGTGCTAACAACCAGTAAACTGTGGCTAACGCCTTTCGTCCTCTATTATTGGCAGGAACAACCAAGTCTAGTTTTGACGTTACATTATCTGTATTTGCAATTCCTATAACTGGAATTCCTGCATTTGTGGCTTCAGTGATTGCCTGAGAATCTACCTGAGGATCAGAAATTATTACAAGATGTGGTTCTGTATAGAATGGCAACGATGGGTTCGTCAGTGTTCCAGGCATGAATCTACCAAACATCATTTTAGCACCAGTCACTTCACAGAATTTTTCAATGGGTGTTTTTGCATATGCGCGTCCGGAACAAACAATTACTCTACTTATATCAAATTTTTTTACAAATGTTACAGCTGTATTGATTCTTTTCACGATAATGTCTAAATCAAGTATGTAAAGACCCTCGGGGCTTGTGTTTGTGATAAACGGCAGCATAAATTTTGTCTTGATTGCGGTTCCCACTCTTATTCCAGTACTCAGAACTTTTTTCTTTATGTCCTCTTGTTCAGTTTTTTGGCTCATGTGATTTTTAAATTTGTGCTACTCCTTGTATTAAATCATGCTCTGAAAGACGAATAAGCTCATTTGATTTTGCTACTCGTTCTCCTCCTACTATACCAATTTTTAGTAATTTGGAATTAGTTCCAATACCAATATGAGTAATATGTGAATCTATGGATTCTCCAGAGCGATGAGACGTGATTAATTTAATATTATTATTATTTGCTACTTTGGCAAATTCTAATGCATCAAACAAACTTCCAGCCTGATTTACTTTTAAGATTGCAGCATTACATGACCCCATATCTATTGCCTGTTTTAGTTTGGCTTCATTTGTGACAGTTAAATCATCTCCTGTGATCATAACATTAGGAAATTTTGATGTAAGTTTAGACATATCCTCAAAAGATTCTTCGTGGACTGCATCTTCTGCATAATTTAGCTTATATTTTTCAATTATGCTTGATGCGAATTCAATCTGCTGCTCTGGAGTATTTTCAAATCCCGCTCTTTCATAGATATACTTCTGCTTTTCTTCATTCCATTGAGTTGATGATGCAAAGTCAACCCCCAACGAAACCTCTTTTCCTAAAGTATATCCCAAATTTTCACACGTTCTTGCACAAAGCTCTAGGGCTTTTTCATTATCACATTTTGGTGCCCATCCTCCTTCATCTCCACGTCCATTAGTGAAACTCGAATCTATTTTTTCTATTTCTTTACGTAGTTCTTTATGTACAGTAAAATTTGTTTCAACTGCATCTCTAATTGTTTTTGCACCAGTTGCAGAAATTAAGATCTCCTGTATATCTGGCGTCCCAGGACCCGCATGTGCTCCTCCACCCAAAAGATTTCCTAACGGAATTGGAAATCTATAGTTATTTTGTTCTGAAATTAATTTAAACAGAGGATTTCCAAGCGCTTTTGCAGCTGATTCCATTGCAGCAATAGTGACAGCAAAAGCTAATGCTCCACCAACCTTAGAAAAATTGGACGTTTTATCTATAGATTTGATTGTGTCATCGATTAATTTTAGGTCATTTGGATCAAGTTCAAGAAATTTTTTTGAATTCTCATTTAAAATACGAAGACTTTCCTCAGGTTTACCCCCTGGAAAGTTTATTGCTTCATTTTTTCCAACACTTGCACCAGCAGGTGCACATGTTCTGCCTAGAAATTGATTATCAGAAATAATATCTACTTCTATAGTTTTATTTCCTCTACTGTCGTGGATTATTCTTCCTTTAATTGATGTGATCCCAGTCAACCTATTCTAACTCTGATTGAATTTCCAGATTTCTTTTATACATTGCTTCATAAAATGGGATTACCTGTTGTATTGTTTCTACAGTGGTTAACAACATTCTCCTGCAGCAGTATCTGGTAATATCTAGCGAATCTAAAACTTTCGCTGGTTCCTCACCAGACTTGATTCTTTTCTGATAATCTTCAAATCTGTCAGAAATGACATTTCCGCATGTTAAACATCTTACTGGAATAAGCATATTTTCCAAAAACAACCAAGGATTATAAAAACCCTGCATGAAAATTTATTTGCGGGTGTCGCCCAGCCTGGCCAAAGGCGCTAGCTTGAGGGGCTAGTCTCTTAGGAGTTCGTGGGTTCAAATCCCATCGCCCGCATTTCTAAAAATTAATAGTTTTATTTTTCTGCCAGAGCCTTGATAAAATGATTCCTTCTAATCTCTTCGGTAATCACAGCTCTTGTTTCTTCTACAAGGATACGATTCACATCCAATTTCCTTCTTGCTTCCTTTACAATTTTATCATACATTGCAAGCGGGTAGAGGATAAGGTAAAGATTTTCCATTACATTAAAAATTCTATGAGCTTCCCTTAAGCAGTCTTTCCTGATATTATCCAGCACGAATCTTTTAAGCTCTCCAATACAATCAAGGAGCCCTAAAACATACGATTCTTTTGAAACCTTCAGAGATTTTAGAGATGGTATTTCCTTATTTTCTATTATTGCCAAAAATGAATGGGCCTCAACAAATTCTTGTTCTGGTGTGATAAGATATTTTTTAAAACCTTCTTTTGCTTTTTTTTGATTTTTTATCAATACCGTTTCTGCTTTTTTAATTTTTTGCTTTGCAAGTCTAAGGTCACCCTTATGAGCTGCTATAATAGAATGGCTAGATAAGATAACCACATCTCTTGTATTTTTTATCAAAAATTCCCTTGATGCATTTGAATCTTTTAGCAACTTCGAAATTTCACGTAATGATGATTTTACATTCTTTAACGCCATATTCATCTTTCAAAAAACTGGGATAAAGTCGTTTGCCAAAGGGCTTAATTGCTCTGTTAATTTGTTTTAGACATGTGCATAACTGTCAAGCAAATGATGCAGATTGAGGAAAACGGTCATCAGATGGGATTTTTGAGAAAATTTATGATGGAAAACGCCGGTGCTGCGTGTGCAAAAAAATTAGTGGAAAAATTTGGAGATATAAAATCAAAAAACGTTCTTGTTTTTGCTGGACTTGGAAATAATGGTGGTGATGGTTTAGTAATAGCACGCCATTTGGCAGGATATGGGTCAAGCGTAACTGTTTTTCTTTTAGGTGAGCCTGATAATATTAGATCAGAAGAGTGTTCATGGAATTGGAACTTATTAGAAAAAATGGAATCAATAAAATTACTCGTTGGTAGAAATTTTGAACTCCTTAATAATTTAGATAAATTTGATTTAATAGTTGATGGAATTTTGGGCACTGGCATTTCTGGTAAAATAAGGGAGCCACACGCATCTGCTATCACATTTATCAATAAATCAAATGCATTCAAACTAGCTGTCGATGTTCCTTCTGGCGTGGATCCAGATACTGGAAACAAAAACTTGCCCCATGTTAAAGCTGATATGACAGTTACATTTCATAGAATGAAAGTTGGTATGCCAAAAAGAACAGATGTGTGTGGTGAAATTTTTGTTGAAAAAATTGGAATTCCTCCAGAGGCAGAGATTGGTGTTCTATGAAAGTATATCAAATACCAGTGGGTCCGATGCAAAATTTTTCATACATTGTTGAAGACGAATCTACACATGAAGCAATTGTGATTGATCCATCATGGGATTTGGAGAAGTTAACTGAAATTATCAACAAGCAAAATCTTAATCCTAAGTATATCGTTAATACTCACGGGCATGATGATCACACTAGAGGAAATGAGGAACTAGCAAAAGAACTCAGTGTAAAGATTGTTCAACATAGTGACTCACATCTCAAAAACGACTTGACACTTTCAGATGGAGATTCCATAAAATTTGGCTGTTCAGAACTTGCTGTATATCACACACCTGGGCATTCTAAAGATAGTATTTGTCTTGTTGGTGATGGAAAAATTTTTTCAGGTGATACTTTGTTTGTCGGAAATTGTGGCCGGATAGATTTGCCAGGAGGAAGCTCAAAGGAACTTTATCACAGTTTGTTTGATGTTATTGGAAATTTGGACGACAATCTAGTTTTGTATCCAGGTCATGATTATGGCTCAGCCGTAACAACCACTATTGGAAGGGAAAAACAAACTAACCCTGTAATGCAAAAGATTTCCGAGGTAGAATTTGTTGAACGTATGGGAGGTTAACTATGTCAGATATCAAAATTCATTGTAATGAGGAAAAGGGGCAAAAATTCTTGAAAGATATTGAAGGAAGAGGGTTTCTTTTTTCATTCGTAATTTCCTATACAGAGACAGCTGAAACTCCTGGAATTACGGTGGCTGGAGCAGATCCGGATTTCTTAAAATTTACTCCTCCTGCAGATGCAGAGTTCCTTCACTATGGATTCTGTAAAAGTATAGACGTAATTCCAATGACACCAGATGGAAAACCCACTCCTGCCCTTCTGACAAAAGCGGCTTTGGACTCGGCAGAAATTCCACAAGTAGTTATTAACGCTGGAAGCAAAATTGCCCCTAAACTTCCATATTTTGAAACTGGTCTTATTCCAGGCAAAAATATAGCCTTGGAACCTGGGCTTGAGCAATCTCTTATTGAACACGCAATTGACTATGGCCGGATACTCGGCAGAACGTTAGCATCATGTACTGACTGTTTGATAATAGGCGAAAGTATCCCAGGAGGCACAACAACAGCATTAGCAGTTTTGAAAAGTTTTGGCATTGATGCTCATGTTAGTTCTAGTATGCCCAAAAACCCTGAATCATTAAAAAATGAAATTGTTGAAAAAGCACTAAAACGCTCTGATTCTAAAGATCCCTTTAAGATAATGGCAAATGCTGGTGATCCAATGATACCATTTATTGCAGGAATGTTAAGTTCTGCTTCTAATATTACAAATGTAATTCTGGCAGGCGGTACACAGATGACTGCAGTACTTGCTTTGGCAGAGACAATTGGTTATGACAAGGATAGGACTGCACTGGGAACCACCTCATACATAGTTGATGATAAAAGTGCTAATTTATTGGAAATTGTGAAGTCAATTTCTGACATTCCTGTATTGTCAATAAATCCAAAATTGGAAGATTCAAAATTTAGTGGTTTGCGTGCATATTCAGAGGGGTTTGTAAAAGAGGGTGTAGGCGCAGGTGGTAGCATGATTGCATCAATGCTGAAAACTGGTATGAATTCACAAAAATTGCTAGAATTAATTGATAAAGAATACGAGCGAATTTCTTCGTCAAAATAACTGATTTTAATTCTTGATGTAACGTTACCTATCCTACAGCTGGTTTTTCAACTTCAGGTTTTTTTTCAGCATCAACGTTAGATTCAGTTTTAGTTTCAATCTCTAAATTTTCTGTTTCTGGACTTCCTAGATCTGATTCTGGTTTAGACAACATCTGATTAAATTGTGATTCAGCAGTTAATCGTATCTTTGACTCTTCATCAATTTTTACAGTATATGATGGAATTGTAACAACACGTTCTCCTATCATAATATGTCCATGGACAATAGCTTGTCTTGCTTGATATGGTGTCTTAAAGTACAGTTTCTTTTGGACTATAGTCTGTAAACGACGTGATAATAAATCAGTAACCTGTAGATTTAACACATCATCCAAAGTTGAATTGTTATCTACCAATCCTATTTTGGAAAGTGAATTAATTAGAATTGGTTCTTTTTGTTCTCTATCCTCTTGTCTTAAGGCAAGTAATGAACGAGCTTGAAGTCTCACACTTGATAATTGAGTATTTGCTTTCCATAATTCTCTTTTAGTTTTTAATCCAAATGTACCAAGAATTTTTAATTCCTCCATCATAAGGTCATAGTTAAGTGGTCGTTTTGGTTTTTTCCAAACTCTTCTTGATAATTTAGGATCTCCCATCTATCTCACCTATGTCTTTTTTGTAGCAGGCGCTTCTTTCTTTTCAGTCTTAGGCACTTGCTTATTTTCTACACCTGGTTTGGTTGCAACAGTTGATCCTTTTCCTTCAGCAGCTGGTGCTCCTTCAGCAGCTACTCCTTCAGCAGCTGGTGCTCCTTCAGCAGATGGTGCTCCAGCAGTTCCTCCTGCCTGTGCTGGTAAAACTCTACCACCCTTAGCAACTCCAACTGCTCCACCTTTTCGTCCAGTACACCTGGTGCGTTGACCTCTAACCTTCAATCCAAACATATGTCTATATCCTCTCCAACTTCCAGAAGTTTTTTCTCTTTCAACATCATTTCTTACTGTGAAGTCTATATCAGATGTAAGTAGATGTTTATCTTCTCCAGTTTCAATGTCCTTCCTTCTATTCAAAAACCACGACGGAAAATTAGAGGATGAAGGATTTTGTATAATATTTTCAATAGACTTTACCTGTTCATTTGATAAATTCCCAATTCGTAGTTCGGAATCAATTTTTAACTTGTTAATAATAGAATTTGCAAACATATAGCCTATACCTTTTATCTGAGTTAGCCCAACAACCATCTTCTTTTCTCCAGGAATGTCATTTCCTATGATTCTAACTATGTAGTTATATTCAACGCTCAAGTATGCAAGATTCTAAATTTCCCCGATAAAAACCATCCCAAATTTGAATTGTTTTAACTATAGCTATATTATTAGTATAATTATTTCAAGTTGATATTATGATAAATAATAATGTAGATTATAATAACAAAACTTTAGAAGCGTTATTTGAGCCACAAAATGCTGAAATTCTAGCAAACTTGGAAGATTGCCCAAAAACATCGTCAGAACTTGCTGAAGCTCTTGGAATCAAAGAAGAAGAGCTAGACAAACAAATATCATATCTTAAAGAAATGAAGTTCGTAACTAAAACCGATAAAGATAATGATGTTTATTATTCAGCAGACAAGGACAGATTGTCTGAGGTTTTAGAAAATGATGATAATTTTAAAAATATTGATGATGGATTAGCCAAGCTTGACAGTTTTCTTAATTAGTTGATTTTACTTTCCCCTCAAAAGTTCACACATGTCTAAACCAAGCATACATTTTTGATTAAATTAATAAATTTCAAACAAGAAATGTAATTTTTTCTTTACTTAATACATAAATACCTAGAATCGTGCAATTTTTTCAGCATGCATACTACGGGAAAATTTTTTCTAGTTTTTCTTTGTCTTACAATAGCATCATATGGGCTTTCAAGCTCAGTATATGCAAGTAACCATAACGTACTTCCTTTTACGGTGGCAACAAATTCAGATTCTTATTCAGCGGGTGATACAATTCTTATTTTTGGGGCTATAAGAGATTATGACGGTAAATATCCTAATGTTACCATTCAGATTTTTGGTCCACTGGGTGGGATGAAAGTTATTGATCAAACAACGGCTCAATCTGACGGAACTTTTTCTGTCACCATGAAAGCACAAGGTACGATCAATTTGACAGGTGAATATATTGTAAAAGCTATGTGGAATAAACAACCCGCAGAGTCTGCATTTGAATTTGTTAGTGGTGCTGTACCAGAACCAATAGACACAACAGCAGCAGAAGCAGCGGCAGCAGAAGCAGCAGCTCAAGCAGCAGCTCAAGCAGCAGCTCAAGCAGCAGCTCAAGCAGCAGCAATAGTAGAAGAAGAACCTGAGATTGAACCAGAACCAGTAATGGTATCACAACCAGATGATGATGAAAAGAAAGGTGGTGGTTGTCTCATAGCAACAGCAGCATTTGGTTCTGAAATGGCTCCACAAGTTCAGTTACTAAGAGAGATACGTGATAACAAAGTGTTGCAAACAGAATCTGGTTCTGCATTTATGACTGGTTTTAACCAGTTTTACTATTCATTCTCACCAGCAGTTGCAGACTATGAACGAGAGAATCCAGCCTTTAAGGAAACTGTCAAACTTGCGTTAACCCCAATGTTGACATCATTAGCTGTTCTAAATTATGTTGATGTTGATTCAGAAGCAGGAATGTTAGGATATGGAATTGGTATTATACTTCTTAACATAGGAATGTATTTTGTAGCGCCAGCAATTATAATAATTAAAATTAAAAATAGGAACTAGTTTTACTTCTTAATGTCAAAACGCAAAGTCCAGGGTATCATTGTTTTCACATTAGCTATCGCAGCATTTTTTGTGTACGCATATCTTCTAATGTTATCTGAATGGAGCCCAATTGTTTTACAATTATCTATGTTAATGGTTGTTGGAGGAATTCTAGGTGTAATTTCTTGGATAGGATACATGATGGCTACTACAAAACCTTCGCCATCGTCAATCATCCAAGATGAGGAAAAATAGCTTTACTTTTTTATTCTTACATCAACTACTGTCTGATAAAATCTGGGACCCACAGGTCTAACTATTTTGGATCCTAGTATTGTTGATTCTACAGGTGTTATTTGCATATAATGTTGTTCTGATAGTTTTGCAGCATCAGATTTTTTATCAGCATGAATATGGGAATAATAATGAATGATGCCACCATTTTTTGTTGATAGAATAGCAGAGTCTAGAAACTCATCTGATTTTTCAGGAAGTAACATTAGGGTTCGATCTGACTTATTTTCTAGCTGACTACTAATAACTTCAGAAGCATTACCGTGGATAGATATTACATTACCTGCAAGTCTGTTAATTGCTATATTTTTCTCACATAGTTTTGCAGCAAATGGGTTGATATCAATATTGAACACGGTAGATTTTTTCATTTTTGCAGCAATAATTGAGAATATACCCACCCCGCCAAACATGTTAACCATAACTTCACCATCATTGATAGATTCTGCAATTCGTGTTCGTTCTGATGATAATCTTGGAGAGAAGAATACGTTTCGAACATCAACAATAAATCTACATCCAGATTCTTTGTATTCAGTTTCTGTTTTGTCATCTCCAGCTAAGATTTCTAAATCTCTTGTTCTAAATTCTCCATCAACAGAAGATGACTGACAAAAAATAGACTTGGCATTTTTTACTTGTTCTAAAAGCGTTTCACCAATTAATTTTTTCTTTGATATTAGGGAATCAGGTATTCTTATTATTATAATATGACCAATTTGATCAAAGGCTGAGATTAACTCATCTGATTCTTTCGCGGAAAGAATTGACTCCAATGTTTTTTTTAGCATTCGTGACATTCTAATAGTAAAAATTTGATGATGTTTTTTGTATTTTATCCAATCTACTATCTTCTTTATTAACCCGGGGTCTTTTGCTTTTTTCATCTCTCCTAAACGTGATATTTAGTGATTCCAAGAATTTATTCATCGCATCTACTTTGGATAATGGGGAAGACGCATGTCCGTTGAGACCAGAAGTTCCTTGAAAGATAACCATTGAATCAGATACAAGATCCAATAATTGTATATCATGGTCAATAACCATTGCTGATTTTCCATATGATCTAGTAAAATGTTGTAGAAATTTTGCAACTGCTATTCGGTCTTCTACATCCAAAAAGGCAGATGGCTCGTCTAAGGCATAAAGTTCAGCTTTCTGAAGAAGGCATGTAATAATTGATACCTTTTGGAGTTCTCCACCTGACAAATTTTTGATTGATTTATTATACAGTTTTTTAATTTTAAGAGGCTCAACTATCTGTTCTTCTTCCTGACTCCCTTCAATCAATCCTTTATTTGCTGTATCTAATATCGAAACAACATCAACGTCACTATTATTTGATAAATATTGTGGTTTGTAAGAAATCTTAATCTTTTTATTTACATTTCCTACATCTGGTTTTTCTACACCAGCAATCATTTTCATCATTGTTGTCTTGCCTAGAGAATTTGCACCCATAATACCTAATACTTCCCCTTTTCGTACTTCTCCAGCTTCAACAGTAACAGCAAAGTTTGGATATTTTTTTTCAAGAATAGGATATTTTATAGTAATATTTTCTGTTGTAAATTGCCCTGTAGATGATGAAACATCAAAAGAAAATTTTTTATCCCGAAATCTAACATTTTCATTTGGAAGATAGCCATCAAGAAATACGTTAATTCCAACTTTGGTAGATAACACATTAGATACTATACCGTATGCAGAAGAAACTCCATAAAGAACCTCAATAAAGTCACTCACATAATCTAGTAACGTTAGATCATGTTCAACTACCATTACACTCTTACCAATTTTTGCTAGATCATGAATTACTTTTGCGACAGCTGTACGTTGAAAAATATCATTATATGATGATGGTTCATCAAAAAAGTAAAAATCTGCATC
>Ga0066837_10001389_pt1 | contig 11222 bp, 9 predicted proteins | sample ETNtaG_25_FD_66730 | JGI IMG/M metagenome (GOLD analysis project Ga0066837, IMG submission 66730) | Marine microbial and viral communities from oxygen minimum zone, Eastern Pacific Ocean - ETNP201302SV86 | ecosystem: Environmental > Aquatic > Marine > Oceanic | place: Pacific Ocean: Eastern... | reverse complement strand
TCCTTCATTATGCGTTGCTGGCTGATTGCTCATTCATTTCTACGAAAAACATCTCACAACATTTTGCTATAACAAAGCCACAATGTTTTACACTTAACAACACTCACCATATGCCAATGAGATTTCGAGGCTATTTAAAAAAAATCATGTCTGGGAAAAGGTCCAAGGTGAGAAGGTTCTTAAAAATAATAGGTCAGGTTTGCTGTTATCCGGCTTTTATTTTGGAAGTACATTCCAGACCCTTTTTGGAGGTCTGTTGGATCAAAGTAAACGGTTGAGACATCAAGATTCAGATCATCCATGATTTTGTTTTTTATGGACAAACGGTATACAGCAGAAGCATTTTGATGGTCATAGTTCAAAATATAATCCAAATCCAAGGTCTGATTGTAAATTGATTGGTTTCCTCCAAGAAAATATTTGACTGAATCTTCACTTTCTTGGATGCCTTCTTCCCATCCCAAAATATGCTGATCGGATACTCCGGCATAGATATTTGCATGATCATTGAACTGATATTCCAGATCCAAAGCCATATCGATAGTGTTTTTTTTAAAAACCACGTCTGTTGAATGCTTTGCAGCAAACCATTTTTTGGATTTATGTGCCAGTTCTGTCTTAAGCAAAGTATTTCCAAAGTTCAAATTTCCACTCATTCCAAACATTTGATAATTAGGATAGGTTTTTTCTAGTATTGTTTTGTTTCCTATTTGTTCAGATTTCTGCTGATAAAAAGGTTGGTTTTCATTCAATTTAGCAGCATAGAAAGCAAAATCTCCTGATTCCACATTACGTTTCACGTGAAAGCCTACCTCAGTCTGAAAAGGCATGGTTTCATGTACATCATAGTCGGTATCGTTTTCAGGCAGGGGGATGTAATACTCTGTATGTTCTTCAGGAAGTTTGTTGGTTTGTGAATCAGGATTGACAAACATGTCCCAGTCCCATTGGCTGCTGAAATAGTTTATTCGAATAAGATTTTGACCAATACGAGAATCCTCCAATGACGTGAAGTAAACTTCACTTTGATCTTGGGGACTGACTTCATTCAAGACTGAATTTTCTGACTCCCCCCAAATCACAATCTGCCGTCCCACTTTGAAAGACCAGTCTCCATAACTGCCTTGGAGGTATAACTCTCTTAAATTTGAAGTGCCATATGCCTCAGGAGAATGATTCTGGGCTTTGGTTAAATGATCGTTTGAATGGTGTATGCTCCCTTTTCCATCAAAAAAAAACAGAAGGTTTTCACTAAAATCAGATTCCCATTCCAATCTAAGAGAAGAACGATTGCTGACGATCTTTTGAGGTGCTTGAAAACCGTAGCCAAACTCGTGTTTCAATGAAAATCGAGCATTCTCCATAAAAGCAGAAAAAAATGTTCTCTCTTCTTCTGTTCCAAACTCATCTTCATCAAGGTCATCTATGATCTCTAAATCGTCAGCTTCTGATAAATCCAGTTCTTCATTAAAATTTTCTTGTGGCGTCTCTTCTATGGCTACCAAATTTTCATATCTAGGTTTAATCCTAGACTCATGAAAAAGTGTTTGCGCCAAAACCGAGTAAAAACTTAGTCCCAAACCTAAAACGGTGAAACAATATTTTCTAACGAATTGATTCAACATTGTTTCTTCCCCATGGATAACCAGTTAAGTGATTTTTTTTATAGAGGAAGTTCTTGTCTGACTTTCAATACAATTGCCGAAATACTATAATCGGCTTAATTATTGTTTTGGCCAATGTGCACAATGAACCGTTTAACCGAAGTGATGATCAAATCGGTAATACCATTATTTATCCCCCAGAGGGTTGGAGGGATTTCAGTAAATGCTAATGGAAGAGCTGGTGCATTTTGTTGAAGAGTCGATTTTGAAAGACACCATCGGTGAGAACTCTTTGTGTGAAATAATTTTCATTGTCGACAGGAATATTCAAATGCTCTTGAAGCGTGATGATGGTTGTTTTTCGACGAGTAATCAGATTTCTCACACTCCCAACTTCTGCAATCCAAACCCCATCAATCTGTTTCCATCGGTCTTTTGTGAATAGCTTAAAGGGTTTTCCCTGCCGGTTGTAAGTGACCCATTTAGGGATGATTTTTTTCGTCTGATCCAGCCAAAAGACGGTTTTCGAATAATGGCTTTTTCTCAGACGTTGTGGTTTTGGAGTTTGTTCAATCACCCATGTGTGATTCCCTTTATATTGGATCGATTTTAAGATTTTATATTCATAATCATCAATCGGGGTTCCACTTATGTCTTCACTGCTAAATTCACTGCCGAAGAGACTGCCGGATGCTGGTTCGTCCTGAATCTTATTGGATGATGTGATTCGACGGACCTTACCAAGGCTTGAAAAATACATCCAACTGTCATCATCTTTATCATCGCTCTGGTAGCTATAATTGAGCATTCCGATACCTTTTTCAGACTTCGGACTTAAAATGATATTGATAGCTTTCTGATCCTGTTTTCCATTTTTTCCAATGTCAGAGTAGTTTTTATAGATGGATTCAAAAACTTTCACTCTGGGTTTTTCAATACATCGTATTTTTTTATTTTTCACATGGTACTTACAGGTTTTCATTTTTACTTTGCTGTAACCTGTTTTTACTAAATTGGCCTGTAGGCGGTTTTGATAAACCAACTCCCGTGCATCTTGTGCGTATACAGTAGAGCCATAGTTGGTCAGGAATAATACAGAGATCAGACAGAAAAAAATCAGATCGTCTGAGATAGATTTATTCTTTTGCATGACGGTTCCTTGGACTCATGTTTCTTCCTGTCGTTTCACTCAAAAATTATTTTTTTGTTACCAAGGTTTAAGGGTTTAATCGGACCATCTTCCCCCTCAGATGACTCGAATCGCACATCCAAGACTTTGCAGAGAGCAGGTAATAACAACAGATCTGCTAGCATTGCAGCCAAAATGGCAATTCCACCCAGCAACCCGAAACGTGAAATGGGAATACTGGTGGCCCAAGTCATAAAAAACAAACCAGTGCTTAAAATCAACGAAGTGAAGATGACGGCTTGACCAACTTCATTCAGGGTGTGATTCAATGCTTCTTTCAGATTGCCCCGTTGTTCTATTTCCAGTTTAAAGTGCGTCAAGAAGTGAATCGTGTCATCCACTGCAATTCCAATCACGACAGGAACCACAACCAGAGTGAAGGTATCCAGAGGAAAACCTAGACCTCCCATGAGTCCAAAAATGATGGCAATAGGAAATAGATTGGGGATCAGTGCGACAAACAATCCCACACGGATTGATCCAAAGAGGAATAATAAAATCAAAGAAATCACCCCAATGGTGATCAGAAAACTACGGTACAATGATTCAGTGATATACAATTCCTGGTGAACCTCCAAGACCACAGGGCCTGTTACACGGATGTCCATTTTGGGATAACGCTCCAACAGTGGTTCAAACAACTGATTTTTTTCAGCTTCTACAATATGGATTAAATTCCGATACCTTGAAAACTTGGTGTTACGCACGCTTAAATTGATGGTTGCTTTTCGATAGTCATCTGAAACCAGATTTCTTCTATCTTCAGGATTGCCATTATTGAACAAAAAAAGAACTTCTCCCAAGGCACGTTGATCCTGTGGAATCCTATACATTTCTTCACGATTCTCATTCAGGATTTGATTGGTATTTTTTACAACATTCACCAGGGACATTCCCCGTACAACTATATCACTCTGCTCCTTCAACAGTTTTTTCTGTAAAAGATTCATTTTGTTGAGGACTTCTGGGTCTTTCATAGCATCTGTTTCGTTCATGTCAATAAAGACTTGGAGGCTTTGGGTCCCACCCGTTACAGATTCCACCAGTTCAGAAGCAATTCTGAGCCATGAATCTTCAGGAAAGTCGTGAATGATATTCTTATCCATAGTAATTTGACTGGCTCCCCCAAGACTCATCACAAAAACAACCGTGAATCCTGCAATGATGGTTTTAGGGTAGTTCCAGTTGAATCTGAGGATTTCTCCAATCAGAGCCTGAATCCAAGGGACCGACCTCCGACTTTGAAGGATTTTTTCTGATTTTTTCTTTGAAATGGGATTCCAGAGATCCAGCAACAAAGGCATTAAAATGATGGTGAAGAGATAAGCAACTCCAACACTGAGGGCAGCAAACCCTCCAAAAATCTGGATCTCTTTAATTGGAACAAACATGAGTGAGCCAAAGCCAACCATGGTTGTCAAACTGGTCAGCAAACATGCCAAACCTGATTTTTTCAATGCTGATGTTAAGGCATTCGTGTGGTCCTCTTGGCGGTGACGGAAAAATAGGTAGCCCGAAAGGATATGAACCGAGTCTCCGACACCCACAACGATCACAAGAAATTGAATGGCTTCGAACATTCCTCCCATTTCTACTTGGATCCAGCCTGAAAAACCAACGGCCCAGATGAGGGTCAAAATGATTATACCCATCGTCCAAACGACTGCACTCAATGAACGGAAGAGAATCCAGAGGCCAATGATGATGATCAGTCCCAAACCACCAAAAATGACCCCAACTTCTTCAGACATCACTTTGGTGATGTATGCGACAATTGCAGGATAACCAACCAAATGGAACGAAAAGGCATCATTATACTTTGACTGCTTCAATATTGTTTCCAAAGCATCAAGAAACTGGGTGTACTCGAAGTCTTCGATGCTTCTGAATTTGGTAGGAGTCTCTGTGATTTCTTCAAAACCTTCATCGGTTTCTAAATCCTCTTCCAAAAGGTCTTCTTCCAGAATGTCTTGAAGTTCTTCTTCTGGAATGGCTCCAAAGTCGGTTGTGATGTGGATGAAACCGTATTTCGAATCTTTCGAAAGATATGTGCCTGGAAAATCCCGGTGTTCCAAGGCTTGTTTACGAAGTTTTTCACGTTCAGCATCAGATTGTGGGAAGTTGATGCCAATAAATTGACGTGAATGTAAATTATCACCGTCTACTTCTTGGTAACCCACATTGATGAGGGATTTGATTTTGACAATATGGTTCAAAGGCTGAGAATTTTCTCCTTGAGAGATTTGAGCAGAGACCAATTCCTCATTCAGGAGGGACAGAGCCTCGAGGGAGTTTTCTGAAAAAATATCTCCGTCTTTGGCTTCATACATGATGATCACAGACTCTTTACTGCCAAATTCTGATTTGAATTGATTCAATGTCTTCAATACAAAATCCCCTTGGGGAAAAGAGGATTCTTTGGAGGTCACCCTTTTAACGCGGTCCATTCCGAACCATGCTGCCACTGTCATGACAAGGAAAAGTGCAAATATGATATATTTTGCTTTCCTCAAATTTGGAAGAAGGTTCTCAAAGAAAATTCTTGTATTTTGGAAGATTTTTTTCATGAGTAAAATGGATTTAGATAGGCAATAATCCCAAGGTTCCGTTGTTCAACTTTAAAATTCGAAGGAGTTTAGGAGTGAATTTTTAGCTCCAGAAATCGAGACGAACCTTGCGCCGTTTGTGACGAGGGAGCTTAAAAAGAGGTTCCTCTTCCTTTTCAGTTGATTGGGGCTTCCGGGGTTTGGCATTCCTACGATAGGCAGGCACTTCATATTCGACTTCAAGAAAATTCGGCCCGGTGCCTTCATTTCTTGTTTCCGTCATGGAGAGGCTATAACGTGGAAGGACCGTCTGAAATTCTGTCCTTCGAACGGCTCCGACAGGAGTTACCCGATCCTTATTTCCATCCACATAAGTTGGATAGAAATTGGTGGTCCCCTGCAGTCGCCGGGGGTTGGATTTACGATCTTTCGATTCTTCGCTCATTTCTTTTGGGTAACTGGTTAGAATTCCTATTGAGCCGGTACAAAGGGGAAGATACTATACTGGCCATCCACCAAAATAATGCAATTAAAATACAACTGCTTGATGCATAGGATCTTCGATCAGAACATTTCCATATAAGCCTGTGAGACAATCATTCAAAAAATTGCCCAACGAGGATTTGAGATTGGAAAAATCTGGAGTGAAATTGATTGAGGAGCCACTTGAAGTGGTATTGGCCAGCCCAAGGGGTTTTTGCGCAGGAGTGGACCGTGCGATTACCATTGTCGAAAAAGCCCTGGAAAAATTTGGACCTCCGATATATGTAAGACATGAAATCGTGCATAACCTGCATGTGGTCAGCCGGCTTCGAGAAAAGGGGGTCATCTTTGTGGAACAACTTGATCAGGTTCCAGAAGGTGCACATGCGATCTTTTCCGCACATGGAGTTTCACCCCAAGTCCGTGAGCATGCCATTGAAAGGAAACTGGAAGTACTGGACGCTACCTGTCCACTTGTGACCAAGGTCCATGTGGAGGCAAAACGCTATGCAGAAAAAGAATTCATCATCCTTTTGATTGGTCATCGTGAACACGTCGAGGTGGAGGGAACTTTCGGGGAAGCTCCAGACCAAATCATCATTGTCGGAACCGTGGAGGAAGCAGAAAACCTGGAACTCCCTAAATCCTGCAGGGTTGCGTATCTGACCCAAACCACATTGTCTCTGGATGACACGGCAGGCATCATCGCCATCCTACGTAGACGTTTTCCGGAGATTGAAGGTCCTGCCAAAGATGACATCTGCTATGCAACACAAAACCGACAGAACGCTGTCAAAAAACTGGCTGTGGAGGTCGAGCTGGTATTGGTGGTGGGTGCCCAAAACAGTTCCAACACCTTGAGACTCGTTGAAGTGGCAGAAAATTCAGGAACCCGAGCCATTCGCATCCAGTCATCATCGGAACTGGAACCAGCTTTTTTGGAGGGATGCAGCAGGATTGGAATCACTGCTGGAGCATCAGCCCCTGAAGATATCGTTCAAGGAATCGTTGAAAAAATCTGTCAGTGGAAACCAGAATGCAGGGTTCGTGAATTGAAATTGACCGAAGAGCAAGTCAGCTTTGGCCTCCCTCTGCAGCTAAAAAGTCTCTAAATCGTCTGGCTGAAAGTCCTCGCGGAGAATATTTACCCTTATCTCCTTCATTCATTTCAGCAAAGGTCGAACGAGCCCCGTGAGGGCAGAATATCGGATCCCAGCCAAAACCAGAGGAACCCCTTGGGGCTACGATTTCTCCACCAACCTCCCCTTTGAACAAATGTAGATTTTCTCCATCTGAGGAATATCCGAGACAACAGACCGCACTGGCATGATGGTCATCGAAATTCAGAAGCGCCTGGTACATACCCTTTGCTCCGAGGTGTTTCACAAACCATTTCACCAAAGGCCCCGGTAATTCACCCCAAGCATCGAAATAAAGGGAAGTGTCTTCGACGATGACGGGCTTACCCACCCTCTGCCAGGCCTGGCGTAGCTTATCCTCGACCAAGAGCGTGAGATCACTGGTCTGGACTTCATTCAAATCGAGATCGATCTGGACCAGTTTTTTTTGAAGGAGGTTTGAAAGCTCCCTCAGCTTGTTTGCATTGGAAGTTACAAAATGAATCGAGTGCTGCAAGGATCCAGACTGATGTTTGCGTTTGCTCCATAGGCTTCCGAAGCTAATTCAGTTTCCCAAAAAACCCAAAAACCTGTTCAGGAGGCCAGATCGACTATTGTTTTCTAAACCAACAGGTCCGCCTCCAAGGGAGTAAGGGAAGCATTGCGGATGATCCGTTCATGAGAAAGTACACGAGGCAGGATACTCCAAACGTAGTATTCCGCCGTGTTCAGCTTGTTCCAGTAGAACCCGGCTTCTTCACTTTCCGCCGCATAAGCCTTCAAATCCATTCCCTCAGGAAGTTTTTCGTTGAGTTTGAGTTTCGCCACCTGGGCTTGTTTCAGCAGGTAGAAGGAACAGAGCACATCACCCACCAACTGAAGCATGTTAACGGCATAGAGCAGATAAGCTGACTGACCGGAATGCTCACCGATCCGTTTAAGATTGCTGATGCTCTCAAACATCATCTGCCGGTAACTTTCCCATTCACGGACCCAGTCGACGAGCATATCTTCGGGAGGATTGCCGTCGAACCAGTTCAGCTCCTTGGTCAGGTTTTCGAGCAGTGCTCCCTGTTTGACCCCGAATTTACGCCCCACCAGGTCCAGCGCCTGGATGCCGTTAGTGCCTTCATAGATCGAACCGATTTTCTGGTCCCGGGCATTCTGTTCCAGAGGAAAATCTCGTGTGAAACCCACCCCGCCGAGAACCTGGATGCCGGTGCAGGCGACCTCAAACCCCTGATCCGTGCCAAAGGACTTGCAAATCGGAATGTGGAGGTCCACGAGATCCTGGTAATACTCCCGGGTTTCTTCCGGTCCGTGTTGAGCCATATCCGTGTACCATGCCACGGTGTACATCATCGCCCGCAATCCCTCGGTGACCGAACGCATCTGCATCAACATCCGGCGAACATCCGGATGTTCCACGATTTTTGCTCTTTCTCCCGGACTGAGGGTGGAAGGTCCCTGTACCCGTTCGTTGGCATAAGAAACCGCGTTCTGACATGCGGCGCCTGCTCCGGCCAGTCCCTGGAGGCCCACAAACAGCCTTGCTTCATTCATCATCTGGAACATCTGCGCCATCCCTCTGTTTTCACCCTGCAACAGATAGCCCTGACAGTTTCCGTTTTCGCCAAAGGAAAGCACACAAGTGGGAGAGGCATGAAGCCCCATTTTCTTTTCGATGTTGACCAGGGTTACATCGTTGGGAGTTCCATCATCCCGGTATTTGGGCACGATGAAGAGACTGATGCCTTTGGTACCTTCGGGTGCACCTTCGGTCCTTGCAAGAAGCAGGTGGATGATGTTTTCCGACATATCATGTTCACCAGCAGAGATGAACTGCTTGGTACCCTTGATCAGATAATGTCCTTCAGGCTGTTGAAGGGCAGTGGTGATAATATCACCGACTGAACTGCCGGCATGGGGTTCCGTGAGACACATCGTTCCAGACCAGGTGCCATTAAACATTTTTTCGCAGTATTCCTGTTTCTGGACCTCGGAACCGAAAGTATAAATCAGATTGGCCGCACCTGTGGTCAGGGTATTGCCGATGCAGAGTGACTGATTGGCCGCAAGTTGGACTTCCTTGGCTGCAACAGTGACCAGTTCCGGAAGTCCCATCCCTCCGAACTCCGGGGACATCTTCATCGACAACCATCCTCCTTCCCCCATCTGACGCCATGCTTCCGGAAACCCCTGTGGGGTTTTGACTGTTCCCTCCTCGACCCGACAGCCTTCCCGGTCCCCGCTCTGGTTGATCGGGTCGAGTACCTGTTCCGCAAAGGTACAGGCCTCATTGATCGTCATCGAGAACAAATCCTCATCAAAATCTGAAAAGGCCTCAAAGCCGCAAAGCTTTCCTGCCTCAAGCACTTCCATAACAACAAACTGAAGTTCTCTGCGGTTCACATGATATTCGGTGCTGCTCATGGTCTTCTTCTCAAATCCGGGTTAAAGGGAACTACCAATAAAAAATTATCCGTGGAACCTAAAAATCAGCAAAATAAATACTCCTGACCCTGCTGTTCTTATAATTTACAGAGAAAATCCAGAAAGGGTTCAAGACTCCATTTTACGGAAAATCACAGACGCATTTGTTCCGCCAAAACCAAAAGAGTTGGACATGGCAACGTCTATTTCCTGAGTTCGACCTTCGTTAGGAGTGACATCAAAATCACATTCTGGGTCGAGATCGTCAATGTTGATGGTGGGCGGGATGAATGAGTGGTGCAGGGCCTTGATGCAGAAAACTGCCTCAATTGCAGCAGCTGCACCTAGCAAGTGACCGGTCATGGATTTGGTGGAACTGATGGAAGTTTGATTTGATATATCTTCTCCCAAAGCAAGCTTGAGGGCTTTCAATTCATTGATGTCACCAGCTGGGGTAGAGGTTCCGTGGGTATTGATGTAATCGATCCTTCCGGGTTCGATACCGGCATCTTTAACAGCAATCTTGACCGCCTTGGCAGGTCCTTCGGTTGAGGGAGCTGTGATGTGGAAAGCATCAGAACTGGCTCCATATCCCACAAGTTCACAATAGATTCTAGCTCCTCTTTGCTTTGCAAACTCATATTCTTCGAGAATCAGCATCCCGGAGCCTTCTCCCATCACGAATCCGTCACGACTCGTATCGTAGGGTCGGCTGGCTTTCTGCGGTTCGTCATTTCTTGTACTGAGGGCATGCATCGCCGCAAATCCTGCAATGCCTAGGGGAGTCACACTGGATTCGGCCCCTCCACTGATCATCACTTTTGCGTCACCGCGTTCAATATGCCTCATGGCCGTTCCAATCGCATGATTGGAAGAGGCACACGCTGAAACGGAACAGGCAGAGTAATTTCGGGCACGGAAAAGCAAGGAAACCTGACCAGGAGCCAGGTTGCTGAGGGTCATCGGAATGAAAAAGGGGCTGACCCGTTTCGGACCCTGCTCCAGGAGAATCTTCGTGTATTTTTCGATGCAGCCCAGACCACCGATGCCGACTCCCATAGAAATGCCAACCTCTTCCTCCAGTGATTCGGTGATCTCCAAACCTGCATCCTGCAGGGCTTCCTGGGTGGCCGCAATCGCGTAATGGATGAAAAGATCCATCTTCTTCGCCTCTTTGGGAGATACCAAATCCGGAAGTTCAAAATTCTTGATCTCTCCAGCGATCTGGCAACGCATTTCGGAAGCGTCAAATTTTTCAATTCGACCAATCCCAGACTTTCCACTGCTGCCTGATTCCCAGGTTTCAGGGACCGTGTTACCCAGAGGGGAAACACAACCCAGCCCGGTGACAACGACTCTTTTTATCTCAGTCATCTTGATTTGGTTCGGGCGGGTTTGGAACCGCCCATGGATTCCCGATTATTTTCAGGACTCAGCCCGCCTGGGCCCCTTTGATGTAATCCACTGCGGATTGGACTGTAGCAATCTGCTCTGCAGCATCATCCGGGATATCAATACCAAATTCCTCCTCCAGGGCCATCACCAATTCTACCGTGTCCAGTGAGTCTGCTTCAAGGTCATCCACAAAATTCGATTCGAGTTTGATATCAGCTTCATCTTTTCCAAGCTGTTCTCCAATGATTTTGATAACTTTGTTTTCAAGTTCGTCCATGGTTGCTCTTTATGTTTGGGTTGTTGTCCGTCTTCTTTGAAGACTTTGTTCTAAATCTTAAGGAAATGTCAATCTGGTTGAAACATTTCCAGAACTAATACATGCCTCCATTGACATGCAAAACCGTACCAGTGATGTAATCCGCTTTTTCTGATGCCAGAAAGTCGACAGCATGGG
>Ga0066837_10001379_pt1 | contig 11256 bp, 9 predicted proteins | sample ETNtaG_25_FD_66730 | JGI IMG/M metagenome (GOLD analysis project Ga0066837, IMG submission 66730) | Marine microbial and viral communities from oxygen minimum zone, Eastern Pacific Ocean - ETNP201302SV86 | ecosystem: Environmental > Aquatic > Marine > Oceanic | place: Pacific Ocean: Eastern... | reverse complement strand
ACTGGCGCGGGTAACGTGATCCCAGGCGAACTGCACGTTTGCTTTAACTTCCGTTTTTCAACAGAGGTAACCGATCAGATATTGATTGAGCGGGTAACCACTATTCTTGATGCCCATGAATTAGATTATGACATTAAGTGGACGTTTAACGGCCAGCCATTTTTAACCGACACCGGTGCGCTGTTAGACGCCACACAAGGTGCGATAGAGGCCGTTAAAGGTACGCCGACTGTGCTATCTACCGCAGGCGGTACATCAGACGGTCGGTTCATTGCACCAACGGGTGCACAGGTCATAGAGCTAGGGCCAGTAAATGCCACTATTCACAAAATTGACGAGTGCGTAAAAATGGCCGACTTAGAACAGCTTGCGGATATGTATTTCGGTATCCTTGAGCGCTTGCTAGCCAACTAGCGTAGGCTGTTGACCATGACTACCGTTACAGAAAAAGCGTGGCTGGGCCAGCTTAATGAAGATTTAGTTGATGCAGGTAACGGCCACAGGCTTCACATCGATGTGATTTCCCCTTTTCTGGCTATGCAAGATGCCGCACACAAAGACGGGATAGACCTGCAGCTTGTCAGCAGCTATCGCGACTTTGACCGGCAGACCGCTATTTTCAACCGCAAGTGGACAGGAAAGGCTCAACTGCTTGATGTTAACGGTAGTCTCTTGTCGTTTGATAGTTTACGTGATGACGAAAAGCTCCACGCTATTCTTACATGGTCTGCCTTACCCGGTGGGAGTCGTCATCACTGGGGTACCGACATTGACGTGTATGACAGGGCATCTGTTAAGCATTGGGGTGGTCAATTCAATCTTGTAGAAACTGAATACGAGGCTGGCGGCCCTTGTTACGCTCTAGCCTGCTGGCTTGGTGAAAATATGTCGCGTTTTGGTTTTTATCGGCCGTTTTCAGTAAGCCGTGGTGGCGTGGCAGCAGAACCTTGGCACTTAAGCTTTAAAGAGACCGCCGAGACGTTTGAAAAAGCAAGAAATTTACAAGGTTTAACCGCTGCTATTGAGCAAAGCGACATAGAAGGTAAATCGTGTATTTTGTCGCAGCTGCCCACACTGTATAGTCGGTATGTTTTAAACAACGGCGTTTCGCCAACGGAAACTGTATGAGTACAACTTGGGTAGTTATAATCATTGTATTAGTGTTAGGTGTGGTAATTGGCAATATCACGCTGCTGAAATACAGTGCGAAGTTTAAATTTCCAACGCCCTCGAAACCGTTTGATGATGTTGAAGAGTCGCACAGCGATAACCCCCCGTCGTCTGCTGATACGTTATCCGACACCCAACCCGGTGATAACCCCACGGCTAACTCGCCAACGTCTGAGCGTAATAATGGCACAAGCACTATCAGTGACGATGCGCTAAATAGCCTAAACAGCCACAGCGACAAGGCTAAAAAGTAACCCCCCTCCTTACTCAACTATTCACTTGTACTCACAGGGTACTGTGAATGGTTGGAGTTCTGGACCATGGAAGGCTTGCTCGCCAAAGGCGATATTCGCAACAACACCACTATCACTTTTTATTTAATCACACTCTAAGAGGTTCTAGACGTGTCTCAAAGTAAATCTTTACTGGCTAATATCGGCGTACAAGTTGTTATTGCCATGATCATCGGCACCGCCGTAGGTGCTTTTATGGGTCACAGCGCCGCTATGTTTGCCCCCTTAGGCGCAATTTTTATTAACCTCATTAAGATGTTGGTTATCCCACTGGTTGCGGTTGCGCTTATTTCGGGCGCTGCGGGTTTAGGTAACAGTACCAACGCAGGTAAAGTGGGCTTTTCAACCCTTGCCTATTTCGCGTTGACATCCGCGCTAGCCGTGGCGCTTGCGCTGATTATGGGTGAAATTTTCAAGCCTGGTGTGGGTATCGATGTTTCATCTGTAGAGGGAATGTTTTCTGGCGAGTACGCGTCGAAAGGCGAGCTGCCATCGTTTTGGGCGACGGTGACGGGCATGATACCTACTAACGTCTTTGCTTCTCTAACCAATGCGAATATTCTTCAAATTCTAGTGTTTTGCCTGTTCTTTGGCCTTGCCCTTTCTAAGCAGCCTAAAAAGAACCGCGAGCCTATTCTTCAGGGCGTAAACACCATTGTAGATGCGATGGTATGGATGATTAACTGCGTTATGAAAATTGCCCCTATCGGTGTATTTGGCCTAATGGCCGAAGCGGTCGGCACCTTTGGCTTTAGCGCACTTATGGTTGTCTTCAAGCTTTTCTTAGTCTTTATCGCCGCTATTCTCGTTTTTGGTTTTGTCATTTACCCACTGTTAGTACAGCTGTTTACCAAAACCTCTGCCAAGTCGTTCTTAGTGGCAATGAAAAAGCCTCAAGCGGTGGCGCTTTCTACCGCGTCATCTATGGCCACCCTGCCCGTCACTATGAATACGGTAGAAAACGAACTGGGCGTAAGAAATGCAACTGCGTCGTTTGTATTACCTTTAGGGGCCACGATAAACATGAGCGGTAATGCTATTTACTATGGCTTAGTTGCCGTGTTTTTCGCTCAGCTTTTTAATATCGACTTATCCATGGGGGCTTACGTTGCCATTATCCTTACTTCAACCTTAGGCGCCGTGGGACAAGCTGGCGTACCCGGCCCGTCTTTTCTTGTGGTTGCGGTACTCCTAGCCGCCGGCATTCCTATTGAAGGCTTACCACTTTTATTCGCTCTCGACCGTATTTTCGACATGATTCGTACTGCGCTTAATATCACTGGCGACGCAGCGTGCGCAGTCATTATCGATAACATTGCTATTGAAGCGTCTGACCTTACTGAAAGTGAGGTGAAGCAAAGCTAACCGTGCGTTATTTAGCGGGCATAAAAAAGGTGGCCTATCGGCCACCTTGTTATTTTAGAGCTAGTCAGCGCAAGCGCACGTTTCTAGGTACGCGCTTTTTATCTTGTCTCGAATGGTCGCGGTTAAAACTACAGCGGGCTTGTTTTAACCGCTGTGCCGCTAATACTTACCATCAGCATACTGCCTTTATCACCAATGACTTGATAATCTAAATCGATACCTACAACAGCGTTTGCTCCCATGCTTCTTGCTTCATGTTCTAACTCAGTAAAAGCAAGCTTACGCGCTGTGGTTAGCTCTTCTTCGTAAGAGCCAGAGCGACCACCCACAATATCCCGAATAGAGGCAAATAAGTCTTTAAATACGTTTGCGCCCATTACCGCTTCACCGACAACAATGCCGTAATATGCATCGATTTTATGCCCTTCTAGCGTGGGGGTTGTTGAAACAATCATAGGTAACTCCTTTTAATAAAACCCGTTTTTTCACAAATTCAAGCCATTACAATACGCTTTACGCGTTTTGTTCAAACCATTCTCTAATAGAGGCTACGCGAGCTTGGGCGTCACTTGTCTCGTAAGCCACCGTTGGCTGGTTACCCCATACCGGCTTAGGCCACGCGCAATCGGTATCAAACCTAGCAACGTGGTGAACATGTAACTGACGCACCACATTGCCCAATGCGGCCACGTTTAGCTTAAGCGGTGAGAACAAATTCATCATTGCTTTCGATGCAAGCGCAGACTCTTTAAGTAAGGTAATTTGCTCTTTTTCAGTTAAGTCGATAATTTCCGCAATATCATTTTTCATTGGTACTAATATTAACCACGGAAATTGTCTGTCGTTCATTAACAGTACACGACATAGAGAAAGATCGCAGACAAAAAATGTATCATTGTGTAAACGGCTATCAAGACTAAACATCTAGCTTTTCCAGAGTAGTAGGCACTACCGTGAGTAGTGCGCGCTGCCCAATAGCAACCTTTGCATTGGGGAATACAATCGCTTCACCGTCTTGCTCGGCTACGTAGTCTGTACCTGGCTCTGATGCCAATACCGTGCCTTTTGGATAATCAGTAAAGTTAGGTGTATCGTCGTCAAAGTGCAGTTTAAAGGCTTCTTCATTGCGGTTAATGACCTGATTAACCCGGTAAATATCAAGTTCGCGAATGTCTACCGAAGGGGCATAGTTTTCTTGCGTGATCAGTTGCGTAATGGCCTGTTTGGCATCTTCAAAGCGGCGCATATCGTTTTGTCCAAACGGACGAACTTTTCCTAACTCGACGGTGAACGCATGAGCATTGAACAGGTGCGACGAGAAATAGCTAAAAGTGGTGGTTGGACTTTCAGAAAGCAAAATTGTTTTTACCCCACAAGCCGACAAAAACGCAAGCTGACCTTCGCTGTGAACTCTGTCGTGTAAATACGGGTACACCGCAAACTTTTCATTCTTTGATGCACGGATAGCGGTATGTAAATCGTAGTGGTAACGCTCTCCGTCAGCCGCGTCAAAAAAAGACGCAACGGCCTCTTCTAACTGCTTAGCACGAACACGTTCTTGGTTAACTAAGCCCTCACCTTTTGAGTGAGCCCCGCTGAACAAGCGATTCATATTTTCTTCAACAAATCGCTCCGCAATATCCATGGCGGGTAGATTACCGAATAAAAAAAGCACGTCGTGAGACAGTACTAGTGTGCCAGTTAAAATACGTTTTACTAGGTCATCACATATTTCAATAGGCGCCGTTTCGTTACCGTGAACGCCACACGATAAAACGATACGCTTGGTGTGCTCACTGTTCGTTTGCGCAGAGAAACTGATAATTCCAGGCCCTGAAATTTGCACACCTATGCCGTTTGACAGGTCAAATTGTAGAGGTTGTTCAAATAGTGCGGGTTCCCGGCGAGATAGTGTTAAAAATTCGCCACTTTCGATAAGTTCTTGCATGAAGTTCTGCATATAACCAGTCTAATCTAGAATAAACACAGTTTAACGAGGCACAGGGCTAAAATCACGCGTTCTCAGGGATTTATTACAACCGCCTGTAAGCAATATACAACGCTTTAACGTGATTAATTAAGGCGCTGCAGTATCTTTTTCGCAGATAAATAGTAGAGAAAGGGCTAGAAAACGCGCGGAGCGAGCAGGTAACTCAACGGGGGCAGAGAAGAGACTAGGCTTTTCCTCGCGCAGGAGAGTTACCCACAATAATTTCTTGCTGAGCAAGGGCAACAAAGCTTTTAAAAGGAATAGCGCGAGAGAACAGGTAGCCCTGCCCCTGAGCAACACCAACCTCTCTTAATATATGAAGTTGCTCTATGGTTTCAATACCTTCGGCAACCACGCTACAGCCTTTAGCATGACCTATCACTTTTGCGGCTTCGATAATAGCGCGGTTAACAGGGTGAGCTTCTAACTCCATGACAAACGACTTATCTACTTTAAGAGCATCTAAATCTAAATCGCGAATGTAGGCAAGATTAGAATAGCCTTTTCCAAAGTCATCGACGGAGACCGACACGCCAAAGCTACGTAACTCGTCTAGCTGCTTTTTCACCATAAGTGAATTTGATAACGCCACGTCTTCGGTCAACTCTAACTCTATGAGCGTTAAGGGCATGGCGTAAGTTTCGCTTAGCATGGTAAGCGTGGGCACTAACTGATTGTCGTAAAGCTGGGTAGGCGAGATGTTAACGGATAAGACAATAGGCATTTTCAAAGCGTTAAGCTCTACTAGCGCTCTGAAAGCCTGTTCAAGAGTCCAGTAGCCCAGCTCGTTCATCATGTTATACGACTCTGCCGCTTCGATAAGCGGGCCGGGAAATAGTACACCATCAAGGGGGTGGTTCCATCTCAGTAAGCACTCTGCCCCTATCACCTCAAGCGTAGCTAAATTCACTTTAGGTTGATAATAAAGTTCAAGTTCATTTTGGGCTAAGGCGCGCTTTAAGTCGGCTTTCAGTGCTAAGCTTCTACCCGTATCTGCCTTATCTGTTTTGGTCAGTGCGAAGTAGTTTTCGTACTTATTTTCTTTGGCTTGTTTTAACGCGGTTTCTGCTCGAGACACAAAGCGGGTTATTTCAAACTCCCGTTTATCACTGCATACCACACCCACATTAAAGTCTGCGATGAAGGCTGTACCTTCGTAGTGCATAGGGGTTTTAAAATGTTCGACTAGACGTTCGAACATTTTACGCATTACGCCTTCGTTACTCTCATTGGGGAAAACAATACCAAACACATCCCCGCTAATGCGACCAATGTAAACTGATTGTCCAAATAGAAGCTGTATACGGTTGGCAATTTCCAGTAAGAAGCGATCGCCAACATGTATGCCCAGACTGGTTGTTACATCAGAAAAGCGCACCACATCCACCAGCATCAAAGAAATAGCGCCGCTACGAGACGCCTGTTTTGAAATGCTGTCAATAAACGCATATCGATTTGGAATGGTTGCCAGTGATGTATGTTGGCTCATGATGTTTTCCTTGAGCTTTACGCTTCGAGGTACTAAAAACAACTGCTTATATAAAACCATGGCGTTACGGATGGCGCAACGACAGTTACGTATTAATTTGCATACCCGCTTATACCATGAAACAACATTTTTTTATATTTGATTAACTAATGGTAAGAATGGGCAAAAAACCTGTTGTTAGTGCATATTCACAGCAAGTTCGCTTAATTTAAAGCAATAAAAAAGCCCGACAAGTTTATCACCGCCGGGCTATTTCTTTCTCGTTCTGCGATTAGCTTTCTATCTTACACGACGAAAGTTTCCAAACGCGATCTACGTAGTCACGTATTGAGCGATCTGAGGTAAATTTACCCATTTTAGCCGTATTAATTATCGCCATTTCCGCCCAGCGCTCTTTGTCGCGGTAAGCAGCATCTACTGCAATTTGTGCGTCAGAGTATGCGCGGAAATCTGCAAGTACCATGTACGGGTCGCCATTATCAAGTAAGCTTTGCTTAATAGATACTAACGCCCCTGGTTTGCCCGGCGTAAAGTAATCGGTTTCTAACCAATCCAGTACCGCTTTAATTTCAGGGTCTTTGTAGTAGTAGTCGTGAGGGTTGTAACCCGTCGCTTTAAGCTCGTTCACCTCTTCTACTGTTAAACCGAAAATAAAGATGTTGTCGTCGCCTACTTCTTCAGCAATTTCAACGTTAGCTCCATCTAGTGTACCGATAGTCACTGCACCGTTAAGCGCTAACTTCATGTTACCTGTACCCGATGCTTCTTTACCTGCTGTACTGATTTGTTCAGACACATCAGCCGCTGGAATCATCTTCTCAGCTAGCGATACACGGTAGTTCGGCAAGAACGCAATTTTAATCTTGTTGTTTACGCGAGGGTCGTTATTAACCTTGTCAGCCACTTTGTTAATTGCGTAGATAATGTCTTTAGCAAGCTTATAACCCGGTGCGGCTTTCGCGCCAAATACGAACACGCGAGGGTGCATATCGTAATCTGGGTTTTCCAGAATACGACGGTACAACGCCATAATGTGTAGTAACGCTAAATGTTGACGCTTGTACTCGTGAAGTCGCTTAATTTGCACATCAAAAATGGCATTTACGTCTACTTCTAAGTCTAGCGACTTGCGAATTTCATCAGCCAACAGTTCCTTGTTCTCCAGCTTCACTTTCATGAACTGTTTTTGGAACGTTTTATTCGTAGCAAACTTCGTTAAACCCTGAAGTTTATCTAAATCTCGCGGCCAATCATCGCCAATTTTCTTATCAATCAACTTAGAAAGCGCAGGGTTACAGGCCTTCAACCAACGACGAGGCGTAATACCGTTTGTCACGTTAGTTAGCTTACCTGGGTACAATTCGTCGAACTCAGGGAATAGCGACGATTTAACCAAGCGTGAGTGCATCTCTGCGACACCGTTCACTGCAAATGAGCCGATAACAGATAGATGACCCATACGTACCATCTTCTCGTTACCTTCTTCGATAATTGAAAGTTTCGCTTTCATTGCATTGTCGCCCGGCCATTTCTTATCAACCTCGGCCATGAAGCGGTGGTTGATTTCGTAAATGATCTCAAGGTGACGTGGAAGGATCTTCTCAATCATACGTGCCGGCCACTTCTCAAGTGCCTCTGGCAATAGGGTATGGTTTGTGTACGCAAATACCTTTGTACAGATACCCCATGCTTCATCCCAACCAAGCTCTGCGCGGTCAACAAGAATACGCATTAGCTCTGGTACTGAAATGGCGGGGTGCGTGTCGTTAAGCTGAATCACGACCTGATCTGCAAAGCGGCTCCAGTCATCACCGTGGGCTCGCTTATAACGGCGAATAATATCCTTCAGTGAGCACGAGCAGAAGAAATACTGCTGAATTAGGCGTAGTTCTTTACCCGCTTCAGTTTCATCATTCGGATAAAGTACTTTAGAAATAGTTTCTGCCTGCACGTTCTCGCGCTGTGCATCAACATAACCACCTGCGTTGAACACGTCCCAGTTGAAGTAACCAGAAGATTCTGACTGCCATAAACGAAGCACGTTTACGGTTTTACCTTCATAACCTACAACAGGAATATCCCAAGGCACACCTTTTACAATTGAACCTGGGTGCCATTCTTTAAGAACGCGGCCGTTTTCACCGTATTTGGTTTCAACGTAACCATAGAGCGATACTTCTTGAATAGATTCTGGGCGGCAAATTTCCCACGGGTTACCATAGTCGCGCCAGCTGTCGGGACGCTCAATTTGCGCACCGCTTTTAATTTCTTGACGGAATAGACCATTTTCATAGTGGATACCATAACCAATGGCAGGTAATTCCATGGTGGCGAGTGAGTCTATGAAGCATGCTGCAAGTCGGCCCAAACCGCCGTTACCCAGAGCCATATCTGGCTCTTCTTCAAGGATATCTGAGATTTCTACGCCCAGCTCTTTCAGAGCTCCACTTGCTACATCAAATAAGCCAAAATTTTGCAGGTTGTTTGATAACAAACGTCCCATCAAGAATTCAGCAGAAAAGTAGTGGACAGCACGGGTGTCATTGAGATAGTGACTTTTTTGAGTTTTGCGCAGTCCTTCGAGTACTTGCTCTTGAATTGCCGCACACGTTGCTTTCCCCCAAGCGTGATTATTCGCCTTGTTTTCGTCAGTACCTAGCGTGCAGTGTAAGTGTTTGATAACCGCAGACTTAAAAGCTGCCTTATCGATAGCTGGAGAGGGTTGCGTTTTGGTCGCTTTTGCGTTCATTTTGCGTCTCACTCTTAATGTAAGCGGTGCTTTCACACCAAAAACGTAATTTAATTACAGAATATCTTAAGAATATGACAGCAATATAGCAGTACTAAAACGATTGTGTTGTAATTATTTTGTTAAAATTACAAAAAATCGCATGAATTCGTATGCACCCATGCGATTTTTAACATTATTATTACAATAATCCGCGAAAAGCGATTTATTTTTGAGCTTATTTGATGATTTTACCGACTAACGCTTCAGCTTCGGCAATAAGTTCTTGTAAGTGACTTTCACCATTGAAGCTTTCGGCATAGATCTTATAAATCTGTTCAGTGCCAGACGGTCGTGCGGCAAACCACCCATTTTCGGTAGATACTTTAACGCCGCCTATAGCTGCGTTATTGCCTGGCGCATGCGTTTGCACACTAGTAATAGGCTCGCCTGCTAGCGTATCGCTTGTTACTACAGATGCGTCCATGGCCGAAAGTTTTTGTTTTTGCTCAAGAGTTGCCGCTACATCAACTCGACTGTACACCGGTGCAGCAAACTTTTCGGTTAGCGCTTTATAATGTTCGCCAGGGTCTTTGCCCGTTACCGCCAATATTTCTGCCGCAAGTAAACAAAGAATAAAGCCGTCTTTGTCTGTCGCCCACGTACTGCCGTTGCGCTCTAAGAAAATACCGCCGGCACTTTCTTCGCCAGCAAACCCTATTGTGCTGTTCGACAACCCCTCTACAAACCACTTAAAGCCTACTGGCATCTCTGCTAACGGCTTATCAAGGCTATTGGCCACGCGGTCAATCATGCTGCTCGACACTAACGTTTTGCCAATATTAAGGTCGCTCGGCCAGTCTGGGCGATGGGTATAGAGATAATTAATCGCCACCGCTAGATAGTGATTAGGGTTCATTAGCCCTGCGCTTTTACATACGATTCCGTGACGGTCAAAGTCAGGGTCGTTACCCCACGCTAAATCGAAATTATCTTTTAGCTCGATAAGCCCTGCCATTGCGTAGGCTGACGAACAGTCCATACGAAGCTTGCCGTCTTTATCGCGACGCATAAAGCCAAACTGCGGGTCGACAGCGTCGTTCACAACTGTGATATCAAGGCCATACTTTTGTGAAATACGTGACCAGTATCCTACCCCTGCGCCCCCTAACGGGTCGGTACCTAATTTTAAATTGGCATTTACAATGGCCTCCATATCAATGACCCGTGCTAAATCATCAATATAAGGTTCCATAAAGTCTTCTTCACGAACCAACTTACGGGCCGTTGCCTGGCGAATATCAATTCGCTGAACGTCTTTATTACCATCGGCAATTAATGCATTGGCACGCTCTTGTATTTGCTTAGTTACGTCACTGTCAGCCGGGCCACCGTGAGGAGGGTTATATTTGAAACCACCGTCTGACGGCGGGTTATGAGAAGGGGTGATGACAATACCATCGGCCTTATCAGCATTCCCTGCGCGGTTGTAACGGATAATAGTACGAGAAATGACGGGCGTAGGCGTATACCCCATACTTTCGTTATCTGCACGTTGTATGACAACATCGACACCGTTGGCACACAGCACTTCGATAGCGGTTATCATGGCAGGCTCAGACAGCGCGTGGGTATCTTTACCAACAAATAGCGGGCCGCTAATGCCTTCTTGCTTGCGATATTCAACCAATGCTTGGCAAATTGCACTGATATGGCTATCGGTGAACGTGGCATTAGACGCGGTACCTCGGTGGCCTGAAGTGCCAAAAGAAACGGCTTGCCCTGGGTCATTCATATCCGGCTTAAAGCTATAATATTGGCTTACTAGCTGCGCTACGTTAATAAGCTGTTCTTTTGCTGCATGCTCTCCGGCCTGCGGATGTAGTGCCATGAAAAAGTCCTTATTTAGAAGTCGTGTTGAGGTTTAATAACCTAATTACTTACCCTCTGATGTAAAACGCGCTGTTACCGTCTCAACAACATCGGGCTGATAACCCAAGTTACGCAAAACTTGTTCCAGCATATTCGTTTTCTTGGCAGTATTGTTGTTTGTTACTACCCAGAAAGGGCTATCGGGAATGGCTTTAGGGTTTGTACTGCTGCCATTTTCAAGCAAGGCTTCTTTACTTGTTGCAAAGTACGTACGGTTTTTACCTTTGATACTTTCTACGCTAGAGAAGTTTTCTGCATTAAGCTTGTGCGCTGCACTTAAAACAAACAG
>Ga0066837_10001363_pt1 | contig 11304 bp, 9 predicted proteins | sample ETNtaG_25_FD_66730 | JGI IMG/M metagenome (GOLD analysis project Ga0066837, IMG submission 66730) | Marine microbial and viral communities from oxygen minimum zone, Eastern Pacific Ocean - ETNP201302SV86 | ecosystem: Environmental > Aquatic > Marine > Oceanic | place: Pacific Ocean: Eastern... | reverse complement strand
AAAATAGACTTGAATTCATAGCCACTATTTCAGGAGAGAACGCTGAGGCAATCACATTTGTATTGACTGATAATAGAGTGGAAATAGAAAATGCAGAACTATACAATGGAGTTCGTTACCACGATAATGTTGCAACAGCAGGCATCATTGTAAATCCCAACAATGGATCAATTATCTTCTCAGAACCTAGTTATTCTTGGTCTGTAAGTAATTGGGGCCAAGAGGAGAACAATACTGAGCTTCAAGTAAACTACAATTTTTCAGCAAACCCTACTGATGATACCCTCAAACAGAAATCTTTGGTAGTTTATACAGAGGACAATACTGGAAAGGTAATTGCTGCACAACAAATTCAATCCGCCAATACAATCGCAGAAGATGAATACAACTCAATAATTATCATCGGCGGCATTGCCCTAATTGGACTTCTATTGGCCACGCCGGCCTTACAATCATTCAACGAATCAAAAACAGACAATAATGGCAAGCCAGGTGCGGAATCAGAAGAATAATTATCACCTACTCGGAAACGAAGATATTTGTTGCACCCCCCCGATAAACTGTTCCCCTACCTGCATCATGTTCGTTTTTCGGGGGATTTATACCCTAGCGGTGCACTATTTACACCATGGACGGACAATCCGGACAACCAGAGGGGCGAGATGGTGCAAGCCTCCCCATGAAAGAGTGGCTCGTTGAGTACTATGTGGAGCGCGCACAGAAAGAAACCATGCACTGCCTAACAGTATTGAGAGGTAGAAGTGCAGATGAGGTACAGGCTAGACTGTATTCAGAATTACGGGAAAATTTCCCTATGGAGTTTAAGTTGGAGGTAACAGTAACTCGCATGATCCCAATAGAAATTGACACTGATGAGGCACTTTTTGAATTGCAAGGCACGTATCAACCTTGAACACAAATTATGTATTATTCCCACTGCAAAGGAAAATCCTACAACTGAGCAAAATACAGTATGTATTGCGTCGTGATTAAATCAAGATGCTACCTCACGTATATTCAATGGGCGCATGAGTGCTTGTGAATTGGGGATAATATGACACCAGATGAGGCGGGAACACTATTTGCAGTGATGTCACTTCTATCTGGCATCTCAGGAGCAGGCCTATTGGCATTCATTGCTGCTAGTCGTAACTCTGAATCTTTGGCTGAAAAATTGCTTGAACTGAGAAATGAGCACTCCCAAGGGGCCTTATTCTTAGCAGGTTTTGTAGCACTATTTTGCATGATGGCAAGCCTATACCTATCAGATATCGCCAACTTCATCCCGTGCAAACTATGTTGGTATCAGAGAATAATCATGTACCCACTAGCGTTTTTACTACTTTTTGCAGGCTTTAGGGGTGATTTTGGAATCCGAATCTACGGTTTGGCAATGTCAGGATTTGGTGCATTTATCTCTATTTATCATTACCAATTACAGTTGAATCCTGAGCAACACTCACCATTTTGTTCAGCCTTTGAATCATGCACTGTTCAATATCTCAATGTATTTGATTTCATGAGCATTCCATTGATGGCAATGATGGGCTTCATATTCATATTCGCCCTTCTTCTATTTGCCAACGACTCTAAAAACAAACTAGATTCAGTTGGTTTCGAAGAAGAATAAGATCACTCTAAAATTCTCAGTTCTTGGAATTCCAAGTACCATCTGAATGTGAGTTGTGCAACAGTTGTAATTGGTATAATGTGACAATATTGGCGGCTACTAGAATTAGACAAAGTAGGCAAATCGCAGGTGCTCCTTCAACACTCACTAGATGGAATACTAACATCACTAGGGCAATTAATGAACCAATAATAGCGCCAATACGACCGAATGAAAGGAATCTTTCATTTGATGACCAATTTGGTTCAAGATGAAGACTCAATACCAAGAATAGTAGCATACTGAACAACATAACAAAGAATAATCCAAACTGCAGATCGGTAAATGGAATTGTGTTCAATGCGTGTTCTGAGAGGGCGCTTGCACATCCACTGCTAGGCGCACATAATGAAGTATTACCAATAATTTCCTGCCTTTGTATAACCCATATCCAAATAGCAGCAATCAAACCACCGGAAATAGAGTAAAGTGTGCCAACTATCATCCTTCTACTAACGGGTTCAGATACTAGGTTTGACATGCCCAGGCTCTTGAAATATGGGCGTGTTGCTTCAAATCTAGAAGCCGCTCCAAAAAGAACTGCAAAACCGGACAAAATTGTGACTACAGTAGTTGATAAAATCATAATTATCACTCCTCCGGAGGCGGAGGCATCAGTTCAAAGAGCGCCTGAGCCACCTCTACATCTTGGTGTTGACCTTGATTCCATGCAACCTTGCCATCTGGTTGTATGATGACATAGAAGGGAGTTCCTTGAACGCCCCAAGTATCCATTTCGGTAGCTCTAAGGTCATCAAAATAAGTCCAATTATGAACGGCACCGCCTCTTGATGAGCAATCGGTACTGCCCCCATTGCACCCATTAAAAGAAAGCATATCTTGGAATGCCACTACTTCTTCTCTAGATGATTCGTGCCCACCCATATTGAGATTAACTGCTACACTAATGATATTCAAATGGTGTCCAAATGTATCATGTATCATGGACATCTCTTCAGCCTTGCCCCAACAATACCCACAGTCAGTATCCATGAATATTACTAGTATCCACTTCGCATCAGATTCTGAATCATTAGTCCAACTAAAGTCTAATTCATCATATAGTTCGAAATCTACCCATGTAGATGAGCCCGACATATGCGCCTTACCTATCAAGTTGGGAGCCAATTCACCTTCATAGGGGCCTATTTCTGGTGTTTCAGTAAAGAGCACTACAGCCAACATGATGAAAGTTAGTACTCCTGCTGTTACAAACCCAGATGTTAACCTAGCATCTGCATCCTCATCCGACCTCAAATTACGCCTACTGATTCCTTCACTCATTATCAATTCCAATCTCCTCCATCAAAGTCTGAGCAGTGTGTCTCACAGCACCCTCTGAATTGTATTTTGTGGCATAGCCTGCATTATTCATTCGAGTTGGGTCAAGCATTGCCTTTGGCACATCACCAGCCCAGCCACGGTCTCCACCTGTATAATCAATCGATACATTGGGTAATCCCGACTCTTCTATCACAATCTCTGCTATTCTACTAACACTACAAGTATCATCGCTACCAAGATTATAGCAATTTATTGTTTCATTAGTAGATGAAACAAGATGAATCATTGCTGCGGCACAATCACGAACTTCCATGTAGGATTTCTCTTGACGCCCGTTACCAAGAACTTCCAAACGATTTGGATCCACCCTTAGTTTGTGAATGAAATCAAAAATTACTCCATGAGTCCCCCTGGCGCCCACTATGTTAGCAAAGCGAAATATCCACGCCTGTAATTCAAAAGTACCCACCCATGAAGTTATGAGTGCTTCTGAGCCTAATTTGCTTGCCCCATACAAGGATATGGGGAATAATGGACCGTAATCTTCAGGGGTTGGCATTTGCTCAGCCTCTCCATAAACTACTGATGAAGAGGAAAAAGCAATCTTCTTGACTCCATTTAATCTCATTGCCTCAAGTACATTGTAAGTGGCAACTGTACCCTGTTTAAGGTCTGTATCTGTGATAGTAGTACCTAATCTGATATCAGGATTAGCAGCTAGGTGATATACAATCTCAATCCCCTGCATTGCCTGATTTACTGCACCTAAATCTAGTAAATCACCTTCAATCACAGTAACATCTTCTCCGTGATGCTGCAGAAATTCTCTCCTTCCAGATGAAAAGTTGTCAAAGATGCTAACATCGTGACCTGCATCAAGCAACAAATCTACAAGATGGGAGCCCACAAACCCAGCGCCACCAGTTACTAAGCAGTGCATATTGATGAGGCCGACAAAGCAACCCTCTTTGACGCTTGCGCGCACTGGTGAAATTAGATTTTGTCACTCTAAGCCAAAATTCGTTGACATTTACCCCATATTATTGATTTGAAATGCTTTTCACTTTCAATTTTATTCCCATAGGGAAATAGGCCATTTCACATTCACTTTCATTTACCTCCTCAAGAAATTATGGTGTACCCTCGCTCCTCACAGTAACTTCTCGGCACAAATCAGAAAGCTTAGATGAATAATGATTATATTGCCAGGAGTTGAAAAAAATGAGTAAAAATGTAAAAAATGAAAATATGAATGAGAACGAAGAAAATGATGAGGAGCCAACTATGTTGGTTGGTTATGTTAGAAAGAGCAACGCAGGTGGTGCGCTTAAGCTGTCAATCAACAGCAGCGCTTTCTCCGACTGTTCCACATATTGTACCAGCGATGGTCAAACGTATGTGCCGCTGATCATCAACCTTGCATCTCTCCGACGCGTATTGGATGGAGAACGAGCAGTTACAACAGTGAGTCAATTCATAGACAACTAAGTTCGCTTACGGCCCGGGCAATCCAATGGTTGCTCGGGCTCAAATTGTAAACCGCGATTTGCGATTATTCGAATAATCGCGCGCAGGTCTAGGACAGGCGCGGATACGCTTATAACACCGTCAGCGAGCCTACTGCTCAGTTTCGTATGACAATTGATTCAAAACCTGATGGGGATGACATGCGCCAATTTGTCTGTTCTGGCGTTAACTTTGATATCGACGAAAAACCAATTCAAAAGAAGAGACGCACTAAGATCAGTGGCGTTGAACCAAGAGTGGGTTTGGGAAGTTTAAGGGCTCGTGCTGAACCTAAATCTAAAGCAATTAAGAGCATAAAGCGCAAAGTCAGAAGAAAAGACCCCTCTAATATGCAATCACTGTATATGTACGAAAATGAGGATGCAAAGACTGTCAATCCAAAACATGAATTGAATTGCCCCCATTGTAGTGAAGGATTAGACGTTGCTAGACTTCTTGAACAACTAGAACCACATATTGCACAAATTGTATCTCACAGAGTTGAGGAAAGAGAAGCCGAACTTCGAAAGAATCTAGTGGCAGAATTTCAGCGCAGAAGAATTGCTGCAGAAAATATGGCAGGGCATAGTTAGCAACTTTAACCCTAAATCCATAGAATCCCGCTCAGGACAAATATCTTGAAATTACCTTAATAGTGAATAATATACTGTAAACGGCTAAATACGGCGCGGTAGGCAGAATATACTGATGGAGGAGACTATCGCCTCGGGCCCTGTGATTGCGGCGATGCCCCTATACAATGAGGAAGAGACCATCGGTACAGTAGTTATTCAATCTCTAAAACATGTAGATGAGGTCTACTGTGTTGATGACGGTTCTTTCGATTCATCTGCCAGGATTGCGCGCAAACTAGGAGCCAAGGTACACTATCATCGTTCGAATAGAGGTTACGGGGCCGCATTAAAATCAATTTTCAAGTATGCATTGGAAGTTGATGCCAAGGCTCTAGTCATACTAGATAGTGATGGCCAGCATGACCCGAATGATATCCCAGTTCTGCTAGAACCAATTTTTGCGGGCGATGCAGATTTCGTCATTGGTTCAAGATTCATAGAAGGGGGTTCTGGTGAAGAAATGCCAGCATACAGAAAATTGGGCGTGAAATTAATTACTGCCGCCTCGAATCTTACAACCGACCTAGCAGTTAGTGATACACAGAGTGGGTTTAGGGCATTTTCAAACTTAGCTCTTAAGAAAATTCGATTTGATCAGGATGGAATGGAATCTACACTTGAGATGCTAGAACAATGCAATGAAATGAAATTGTCAGTTACTGAAGTCCCCACCATAATTCGATATGATGTACCCAAAGGTTCTCGATTTACTGCAATGAGTCACGGATTTACTGTTTTATCCTACGCTTTAATTTCACTATCTCAGAAGAAACCGTTCCTTGCATTTGGTTTACCTGGTGCTGGCCTCTTAACTCTCGGTTCAGCCATTGGAATGAGGGCTTTGAACAGATTTAACGAATTCACAGGAGCATCACTTGATTTGACTGTGGGGCCAGGATTGACTGCTGCATGGCTATCTATGCTTGGCATCAGCCTAATTTTTACAGGTCTTGTATTACAAGGCACTAGAACTATCATGAAGCGTTTGATTGTTAGGAACTTTGGCATTGAGTGAGTATCGCCTCTTAGCCATCCTTTAGCCACTTTAGGGCGAACTGTTCATGATAGTCAAGCCATCAGAGGCACACATGGCGGATGAGGAGGGGGGCGAAATTAGTGAGCCCCGCTGGCTCGTTATCATCAACCAAATCAAAAACAACCCTTTCTACTCAACTTATTCTGATATTTCAGATAATGTCCGTGGAAAAGTCTCCGAGATTAGCAGTTGGGCACACTCACTCATTGAAGGACAGGCGACACGTTTCTATCGCACAATTTTCCGCTCACCAGGACCCATTGTCATAGTCATGGTGCTACTGACTCTTCTTGTTGGCAAAGATGCCATGGATTTCGGACAACAAATTAACGGAGACGTCGAAATATATCTTCCTGAAGGAGCTGATTCAACTGAATTGTTACTAGATGTAAGAGAACAATGGTCTACTGATATTGTATTGCTATATATCCACACTGATAATTCAATAGATGACACATCTATGAGGGGTAGTGAAAACATCACTGATGTTAATATTCTGAGACAGATTAGTTTTCTTGAAGGAGATGATGATAACAAAGACATGGGTCGGTACGCAAGAGGAATTGATTGGAATAAAGAAGATCGAGGAACTCAAGATGGTGTTGTTTGGATTTTAAGTGCATCTCAGATGATTAAGGAAGCCAACTCAGCCCCCAATCGTTTTGCTTGTGCAGTCGAGGAATATGGCCTCCCCATCCAAACCGGTGATGGTTGCATCGTTGCTAGTCAGGACCCAAGAGACACTTATGTGATCCCCGACAATCAAGACAGAGTAAACAACACAGTAGAGAACCTCGGCAGTTCCTTAGACAGCCTAGTTATTGACACTAATGGAGATGGCATATGGGATACTGCTGTCGTAGTAATGGGAATTAGATTTGACATGGCTGGAACCGATGTTGATACTAGAACTGACCCTAATGGAAATGAAATTCTAGATCACAAATCATTTGTTCAGCATGTCAAGTCAGTAATTGATGACTGTTCGAGAAATAATGAAATTTACAATGAATTTGACGACCCTCTGTGTGGCCGAGACTACGAAGGAATCAAACTGTCTAGCATGGAGGATGAGCGTTGGGGGGATTTACCCACTAGGCAAGCCATTACAGTTACCGGGCTAACTCCCGTTTTACACGATGTTTCAGATGCCATTTATCTTGCATTGGAAGATATGTTACCAATCAGCCTTGCTTTTGTGTGCGTAGTTATGATTGCACTCCATAGAAATCCAAAAGTCCTCATAATCTGTGGGACCCCAATTGTTCTGAGTTTAGCAGTTACCTTCGGAACTACAGTAATCCTAGACATCATGCTAACTCCCATGATTATTGCAGCAGGACCTATTTTGATAGGGTTAGGTGTTGACTATGCTTTGCACTTAATCAACAGAATTGAAGAAACTCGAAATATTATGCTTGAAGAGAATGCCAATCTTGTTTGGGAAGCAAAACGAGATGGTGAACCAATGCCTGAATTAGATCCTTGGGATAAACAACTCTACCTTGATGCTACTGTACATTCAATCATGACCACTGGACACGCGATATTGCTTTCGGCAATAACCACAATCGTTGGTTTTAGTGTACTCGCATGGGCGTGGCTTGTTCCAATTCAACCAATGAGAACCGTGGGCATCACCCTAGTATTGGGTATCACCTGTACCTTCTTTTTCAGTGTCATATTAGTCCCAGCACTAGGTTGGTTGGTTCGCTATAGAAAGACAGGCGGGCAGAAGGCGGAGAAGGTTTGGGAAAAAATTGGAGAAATTCCAGTTAAAGGTGCTTGGATAGTAATAATAATCGCTTTCTTGATTAGTGGTTTTGGAGCCCTTATTCTTGGAGCAGAATTAGGCAAGGACATTACTGGTTCATCGGATGAAGTGCCACCCGGCCTCGAATCTTATGAGACTTTGAGGGAATATTCCATGGTATTCGAAGGTGGTCAAACAAATATGTTCATCATTGATGCTGAGGCTAGAGGAGTTCGAGATGAAATTGCACCCATTCGCCACCTTGAAGTGTTAGATTCTATTGAATTCATACAAGAAGAGGAAATAAACCATGTTGAAAACACGACTTCGATTAGTTTAGTGACAATACTGAAAGCAGTACATATTAATGTGAATTTTTCTGGACAGGAAATGTACGATAGATCACTTTGGGAAATATTACATTCACCTTGTTGGGATGACCAATTGCAACCAGAATGCATCATTACTGGTGACATTGTAATTACTACAGCCACAACAAGAGAAGTAATGATAAATATCGCATTTGATACACTTTCATACGAAGTTCGCTCAATGTTGATGAACGAACCAATGGCTAATCTTGGAGAAACAAAAACACTTGTTTACGTCAATCAACCATATATTGCACTTTCAAGAGCTAGTGAATTACGAGACCAACTCGATGCCTACCTATCTGAGGGAGGATGTGATGATGCCTTGAGTTGCAATGCTTTGGACGTTGATGGCGTGAAGAACTCCCTACTAACTGGAGGCTTGCCTGTTTCATTAGATATCAATAAGGGGGTGCACAATGCTCAATCCGATGCTACAATTGCAACTATGATCGTCCTTCTTTTTGCAATGACTATACTGTTTAGAAGTCCAAGGCTTGCATTCTTTACTATGACTGCTGTTGGCGTAGTTGTTCTTTGGCAACCGCTGTTAATGAGAAGTGGCGATGTAAATGTCAATGTATTCACTGCGATGATTAGTACTATCGTGTTTGGAATAGGGGTCGATGATTCAATACATGTAATGGATAGGATTAGAGAAGAAAAAGAGACACCAGGAGGTATTGTCAAGGCAGTTGCGCGCACCGGTCAAACTATCTTTGAAACCACAGCAACTACCTGCGCAGGCTTAGCTGCTGGATTGACTTTAGCTATTCCTGGTTTGAGAAATTTCTTCACTCTAATGATGCTGCTTATTTTCCTAGCATTGTTAACAAGTTCAATACTTTTGCCAGCCATGATTTCGGCATATAGAATCGTTGAATCCGCTATTAAAGGAGGAGAAAATTGGGAAGATTATCGCGAAAATGCTCACATTGTTTCTGAAGCAATGGATGCTGAATTAACGGGATAGACAAACTTACGACAAGTAAATGACAAACTCTCGCCTACGGCGAGGTAGTGAAAAGTCACATGGACCATGCAAAGCAGCCAAGAGCAACTATTCTTGCCATTGTTTTGCTTCTTCTTTTACCTCTAGCAAGTGTTTCAACATCGGCTGGTAACAATAAATCATTGACTGGAAATGAAGATATAGGCATCGAGATGCAAGGTTATGCTAATCTACCTAATGTCCATGCTTTTGAAACTGGAGAAATGATAAATTGGAATTTTACTTGGACTGGCATGGATAACTCCAGTATCAATCTGTATCAGTATGATTACACAGTTCATGCAGGTTATGCAAATAATGGAACAATTACTCATAATGGTTCAGGGATTGGCTTCAATACGGAAAATGGTTCGTTAACTTTCTCAATGCCAGCATACGAATTGTGGGTCAACTATTCCTATGAATATACTCTGAGAATTGTCCTATGGGATCAAAGTAGAAATCAATTAATAGACTACGCAGAGGAAGAATTTGTAATTTTCCAAACATCTGTCACTTCAAACACTTCTAAATTATTAGTTTTTGGAGATTCATTGAGTGACATGGGAAACTCAAAGGCAACATATGGGACTCCAGAATCCCCTCCATACTATGCTGGCAGGTTTTCAAATGGTCCAGTTTGGAATGAGTATGTAGCCTTAGGAATGGGCGTAGGCATAACACCAGGAGTGGGTAGTGCTTCAGGTCCAAATCGAGCATTTGGTGGGGCAGAGGCAGGAGATGGGATGAACTTCTTCGTCATACCAAACCTAGGTAAGCAAATCGAAGATTACACCAACAACTATTGGATAGCACCCAACGAAACAGTAGCAGTTTGGGGCGGTGGCAACAACTTCCTAAATAGTGGTGAAACGGATACACAAAAGGTCGTCAATTACATCGTCAACCATGTCAATGACCTAGCATCTAATGGTGCTAGAGACATCATAGTACTCAATATGCCACCTTTAGAAAAAGTACCCACCTATTCTGATGAAAGCGATAATGACAAGCAGGCTATGCATGCTAGAATGATTGACTACAATGCAAAACTGGATACTGCAATGAGTGCTAGAGAAAGTGCCCTAAATATTAACATCAACTTAATCGATGTATTCCAAATGTATGAAACACTATACTGGAATAGTTCATTCTATGGGATTTCCAATGTCACGCATGCTGCGTGCCACCACCAAGGAATTACATGTGAATCCGGTGATTATATCGAACCCACAGTTGACGAATTCATGTTCTTTGACAAAATACACCCTTCTGGAACAACACACAAGTTACTAAGTATGTATTTCCTAGAGCAACTTGGTGCACCTGACACCGATGGCGATGGCATTGAAAATAGTGCTGACAATTGCCCAAAAACACCTGTTGGAGATGCTGTAAACCACTTTGGATGTCGACTAGCTGATCTTGATAGTGACAATGATGGAGTTAACGACTTTCTAGATCAATGCCCTGGAACAACTGTTGGAACAATTGTTGATAATGATGGTTGTGCAGAATATCAGAAAGATACCGACCAAGACGGAGTTACAGATGATATTGACGCCTGCCCTGATACATCATCTAATCAACAGGTCGATGCCTATGGCTGCGCTGACTATCAAAAGGATACAGACCAAGACGGAGTTACAGATGATATTGACGCCTGCCCCAATACAGATGCAGGAGATGAAATTAATCTGATTGGTTGTGCACAAAACCAAATTGATGGTGATTGGGATGGTGTAATGAATGACGCTGACCTATGCCCAAATACTCCTTATGATGAACAGGCTAATCATCACGGTTGCTCACCTAGCCAACTAGATAGTGATAGTGATGGAATTTCTGATGATATAGACTTATGCCCCACCACTATAATTAATCTAACCGTTGATTCATTCGGGTGCGCATTGTATGAAATCGATTCAGATTCAGATGGCATCTCAGATGATGTTGATGAATGTGATTTCACGCCTACTAATGAAATACCCAACAACATAGGTTGTTCACCAACTCAAAGGGATTCAGATGGCGATGGACGAAACGATGCATTAGATGA
>Ga0066837_10001337_pt1 | contig 11420 bp, 10 predicted proteins | sample ETNtaG_25_FD_66730 | JGI IMG/M metagenome (GOLD analysis project Ga0066837, IMG submission 66730) | Marine microbial and viral communities from oxygen minimum zone, Eastern Pacific Ocean - ETNP201302SV86 | ecosystem: Environmental > Aquatic > Marine > Oceanic | place: Pacific Ocean: Eastern... | reverse complement strand
CCAAGCAAGTGAATAGTACCCAGTACATCACCCTGCGTGCGCCCCAGTAGTCAGACATCCAACCCCCCAGTGCGCGAATGACCCCAGATGGGAAGCTGAACACGGCGGTGAGCATGCCGGCAGTAGCGATGCTGACAGTGTAGACGTTCACGTAGTAAGGAACAAGCCATTGTGCCAGTGCCACGAAGCCACCGAAGACCAGGAAGTAGTAGAAGCCGAAGCGCCAAACTCGCACATCCCGTATTGGCTCTAGTCGCTCTCGCAGAGTCAGGCTCTCGCTCTCGTGCACCTTGCGCTCGAAGGTGAGCAGCCAAAACAGCACGGCCATCGCCACTAGCAAGGCTGCGTAGATCTGCGGCAGGGTGCGCCACCCCTCGAGGTCAGTGCCATCATTGGTCAGCCTGAGGAGCATTATCGGCGCGAATACGGCGGTTAGTGCCGCACCGGCATTGCCTGCTCCAAAGATCCCTAGAGCGATTCCCTGATGCTCCTTGTCGAACCAGACGGACGTGTAGGCGATGCCTACAGCGAAACTAGCACCCGAGAGGCCGAAGCCAAGCCCGGCGAAGAGGAAGGCATAGAATGAATCCGCCTGACTGACGAGGAACATGGGGATGGAGGAGACTAGCATCACCGCGGTGAACACCTTGCGTCCACCGTACATGTCAGTAAGCACCCCGGCAGGGAGGCGGAGCAACGCTCCGGTGAGGACGGGGATGCCGATGAGCCAGCCAGTCTGTGATTTGTCCCAGTCGTAGAGCTGATTGACAACGAGGAAGGTGATGAGCACCCCATACATCATCCAGCAGGCAAAATTGACTGTGAAGGCGGCCGTACTCAATGTCAGGACCCTGTACGCTCTGGATCTCGTCGCATCGGCCCCATCGTAGGAGGCGTCTTGCCCCGATTCCATCTCTCTCTCCTTGGTTTCTTGGTGTTACATCATATGTGACTCAGCGTCGACGGCGAAATTGGTGCCCGAGAGGCCGGGGCACCCAACTTCCCCGCTCTCGTATCGAGATGAACGGCCGAGTTACATACTCGAAAGGGTAACTCCACAAATGGACCATTTTCGTGAATGGGATGTAACAGAAGAACAGCATGCTGACGATTAGGTGCAGCTTCGTCAGGAGCGGGGCTTCCTGCATGCTCGATGCATCGGGTGAGAAGGTGAGGATGGATTCCAACCACGGGAAGACTGTCGAGGACCAGCCCCAATTGCCCTCGAAATCGTTGGCGATGATTGCCATCCAGAGAGCGGAGCCTGCTGCAGTGATGAGGAGGCAGAGGATGACGTAATCCTCGAGTTTGCTCATCACCCTGACCTCGTCGATGAGGATTCGCCTCAACAGAGCCACAATCAGACCGTAGAGGAACATCAGCCCTCCAGCCAGCCCTACCCATCGAAAGTAATCGGTCAGAATGATGGGGCCCCAGAGCGCGCCGACCAGGCCGAGGAACAAATGGCCGAAAATGAGGGTGATGACCCCCCAGTGCAATGCCAATGCCGCCATCCCCATAGATCGGCGGCCGAAGAAGCCGCTGGGCCTGGGCGTCCATTCGAAATCCCCTCGGGCTGACCATGCCCACTGGCCGGAGAACGCGCGCCAGACGGGTGCGAGGAAGAATAGCAGGATTGTGACGTAGGGCAACGCCAAGAAGAACATGTCATTCCAATTCACCCCTCAACACCCCCCTCAATCTCGGTGGCGATAAGTTCGGCCACTGCGGTGACGATATGCGCCCACGGCTTCTTCCCCAGCCCCCTTATGAAATCTGGCAGGAAGGGGAGGACGAGCGACTCGATGAACCCCTTGCGCAGTTTCCTCGCCCGGAGGTCTTCTTCTACTAGTGAAATAGCGAGGAACTCACAGATTGCGGGGAAGTAATCCGGCATTTCTCCGTGTTCCATCTCCATTCCGTAGTGCTTGTACACAGCAGCGACCTCAATCATGTACATGTTACGTTCGTTGGCTCCGATGTCCGAGCACGACTTGGGTGCATCAAATCCATAGGATCCGAGATAAGGCGGGGAGGAGGGGGTCATCTCCAAAGTGAAGAGGTACTCATCCTCCGAGATATCCCACAACTCTTCGCGGAACAGCCCGAAGTGATGTGCTATGTCCGGACGCCCTTGCAGTTCGAGCTCATTGCAAAGATTGTCTATTCGGGCGTCAGTGGATTCCCTCTCCATCGCCTCTGGGTTCGCGAAGAGGACGGATGAGAGTAGGTAGGCGTCAGCCAACAACCCCTCCTCGAGTGGTGGAGCGCTCTTCTCCAACACTCAGATCACCTGGTCCCCTTGTAAATCCACGTGCATGTACTCGCGCCTCTTCATATCGTGCGGGTTCATCTGGCCGAAGCCAGTGAACCCCCGCTCGATGAACGGACTCGTGTCCCTGTCCTTCTCGCGACGCGTCGTGGGAACGACGAACCTCTCATCGAGGAAGGCGAGGGAAAGGAGGCGGTGCATGTCCTGAGCATCCTCTTCCGTGAGTCCGGACTGCTCTAGGACCTCAAGGTCGGGATCCCCATCAACGCGGATGCTTCTCCGGTACCTGCGTAATGCGAGCTGCCTGTTCAGCGCAGTCTTCACCTCATCCACGTTGCCTGCCGAGAACATCGACGCGAGATACTTCACCGGGACACGGAAGTTGTCAAGAGTGGGGAGGACCGAGTCGCTGTCCGTAGCAGAGCGTCTCTCCCCCTCATCGAGAACCGAGGCAACGGGGCTCTCAGGTGGGATGTAGAACAGGCTGGGCACGGTTCTGAACTCTGGGTGCAACGGCAGCGCGATCTCCCATTCGACGAACATCCTGTAGACCGGTGAGCGCTTGGCAGCCTCGAGCCACGAATCCGAAATACCCTGCTTCTTTGCTTGCTTGATGACCTTCGGGTCATGGGGATCGAGTACTATGCTCCTCTGTGCGGAGACGAGGTCGGCCTCATCGGCCGTGGCAGCCTCCATCACTCGGTCCTCATCCACCATTATCGGGCCCATGTATCGGATCCGGCCCGGGCAGGCGTGAAAGCAGGCAGGGGGTTGTCCTGCCTCGAGGCGCGGATAGCACAATAGGCACTTCTCCATCTTTCCACTCCTCCAGTTGTAGTAGGGCTTCTTGTAAGGACAGGCGGAGACGCAGTATCTCCAGCCCCTGCAGCGATCCTGGTCAATGAGGACCACTCCGTCCTCCTCACGCTTGTGCGCTGCACCCGATGGGCAGGCCCCGACGCAGGCGGGATTCGCACAGTGGTTGCAGATTCTCGGAAGGTAGATCATGAAGGAGTCCTGATACTGCAGGAGGGCTTCTTTCTCCTCCTTGCTGATATCATCGAAATTGACGTCCCAGTGACCGGTGACATTGGCCCCGGCGGCATTGTCCTCCCAATTGACACCCCAGTTGGGCTTGACGTTCTCCTCTGCTGTGACCTCCGACTTAGGTCTGGCGACGGGCTGCTGAGTCAGACCCTCAGGAGAATGCAGATCCTCGTAAGTGAAGGTGTAGGTGCCCGTATCACCGACGTAATCCTTCATCTCAGGCTGGTGAGGGTTGTAGAAGAGGTTGACGAGTTCGAGCCACTTGGGCGCGATTCTGAGCCTGAGGGGTTTGCTCTTCTTCCCTGTCAGCACCCATCCGCCCCTGTATTCCTCTTGGTTCTCCCATTCTTTGGGATAGCCGATGCCAGGCTTCGTCTCGACATTGTTCCAGAACATGTACTTGGCACCTTCGCGATTCGTCCAGATGTTCTTGCAGGCCACGGTGCAGGTATTGCATCCTAGGCACTTGTCCATGTTGAAGACCATCGCCATCTGCTGTCCAATCTGCATAATCACTCCCCCCTCAGTAGATAGAGGTCCTTTTCCTCGTAGATCGGCTTGCCGTCTACTAGCGGCATCTTGCGCACGAGAACCCCCATGTCGCGTTCGGAGGGACTTGGGCCCTGGTAGTTCACGAAGTAGGTGAATTGGCCATACCCCCCTATCATCGAGTTCGGGTTCATCATCACTCGCGTGGGGGCGTTGTTGCCCCCTCCACGGAGATCCGTGGCGCCGTACTTCTTCGCCAGCGGAGAGAATGGGACGTTGACGTGGCGCTCGTTCTGATGGTAGACAATGCACATGTCACGCTTGACGGTGTGACTGGTCACCGCTCGGGCGACCTGAATGCCGTTATTGGTGAATACCTCGACCCAGTCGTTGTCCCCCACCCCTATCTCTGCCGCATCCTCGTCGTTCAACCAGCACAGAGGGCCTCCCCTGAACAGATTGGTCATCTGCCAGGTGTCTCGGAACATGGAGTGAATCTGCCACTTGCCGTGAGGGGTGATGAATCTCAGTATCTTTGCCTTACCCTCTTTGACCTCCTCCAAAGGCAGATCGCCGATGGCGACTGTATCCACGGGCGGCTTGTATGTCGGAAGGGCCTCACCGAGGTCGCAGTAGGCCTGATGATCGAAGTATATCGCCTGCCTACCTGTCAGTGTGTGCCACGGCTTCAGCTTCTCGACATTCATCGTCCAAGGGCCGTAGGTGCGCCCTGCGGACTCGATCGCTGACCAGTGGGGCGAGGTAATCGAGCGTCTCGGCTGGCTCGAGAGGTCGACGTAGGAGTGGGCGATCTCACGTTCGTGCTCGACCATGTCGGCCAGTGGGAGACCCACTCGCTTCTCCAGCTCGCTGAAGATCTGGAATGACACCTCTCCATCAGATTCAGGAGAAATCCTGAGGATGACCTCGGCGACCTGCTTGGCGCTGGTCATGTCCGGCCGTCCGAGTTTCTCCCCCACCTGGCGGTTCGTCTTGAGTTCCTCGTAGACCTCGCTGAGATCGAAGTTGATGCCCTTCGCCCCATATCCTTCAGGCTGGTTTCCCAGGGGGCCGAGGGTGGTCATCATGTCGTGGATTTTGGTGAAATCTCTCTCTACGACGTTCACGTTGGGGAATGTCTTGCCGGGAATCACTTCGCATTCACCGCTTCGCCAGTCCTTGATCTCCCCAAGGGGTTGGGCCATCTCATCGGGCGAATCGGTTTGTAAAGCAGTCATCACGACCTCCTTTATCGGCTCGCTGAAGTAGTCCGCAGCCATCTCCGAGAATTTCTTCGCTAGGAACCTAAAACCGTCCCAGTCCGACTTGCACTCCCACGGCGGGTCGTGAGCCGGGTTGAATGGGTGCAGGAACGAGTGCAGATCGCTACAGGTCAGGTCGTGCTTCTCATACCAGTGCGCAGTAGGCAGGACGACGTCGGCGTAGTTTGCAGACGAGTCCATCCTCAGATTGAACGAGACGACGAGATCGAGTTTGCCGACATCGACTTCCTCATGCCATTTTACCTCGTTCACCATCTCCTGAGATCTCTCGCCACCGAGCACGTTATCGTGCGTTCCCAGTAGGTACTTCTGTCCGTACTCCTGACCACGAGTGCTCGTACCGAAGAGATTGCCTCGCCAAATTGTGAGGACCTTTGGGTGGTTCTCAGGAGCATCGACATCGCTGAGTGCGAAATCAAACTCTCCGGTTTCAAACTGCTTCGCTACCCATGCAGCAATCTCCTCCTCGCTCTCGCAGCCTGCCTCTACGGCTTGCTCGTACACTGCTATTGGGTTCATCTTGTCGAACTGCGGGTAGAACGGGAGCCAGCCAGCCCTCACCGCTAGGTGATTGATGTCAGCGGAGTGCTCTCCGTGTCTGGGCAGATCCTCAGCATCGGGAGCCCAGAGAGACGTCAGCGGCATGCCGTCGTAGCGCCACTGGTCAGTGTGGAAGTACTGCCACGAAGTGCTGTTCGCATGCCGAGGTGGACGGCTCCAATCAGTCGCCCCAGCAAGCATCCCAATAGCTGCGTAATTGCGGATTTTCTCGGTTCCAACATAGTGAGCGAAGCCCCCGCCATTATTTCCCTGGCAACCGCAGATTATCCCCATCACCGCCTCTGCGCGGTAGGTTGACTGCCCTCCATGGTACCAGTGCAGGATTCCCGAGCCGGTGATAAACAGGGATTTGCCCTCGGTCGCCTCCGCGTTGTCAGCCCATTCCCTCGCTACTCGGATAGCGAGGTCCCGGCTGACGCCTGTCTCCTGCTCCTGCCATGCTGGTGTGAACGGCTTGTCAGCATCGTCGTAGCCCTCTGGATAGTCTCCTGACATTCCCCGGCCGACGCCGAACTGGGCCATCAGAAGATCCATGCCCGTAGTCACGAGCACGGGGCCGTCCTTCGTCTCGACCTCAAATGCAGGAACACCCCGGATACGATTGACAGCCTCGTTTCCCGTGCCCTCGGTCTTTCCGAGGGCATCGTAGGTGTGTGTGAAGTCGGGGAAGGAGACCATTGTCTCCCTCCTCTTCTCCGAATCAATGAAACTGAGAAGAGGGTCGAATTCCTCTCCAGAGAGCGAATCCTGGTGCGTTAGGTTCCATCGTCCGGTGTTCTCCTTCTCCCACCGATGCCCGACCGTCCCGGTTGGAATCCTCAGTGCGTTCGTGCCCGCCTCCATCTGCAGGGGCTTCCACTCGGAATACTCCTCCCCGTCGAATGATGCGATGTCCGAGGCCCGCAGGAAGCGACCGTTTCGGTGATGCCCTCCCTCCTGCTCGTCGAGCATCACGAGGAAGGGCAGGTTGGTGTACTGCTTCACGTAGTCCTGAAAGTAGCCCGTCTTGCGCTCGTGGTGGTACTCATTGAGAATCACGTGGATGCATGCATTGAGGAAGGCGTTGTCCGTCCCCTCCTTGATCTGCACCCACAGGTCGGCGAACTTCGTGATATCCGCGTAATCAGGCGAGAGGTTGGTAATCTTGCCACCGTTGTACTTGTGCTCGGAGGCGAAGTGCGCGTCGGGCGTCCTAGTCATAGGCAGGTTTGAGCCCATTACAATCCAGTAGGTCCCTTGGTACCAATCAGCGCTTTCTGCCACATCTGTCTGGTCACCCCAGATCCACGGCATGATGTGCGGCAGGTCGTGATACCATTCGTAGAAGGATAGCATGGTGCCGCCCATCAGCTGGTTCCAGCGCTGACCGGAGGTGAAGGAGACCATGCTCATCGCGGGAATGGGGGAGAAAGCGGCGAGATGGTCGGGCCCGTACTTCTTGATTGTGTAAATCTGTCCTGCTGCGACGATCTCTGCTGCCTCGTCCCAGTTGACTCGCTTCCAGCCCGCCTTACCACGGGCCTTCTTGTAGGACTTGGAAAGCTCCGGATTCTCTACGATCGATGCCCAAGCCTCGACTGGCCCCATCCCATCCCTCTTCGATCTCTGATAGGCGTTCCACAGTTTCTTGCGGACGTAGGGGAACTTCGGGCGCACGGGCGAATAGGGGTACCAAGAAGCCGAGATTCCTCGTTGACATCCCCTGGGCTCGTAGTTCGGGGTCTCGTCATTAATCTGTGGCCAATCGACCTTCTGCAACTCCCAGCATATGATCCCATCCTTGACGAAGACCTCCCAGCTGCACGAGCCCGAGCAGTTCACGCTATGACTGGTTCGAACCGAGTAGTCGTGGGCCCAACGGTCACGGTAGAACTTCTCCCAGGTGCGGGACTCCTTCGCTTTCTTGAACCACGTAAATCTGCCATTTCCATTCTTTCCACTCATCACTTCACCTCGTCAGAATTCTCCTCGCCTTCCTCGCGACTTCTTCGAAACCGAGAGGAAGCTGAGCACCCCCATCAGAAGGATGCAGGACAGGATGATTACATTCTCACCCGTCTGCATAGTGGCATCATCGATTCTCGCCGCGGGACCGATCAGAGTCTGAGTTATGCTTCCATCCGCATTCAGGTAGAAAGTTGCCATATTCCATTGGTCGCCTGTGCTTCCACCATCACCATTGACCGAGTTGGTTCGGAGTGTGAATTCTGCGACATCAGCGGAACCTGCGGTCCATTCGATTTGCCAGGAGCGCTGATCATTCCCTGCGGTGGTATGAGTCGCCTCGTCGCCGTCGACTGCGACATCAGCATCTGGGGCTGCGAAAGACCCGGAGTCAACGCTGACGAGGAAACCCCCATAGTTTTCTCCAGCCTCGGCAGGGCCACCTGTGAGGCTTACTTCGAGGGCGTATGAGTCACCTTCAACGATTGCTCCGACGTCACCGACTACTGCTAAACTCGGAGTCACGTCTTCCGTTTGGGCTCCGTGACAAAAGCAACCATTGCCGCCGGTGGTCCCTGTGTCAATTCCATTCGGGAGGCTGCTTACTGAAGGCACTAGGAATAGCGTGGAGCATACCAGAACCAATACTACTGAAGAGGGGTTTTTTCCCATTATTAATGCCATAGTAGATTCCGATTCCAATAGTATATTCTGCGTTGATTCTTTGATACTCAATATTCTGTGGGGGCGTGCGCCCTCCTTGCAATTGCGTCATCAGGGGGCAAGACCATCGTATTGGGTGCGAACATGTCCATTGCCGTAATTATGGTACCTACCGGTAGTAACCGCATCGGACATGTTCGCCAAAGAGACAACTGTGGTCATTCGACTCCTCTGAATAACTGCAGGATGGAGCGAAAATGGTAACGAGAAAGGTGTTGAAGCTGACGACGACGGTTGTTCTTGTCCTACTGGTGGGATCAGTTACCCCAGCCACCGCTTTCCCATCTGGGATTTCTGGTGTTTCCAGTGGCTGTGTTTGCCACAACGCCGATGCCTCCAGCGGGGTCACAGTCACATTTGACGGGATTCCATCGAATTACTCCGGTGGCGATGTGGTGGACCTCACGATCACCATCACGGGCGGCCCGGTGGCTGCTGGAGAGAGTCACGGCGGGTTCAACCTGGTCACCAGTGCGGGCACTCTGGCCGCTGTGGACGATAAGACTCAGATAATGGATGGAGAAGCGACTCACACGGAGATTGGGGGTAACCAACGGAGTTGGCAGGTGAGGTGGACTGCACCGTCCGACAACGCCAAGGACGTCACCTTCGTTGCGCACGGAAACTCGGTCAACGGAGACGGAACAAACTCGGGTGACGAGTGGAACAAGGCAGAAGTCACCCTTGCCGGTAACAGCCCCCCCAACGACTCCCTACCCGGATTCACGTCGGTAGTCTCCCTGACCACCTTGCTGGCGGCAGCAGTTCTGGTTCGTGACAGGAGGCCCTGCCACCCGGATATCAATCGAGAAAATTCCAGTTATGGATCCCAGAGCCAAGAGAGTATAGGGGTGAGCGAGAAATGAGCGAACAGGGTGCCCTTCTAGCAGAGTCGAGAGTATGCGATATCGTTACCGAATTGCCCGTTAGGGGGGCTGTCCTCTCTAAATTTGGGATTGACTTCTGTTGTGGGGGAAAGCAGGCCCTGGCCACTGCTTGCGAGGAGAAGGGCATCGAATTAGAGGAGGTCATTCGAGAGATACATGACATCGACGTCATGAACAACGAGTCCGAGATGGGAGAGTTGGAAAATATGAGCGCCACCGAATTGTGCGATCACATTGAGTCCCGTCATCACAATTTTCTCAGACAGCACTTGCCCACCATCAGCGCCCATGCCGAGAAGGTAGCTTTGGTCCATGGGGGGAGAGAGCCGCATCTCAAGGAGATAGCACGGGTCTTTGCAGAGTTAAAGGAGGGTTTGGAGCCCCATATGATGAAGGAGGAAACGATTCTATTCCCTCTGATCAGACTGCTCGATAGCTCGACAAGCCTCCCAGATATGCACTGCGGGAGCGTGCGCAGCCCAATACGAGCGATGTTCGTGGAGCACGACTCTGCGGGCCTCGCTCTGGCAAGGCTGAGGGAGCTGTCCGACTCCTACACCCCTCCGCTTCATGCTTGCAATACCTATCGGGCACTCTTCGGCGAGTTGGAGCTTCTCGAGAAGGACACGCATATCCACATACACAAGGAGAACCACGTGCTATTCGTGAAGGCCCAAGAGATTGAGCGCGACCTTCTTCAGCAGGCTTCGGTGCTTTAGTCCGGACTCACGAGGATTCGCCGATTAAATGGGTAGCGTGTGAGCGGCATCGCAGTCAGTCGGTCACTGAGACTCGCATTGTGGTCAGTGGGTTACCTTCTATTTTCCCTAATCGACTTTTTCAGTAGGAACTCGATCTGAGCGTTGATCGACCGCATATCGTCCTCTGCCCATAACTTGAGTTTTTCATGCATCTCTGGGTCTATTCGAAGGAGGAGTTTTTTCTTTGCCATTAATATCCCCTCGCATCATACTCGAATTATCCACCCCCTCACTGGTATAGTGTACCAGTGTTGATTACAGGCGTAGTGTCCGTCTCGGAGCATAGCACGACCAGGAGATTACTGACCATTGTGGCTTTCTTGTCCTCGTCGAGTTCTATGATGTCCTTCGCGCTTAGCTGCTCGAGTGCCAACTCGACCATTCCGACAGCACCGTCCACTATCTCACGTCGGGCTGCGACCACGGCCGACGCCTGTTGGCGACGCAGCATGGCCTGTGCAATCTCCGTCGAGTATGCCAAGTAGCTGATTCTAGCCTCCAAGACCTCGATACCGGCTCGAGATAGGCGAGATTCCACGGACGCCTGCAGCTCCTCGGCTACTATGTCCTGGTGGCTGGAGAGTGTGGTCCCACCTATGTCCTTCTCCTCTATTGCATCGTAGGGGTACTTGGTGGACATCGCACGGAGAGCCGCCTCGCTTTGGATTTGCACGTAGTGATCGTAGTTCTCAACCTCGAACAGGGCCTCGGCCGCATCGTAGACCCTCCAGACGACCACAGCCGCGATATCTATGGGATTCGCGTTGACGTCGTTGACCTTCAGCTTGTTAGACTCGAAGTTGTTGATTCTCATTGAAACCCTGGTCTTGTTGTAGAGGGGATTGAGGAAGAAACGGAAACCCTCGTCCTTGAGTGTGGCTACGTACTTGCCGAAGAACTGAACGGCGACCGCCTCGTTGGGATTTACGACCACGTAGCTGTTACACATCATAAGCCAAAGGGGTCCAGTGATAATCAGCAGGATCCCCGCTGGACCGCTCGCTGCCAATATAATGTTCAGGATCGGGAGCAGGATTATGTGTATTCCGAGACCGAGGAATCCATTGATCGATTTCGCCTCAATGTCCCGATATATCGGATCGTGCTTATTGTCTGTGCCTACTTGTAGTTCTTCCATGATACAAGCGGATGGACGATCCTGTATTAAGATATCGTAATGATATCATAATAGTATCAATTAGAAAGATCGCAGTCAGACGGTATCTGTGACTCGTATTGTGGTCAGTGGGTTTGCCCCAACTACTCTGTGAGAGGTCAGTATGCTCAGAGGGGTGCTTGCCTAGTCCCTCTGAATGCTACTGGGGTCAGAGGGTACCCTCTGAGGCCTATACGAGTCAGAGGGTTCTCAGTGGGTCGTCTCTGTTCCGTGACAAGATTCAAGGTTCATCGAGTCAGACGATGAGCATGAATGAAAAATATGCAATACTGATTG
>Ga0066837_10001326_pt1 | contig 11444 bp, 8 predicted proteins | sample ETNtaG_25_FD_66730 | JGI IMG/M metagenome (GOLD analysis project Ga0066837, IMG submission 66730) | Marine microbial and viral communities from oxygen minimum zone, Eastern Pacific Ocean - ETNP201302SV86 | ecosystem: Environmental > Aquatic > Marine > Oceanic | place: Pacific Ocean: Eastern... | reverse complement strand
TCAACGTGTGGCCCGCATGGGGATCGGGTAGGTTGCTTGAATCAGTGAGCGATTGCTGATCTAGAGGAATGGTTGCCCACGACAGAACCCGGCTTACGGCCAACTCCACTCTTTTCCAAGATAGCGTTTATTGACGCTTTTGTTATTTAGCTTTCAGGTGAGCGCTTTACCTGAAGGCGCATATCTCCAGGCAAAGCGTTTATTCATCCGTAACTAGAAAAAATAACGGAAGGTTGCGCCTACAGTGCGAGGCTGGTTAGTGGTAAAGCCAAGGCGTGCACGACCACCACGTTCTCTATCAAACGACAACAGTGCGTTCTCGTCGAACAGGTTGTTAGCGTAGACTAAGATTTCATAATCATCGTACGTTAAGCCAAAGCTCATATTCAGCGTGCCGTAGTCGTCTAACAACAAATCTAATTCCGTTGTTTCGCTACCTGTAGCTCCGCCAAAGGCAAGCCCTGATGTGAAAGTGCCCGCGCCCGCAACTTGGTCGCTTGGTTGGGTTATACGATCGCCCACATATTGATACGAACCTTGGAAATAGGTCGCATTTGATGAGAATAAAGGCTGCGCTAAATCGTAAGTAAACGCGATAGCGAAGCTTTCTTCAGGTACTGACGCTAAACGATTCCCTTTTTCTACACCACCAAGTACCGCACCGTCGCCATCAACCACCGTTGAGTCGAACTCAGCTTCGATGATGCTACCGGTTAGCGAGAAGAATAGTTGCTCGGTAAACTGACGGGTAAGCTCGAACTCTATACCTTGGGTGTGGGCCTCTGGTACGTTGAACGATACACGTGAAGAACAAGATCCCGCATCTAAGGTAACTTGAAGATCTTCGATATCGTTATAGAAAGCCGAGATATTAGCCGTCCATCCACGACCTGATGATTTCATACCAATCTCATAGTTAGTAAGCTTTTCATCGTCATAGTCTTGGAATGAACCAAAGATGGCTTCATCTTGGTCGGTACACAAGCTGCGGTTTAGCGGGTCATTAACGCCGCCAAGTCTAAAGCCCTGTGAAACCTGAGCATTAAAGTTTACGTTGTCGTTCAGACTGTACTGGCCAATTACGCGAGACGTAAAGCCGTCTGATTCTGTTGCGTCGGTTTGGTTATCGCCATTAGCAAACAAACCGCCAGAGATAAATTGTCGCTCTTCTTCGTAATCGTAAAAACGCGAGCCAACGGTCATTTTGAAGTCATCATTAACCTGATAATTTACTTCACCAAATACCGCCAGCTGTTTTAAGTCGTAAGGTAGGTAAGCGTTGTATGGCGAATTTGCTTCAAAGCCGTTTGCTACAGCCGCCGAAGTGCCTTCGCCTAACGTTGCATCAGTGAACGCGTCGTACCCAGGGGTTGGAAGTGATTGATCGTACACGCGCTCGGTAGACGAGTAAAATGCACCAACAAGCCAGTCTAGCGCACCATCATCGTTAGACGCAGCGCGAAGCTCAAAGGTGTCCTGTTCTACTTCTGTTCTATCCAATAAGTTCGATGGCAATAATACCGCTTCATCTGGAAAGCCTAGGTCGATACTAACCGAGCCTGATAGGGCGCTGGCGTCGCGACTAACCAGGATATCGCGGTCGGTGTAGCTGTAAACAAAGGTGAAATCGGCAATATCAGCTTGATATTCAGCGGTTACGTCAGCAATAAAGGTGTCATCGGAGAAGCCTTCATCGAGCAATAAATACTGCTCACGCTCATCAAATTCGACAGCGGGTCGTGAGGTGGTATAAGGGTTACCAAATAGGTTATACACTTCTTGACGGTTAAATCCGTTCATTTCCAATTCTTGGAAAATAAGTCGTGGGGTAATGGTTAATTTATCATTTGGCGCTATCACGAAGGCAACGCGACCGCCGGTTCTATCGCCGTCATTAACGTCTTCTTTAAACGCGCCATTTTCGCCATAAGCATCAATAAAACCCGCGTAGTCTGTGCGATACACTACAGCGCGCATAGCGATGGTATCTGAGATGGGTAGGTTAACCATCCCTTTCACGTGTCCGCCTACGCCGCCATCGGTCACTGTATTTAAGTTTGCTTCAAATTTACCTTCAAAGGTGTCTAATTCAGGCTGGTTGGTAATGTATCGAAGGGTACCGCCAATAGAACCCGAGCCAAACAATGTGCCTTGTGGGCCGCGCAGCGTTTCAATACGGTTAAGATCAAAAAGATCGAGATCTGGCGTGAATAGAGATAGCGAGATCACGCTTTCATCTAGATACACGCCTACCTGTTCTTTAACGCCGGGCTGGTCGCGAACGATTTGCCCTGCCGATACACCACGCATAGACACTTGACTCTGACCCGGTCCAAGGTTTTGAATGGATACGCTTGCTACGTTTCTTGCTACATCTTCAAGATTTCCAGCACCACTGCGCTCGAAGTCACGCTGTGTTTGAGCGTTAATAGAAAACGGAATGTCTTCAATGGATTCTGCACGCTTCGTTGCTGTAACAATAATTTGCTCGAAGTCGTCATCGTCTGCTTGTTGTGTGTCCTGTGCTATTGCGCCAGAGCTAAGTAAACTCATTACCGCAATGCTTAACGTGCTTCGTCGAAACGACGAATTTTCTAGTTTAAACATAAGTCTATCCAGGTTGGTTGTTTCTATTTTGTTATTAGGCAAGGGCGTAATGTGGCAAAAAAGCGGGGGATTTTCCATAGATACTAGAATAAATATTTCAATTTTAGTCGAATATCTTGATGTGTATTTTAATTGTAATGGTAATGTTAATCTTGGTGTTGGCTGGGCGCAGTAGTGAACTTGCGTCTAAAAGGTCAAAAAAAGCGTCTATCAAGCTAAATACAATGGAAACAATCCACGTATGATCATGTTTAAGTAAGTTGTCACGCTAAATAAACTTGGCGTAGCGATGAATAGAACTTTGCACTAGCTTGGCTATTACACAGTTAGTAAGCAGGGCTATAAAGCAAGTGGTATCTATCAGGAATATCTGTCAGGAGCATCAGAAGTGGAGAAAGTTTCAAGCGTGGGCGATGGGTTAAAGGGCGTTATTGCTATCGTTGTCGCCAGTTTTTTATGGGGGACAACCGGAACTGCGGCACAATTCGCTCCCGAGATAAGCCCCCTCGCTATTGGTGCGTTTGCTATGGGAGTAGGGGGCATTTTGTTGTGTGTGAGTGCCCACAGGGCCTTAGCTCGCGATGCACATATTCTATTTTCTAGGCCTTGGGTGCTGTTGTTTGGAAGCGTATGCGTGGCTGTATATCCGCTTGCGTTTTATAGCGCGATGCGATTATCTGGCGTTGCAATAGGTACCGTAGTCTCAATTGCCAGTGCGCCGCTATTTGCTGCTGTTTTGGAACGCGTTATTAGCAAAAAGCCGGTATCTTTTAAGTGGGTTGTTAGCTTCGTGATAGGCGCCATCGGTATTGCACTATTAGCGGCAGGGAAGTCTACTGAAACCCTCGGGCTGTTAGAAGCACAGCGTCATCAAACATTAGGCGTTGTATTAGGCCTAGTTGCAGGTTTAACCTATGCAGGCTACTCGTGGGCTGCTAAGCAGTTAATTGAGACAGGCGCAAATTCGACTTCCTCAATGGCCGGGCTTTTCGGGTGCGCTGCATTGGTATTATTACCGTCGCTTTATTTTACCGGCCAGAATGTGTTTGAAAGTACTATCAACACGAGCGTTTCGCTATATATGGCTGTGGTGCCTATGTTTTTAGGGTACCTTCTTTTCGGGTATGGTCTGCGTACCACACAAGCAAGTAAGGCCACCCTTATTACCCTCATTGAGCCTCTTGTTGCAACGCTATTTGCCATATTTCTTATTGGCGAAGCGTTCAAGCCGGTAGGGTGGGTTGGCATGGGGCTAGTTTGCCTCTGTTTACTTATTCAAACCGTGAAACTTCCGGTCTTTTTACACCTTTCAAGTCGAAAGGCCATTACCTAAAGGTTTGTCATATTCTATTTTTAATCCCGCCCTATCCATAATAAGCGGCAGGTTTTCAACTAAAATGCCTGCTCGATTTTCGTTAATAGCATTTTCATAGGGGGTGGAGCTGCCAGAAGTACCTATATTATAACGCAGTACTTCTTCCGCTAAGGCGAAATTGCAATACATCATGGCAGCCACGAACAAGCGCAATAAACAAATCTGTTTGAGGGAAGTTGGCACACTTGCAAAGGCATTTAACGGCCTAAATTTATTACCACGGCACTAATGTACGGCGTTCGCTTCTTGGTCTTTCTCAATACTTGCCCAACGTTCCACTTTGTCGGTAAGGTCCTCGGCGTCAAAAGGCTTACTTAAATAATCGTCCATCCCAGCGCTTACGCAGCGCTCTTTGTCACCTTTCATGGCATTAGCCGTAAGGGCTATGATGGGGACATTCAAATATCGAGAGCCGGCTTCGCCATTTCTAATGCGCTTGGTGGCTTCAAACCCATCCATTTCGGGCATTTGGCAATCCATCAAGATAACGTCGAAGGTAACCTTCATTTTGTTCAAAGCTTGCAGGGCCTCAACACCCGACTTTGCACTTAATGTGGTGTGATTGCTAAGGTGCTGCTTTGCAATTACCTGGTTAATATCATTGTCTTCTACAATGAGCACTTTACGCTTCTTGCCTTTCACGGTTTTCGACGCGTTGTTGTAATGTATCGGTTTTATCAGGCTTTCGTCGGCCTCTTCTAATTGAATAGTGAACGAAAAAATGCTGCCGTTACCTTTAACACTTTCAAGTTTGATGTCGCCGCCCATAAGCCCGCACAGCTGTTTACTTATAGAAAGGCCAAGGCCGGTTCCACCAAACTTGCGAGTAGTAGAAAGGTCTTCTTGCGTAAATACATCGAAGATAGTGCTCTGCTTATCTTGTGCTATTCCGATACCTGTATCTTTTACGCTGCATAATAGACGAAGGGTATTGTCGGGGTTTTTCTCGATACAGGTAGTTACCTCAATGTAGCCTGTATCGGTGAATTTGACGGCGTTACCAAGTAAGTTTGAAAGAATTTGTCTAAATCGAACATCATCACCTTGAACGACATGGTAGCCTTGTAAGTCAAAGTGGAAGTGTAGTTCTAGCCCTTTTTCTTGGCAGAGTATGGCGTACTGGCTTTGTAAATTTTCCAGAGACTCCAAGATATCAAACGGGCTCTCTTCTATTTGAAGCTGACCTGCTTCAATTTTAGAGAAATCCAAAATATCGTTTACGATGTGCAACAATCCCTGAATACTAAATTTAGCCAAAGACAAGTAATGTTTTTGTTCCCCGGTAAGTTCTGAACTCGCTAACAGTTGTAGTACGCCAGAAATGCCGTGGATAGGTGTACGGATTTCATGGCTCATACTTGCCAAAAAGCTAGACTTGAGGCGCGCAGACTCTTCCGCTTTCTCTCTTGCTTCCTGAAGGTATTGTTCAGTTTGACGCTGCTGGGTTACATCTTGCTGAAACCCGATGTAATGAGTTATTTCACCGTTAGTTTTAACGGGAGTCAGGTTTAGGCGATTAAAGAACTTGGTGCCGTCTTTTTTATAGTTCAATAACGTGGTTTCTATGGGCTCTCGGGTAGCGATAGCTTTGCGAATGCAGTCAATGGTCTTTTCATTGGTTTCCTCTCCCTGCATAGAACGGCAATTATGCCCGATGATTTCTTCGCGGGTGTAGCCAGTTAGCTCTTCAAATGCACTATTTACATAGATAATAGGCTGACCAACGCGTTTGATATCAGAAATGATAATGGATACGGTGGCTTCATCCATTGCGTGGGTAAGCACTTTTACGTGGCTTTCTAACGAACGCTGCTCGGTTTCATCACTACCTACAAAAATATCGCCGCGAATGTTGCCATTCGCATCAGCAAGAGAGGTTTTTGTCCAACGAACGAACCGCTCTTGTCCTGTGCTAACCGAAAAGTGTTTTAGCTCATTGCTTTGAGTCGATCCCAGCTTTTGCATGATAAATTTAAGGATACCTTGCTTTTCGCCATATTGGTCATCGCAAAAATCATCAAACCGTTTGTTCGAAAGCAAGACTTCTTGATTTTGATCGACAACAACTAACATGTCGCCCATTGACTCAAGAACATTAGAAAATTGTTCATTTGAAAGAGAGACTTCGGTGAGGTCCCAAATTAGCTTGTCAAACGCTTTACGAATGTCGGAAAGCTCTTGCGCTTCAAGCTGTTGGTCATCGCGCAAAGGCGCATTACTATTGCTGTTAAGGCTGTTTTTGATATCTTCGTAAAGCTTAGAGAGCGTGCGTTCAGCTAATGTACCTGTCATGCTAACCATGTGCAAAATAATAAATATGAAGCCTGCAATCATGGCTAACAAAACAATGCCGGTCCACGCCATTTCCCGGTACGCTGTTATTGTGGGCTTAACGCTGTATAGCGTTAGATTTTTCCAGTTTGCCTGCGTTATAGCGTACCCGCTATTGTTGAAATTAGAAAAATTTGAGCCGGGTGCAATAAGGGTTGGTTCGCTGCTAAACAGCACATGGCCAGTTGAATCTGTGACAAGCTGATTTGTTAAACGAGGGTAAGGCGCTAATAATGATTGTAAGCTATCAACGTACATGACCAGTGCACCTTCGGCAACCCCTTTGAGTAGCACTGGAACACTAATAAGTACACCATACTGTGATACAGAAGAGAACGTATTCGATGAGCCTAACGTCTGTTGTCGCCATGCACTGCTTAACGATTCAGGAATAGTTGCATTCCAATTTTTGTCGATGACTCGGTTTCCCGCAAAATCAAATAACGCAAACTCTACGCTTTTCGCCTGCGTTAAATTTAACGAGCGAAAGAACATTGGCAGATAGCTATCACGGCGCTCTATATCGACAAGCGCGTTGATAATGATGTCGTTTGCAGCAAGGTCAGCAAGTTGTCGAGTGGTATCACTAACAATGTAGTTAATGTCCTGCTCTAATCCACTTATCGACTGACGCTGAAGTTCATCTGTTTGCTTAATGATAAAGTGAAAAGAAAGCCCAAATAGCATTACAGACAGCACTGCTATTAACAATGCTAGTCGAGGTATCATGCTTGAAAGTAGTAAAGAGCGTAACCTTGTTGGCTTGTGTTGCATTATTTTTGGCCTATTGTTACCAAGTGGCCTTTATCATTATACTTCGTCATAAAATAATCCTTTGACCAAAGTGCATCATGCCTTTCTTTTGTAAATGGGGCGTCATAGTGCTTAACGGCGCCTGAAACGTCCTGCAAAGATTCAAGGGCACTGCGCAATTTATCAATTTCTATACTACCAGCTTTATCGGCAGCCGCAGCGATCAAATGAATTAAATCATAAGCATGAGCTAGCCCTGTAACACCGCCAATAGCCTGACTATCTACCAAGCCATATTTATTGTGGTAGGCTTCTAACAGTTGTTTCGATTGGCTATTTTTTTGATGGCTGAAGTGAAAAGTTTGGAGCACAGAGATATCATACATGCCTATCGGGTTAGCTAGCGCTGACGCAAATTGTCCAGAGGCGATACCCCAATGTGAAATTATGGGGAGTTTGGTTAACTCTTGCTTTGCTATTTCATCCAGAGCTACAACCCCTTCAGGAACATTCGTCACTAAAATTATGCCCTCAGCCTTGTTGTTTTTAATGGCAGTAATATCTTCAGAAAAATCCTTTTGTTGCCAGTTAATCCAGTGGGTTGACGTGAACGCAATGCCTGCTTCGCTTGCGGCTTTGGTGAGCGACGCGAGATTAGAACGACCCCAGCCAGTGCGCTCTAAGACAAGGGCTACGTTAGAGAGACCAATGTTTTTAACATAGTCAATGAGTACCCTCGCAGCTTCTGCATCGCGAACCGATACACGAAATACATTATTGGGTGATTTACCATTATCGACAATAGGTGTGCCCGCCGCCCATGGTACTAGCATTAATATGTTTTTTTCGTGTATGACTTCTATTTCAGCAAGAACAACAGGTGTGTGAACACCCCCTACCACGGCAAGTAAGTGTGGTATTTCAGAAAACTGGTTAATATTAAATACACCACGCGCAGGGTTACCTCGGTGATCTTTAGAAATTACCTTTAGTTTACGACCAAGAATTCCACCTGCTGCATTAATTTCATCAACGGCTAATTCAACGCCTCGTGATATAGCTACGCCCCCTTCAATGGCTACGGCAGACAAGTCCGCATCAATGCCTATAATCAAAGGCTCGGTGGTGCTATTGGCTCGAGGCGTTATGAAAAACAACAGAGCGCTTATGACGACTGATATGAGAAGCTTTACACGCATGAATAAGATACCTAAGAGTTCACTATAAAAGTGTATAGCAATGCGTGAACATTTTTCTCTTTAACGCATTATTCTTTAGTATAACTTAGGGGAGGTTATCTACAGTTTTAAATAGTGCGCATTCAGTATTACGCTCAGTGACAGGAAGCAATGTGGCATGATTCTACTATTAGTCGTACAGGAATAATGTTGGCTGTATGTTTAGTGTACTGGTGTTGGTAGGCGTTAAGCAGTTTCAATACCCTAAAGTGTTTAAGGCCAACGTATTGAATATTGTTTGACTGTGTTGCAAGCAAGGATAAATAGCGGTTTGGAGTATGAGTGCGAAATATAAGCCTGCCTACAATAATAGATGTTGAAGCAAGTGGATTTGGGGCTGCGAGTTACCCTATTGAAATAGGCATCGTGCGCTATGATGGTGCAAAGTGGTGTAAATTGCTAAGGCCCTTTGCTTCTTGGGTCCATTGGGACAAAAGCGCTGAATCGCTCCACGGTATTTCGCAACAGATGCTGGAATCGAGAGGCGAGGAGCCTTATACCGTGTGTATGGAGCTAAATAATTTCTTAGGTAATACCATTGCTTACAGCGATGGGTGGGTAGTAGATAACCCGTGGCTCATTAAGCTATATGCTGCTGCTCAAGTAGAAATGTCTTTCACGTGTCGAGCGTTAGAGTATATTTTGACTGAAGCGCAAATGGATAAGTGGCATGAAGTAAAGGATCGCCTGAGCGCAAACGTTGATGTTAAACGCCACAGAGCCAGCTCAGATGCAATGATTATTCAGCAAACCTACGCGAAAACCCTTGAACTCACTAAAACCTAGGTTTTGCTTTTAAGCGAGCAGCTGTCACAAGTTACTTTTTAAAACAGGTAGTTTACGCCAAGCGATAACGCCATGTTTTCTTCTTCCCCTACCATCCTATGTTCAATTTCAACAGCCATGTTTAAACCCTCACGTCCACCAAGTAACCAACCTAAGCGGGTAAAGGTTCCCTCGTCGTGTGGCAAGTATAGCCACTCTGCATAATGTTGAAACGCCGTATTATTGGTTTTGTACGTCGCATAAACCTTTTGCGGAACCCAAGTATCAAAACGCCGACTGGCACTTATCATCCCTTGTGAACCTGCAGGGTAAGCAAAACTGCTGTCGTAATGATGGGTTTCGGTAATTGACTGTACGCGATACATGCTATTTAGCTGCCATCGAGCCAGTTTTTTGCTTTTAAATTGAATAGGGCTGAAATGCGTGTCATTTGTCCCTGCAAAAGCCTGTGTTGTCATCATGGCTGCAGTAATACAGAGAGCGAGAAAAATACTGGTAACTACATTCATGGATGAGCCCAAGTGTTGCCACTGCTTGTATAGCGTTTAGATTACAAGGGGTGAGTAGCAAATAACGAAGCGAACATTATTTAATCATAGCGTTAAATAATAAATGTTGAAAATAGAATCGTTAACTTTTTCTCCTCGCACGCTAGCATTGTCTCGAAGAAAAACAAAAACGCCGCTCGGTACGACGATAATGAAAACGTCAACCGAGCGGCGTCTTGCACTATGTGCTTATTGCCTACTGAATTAAAGTGAGGCTTTTAGCGCTTGCGCTTTGTCTGTTGCTTCCCATGGGAACTCGTCACGACCAAAGTGACCATATGCGGCCGTTGGGCGATAAATAGGACGCTCAAGGTCAAGCATTTGAATAAGGCCGTAAGGGCGTAGGTCGAAGTGTTCACGCACAAGCGCTACTAACGTTTTCTCATCAACAACGCCCGTTCCAAAGGTATCAATGCTAATAGACGTAGGCTCTGCAACACCAATGGCGTAAGACACTTGAATTTCACAACGCTTTGCAAGACCTGCCGCAACAATGTTCTTGGCAACATAACGGCCTGCGTAGGCTGCGCTGCGGTCTACCTTAGATGGATCTTTACCAGAGAACGCACCACCGCCGTGACGAGCCATACCACCATATGTGTCTACAATGATTTTACGACCTGTTAAGCCGCAGTCGCCCATTGGACCACCAATAACAAATCGGCCCGTGGGGTTAATGTGAAAACGTGTATTGCCATCAATCCATTCACTTGGTAGCACTGGCTTAATGATTTCTTCCATTACCGCTTCGCGAACCGTTTCAGTGCTTACTGAATCGCAGTGCTGCGTTGAAAGTACAACAGCGTCAATACCCACAGGCTTGTCGTTTTCGTACTTGAAGGTAATTTGGCTTTTTGCGTCCGGGCGTAACCAGTCTAGCTTACCAGACTTGCGTACTTCGGCTTGCTTTTGCACAAGACGGTGAGAGTACGTAATAGGTGCCGGCATCAAAACGTCTGTTTCATCGCTGGCGTAACCAAACATTAAGCCTTGGTCACCTGCACCTTGCTCTTCAAGGCTTGCTCTATCAACACCTTGATTGATGTCAGGAGACTGTTTACCAATGGCATTTAATACCGCACATGAGTCAGCATCAAAGCCCATATCTGAATGGGTATAGCCGATTTTTTTTACGGTGTTGCGGGTAAGCTCTTCAATGTCTACCCACGCTGAAGTGGTTACTTCACCACCTACTAAAACCATACCGGTTTTTACATACGTTTCGCAGGCCACCCGAGCGCGAGGATCTTGTTCTAAAATAGCGTCAAGAACCGCATCTGAGATCTGATCAGCAATTTTGTCCGGATGTCCTTCAGACACTGACTCGGATGTGAATAAATGCGTGGCCATAAATGCTCCGTAAGCGTTAAATTATCAAAATAGTCGTATATTGTACTAAAACAAGTTATAAATACCAGTCTTTACTTCTAGACGTCTAAAAGTCTCTTCGTTACGAATAGTTGACACAACCCGATCACTTATAGGGTTATTCAGGTCGTAATTGTCGAAGTTAATGATGTATTTGTAAAACTAGGCGTCAGATATAACTGTTTTTGCTGTAATGGGAATACGTGATGGTCAGGGTATAGACCATTTTTTACTATGACTTTCGCTATTGGCAATGAAAACCCATTGAACTGAAAGGTGGCATAGGTAAGAATAACGCCACATTCATTCGTATAAAGAAGTAGAGCGAACGCCTTACCTCTACGCTCGTCTAGCTTGCCTAGCCCGCTAAGATACGAAACAAAAGATACAAAATAAATCAGGAGACAACATGCCCTCTCGTCGTGAACTCGCCAATGC
>Ga0066837_10001319_pt1 | contig 11473 bp, 7 predicted proteins | sample ETNtaG_25_FD_66730 | JGI IMG/M metagenome (GOLD analysis project Ga0066837, IMG submission 66730) | Marine microbial and viral communities from oxygen minimum zone, Eastern Pacific Ocean - ETNP201302SV86 | ecosystem: Environmental > Aquatic > Marine > Oceanic | place: Pacific Ocean: Eastern... | reverse complement strand
TACATCGGTATGGATCTTGAGGCCAAAATCATCGAGCTGGACAAGAATCGAAACAACGTCGTGCTATCTCGCCGCGCATGGTTGGAAGAAACACAAAAAGAACAGCGAGAAGAATTCCTCGACAATCTGCAACCGGGAGAAAAGCGGAGCGGTGTCGTCTCGTCAGTTGTCAGTTTCGGTGCTTTCGTCGACTTGGGAGGAATGGACGGCCTGATCCATGTTTCAGAGTTGTCATGGAAGCATGTAGACCACCCGAATTCTGTTGTGACAGTAGGCGACGAAGTCGATGTTGAGGTACTGGAAGTTGATCGCGAACGAGAACGAATCTCACTGTCCTTGAAAGCAACTCAACAAGACCCTTGGCAAGAATTTGCCGACGGGCACAAAGTCGGGGAACTGGTGTACGGCCGAGTCACGAAACTTGTGCCGTTTGGCTCTTTCGTTCAAGTTGGCGATGGCATTGAAGGTTTAGTTCACATATCTGAGATGTCGGCGCATCACGTTGAGTTGCCAGAGCAAGTGGTCACACCAGGAGAAGAATTGTGGGTCAAGATCATTGACCTCGATTTACAAAGGCGCAGAATCAGCTTGTCCATCAAGCAAGCTGCTGAAGGCGGCGTAGTTGCAGCCGAATACCAAGAAGCTTTCGGTGAACATGCATACGACGAAGCCGGTAATTTCATCGGCGAGTTTGAATACGAAGCTCCGGTCGAAGGTGAAGAATCCGAAGCAGAGCGGGCTTGGCGTGAGTACTACGAAGAGCACGGAGAAGAGGCTTACCGTCAAGCGGTAGCTGACTATGAGGATTCAGGTGAGACCGAAGTCAGCGCCGATGCAACTCCGGAAGACGAGGCTACGTCTCCGACAGAGGAAGCGTAGGCAACGAGGTGATAGTCATCGGGTTAACCGGTGGCATCGGTAGCGGAAAGAGCACAGTTTCTGACCGCTTCGTTGACCGTGGCGCCATCCTCATTGACGCCGACCAAATTGTCAGAGAGCTTCAACAGCCAGGACAAATTGTCTATTCCCAAATGGTGAAACATTTCGGCAATGACATCTTGAACCAAGACCAAACTCTCAACCGTCAAGCGATCGCTGGAGTGGTATTCAACGACAAAGATTCTCTCAGGCGACTCAACGAGATTGTTCACCCTCCAGTGAACAAGGAAATTCGACGCCGAATACGAGAACAAGCAGATCGTCAAAACTTGTTGGTGTTGGACATTCCCTTGCTTGTGGAAGGAATTATTGCTGGCGGACCTCCGAGGTACGTTGTGAGCGGAATTCTTGTCGTGGACACACCTCCAGAAATCTCGGTACAACGGTTAATGAAATATCGTGGATTCACCGAGGAGGATGCTCGTTCTCGAATTAAGGCCCAAGTAGCACGCGAGAAGCGTCTGGATGTTGCTGACTTTGTGATCGACAACGCGGTTACCTTGAACGAACTTGAACCCCAAATAACTTCAGCTTTGAGATGGGCTATGAATTTGCCTGAAACAGAACCAACCCCTGAACCTCCAGAGGAATAGGCCGACTCACAGCGACGCTATAGGGCGATTTGTTCGGTCAACCAAACCCCACGACCAATAAAATCCCAGACAACACCAATGCGCTTCCGAGGTAGTCCCGCAAGTGATGTTCCTCCTTGAAGCGCACCAACGAAATGCAAAAAGCCAGGACTATTTCTACTTGGCCCAAAGTTCGTACTTTCGCTGCTGTGGTGAGCGTCATCGCTGCTATCCACCCCGTCGTGCCCGCGAAACTTAGTAACCCCACTTGGAAACAATTACGTCGATGTTCCCAGATCTTTACAAGTTGCTTTCTGTTAGTTAGCCCCAAGAACAGGCCGTAAAGCACGGTCTGCGCGGTTAGTAAGGCCAATAAAGTCACACAGGTCCTATGCCATACATCACCTCCTGAGAGTGAAGTTGAGGCACCGCGAATTCCTATTGCTGATAGCGCAAAAAAGAACCCAGCCATGACGCCGTACCAGGCAGCTGGATCGCCCCACCGGCGCAGCGCGATTTCCAAACCCGAAGTTGCAGCAAGAAGCACGACGCCAAGTAGGACTACAGCAGCACCCAACCATCCAAATGGCTTAAGAGATTCGCCCAGAAAAAGAGCAGACCCTGCGGCGACAAGGATCACTTCGGCCTTGGAATAAACCGTACCGATTGCAAAGTCCCTCGCTCGAAAGGCATTCAGCAGAAGAACAGTTCCTGTTACTTGGACAAGAGCGGCACAGATCACCCAAAGGGTAAATGCGACTGAAATTTCAACTCGTTGGGGTGTGAATATCCAGGTAACGCCCACCAATATCAGTGCCAGCGGCCAAGCGAATAGAAATCTTACGTAGGCGGCACCCAGGGACGTTAGATAACGGCGCAGTTCATGTTGTCGAGCCGTTCGAACGACTTGGGCTGCTGTAGCGCCAAGCGTGACAGGTATCCACATGAGGCCGTCAGAGGGCATCGGTGAAGTCCTAAGACTTAAAGAGCGCTAGATGCGCTACTCGGATGGAAGAGAGGGGTTGTCCGTGCTCTCTAGGCGCTGCTGGAGCCGGTTCATTCCATGAAGCCATCGGTCAGGATCTGCGGTCTTCCTCTCCATCCAGGTTTGCGCTATTTGATCCGTCAAAACCAAGAATCGATCCTCAACGACAGCATCCAATACCTGTTGTGCCACCTCACTTGGCTCCTTGATTGGACCTCCGGCCTGTGATGCCCATTCACCACCGGCAGCATCACCCAACATTGGCGTCCTTACCGCCAGTGGAGCAAGCAAGGAAACACCAATTCCGCGGTGAGCGTAGGTAAAGGCAAGCCATTCCGCTAGGCCGACAACGGCATGTTTGCTCACGGCATAAGGAAGGTTGCCATGTGAGGAAAGGATGCCGGCCATCGACGCGGTGTGAAGTAGGTAGCCCTCACCGCGATCGAGCATCCCGGGGAGAACAGCTCGTACCGCATGAACGTGAGACATCAAGTTAACGTCCCACTGGCGTTGCCATTCTTCTAGCGAGCTGTCAAAAACTCCAGACCCTGAACCAATGCCAGCGTTGTTGAACAAAATTTCCGTTGGTCCGAGTTGTGTCTCAACCTGCTCAACCATCGCGTCGATGGCTGAAGGATCTCCAAGGTCGCAGTGGATGGCTATCCCACCGGTACTTTCAGCTACTTGTTTGGCCCCTTCAAAGTCGACATCAACGATGGCTACCCGAGAGCCCGCATTCGAGAAGGCCTGCGCACAAGCTGCACCAATACCGCTTGCAGCTCCAGTGATGACAGTGACTTTTCCGTCGAGTTTCATGTCCTCACCGAGTCTCTATACGTTCAGTTGAGTTCCGCAGTGAGGACAGCTGGCAACATTCTCACGCATGTCGTATTGCGATTCTTTGACGAGTAAGAAGCACCCTTCACACAGAATCTCATCTTCTTGTTTGCCGGGTATGCGATCACCTTCGGCTGTCGTGATAACACCTTCGTCTTCTTCTTCCTCTTCGTCATCTTCGTCAGCTGATGAGAGTCGTTCTTTGAGAATGGTGTCCAGGTCGGCTTCAACCTCGTCGTCGTCTTCGTCTTCTTCTTCGTCAGCAGCAGGACGCGCTCCAGCTGGGATCTCTTTGTTCTCGTCCTCGGAGTCGTCTTCATCCTCGCCTAAGAGGGCGTCAGCTTCTAGGTCGATCTCAGTTTCCTCATCGATTTCCTCATCGATGAGGTCTGGATCTGGTTCCGCATCTTCGTTTTCTTCGTCTGTAGATTCGTCGCTCATGTTTGCCTCGTGAGTGTCGACGTTAAATGTTCGTGTTTGCCACTCAGCGCGGAGGATACCCATAGTTCGGGCAATGAGTGTGAAAGAAAGAAGAAATCCCTAAAGTTCGACAAATTTTTTGAAACAGTCACATGGGGCCTTTTGTCTACCTAATCAGTTCCTAAGCTGTTTCTCGTGACTTCCGAAGCGCGATCGACCCCAACTGCAGCGCATCCTTTTCGTGTCGTTTCGGACTTCGACCCAGCAGGAGACCAGCCCAAGGCGGTGCAACTACTTTCGGAGGGGGTTGAGGCAGGGCAGCGGTTCCAGACGCTTTTGGGCATCACTGGTTCGGGGAAGAGTGCAACTATTGCCTGGACGATAGAAAAGGTTCAAAGACCTACGCTCGTCCTTGCCCCAAATAAATCTTTGGCAGCACAGTTAGCGAACGAATTTCGTGAGTTCTTTCCGGATAATCGCGTCGAATATTTTGTGTCGTATTACGACTATTACCAACCAGAGGCGTATATGCCGGCTTCTGATACGTACATAGAAAAAGACTCGTCGATAAATGATGAGATCGATCGCCTCAGACATTCAGCGACGGCTGCTCTACTTACGCGACGGGACGTGATCGTCGTTGCCTCTGTGTCGGCCATTTATGGCCTTGGCCCGCCTGATGCTTACCTTGAACACATGCTGTATATGAGAGTGGGGGAGACTCATAACCAACGAGATGTCCTTGGGCGACTGATCGACATGCAATACGAGAGAAATGATATGAACCTCGTGCGGGGAAAATTTCGCGTACGCGGGGACACCCTTGAGGTACATCCGGCATATGAAGAATTTGTGGTTCGTATAGAGCTATTTGGAGACGATGTTGAGCGGATAGCCAAGGTGGACCCGGTTACTGGTGAGCGTCTTGCGGAGCTGGAGGAAGTAACTGTGTTCCCTGCCAGTCACTACGTCACAGACGGCGCAACCGTCCATCGAGCGATCGGTGACATTGAAGCAGAACTTCAACAGCGCCTAGCGTTGTTCGAATCGGAGAACAAACTGTTGGAAGCACAACGGCTTCGAATGCGAACTGAATATGACCTTGAGATGCTCCAAGAAGTTGGGTATTGCAATGGCATCGAAAACTATTCAATGCATTTAGATGGCCGAACCTTTGATGAACCTCCGTACAGTCTTCTTGATTTCTTCCCCGAGGATTACCTGTTGGTAGTTGACGAAAGTCATGTGGCAGTTCCTCAGCTTCATGGGCAATTTGCCGGCGATCGATCGCGTAAAGACACGTTGGTTGAGCACGGGTTCCGTCTTCCGTCGGCTCGTGACAATCGACCACTGCGATTTGATGAAGTTATGGAACGCCTTAATCAAGTCGTATTCCTCTCGGCGACTCCCGGTGATTATGAGATCGACGTCAGCGATCAGGTGGTCGAGCAAATAATTCGACCCACCGGTCTGGTTGACCCTGAAGTAATCGTTAAACCGACTCGGGGGCAGATCGATGATCTTATTGAACAGATAGAGAACACTGTGGGACGTGGAGATCGGGTCTTGGTTACGACTTTGACAAAAAAGATGTCCGAAGACCTGACCGACTATTTATTGGAACTGGGGGTCAGGGTTAGGTACTTACACAGTGAAATCGACACTATTGAACGCATCGAGATCCTGAGAGATCTCCGATTAGGTGAGTTTGATGTACTGGTGGGGATCAACCTATTGCGGGAGGGGTTGGACTTACCTGAAGTTTCCCTGGTTGCGATCCTTGATGCGGATAAAGAAGGGTTTCTGAGAAGCAAGACTTCATTGATCCAAACGATCGGTAGAGCGGCTCGAAATGTCGACGGGCAAGTAATTATGTACGCCGACAATGTTACTGATTCGATGCAGATAGCGATCGGCGAAACGAATCGGAGGCGAGCGCTTCAACAGGCCTACAACTTAGAAAATGGGATCGACCCGCAAACTATTCGGAAAGCAGTGACTGATATTTTGCTGGTTCTTCGAGGGCAAGAAGCGGGAGCACCTGTTCCAGAGAAGTTGGCCTCGGGTCGATTGCGACCTGATGAGCAGGCCCGGAAAGACTTAGCTGAGCTTCCTGAAGACGACTTGCATCGGCTTATCCATTCGTTGGAGCTTGAAATGGAAGAAGCGGCGGAGGATCTCCGGTTTGAGTATGCAGCGCGGTTGAGGGACGAAATTAGAGAATTGCGGCGTGATCTACGCGACGCGACCAGTTGACGGGTCTAAGACTTCCCGCAACTGTGGCTGACCTTGAGCCTCGGCGACTAGGTTGCCCAATAGGGCGATGAGGTTGTCGCGAGTAATGAACCCAAAGGGGGCCTAGTCATGGCACATGAAGTGCGCGGGGTGATCGCCCGAAGTAAAGGGGCGCCAGTTTCTGTTGAAACAATTCAAGTGCCCGACCCAGGTCCGGGAGAAGTGGTGGTTGACGTTCAGGCATGTGGGGTTTGCCATACGGACCTTCATTACCGCGAAGGGGCAATCAATGATGAGTTTCCTTTTCTTCTAGGTCATGAGGCTGCGGGAGTTGTCAGCCAAATTGGGCCAGGGGTAGGGAACGTTGAAGAAGGCGACTTTGTGATCCTTAACTGGCGCGCTGTCTGTGGTGAATGTCAAAGTTGTCTGCGGGGGAGGCCTCAATACTGCTTTTCCACCCACAATGCCCAACAAAAAATGACGGTCGATGGGGTAGACCTCTCACCAGCTTTAGGTATTGGGGCGTTTGCTGAAAAGACTTTGGTTGCAGCTGGACAAGCAACCAAAGTAGATGCTGCTGCAGAGCCCGAGGTCGCCGGCTTGATTGGCTGTGGAGTGATGGCAGGACTTGGCGCAGCCCTGAATACGGGAGGCGTTACTCGAGGCGACACGGTTGCAGTTTGGGGGTGTGGAGGTGTTGGGGACGCGGCAATTGAAGGCTCTCGAATTGCTGGGGCTCGCACAATTATTGCTATTGATCTAGACGACCAAAAACTTGAATGGGCCAGAGATTTTGGAGCGACACACGCGATTAACTCCTCAGATATGAACAGTGATGAGGTCATTGAGGCAGTTCGAGGTTTGACTGAAGGAAACGGTGTGGATGTCGCTATCGAAGCGATTGGCCTTCCTGCTACTTATGAACAGGCATTTTTTGCACGAGATCTAGCTGGCACAGTCGTACTTGTAGGGGTCCCGAACCCCGAGATGCGCATCGATTTGCCGCTTATTGAAGTATTCGGTAGGGGAGGAGCGCTTAAGAGCTCTTGGTACGGAGACTGCTTGCCATCTCGAGATTTCCCCATGTTGATTGATTTGTATTTGCAAGGCCGTCTTCAGCTGGATCGGTTTGTCTCGGAGAAAATAGGCATTGACGAGGTTGAGGATGCCTTTCACAAAATGGAACGTGGTGAGGTGCTTAGATCAGTCGTCATGATCTGATTCGATTTGGGGCTTCACTCCCCATCTCAGAGATGGGGTCGGGATAGGCTCCCAGCACAATGGGAGATCAATTAATTGTCCGAGGTGCCAGAGAAAATAACCTCCGCAATATTGATGTTGATCTACCACGCGACCAGCTGATCGTATTCACGGGGTTATCGGGCAGCGGCAAGTCTTCGCTCGCCTTTGACACGATTTACGCGGAAGGGCAAAGACGTTATGTGGAATCCCTCTCGGCGTACGCCCGGCAGTTCTTGGGGCAGATGGATAAACCTGACGTTGATTTTTTGGAGGGGCTTTCACCGGCCATTTCAATTGATCAGAAAAGTGCCAGCAGAAACCCCCGCTCGACTGTAGGAACGATCACTGAGGTTTACGATTATCTGAGACTCCTGTACGCGAGGGTTGGAATACAACATGACCCTGAAACTGACGAAGTGGTGCAACGTCAGACCCCACAAGAAATCGTCGATCGGATTCTGGGGTTAGGAACCGACAGTCGATTTCAGGTTCTTGCTCCTGTGGTTCGGGGACGAAAAGGTGAGTATCACACGCTCTTAGCTGGCCTTGCCTCACAGGGCTATGTGCGGGCTCGAGTTGATGGAGAGGTGGTCGATCTGGCTGAAAGCGATGTGCTGCCAGAAGAACGACTTGACCGTTATGTGAATCATGACATCGAAGTGATAGTCGATCGTCTCGTCCTCAGGGAAGGCATAGAGCAACGATTGACAGAATCGATCGAAGCCGCACTCTTGTTGGCTGACGGACATGTTTGGGTTGAACTCATGCCGGAGGATGAAGATCCGCAGATGCTCACGTACAGTCAGCACCTGTTTTCACCGACTACCGGTCGTTCTTTCGAAGAGCTTGCTCCAAGAAACTTTTCGTTCAACTCCCCGTATGGCGCTTGTGGCACTTGCGATGGGTTAGGAACCAGGTTCGAAGTAGACCCTGAGCTAATTGTCCCCAATGGTGATCTCAGTATCGAGGATGGGGCGATAGCGCCCTTCTCCACGGGTGCTAGTAGGTGGTACGGCCGTTTACTGCGGGCTACCGGCGAAGAGTTCGACATTCCTGTAGACAAGCCCTGGGCGAAGCTGACAGCCAAGCAAAAAAAGCTGTTGCTTTATGGCAGCCCTCAAAACAGAACCTTTACGGTGCGTTATAGAAATAGGTACGGCCGTAGTCGGAGTTTCACAACGCACTGGGAAGGGGTCATCCCAACCTTGCAGCGCCGTCACGCCGATACAGATAGCGACCATTCTCGCGATCGTATCGAGGGGTACATGAGAGAAGTTCCCTGCGGTACCTGTGATGGGGCGCGGCTCAACGAGGTTTCCCTTGCAGTTCGAGTAGCGGGCCACAACATCTACGAGCTTTGTTCAGTGTCGATAGGCGAAGCAGCCAAGATCATCGATGGGTTGTCTCTAAGTGATAGGGAAGCGATCATCGCCGCTCCCATTGTTAAGGAAATCGATGCTCGACTGAACTTCCTTTTGGACGTGGGTTTGGACTATCTGACTTTGAATAGGTCCGCAGCGACGCTCGCTGGCGGGGAAGCCCAACGAATTCGACTGGCTAGTCAAATTGGAAGTGGCCTTGAAGGTGTTTTGTACGTCTTAGATGAGCCGTCGATTGGGTTGCATCAGCGAGATAATCGACGCCTAATTGAGACTTTGCAACACCTAAGAGATCTCGGGAACACGGTTCTTGTCGTCGAACATGATCAGGAAACAATCATGGAAGCTGACTGGGTGGTTGATATTGGGCCTGGGGCTGGAGAACACGGTGGTGAAATCATCTACAGCGGCCCAGTTGGCGGATTAAAAGATGTTAAGGGTTCAGTCACTGGTGAGTACTTAAAGGGAATTCGCGAAATTGAAATACCCGTATCGCGCAGAGAACCACTCAAGGACTCCTTGGTGGTCCATGGAGCGCGAGAAAACAATCTCAGATCCATAGACGTTGAGATTCCACTTGGTTGTTTCGTGGCAATAACAGGTGTTTCAGGTTCTGGCAAGAGCACCCTGATTAACGAAATTCTCCGAAAATCGTTAATGCAAAAGATCTATAAATCCAAAGAAGTACCCGGATTACACACCTCTCTTGATGGTTGGGAAGCTTTGGATAAGGTCATCGACATTGATCAGTCACCGATTGGTCGAACTCCTCGTTCGAATCCGGCGACGTACACGGGGGCATTTGACAGCATCCGAAAGCTGTTCGCAGCAACCAACGAATCTAAGGTGAGGGGCTACCTGCCGGGCAGGTTCAGCTTCAACGTCAAAGGTGGGAGATGTGAAGCTTGTTCGGGTGATGGAACCATAAAGATTGAGATGCATTTCCTCCCCGATGTTTACGTGCCGTGTGAGGTCTGCAAAGGCGCCAGATACAACCGAGAAACCCTTGAAGTGCGCTTCAAGGGGATGACTATTGCTGATGTGTTGAACATGCCGTGCGAAGAGGCCTTGGAGTTCTTTTCAGCTCAACCTCCAATAGCGCGCCACATGCAGACTCTGGTTGATGTTGGGTTGGGTTACATCCGACTCGGACAGCCGGCGACGACCCTTTCAGGCGGGGAGGCGCAACGCGTAAAACTTGCGAGCGAATTGGCTAAGCGACCAACTGGGCACACCATCTACATCCTTGATGAACCTACGACAGGCCTCCATTTCGAAGATATCCGTAGGTTGTTGACAGTGCTAAGCAGGCTGGTAGATCAAGGCAACACCGTGGTAGTGATAGAACACAACCTTGATGTCATAAAGACTGCTGACTGGATCATCGATATGGGTCCTGAAGGTGGAGATGGGGGTGGCCTAGTAGTAGCCAGTGGCATTCCCGAAAAGGTTGCCAAAGTGTCAGGAAGTCATACAGGCCGCTTCCTTGCTCCGGTCCTGTCGAACTGAGTGAGTTTCTTGCGAATAGCCTCTAGGTATGTCATTGCGCCCCGAGTCTGGCTCCGTTCCCGACCAGCCAGGTAGCTACCAGTTCAAGGATCAAGCTGGGCGCATCATTTACGTAGGGAAAGCCAAGAGCCTGCGGAGTCGCCTAAACAGCTACTTCCAAGACGCCCGGAACCTGCACCCACGGACGGTGCAGATGCTTTCCACGGCGACATCGATCGAATGGGTCGAAGTTGCTACCGAAGTGGATGCCCTCATGTTGGAGTACAGCCTCATTCAGAGGCATCAACCTCGCTTTAATGTTCGTCTTCGCGACGATAAGTCCTATCCATTTTTGGCCGTCACCCTGCGAGACGAATGGCCGCGAGCGATGGTCATGCGAGGAAAGAGAAAACGAGGAAATCGGTACTTCGGCCCCTTCGGTCACGCGTATGCCATTCGAGAAACGTTGGATCTTCTATTACGGACTTTCCCAATTCGAACTTGCAGCGACAACAAGATGTCGGAACACCAGCGGTTGGGTCGACCCTGCCTTTTGTTCCATATTGAGCAATGCGCCGGGCCTTGTGTTGGGGAAATATCCCCGCAGGCATATGAAGAGCTAGTGAACGACTTAATTCGCTTTCTTGAAGGGGACACTGACGAAGTCTTACGAGATTTAAACAACAGAATGCAGTCGGCTAGTAATTCCAGAGAGTTTGAGCTAGCCGCGAGATACCGGGACCGGCTAACTAGCGTTAAGAAAGCAATAGAAAAGCAACAAATTGCTGGCACCAGGAATGAAGACTTCGACGTTATCGGCGTCCACGATGACGAATTAGAAGCCTCAGTTCAGGTCTTTTTTGTGCGCAAAGGCCGTGTCATGGGTCAGCGTGGCTCAATCGTCGACAAGGTTGAGGACGTCACGCAGCCAGACTTGATCGCGCGAATAGTTGAAGACATCTATCACGACGACAATCCAATCGGAATGCCAAAGAATGTATTCGTCCCGACACTGCCACAAAGGAAATCTTTATACGAAGAATGGTTAACTCAACAACGAGGGTCCCGAGTTGAGATTCGAATACCGCAGCGGGGCCATAAGCGAGCGTTGCACGAAACGGCGACCAAAAATGCTCGGGAATCCTTTACACGGCACCGACTCAAACGGGGCACCGACCACAACAGTCGAGCCAAAGCATTAGAAGAATTGCAGAGATATCTGGAATTACCCAACGCGCCTTTGCGTATCGAGTGTTACGACATGAGTCACCTTCAAGGGACCGACTACGTCGGCTCTATGGTGGTTCTCGAGGATGCTCTGCCACGGAAAAGTGAGTACCGGCGCTTCAAGATTCGTGATGTAGAGGGCAATGATG
>Ga0066837_10001314_pt1 | contig 11516 bp, 13 predicted proteins | sample ETNtaG_25_FD_66730 | JGI IMG/M metagenome (GOLD analysis project Ga0066837, IMG submission 66730) | Marine microbial and viral communities from oxygen minimum zone, Eastern Pacific Ocean - ETNP201302SV86 | ecosystem: Environmental > Aquatic > Marine > Oceanic | place: Pacific Ocean: Eastern... | reverse complement strand
CTTGATCTCGTCGATTGTCGCTGTGTCGAGCGTCTCGGTCACTGGCATCTCCCTTCGATTCTCTCTGGCAACAGGTCAACCTGTCTGTGCAGAACCCACACTAGACGTTCCCCAACGCGTTCCGCGCCCAGATTCGGCTGTCACACCCCGTGTTCATACTTGAACCATGAACGAACAACTCAGCCTCACGAGACCAACGAAGAGACAGGCGGAATGGCCCCGCCACCGACCGATGGATGCACACACCCGCCAGATCGGCCTGGCAGGTGTTGCCGAGGCCCGGGCGCTGCTGGCCAGCCACCCACGGTCGCGCTTTGACCGGTCGGTCGAGCCTGAGACACCGGAACCGACTGGAGGCGGGGGGGACGGCCTCAACGATGAACCAGAGATCGCAGATGCCGCCTGACCAGTCACCAGGTGGCACGGGCCTGTTCACACAGGTGAGGACCCAACCCGTCGAGCAGGTTGGCACGGTGTTCATCGGTGTGGTGATGGGCCTGGCGATTCTTGGAATGATCCTCGCCGCCTGCTCACAGGACCAATCACCGCCCGCTGGGCTCGGCACCGTGGTCGGCGTCATAGACGGGGACACCGTCGTAATAGACCTGGGCGGCAACGACGAGATCGTCCGACTTCTGGGAATCGACACACCTGAGACCGTGCACCCCGACCGTCCCGTCGAGTGCTTCGGCTCTGAGGCATCCGCGCGCATGGCGCTGCTGCTCCCGCCGGGAACCGCAGTGCTTGTGCAAAGGGACGTAGAGACACGTGACCGCTACGGCCGACTCCTCGCCTACATCGAGCGGCTGTCAGACGGCCTGGCGGTCAACGCATCCATGGTCGAGCGGGGCTTTGCCGCATCCCTCCACATCTCCCCCAATGACGGGCTGCGCCACAAACTGGCGGCAGCGGAGAGCCGCGCCCGGGCGGCCGGGCTGGGTCTCTGGTCGGCCTGCGGTGGGGCCCACGAGCCGCTTTCCTGAAAGAGCATCCCGTGGACTGAGCAGGCCGACACACGCTAACAGTCAGCCCTGTTTCCCACCCGCGGACCTGGAGTACCGTTCCATCCGTGACAACCCTCGCAGAAGTCCTGAGCCACGAAGCCGACGACAGGCTCCTGGTGCTCACCTCCGACCAGCTCGGCATGTGCCATGCCTCAAATGCAGGCGTCTACGAGAGCCTCCGCTCAGGCCTTGCCACCGGAGCCTCACTCATGGTTCCCGGCCCATGGGCACGTGAAGCCGCCTACCACTACCGCGGTGAAGCGGTCGGCGTCCACCTGACGCTCAACGCAGAACTCGACTGCTACAGGTGGCGGCCCATAACCCACGCCCCGTCACTCCTGGACGGAGACGGAGGCTTCCCACGGACGGTCGAGGACCTCTGGGACCACGCCGACCTCGACGAGGCCAGGCGGGAATGCCGGGCTCAGCTGGAGAGGGCGATCCTGTGGGGCTTCGACGTAACCCACCTCAGCTCGCACATGGGCGCCCTGCAGAACCGACCCGAGTTCTTCGACGTCTACCTCGAACTGGCTGTCGACTTCGACCTGCCTATGAGACTTGAGGGAGCTACAGCTGAAACCACAGCAGGCTTTCCCTTCAGGTCCCTTGCCGCAGACGAGGGCGTGCTCACCGTTGACCACCACAGGCTCGAGAGGCTGGCTGAACCCACCGCCCTTGAGCGCTCAGCCATGGATCTGGCGCCCGGTGTCACCGAGTTGGTGGTGGAGCCGGCAACTGACACGCCCGAGTTGCGGGCCCTCTGCCACAGCTGGGGCAGGCGCGTCGAGCACCGTGACCTGGTGTGTGGCAGCTCCGAGTTGCGGGCCGATGTCGACCGGGGTGGGGTGACCCTCGTCAGCTGGCGGCAGATCAGAGACGCTCAGCGGGCCGCTGCCTGAACCCGGGGGTTCTCCTACCCGAACTCGGTTGTTCCTGCCAGGCCGGCAAGTGACCCGGCCCATGACTCGCTTCCGAACACTGGACGTAGCCCGTACACGTAGGCCTCGTAGTCGCCCTCCACCTTGCATCGGCCCGTCATGAAGGCAACGTCGGGGTCCAGTTCATCGGTGAACCATGCGACCGCCTCCGGATATTTCCAGGTGACCGTGGCATCGGCCTCGCCCGGCTTGCCGGGAACCACGTCGGCCACCCGTCCACCGGCGATGACCGTGCGGAACTCAACGCGCCCCAGCGGGGTGCTGGTGACAACGAACCTGACAGTGCCATCCACCCCGGGTTGTTCCGGAAGAGCGGAGCAGGCCGCTACCAGCTCTGCCATCCAGTCCTCGGACAGGAACTGGGTCATCTGGTCTTGCTCATCAGGGCCTCGCCGTCGGGTGGCCTCCCGCCGACACCCCGATGTGCCAACGCCTCGACCTCATCGGGCGGCATACCGCGGATTCCCTCGAACAGGTCATCCTCGACTCTGCCGTCGACAGGTCCCCCAACGAGCGACTGTGCCAGCACGTAGTCGTCGAAGGGATGGACGGTCCTGGCCACCTCGTCGGGCAGACCGAACCAGAACGGTGACTCAGGGTCAACCTGGGTGGCGTGGGCCAGAAGGGCATCGCGTCGGGCATCCCAGTGGTCGCCGACCGGCACCTGTGTGGTGATCAGGTGATCCTGCGAGGGGCGCTTGAACCACCACTCGCTGTACGGCGACTCAATGCCCAGCTCCAGGTGCTTGCGATGGAGGCCTTCGATGCGGGCGCGGGACCAGGTGGTGAAGTAGAGCTTCAGCGGATGCCACGGTTCCCCCGCCTCAGGGCAGCAGTCGGGGTCGCCGGCGACCTCGAAGGCGGGCACGGAAATGTCATGCACCTGGAGATGGTCCGGGTGGTTGTAGCCCCGCCGGTCGTCGGGGTAGGTCACGATCACGTGCGGCCTGACCCGACGAATGACCTTCACCAGGCGGGCAATGGCCTCGTCGGGGTCGGCGTTGGCGAAGGCGTCGGGATGCGCATTCTCTTCGGTGTCGGGCATGCCGGAGTCGCGGTAGCCCAGCATCACCAGCTCGTCGTAGCCGATGATCTCCACCGACCTTGCCAGCTCGGCAGCCCTGACATCGACCAGGTTCTCCCTGACCTCGGGAGTGTCCATCACAGGGTTGAGGATGTCCCCCACCTCGCCGCCCGTACAGCACACCAGCACGCAGTGCGCTCCGTCTTCATGGCATGAGGCAACCGTCGCCGCACCCTTGGAAGCCTCGTCGTCCGGGTGGGCGTGGATCGTCATGAGTCGCAGTTCAAGCTCGGCCGGGTTCCCCATGGTCGGTCACGGTAGCGCCGGCGATCACCTGCGCTGCACGACCGCTCAGGTCCCGTAGTACGTTGCTTGCACAAGCAGGAATCACCCGAATCGCCGAGGCACGTGGGTGGATCGAACAGGCTGGGAGAGGAGCCCTCAGGTGGAAGCCGAGATCTGGTGCTGGATATGGCTGGTTGCGTCGGCCACCTTCGTGGTCGGTGAAATCGCAATGGCCGGAACCTTCTTCCTGCTGCCGTTCGGTGTCGGTGCTGCAATTGCAACTGTCGTGGCATTCGCCGGTGCCGACGCCTCTTGGCAGTGGCTGACCTTCGTGGTCGTGTCAGGCGGTTCGTTCGCAGCAGTACGCCCTCTTGCCAAACGACTCGACCGGGGAAGCAACCCGATCGGTGTGGGGTCAAGCCGACTCATCGGTGAGAAAGGCGTCGTCATCGCCGACCTGTCACCCGACCCGGAGCAGATGGGAGTGGTCCGGCTGGGCCGCGAGGAGTGGCATGCCGAGACGGCCGACGGCGGGCACCTGCCGTCAGGCACACAGATCGAGGTCGTCCAGATCGAGGGAACCAGGGCGGTCGTGAAGGCTGTCAGCAAGCCCGGCTGAGCCGGTCCACCAGAAGACCAAGATCAACAAGGCCAACCAAGAAAGAAAACATCAACATGGCAGCAGTAATCGTCCTAGTGGTCATTGCCTTCGTCCTGTTCGTGTTCGCCGCAGCGGCGATCAAGATCGTCCGACCCTTCCAGCGGGGGATCATCGAACAGCTGGGCCGGTACAAGACGACCACCGACCCGGGACTGAAGTTCATCATTCCTCTGGTCCAGACGCTCATCCGGGTGGACATGCGCGAACAGGTGGTTGACGTTCCCCCCCAGGAGGTCATCACCAAGGACAACGTGACCGTCACCGTGGATGCTGTCATCTACTACGAGCCGACCGACGCCCAACGGCTCGTCTACAACGTGGCCAACTTCCTGATGGCCATCACCAAGCTGGCACAGACCAACCTGCGAAACGTGATCGGCGAGATGAGCCTCGATCAGGCCCTCACGTCACGTGACAACGTCAACGTGGCACTACGCGAGGTGCTCGACGACGCCACCGACAAGTGGGGCGTACGGGTGGTGAGGGTCGAGATCCAACGCATCGACCCCCCGGCCGATGTGATGGAGGCCATGCACGAGCAGATGAAGGCTGAGCGCACCCGGCGGGCCGTGGTTCTCGAGGCCGACGGTGCCCGTGAGGCGGCGATCACCCGCGCCGAGGGCGAGAAGCAGGCGGTCATCCTGTCCTCAGAGGCCATCAAGCAGCAGGCCATCCTTAAAGCCGAGGGCGAGGCGCAGGCCATTCAGGCTGTTGCCGACGCCGAGCGCTACCGGCAGTTGACCGTGGCCGAAGGTGAGGCCGAGGCGGTACGAAAGGTCTACAGCGCCATCCACGAGGGTGACCCGACACCGGACCTGATCGCCATCAAGTACCTCGAGGCCCTGGGCGAGATCGCTGATGGCCAGGCAACCAAGATCTTCCTACCCGCAGAACTGAGTTCCACCATGGGCTCACTCGGAGCGATTGCCGAACTCTTCAGGGGAGACGACGACGCTGACTGATCAGCATGAGTCGTCGAGCGAGTCTGATTCTCGTGATCACCGCGCTGCTCTTGACTTCTACTACCCATGTGCGCGGTGCCGACGCTCTTCAGGTTTCCGAGGCCGACGATTCGAACACAACTGATGCTGGGACACCTTCATCCAGGTTGACGGAGGCTTGAAGGACCTCTCCTCTCTCGGCGACAGTGGCGGACCAGTGTTCCTGGTGGGAGCTGCCTGGGGAATCGTGTCGGGGGCCACTGGGGCGAACAACGTGGATGACCTGATCTACATGCCCATCAACTACGTGTCCAATCTTGGCCTGACAGTGCTGACTTCCTAGGTCACCAGTCACGCATGGATTCGGTTCAGCGGATTGGGTTTGTGTCCATCTTGGTTGCGTTGTGTATCGCCGCTACGGCCTGTGGCAGCAGTAGGCCTGTGGGCTCCGACTCAGGACCACTGTTGACCCACGGGTTCACTGCCGACCAAGGCTTCCCGATGGCGGGAATTGGCGGACTGCTCCGCATTTCAGCTGAATGTGTGACCATCGAGACTGACGCCGAACGCTATGTGGTCCTGTGGCCGAGTTGGTATCGGCTGGAGGACAACCGGATAGTCGACGGCAATGGCGGGCTGATCGGCAAGGACGGAACGCCGGTGCTGCTGGGAGGGGGCGAGGTCGATCCATTCGTCGTAGCACCCGAGATGCTCGACCGAATCGAGGCGTGTGACCACACTAGGACATGGCTGGTGTCTCCGTAGTAGGGATCCCCTAGGAGAATGGCCAGAATCGCCACCTACGGCTTCTTGTCGGCGGCGGGCACCAGTTCGTCCTCACCCTCTTCCGCCTCGACAAGGTCCCAGCCGCAGAGGCCGGCCAGGAGCACCCGGCCCTCGTCGGGGCCGCTGGCGATGATCTCGTTGCCGGCATCCAGGCGTACCTGCCCGCGGGGCCGGTACACGTAGCCGCCTCCGCGACGAACGGCCAGCACGGTGAAGCCGGGTTCAATGTTGAGCTGCAGGTCCGAGAGGGTCGCGCCATCGACGGCTGAACCGGCGGCTACCGGATAGTGCACCACGACCTCATCGGCCTCGCCCAGGGCGATGCCCAGGATGGGATGGACCTCCTCGTCCTCCTCGATGAGCCAGACCATTGCCTGGGCCTGGTCGCCGATGTCCTCGGCGGCCTCGGCCAACTGGAGAACGCCGCGCAGTTCCGAGGGGTCAAGGCCGCTGCCTGCCGACCTGAGAACCCAGAGTTCCAGGTGGTTCTTCATTTCGTCCAGACGGTCCTCGAGGTGGCGGACCTCGGCCGCCAGGCCCCGGTCCGCCAGCACCAGGGCGCTGTAGGCAAGGCCGACGGCAGCCTCGGAGAGGTTCTTCATTTCGACGAGCACGTCGACAGCCCGGTCCAGGTCGGTGAGAGCCCCTCCCTCGGTTGCGTGGGGCGGCTCCCAGACGGGAGCGGCCGCCAACTCGCGTAGACGGGTGATGCCCTCGGGTGACCCGCGCAGGAACAGGACGTCGTCTGGTACCAGGACAGTGTCGCCACCGACGTCGGTGATCCACTGTCGACCACGGCGAACCGCCATGACACGCATACCGGCCTGCACCGTCAACTCCAGGGCCCCAAGCGGCCTGTGGGCCATGTGGGATCCCTCGCGCACGAGGACCCGGTGCGACACCTCCTCGGCGTCTGACAGGTCGGCCACCAGTTGCTGCGGTATCCCGAGGCGGCGTGTGACGATTCGGGAAATGTCGACGGCGTCGTTGGCGATGCGCTCGATGGCCGACACCACCTGGAGTACCGACGACATTCCCTCAGCCTCTCGCGGGCTACGGGCTGCCAGAACACAGACGGCGCGCATGTCGTGCACCATCTCGCTCATCTGGACCTCGAGCTCGTCGACCTCCTCGGCCATGTCGGGGTCGTTGAAGTAGACCGATGCATAGGCGAGGTCGACCATCAGTTCGGATGTGTCCTTGGCCTCGGCCAGCATGGCCCGCAGGTTGCGGGGTCTGTCGTCCATCAGTTCCTCGTTGGATGTATAGGGATAATTGTACGCCCACCTGGTCGGTGGGTATTCGGGAATACGTGTCTGTGGGGAAATCTGTGGGGAAGGAAGAGAGGGAGCATCACGCCACCCCAACGGCGACCATCGCCAGGATCAGGGTGAAAGCACCGGCCAGGTCCAGCGTTGAGGTGACGACGGGGATGCCGTAGGTGTCGGGGTCGAGGCCGAAGCGGACCGCAGCCATGGTGGTGTAGTAGGCGACCACGATCACGAAGAGGGTTGCGGCCAGACCAGCCAGCAGGGTCAGGGCCACTAGGTCAGCGAACCCCGGGGTCGTCTGGCCAGTGACCTCAGCCGCCACGTGGGCGACCACTGCGGCCAGCAGGAAAACGGGGACGGCCAGGGTGACGAGGCTTCGCATGTCGCGGAGGCTGGCCCTGCTCGGTAGCGGGGTCGCATCGTCAAGCCCGAGGTGGAACTGGGTGGAGAGGCGGCTGGAGAGGATGCCGCCCAGAGCCCCGGCCGCTCCCAGGAATGCGGGAAGCAGGATGAGGACGGCCTCGGCGGCAAGCAAGTCGTCGAGACGCCTCTCCACAGTCACGCCGGCGATGAGGTCCAGGAGAGCCGCTGCTGCCAGCACCGGTACCGACTGGCGAACGATGGTGCGAACCTGCTCTCGACGGCTGCGCCATGCAGCCACGAGGGAGACCACTGCCATGACGACGGCGACCGCTCCGAGCAGACCCGTTACGCCGGTGCGGCCTGCCACGGTTGCCGCCAACACCAGTGCGGGCACCGTGGCCAGGTCCCCGAGCGTGCTGACGAGCGGTGCCATCACGTTGTCGAGGTCCCATCCGAAGTGGACCGAGCCTGCAGCCAGCCCCATCGTGGCCAACCCCACCCCCACCGATGCGAGGAGGCCACCCAGCACGGATATGACCACGAAGTCGGCAAGGGTCATCGTGGGGCTGATTCCGAACACGACTGCGGTCCCTTTCGCCATGACGGCGAGCACCACGCTGAGGCCCAGGGTCAGTGCGGCGGCAGCCGTCAGGTTCTGGACGACGACCCCCTCGGAGTGGAGGCCCAGGCGAAACGTTCCGGCGTGGACGGCGGTTCCGAGCCTGCTACCCATGGCACCGAACACGTTGCCCCGCAGGGCGATTGCCCCGGGCACCAGCAGCAGCAGTCCCGGCAGGTCGCGCAGGGTCCCGTCGGCCGCTGCCAATACCAGGCCACCTGCTGATGCGGCCAGCACCCCGATCAAGAGCGCGACGAACCGTTGCCGAGTGTCAGCCGAGGGGGCTGCTAGGGGGGCGCGGCGAACTGAACGCATGGCACCAGTGTGGTCGCCAGCCCGCCCCCGGGCGGCGCATTACACCGGATCACCGGATATCCCGCCTCAGCGGAAGTCCCTGGCCCTGCCGGGGCTGGCCAGGCTGAGGGTCTCCAGGTGCTCGGCCACCACGTTGACCACCCTTCCGGCATCGTCTGCCACCTCGGCCCTGCCCTTCACCAGGAGTGCCACCGCCCCTACCGCCACCTCACGGTGGTGGGCCCAGCAACCCTTTGAGACGATCACGTTGACGAGGCCTGTCTCGTCCTCGAGGTTCACGAAGGTGACCCCACCGGCGGTGGGAGGCCGCTGGCGGTGCGTAACCACGCCGGCCACCACAACCCGCTGACGGTCCGCCACCGACGCCAGGTCGGCTGCTGTGAGCACCCCCTCGGCCGCCAGGCGCTCCCGCACGAATCTGGTCGGGTGGCCATCGGGCGAGACGCCCGTGGCCCAGAGGTCGGCCCTTGCGGTATCGGGTTCTGAGAGCCCCGGCAACGGTGGGGCCTCCACCCCGGTCACGACGCCCGGTAGGCGGTCGGCTCCCGATGCGGCAAGTGCCCCGGCCGACCAGAGAGCCGAGCGACGGTCAACGTCGAAGCAGCCAAAGGCCCCGGCGGTGGCGAGGGCCTCCATGACGTCGCTGCCGGGCCCGATCCGGCGCTGCAGGTCCTCGATGGACCTGTACGGCCGACCAGCGGTAATCCTCTCGGCCAGGTCGTCGCCCACTCCCCTCACCGACCCCAGGCCCAGCCTCACTGCGGGGCCGGGGGCCTCCAGGGCCGCTCCTGCACCGGACAGGTTGAGGTCGGGGGTGTGCACCTCCACCCCGTGGCGGCGGGCATCCTGGACCAGGGTGTGGGGGGCGTAGAAACCCATGGGCTGGGCGTTCAGCAGGGCCGCACAGAACGCCGCCGGGTGGTGGAGCTTGATCCAGCAACTGGCGTACACCAGATGGGCGAACGACACCGAGTGGCTCTCGGGGAAGCCGTAGTCGGAGAAAGCGGCCAGCTTCTCCCAGACCTCCTCAACCACCTTCGGCGGCACACCCCGTTCGGTGGCCCCGGCCGTGAAGCGCTCGTGCAGGGCTGCCATGCGTTCCCGGCTGCGCTTGGAGCCCATGGCCTGACGCAAGCTGTCGGCCTCGGAGGCGCTGAACCCTGCCACGTCGATGGACAGCTGCATGAACTGCTCCTGGAACAGCGGTACTCCCAGGGTTCTGGACAGGGCCTTCTCGCAAAGGGGATGCGGGTAGGTGACCGGCTCGCGGCCGTTGCGGCGTCTGATGTAGGGGTGCACCGACCCGCCCTGGATGGGCCCGGGCCGGATCAGGGCTATCTCGACGACCAGGTCGTAGAAGCAACGGGGCCGCAGCCGGGGCAGGGTGGCCATCTGGGCGCGGCTCTCTATCTGGAACACCCCGATGGTGTCGGCGGCACAGACCATGTCGTAGACGCCGTCCTCCTGGGGGAGGCGGGCCAGGTCCACCTGCACGTCCTCGTGGGCGGCGATCAGGTCAACAGCCCCGTGGAGGGCGCTCAGCATGCCCAGGCCCAACAGGTCGAACTTGACAAGGCCCACGGCGGCGCAGTCCTCCTTGTCCCACTGCAGGACGCTGCGGTCGGCCATGGTGGCCCACTCGATGGGACACACCTCGGCCAGGGGACGGTCACAGATGACCATGCCGCCCGAGTGGACACCCAGGTGCCTGGGGGCGTCACACAACTCGTCGGCCATCAGAGCCACCTGTGCCGGGACGCTCCCGGTGTCCCCCACCCGGGACCTGCGCTCCAGCCCCTTTGCAAACGCGTCCTGTTGTCCCTGGGCATAACCGAGCGCCCTCGCCACATCGCGCACCGCCGAGCGGGCCCGGTAGGTGATGACGTTGGCCACCTGGGCGGTGTGACGCCTCCCGTAACGGCCGTAGACGTACTGGATGACCTCTTCGCGGCGACCGCTCTCGATGTCTATGTCGATGTCGGGTGGCCCGTCGCGCTCCAGCGACAGGAAGCGCTCGAACAGCAGGTCCAGTCCCACAGCGTCGGCGTTGGTGATGCCGAGGGCGTAGCAGACAGCCGAGTTGGCCGCCGACCCGCGACCCTGGCAGTAGATGTCGGAGCGGCGGCAGAACTGGACTAGGTCCCAGACCACGAGGAAGTAGCCGGCAAACCCCAGTTGCCCTATGACGGCCAGCTCGTGGTCGACCTGCCTCCATGCCCCGGCGACCCACTCGGATCCCCGTGGCCCGTAGCGGTCGCTGGCACCGGCTTCGGCAAGGCGCCTGAGGTAGCCGATCTCGTCCAGCCCGTCGGGGCACGGGAAGGGAGGCAGGTCGGGAGCTATCAGGTCCAGATCGAAGGCGCAGCACTCCCCCAGTTCGGCTGCTGCCTCGACCACGCCCGGGAAACGGGCGAAGCGGCGGGCCTGTTCGGCCCCGGAACGCAGGTGGGCGCTGCCTGCGGCCGGCAGCCATCCGTCCAGTTCCTCGAGGGAGCGGCGGGCCCTCACCGCTGCCATGACAGTTGCCAGGCGGCGGCGGGAGAGGTCGTGGTGGTGGACGTTGTTGGTGGCCACCGCCGCTACCCCTGCTGACACAGCCAGCCGGGCCAGGGCCTCGTTCCTGCCTGCGTCCAGGGGGTTGCCGTGGTCCCAGAGCTCTACGGCCACCCGGTCACGGCCGAACCTGGCCACCAGGTCGTCGAGGACACGCCGGGCGGCCGACGGGCCATCGCTGACGAGGGCGGCGGGTACAGCCCCCTTACGACAGCCCGTGAGGACGAACCACGGTGCCCGGCCCGAACAACCCGCTCCCTCATACAACCCGGTCAACATGTCGAGGGAGAGTTGCGGGTGGCCCTTGCTGCCGACCAACTGCGCCTCGGTGATGGCCGTGCCCAGCCGGGCATACCCGGCCGGTCCCTCGGCAAGCACCACCAGGTGGGTGCCCGGAGGGTCCGGAGAACCGGTACGGGGTGACGGGGCGTCGACTGTGAGCTCAGCGCCGAACACCGTGGGCAGGCCGTGTTGTCGGGCCGCCTCGGCGAACCGGACCACCCCGTAGAAGCCGTCGTGGTCGGTGATGGCCAGGGCGCTCAGTCCCAGCCGGGATGCCTCAGCCACCAGCTCGGCGGGGTCAGAGGCTCCGTCGAGGAAGCTGAAGTGCGAGTGGCAGTGCAACTCGGCGTAGGGGACGGGGCTGGTCACGGTCTTCGACCGTATCGAACATACGTTCGATACTCAAGATGTCCGGCGAGAGGCCTCCGGGACTGCTCCTCAGCCCACCAGGCCGCTGATGAGAGCGTCGATCTC
>Ga0066837_10001307_pt1 | contig 11549 bp, 10 predicted proteins | sample ETNtaG_25_FD_66730 | JGI IMG/M metagenome (GOLD analysis project Ga0066837, IMG submission 66730) | Marine microbial and viral communities from oxygen minimum zone, Eastern Pacific Ocean - ETNP201302SV86 | ecosystem: Environmental > Aquatic > Marine > Oceanic | place: Pacific Ocean: Eastern... | reverse complement strand
CCCGTCACAGCTTCTTTGACGATGCTGCCGATCAGCGCAAGGCTGGAGCGGCTATCATCGACGATCAGCAAACGCATTGTCTTGCGGCCCCGCCCGAATTGCACCAACCATATGAGAAGTACAATTAGGTGAAGCTTAACAGAAATCGGGTCGTGGCAATGGCTTGCACTATTGGTTAGCAGTTTACTGACGCCATCGGGAAGACTCACACGCATGGCAACGAGCCGGATTGCCGGCGGGACCGACGGCAGCTGAAAAGGCCGTCATCGGAGGGCATGTCGTGGTCTTTGAGCCCACGCCAGCCGTCGGGCGCGAATTCTTGAGACGCCGGAAGGACAGCGACGGCCGGCTAGTTGCTGACTGCCTGCTTGGCCACCGGCCGGGCAGCAGATCGGGCGGCGCCCGGATATGCAATGGAGGAAAAAGCAGTGAACACGATCGATCTTGAGGGGCAGGTGGCGGTGGTCACCGGCGGGGCGCAGGGGCTCGGCTTTGCCATTGCCCATCGGCTGCTGGCGTCGGGCGCCAAGGTGAGCCTGTGGGACAAGGACGTCGACCTGCTCGAAAAGGCGCGGAAGGCGCTGGGCGCTGGGGCGTCGCACCAATGCGTCGATGTCACCGATCTTGACGCGCTTGAACGGGCCCATACGGCAACGCAAGCCGAAGCGGGGCCGGTATCGATTCTGGTGCACTCGGCCGGCATAGCTGGAAACAATGCGACGCTCGATCAATATGATCCGGACGAATGGCGGCGGGTCATCGAAATCAATCTCAACGGCACCTTCTACGTCAACCGCGTGGTGGTGCCGGGAATGAAGGCGCGCAATTACGGTCGCATCGTCAATATCGCCTCGATTGCCGGCAAGGAAGGCAATCCAACTGCTTCGGCCTATTCTGCGGCAAAGGCGGGCGTCATTGGCCTAACCAAGTCGCTGGGCAAGGAACTGGCGAGCTACGATATCGCGGTCAACGCCATCACTCCGGCGACCGCGAAGACGCGAATTCTCGACAGCCTGACCGATGAATTCATCACCTATATGCTCTCGCGCATTCCGCGCGGCCGCTTCCTTGAAGTGGAGGAAGCCGCGGCCATGGTGGCCTGGCTGGTGAGCCGCGAGAACAGCTTTACCACCGCCAGCGTCTTCGACCTCTCGGGCGGACGCGCCACCTATTGATGTCAGGCGGTAGTGGCCGGCATTCGACGCCATCGCCGCTCCGATAGATTTCGATAGTGGTGTGACCGATATCGTCCTGCTGCGCCAGGCGTCCTACACCTTCCTGCTCACGGCTGCTGGATCGGCGCCTGGGGCCAAAGCAATCTCCAGCGCTGCCATGGTTTGGCCCGAGGGCAGCGACCAGTGTTGAAAAAGCCCCACATCGGCCAGTTCCGGCACGGCGCTGCGCCAATCTGATCGCAGTTCCTTGTATTATGCGTCGATAATTTACCTTTGAATGTAAAACTGCTCTGTCTACCAGGTCGGAGCATTACGATGCGGATCTTCAGAAGATTTTGGCGAGACCAGGGTGGAGTCTTCGCGGTCGTCTTCGCGATCATGGCCATTCCCATCATCGCTTTGGCGGGAGCAATGGTGGATTATACGATGTGGATGTCTGCCAGGACTTCTGCACAGGAAACGGCTGACGCAGCCGCGCTTGCTGCGGCTACTGCAAAGGCTGGTTCCGACCGAGAAGTACACCATGTTGCCAGCGGCGTTGTTACACCCCGCGTCCAGCAGTGGCCGGGAATCGGGCTTGGATCGGCGACGTTTGACAGTACTACTCAAGAGGTGAAGGTCACGATTTCAGGCTCGGTCCCTACCTACTTTGTCAAGTTGGTGGGCGTCGAGTCGTTGCCGGTAAACGTAACCTCGCAGGCAGTGCGTGCTGGAGATGGCTTCCTAGAAGTAGCACTAGTTCTGGACAACACGTGGTCGATGTCGTCTGGAGACGGAAACGGTAGCAGCAAGATCGAGTCACTAAAGGGGGCCGCGAACAGCCTGCTGACGCTCCTTTTCCAAGGGGCGGTAGAAAACGTGCGCGTAGGTCTCGTGCCCTATGCTGAATATGTCAATGTCGGCCTGCACAATCGCAACCAACCCTGGCTAAATGTCCCAGCAGACACCTCATCGACCTCAACCCGTACCTGCGAGACGCGTACAACGCGCAGTAGTTGTACTCGGGGAGAGCCAAGAACCTGCACGAGAACTGTAGATGGCGTAACGGAAAACTATGATTGCACGCCATATAATTGTAACACCTATGAGGTTCCGCCATACGAAGTTTGCTGGGGTGGTGGAACAACTACGAGAACCTGGCATGGTTGTGTATTGTCTCGCACCCCTGGGACCCTAAGGCTCTCGGACCTTGAACCGCAAACTCCCTATGTCGGCATATCCAGTACCAGTCGACAATGCATGACACAAATTGTGCCTCTCACCTCTGACGAACGAGCGCTGAGATCGGCAATTGAAGGCATGGAGGTCAATGTCGGCTCTTATCGGCCCCAGACGTATATCCCCGCCGGCATGGTTTGGGGGGTCAACGTATTGTCGCCCACTGAGCCTTTCACCGAAGGCGACGACTATGATCCCGACAACGCGACGCCGCGTAAGGCTATCGTTCTCATGACCGATGGTGACAACACGCTTCGCTTTTATTCGCCCGATGGCAGGCATGTTAGTTTCAGCAGCAATACAGAGACTGCGAATAGTCAGAAAGCCCAGACGGACCGGGAGACCAATGCTATTTGCTCGTACGCCAAGGAGAATGCAATCGAAATCTTCTCGGTCACCTTCGGAGATCTCCTGCCGGATTCAGCCCGAATGCTTGCGGCCTGTGCCAGCTCCCCCGACCACTACTTCACCGCTAGAAATTCTGCGGAGCTAAGTGAAGCATTTGAGGCTATCGCGGATCGTCTGAGCGTTGTCAGAGTCACACGTTGATCCTCTAAAACGCCGATTTTCATCCCCCCGGCTGGTTGCCGACAGGGCCGGCAATACAAAGGGTGGAGAAGACCAGGTCGGCAGTGTCGGCGTGACCAGGTCGACGCCTTGGCAGCTTCGATATTGGGTCAGTGGAGAGGACTTGTCCATGCGGAGCGCGACTATGCGAATGCGCGCCAGCGTCCGCCTCTTTCTAGGACAACACCAAGGTGCGGCAGCCTATGCCGACGATCTCATTGGTGACGCGGACGGCCGCTCCTTGGCTGCTGTCTTGCCAGAATGAGGAAGGCCGCCGAACCTTCTCGGTTCAGCGGCCCTGGCAGTGGCCCTTAGTAGTGCACCGATTTCGTATCGATCGGCGTGGTCTGCGGCGGGGCGAACTTGGTCAGGTCGATGCCTTCCACCGCGCTCTTGTATTCCTCGGCGCTCGGGGTGCGACCCAGAATGGCCGAGAGCACGACGACCGGGGTTGAGGCGAGCAGGGACTCGCCCTTCTTCTCGGCGCTGTCTTCCACCACGCGGCCCTGGAACAGGCGGGTCGAAGTGGCGAGCACCGTGTCCCCCTTTTCGGCCTTTTCCTGGTTGCCCATGCACAAATTGCAGCCCGGGCGCTCGAGATAGAGAATGTTTTCATATTCAGTGCGCGCGGTGTTCTTGGGGGCAGCATCGTCGAACTCGAAGCCGGAATACTTCTGGAGAATCTCCCAGTCGCCTTCTTCCTTGAGTTCATCGATGATGTTGTAGGTTGGGGCGGCCACCACCAACGGCGCCTTGAATTCGACCTTGCCCTCGGTTTTTTCGATGTTCTTGAGCATCTGGGCGACGATCTTCATGTCGCCCTTGTGCACCATGCATGAGCCGACAAAGCCCAGGTCCACCTTCTTGGTGCCGCCGTAATAGGACACGGGACGGATGGTGTCGTGGGTGTAGCGGCGCGAAACGTCGGAGTTGTTGACGTCCGGATCGGCAATCATCGGCTCGTTGATGTCATCGAGATCCACCACGACCTCGGCGAAATATTTCGCATTGGCGTCTGGCTTCAATGCGGGCTTTTCGCCCGAACGGATTTCAGCGATGCGGCGATCCGCCTTGGCGATCAGGCCCTTGAGCGTACCGGCGGCATTGTCCATGCCCTTGTCGATCATGATCTGGATGCGCGACTTGGCGATTTCGAGAGACTGGATCAGCGTCTCGTCATTGGAGATACAGATCGAGGCCTTGGCCTTCATCTCTGCGGTCCAGTCGGTGAAGGTGAAGGCCTGGTCGGCCAAGAGGGTGCCGATATGCACCTCGATGATGCGGCCCTGGAAGACATTGTCGCCATGCTGCTTGAGCATCTGCGCCTGGGTGGCGTGGACGACGTCGCGGAAGTCCATATGCGGCTGCATGGTGCCCTTGAATGTCACCTTGACCGATTGCGGGATCGGCATGGTGGCTTCGCCGGTCGCCAGCGCGAGCGCCACGGTACCCGAATCGGCGCCAAAGGCCACGCCCTTGGACATGCGGGTGTGGCTGTCGCCACCAATGATGATGTCCCAATCGTCCACGGTGATGTCGTTGAGCACCTTGTGGATGACGTCGGTCATCGCGTGATAGCTGCCCTTGGGGTCGCGGGCTGTGATCACGCCGAAATTGTTCATGAAGGCCATGAGCTTGGGAATGTTGGCCTGGGCCTTCTTGTCCCAGACCGAGGCCGTATGACAGCCCGACTGGTAGGCACCGTCGACCAGCGGCGATATGACCGTGGCGGCCATGGCCTCGAGCTCCTGCGCGGTCATCAGGCCCGTTGTGTCCTGCGAGCCGACAATGTTGACCTTGACGCGCACGTCCGAGCCGGCGTGCAGCACCTTGCCCGGCGTCACGCCGACGGCATTGCGGTTGAAGATCTTCTCGACCGCGGTCAGGCCCTGGCCCTCAATGGAGATTTCCTTGTTGGCGGCGAAGACCGGGGTCGGCTCGACGCCGAGCGTCTCGGCGGCGAAGGTCTGCAGCTTCTTGCCAAAGACGATGGCGTAGGACGAGCCCGCCTTCATGAATTCCATTTTCTGCGGCGTGAAGGCCGCAGCGATATCAGCCAGCTCATTGCCGGCCTCGTCGGTCAGCTTCTTGTTCTTGGTGTCAATCTTGAGCACGGTGCCGGTCTCGACCGAATATTTCTGCTCGAGAACCGGATTGCCCTCATTGTTGAGGATCGGCTTGCCGTCCGCGTCCAGCTTCTTGACCCAGTTCTTGAGATTGAGCCCGATGCCGCCGGTCACGTCGACCGTGGTGGCAAAGATCGGGGAAATGCCATTAGTGCCGGCCACGATCGGGGCGATGTTGACGAAGGGCACGTAGGGGCTGGCCGGCTTGCCGGTCCAGAGCGCCACATTGTTTACGCCCGACATGCGCGAGGAGCCCACACCCATGGTGCCTTTTTCGGCGATCATCATCACCCGCTTGTCCGGGTGCTGGGCCTGCAGGGCAACGATTTCCTGCTGCGCTTCGGGCGAGATCATGCATTTGCCATGCAGTTCCCGGTCGGCGCGCGAATGGGCCTGGTTGCCGGGCGAGAGCAGGTCGGTCGAGATATCGCCTTCTGCTGCGACATAGGTAACGAGCTTGATCTCGTCCTCGACGTCAGGGAGCTTGGTGAAGAATTCTGCCTTGGCGTAGCTTTCCAGCACATCGGTGGCCACGGCGTTGCCGGCCTTATAGGCATCGCGCAGGCGGAACATGTCGGCGTCGTAGAGGAAGACCTGGGTCTTGAGCACGTCGCCCGCCTTGGCCGCGATGCCGGCGTCATCGCCCAGTGCGATGTCGAGCAGCACCTGAACGGAGGGACCGCCCTTCATGTGCGAGAGCAGTTCCAGGGCAAAGTCCGGCGTGATTTCGGGAACCAGCACTTCCCCCAGGATGATATCCTTGAGGAAGGCGGCCTTGACGCTGGCGGCGCTCGTGGTGCCGGGCAGCGTGTTGTAAATGAAGTATTTAAGTGCGTCGGCGCGATGCGGGCTCGCTTCGTCGCGGATGAGGGCAATGAGCTCCCCGGTCAAACCACCTGCGTCGATGGGCTTGGGCGCCAGCCCCTGCTCTTTTCTGGTTTCGATTTCAGCCAGGTAATCGGAGTAGAGGGACATTGCAATCTCAACGTGATGATGGGTGGGAGCCAATCTGCCGGATCAGCGGCTGGGCGCCACCGGTTCCTTGCGTTCTTGGGTAGGCCAACCGAAGCCGCCGAACAAGTACCGCATTTGTGCCTGGCCAGTAGTATTTGTTTCGGCAAGGGCCGGTCCGATAACGGCAATGCCCGGCTGACCCATGGTATTGGCAATGGCCTGCGCAATTGGATAGCAGTGCATCAAGGTAAATGGCGCAAGAGGCAGAGATGGCAGGGAACCGCATCGCGGTGATTGGCGGCGGCCCGGCCGGGCTGATGGCAGCCGAGACGGCGGCGGAGCAGGGCGCCGAAGTCGTGCTGTTCGAGGCGCAGCCGACAGTTGGCCGCAAATTTCTGATGGCCGGCAAGTCGGGGCTCAACATTACTCATGCTGAGGCAAGGGGTGAATTCGACGCGCGCTATGGCGGTGCGCGGGCGCATCTGCAGGCCGCGCTCGACAGATTTTCAGCCCAGGCATTGCGGGATTGGTGCGCAGAACTGGGCGTCGAGACTTTTGTCGGCTCCTCCGGGCGGGTCTTTCCCAAGGCCATGAAAGCCTCGCCGCTCTTGCGCGCCTGGCTGGCCCGCCTGAACGCACAGGGCGTTGCAATCCGCCCGCGGCACCGCTGGACCGGTTTTGCGCAGGATGGGCTGCGCTTCGATACGCCGGAAGGTCCGGTGACGGAGCGGTTCGATGCCGTGGTTCTGGCCCTGGGTGGCGCGAGCTGGCCCCGGCTGGGCTCGAATGCAGCCTGGGTGCCCTGGCTCGAGGCCAAAGGCGTGCCGCTGTCCCCCTTCCGTCCCGCCAATTGCGGGTTCGAGGTTGCCTGGTCCGCCCCCATGGTCGAGCGGCATGCCGGCCAGCCGGTCAAGGCGGTGGTAGCCAGCAGCGCGGCGGGTCGCATTGCCGGAGAGTTTGTCGTCACGCATTGGGGTGTCGAAGGCAGCCTGATCTATGCGCATGCCGCCGCCTTGCGCGATGCACTGGAGCGCGATGGTGCCGCCTATCTGGCGCTGGACCTGGTGCCGGGTCGCAGTGTTGAGCGGCTGTCCCGTGACCTGGCGCGGCAACCAGCCAAGGCAAGCCTGTCGAACCGGTTGCGCAAGGGGGCCGGACTGGACGGGGTCAAACTGGGTATGCTGCGCGACTTGGTTGCCGATATTGCCCAGCTGCCTTCGGATGCCCTGGCGGCGGCCATCAAATCGGTCTCGCTCCCGATAGAGCGGCCGCGCCCCATTGCCGAAGCGATCTCGGTGGCCGGCGGTGTCGGCTGGGACGGGGTTAACGAAACCCTCATGCTCAAGGCGCTGCCCGGCGTTTTCGTGGCTGGCGAAATGCTGGACTGGGAAGCGCCGACCGGCGGCTATCTGCTGACGGCATGCTTCGCGACCGGCCGGGCGGCCGGCCTGGCGGCAGCGGCCCATGCGATGGGGCGGGGGCCGGGATAAACCTCCCGGGTGGCCGGGCCGCCTATTGCAGCACCGCCGCCGGACAAGCCGTGCCATCGCCTGTCCAGTCAATCTCTACCGTCGCGTGGCCGATATCGTGTTCACTGGCCAGCCGTTCCTTTACGGCCGACGTTACGCCTACCGGATCGGCGCCGGGGGCCAGGGCAATGTCCAGCGTTGCCATGGTCTGGCCCGAGGACAGCGACCAGACATGAAAGTGCCCGACATCGGCCAGTCCCGGCACGGCGCTGCGCAGATCTGATTGCAGCGCCTTGATGTTGATACCGTCGGGCGCGCCTTCCATGAGAATGTTGAAGGTGCGGGTGAGCAGCGCCCAGGCGCTTCTGAGGATGAGGAGGCTTACCACGAGGGACAGGATCGGGTCGATCGGCATCCAGCCGGTCAGCCAGATGATCACCGCCGCGGCAATGGCGCCGACCGAGCCGAGCAGATCGCCCAGCACATGGAGCAAGGCGCCCTTGATGTTGACGTGATCGGCATCGGCGCCGGAGAGAATGCGGAAGACGACCAGATTGACGATGAGCCCGAGCACGGCGACGACGAACATTGGGCCGGCCAGCACCTCTTCGGGCGCAAGAAAGCGTTGCACGGCCTCATAGGCAATCCAGCCGACCAGCGCGAACAGCGAGAGCGCATTGATCAGGCCTGCCAGCACTTCCAGCCGCGAATAGCCAAAGCTGCGGCGGATGTCGGCAGGGCGGCGGCCGAGCCGGAAGCCGAGCCAGGCCAGGAACAGTGCCACCGTGTCCGTCAGCATGTGGCCGGCATCTGCAATCAGCGCCAGCGAGCCGGAGAGATAGCCGCCGATCACCTCGGCCACCATGAAGCTGCCGGTGAGGCACAGGCCGATCAGCACGGCACGCTCATTGCCTGCGCTCACTCTGGGCGCGTGGCTGTGGCCAGCGTGGTCGTGGCCATGTTCGCTGTGGTCATGGCTATGCTGATGTTCAGGCACCCGGGTCTCTCCGTTTGACATACATATGAACATACATTCATGCGTTGTTATGTCAAGATGCTCGTCTCTGCCAACGAGGCGCGAAAGTGGAGGTTCCGGCGGGTTAGGGCAGGCACTCAGCCGCGGATTTCGTCTTCGTCGGAAGGGTCATGATCTTCCATGGCATGGTCGATCATATCGGCCAACATGCGGGCAATGTGAGCGTCGGCAGCTTCGTAGAGAACCTGCTTGTTGCGGCGCGTGCCGCGGACCAGCCGGGCGGCGCGGAGCAGGCGCAGATGGTGGCTGACAAGGGACTGGCTGGCACCGATGGCGGCGGCGATGTCGCCAACGGCAATGGGGCCTTCAAGACAGGTGAGGACGACCTTGAGCCGCGTGGGGTCGCCGAGCAGGCGGTAGGTTTCGGCGATGACGGACAGGTGGTGGTCTTCTGGCAGGGGCACGGCGCTTCCCATTGGCTCAATGGCCAATAGTTATGGTGCTTCGGCCTGGCTGACCAGTCTGGTAGGCCTCACACGCGCTGGCCATCCGCGTCGATGACCACGCCGCCATCTTCCTTGGTGAAGGGAATGCCGAGCGCCTCGGGCAGGATGTCGAGCACGACTTCGGAGGGGCGGCAGAGGCGCACGCCATGATCGGTCTCGACAAAGGGGCGATTGATTAGGATCGGGTTGGCCAGCATGGCCTCGATCAGCTCTTCATCGGACAGGGCCTCATTGTCGAGGCCAAGCTCGAAATAGGGGGTGTCCTTGACGCGAATGGCATCGCGCACTTTGAGGTCGGCGCGCTCGATCAGTTCCACCAGGCGGTCGCGGCTGGGTGGGGTTTCGAGATAGAGGATTACCTCGGGCTCGATGCCGGCGCCGCGGATCATGGCCAGGGTGTTGCGCGAGGTGCCGCAATCGGGGTTGTGATAGATGGTGACGCTCATGTGGATCGCTCCGTTTGCGTGCGCAGCAGCCAGGCGGACAGCGCCAGGGCCAGAAGGCCGCCCAGGATCTGGGCGACGATGAAACCGGGCACGTCGGCCGGGCCGATGCCGGCAAAGCTGGCGGTCAGCGCCCGGCCAACGGTGACGGCGGGGTTTGCATACGAGGTCGAGGCGGTGAACCAGTATGCGGCGGTGATATAGAGCCCGACGCGCATGGCGATGTGCTCGGGCGCGTATCTGAGCGAGACCAGAATGGTCAGCACAAGCCCGAATGTCGCCACCGCCTCGCTCAGCCATTGGCTGGGACCATTGCGCGGGTCAGCATAGGCCGAAACCAGTGGCAGGTCGAACATCAGATGCGCCAGCAGCGTGCCCAGCATGGCGCCGCAGATCTGTGCGAGGACATAAAGCCCCGCATCTGCCGCGCTCAATTGCCGCCGCAGCGCCATGACCAGGGTCACGGCCGGGTTGAAATGGGCGCCCGAGAGCGGGCCGAGCACACCGATCAGCACCACGAGGATGGCCCCGGTGGCGATGGTGTTGCCGAGCAGGGCCAGGGCAATGTCGTCAGTCAGGCGCTGCGCCATGATGCCCGAGCCGACCACGGTGGCGACCAGGATGCCGGTGCCCAAAGCCTCGGCGGCGAGATTGCGGAGCCGGTCAGCCATTGGTGGTCTTGTCGGTGGCGCCTTCTAGCTTGCCGATGTCCTTGAGCTTGGCCTGGAGCGACATCTTGTCGATGGTGGCCAGCGGCAGGGCGGCAAAGACTTCGATGCGACGGCGCAGATAGTTGGCCGCATTGCGGAAGGCGCTGACCTTGTCGATCTCGCTGCCTTCGACGGCGGCCGGATCCTCGACGCCCCAATGGGCGGTCATGGGTTGGCCGGGCCAGAAGGGGCAGGCCTCGCCCGCCGCATTGTCGCAGACGGTGAAGACGAAATCGAGCTTGGGTGCGTCGGGGGTAGCGAATTCGTCCCAGGACTTGGAGCGATAGCCTTCGGTGGGCAGGTCCATTTCCCTGAGTGTATGCAAGGCCAGAGGGTGGACTTCGCCCTTGGGCTGGCTGCCGGCCGAATAAGCGCGAAACCTGCCGCCGGGCACGGCGTTCATCAGCGCTTCGCCCAGAATGGAGCGGGCGGAATTGCCGGTGCACAAGAACAATACATTATAGACGCGGTCGGATGCGGCGTCGGTCATTGGCGAACCTCCTCAGGCGCACAACAGGGGGTGATGTCCTCGATCAGCGGCGCGCACAGTTCCGGGCGGCCACCGCAGCAATCATTGACGAGATAGCCCATGACCGCGCGCATATGGTCGATTTCGGCGCGGTAGGTGACCGTGCGGCCCTGCTTTTTGGCCACCAGCAGGCCGGCGCGGCTCAATTGGGCCAGATGGGTCGACATGGTGTTTTGCGGCACGTCGAGTTTCCGGGCGATTTCGCCGGCCGGCAGGCCATGGGGTTCGTGTTCGACCACCAGGCGAAAGGCGGACAGCCGGGTGGGCTGGGCCAGCGCGGAAAGCGCGTCAATGATTGCTGTATCATCCATATATCTGGATTTATCGATATATTGTGACGATTGCAAGACGGTGGGGAGGCATGACGATACCGCCACGCTTGATCCCTCCCCACCATGGGGAGGAAATGAGGTGCCCCGACTGCTGGGAATGGGCACTGGGCCCTTAGCGATAACCCGCAGCCTGCAGCTCGAACAGTTCGGCGTATCGGCCCTTGAGCGCCACCAATTGCTCATGCGTGCCGGCTTCGAGAATGGCGCCATTGTCGAGCACCAGGATGCGATCGGCCATGCGCACGGTCGAAAAGCGGTGGGAGATGATGACGGCGGACTTGCCTGCCGCCAGGCCCTTGAAGCGGGCAAAAACTTCGGCTTCCGCCTTGGCGTCCAGCGCGGCGGTGGGTTCGTCGAGTATGATCAGTTCGGCGTCGCGCATATAGGCGCGGGCGATGGCCACCTTCTGCCATTCGCCACCCGAAAGATCGCGGCCTTGGCGGAACAGGCGGCCCAATTGCTGGTCATAGCCCTTGGGCAGCTTGGCGATGACGCCGTCGGCCAGGCTCTGCTCGGCGGCGGTGTCGATCCGGGGTTGATCCTC
>Ga0066837_10001299_pt1 | contig 11594 bp, 9 predicted proteins | sample ETNtaG_25_FD_66730 | JGI IMG/M metagenome (GOLD analysis project Ga0066837, IMG submission 66730) | Marine microbial and viral communities from oxygen minimum zone, Eastern Pacific Ocean - ETNP201302SV86 | ecosystem: Environmental > Aquatic > Marine > Oceanic | place: Pacific Ocean: Eastern... | reverse complement strand
CATGTGCTGTTTTATGAATATATTTTATTCCAAGATCATCAAGACCATCAAGAAGTAAACTACTCATATGACTTCCATAGGAATCATGACATCCAAATGGATCTGGAATTTTAGAGACTCTTGTACCAATATAATTTTCGTCTACATCTAATCCTTCTGGAATTTTTCGTAAACCATCTAAATCATCGGAATATGTAATTAATTCTGATTTGTAACCTAGATTCTCTAGTGCAAGTTTAACACCATATGCTCTCACTGCATCACCTAAACTTCCAATATGTGGAATTCCTGACGCACCTAATCCGCTTTCAACTGTTAGAAGATCAGTGTTTCTGCCAAGTTGCTCTTCCCTTTCAATAAGTTCGGATGCTAACTTGTCAATCCATGTTCCTTTTCCAATAGTTTTTTGCTCAGTCATTTTTATCAGATTAACTCTTTTGATACATATGGTCCATAAATCTTGTAACCTAATTTTTGATAATATTCCCTTGTTCCTACTGCACTAATTACCAAAAGTTTCTTTGATAAAAATTCATCTTTGGCAATTCGTTCAGATTCAGCCATTAATTTTTTCCCCAGTCCTACATGTTGAAAACTTTCTTTTTCATGTTTTCCAATTTCTATTGATTTCCCAAAAACATGTAATTCTCTTACAATAGCAACATCATTAGTAATTTCTTTTCTATGAGCATTAGTACTAGGTTTTCTTAATCTCAAGAATCCATAAATTAGATCTTCAGAGTCTTTGTAAGATAGAAAAACCTCTTTACCATTTGAGGAATCATAGTCAAATCTTTCCAATTCAAGTTTTTCTTCAACAGTATTTTTCTTTGCAAGACCTGCTTCTCTGCATCTAATACATTTACATGAGAATCCTTGACTTTTCAGATTTTTATGAACAATTTGTCTTAGATTACCCATTTTTGGTCCACCAATTATTTCCATAGGTGTAATTTCTCTTTGAACTCGCATTATTCGAACCCATTTTGGAACCATTTTTTTTACTTCTGTTAAAACATTCAGCATGTCATCATCAGAATATGGCTTGTATTTTCCTTTTTGGAAATCATCATACATGGGTGTGTTTTTCAAAATTAATGATGGATATATTTTTAGCATGTCAGGTTTAAATTTTGGATCTTCAAATAATGTTTGAAAATCTTTAATGTCTTCTTTTGGGGTCATTGTTGGTAACCCAGGCATCATATGTGCAACAATTTTGTATCCAGAATCTTTTGCAATTTGAAATGATTCAATCACATCATTGAGATTATGTCCTCTGTTAACAATCTCAAAAACTCTTTCTTGAAGACTTTGAACACCAATTTCTATTCTAGTTGCTCCATAATCTAGCATCATATCAACATGTTCTTGTTTACAGTAATCAGGTTTGGTTTCAATAGTAAATCCAACGTTTCTATGCTTTGCAGTTTCGTTAGATTTTTTTGCACTATTCAGATCAATTGAATCAAAACCATTTAGTGCATCATAACATGATTTTATGAAATTTTTTTGATAGTCTATTGGCATGAAGAGAAATGTACCACCAACTAGAACAAGTTCTATTTTACTTGGATCATGACCAAAAGAGATTAGATGTTGAATTTTTTTTAAGATTTGAATTTTTGGATCATATTGGTTTTCAATTGCACTTATCGTTATTGGTTCTTTTCCAGTATAGCTATTAGGAGTGTTAAATTCAATTCCACCAGGACAATAACTGCATCTTCCATGTGGACATGCATACGGTTTTGGCATGACAGCTATAACTGTAACACCTGATGCTGATTTAACAGGTTTTGTAAGCAAGATATTTTGAAGTTTTTTAAATTCTAATGGATTTGCCATAGCTAGAATTTCATTATTTCTAGGAAATCTCTCTAATGAGTATTTTGTACAAACATTCTTGATTTCATTTTTTATTATACCAGTTGTAGGATTATTTACGGTGAGTAAATTTTGCATGATCTCCTGACATGCACGAGAGAAATCATCTGTTTTTTGCATTATGTGAAATATAAGAGTCTGATATAAAATGCAACTGATGCAACAACTGTTGTAGCAATCATTATTGGCATGCCTTTGATTAGGAATTCTCTAAACATTATTCTAACTCCAAATTTTTCAGCCACAGCTACTGCAACTAGATTTGCACTGGCACCAATCAACGTTCCATTTCCTCCAAGATCTGCACCAAATGCAAGCGCATACCATAGTGGATTAAAGTCAAATTGTGATAGTGTGGTAACAAACATTGGATCCGCAGAAATATTTTCAATTATAGGAATCATTGTTGCAGTAAACGGTATGTTATCAACAAACGCAGATGCAATTGCAGATGTAAATACAATTGTGAATATACTAGCACCAAGATCACCTTGTGTTAAATTCACTGCCTGATGTGCCAGAACTTCTAATGCACCAGTAGCCTCTACTCCATGAACTATTACAAATAAACCTGAAAAAAACAAAAGTGTCGGCCATTCTACATGTGATAATGCAACAAACGGTTGCTTTCCTGTAACGACTAATAATACTGCAGCACCTCCTAATGCAATTACTGCAACTTCTAATCCTAACAAACCATGAAACATAAACATGACAATTACTGCACCAAGAACAATTGCAGATTTTTTAAACAGCATCATATCTTTGATTTCTTTTTTCTCATCAAGTTGCTTTAATTTGTCAAGGTTCTCTGGTTTTTGCTTTAACTCTTTTCTAAACATTATCTTGAAAAGGAGAAATGAAAACAAAAGTGTAATAATTATTTCTGGTGTCATATGCCATGCAAAGTCTACAAATGAAATATTTGCAGCAGAACCAATCATAATGTTTGGTGGATCACCAATTAGTGTTGCTGCACCACCTATGTTTGACGCAAAGATTTCAGCTAGAATCAAAAATACTGGTTTTATGTTTAAAATTTTAGCAACAGATATTGTAACTGGAACCATAAGAAGAACCATTGTAACATTATCGAGAAATGCAGAACCGACTGCAGTGATGACGGAAAGTAAGATTAGTAATTTCCAGACATTTCCACCAGACGCTTTGGCAGCCTTTATCCCAATGTACTGGAATATACCAGTCTCACCAAGTATTCCAACAATCAACATCATTCCAAGTAGTAATCCAATTGTGTTGAAATCAATCGAACCAATTACAAAATCTACAGTATCATGCGGATCAAGAATTCCAACTGAAAATAAAACTATGATAATTATTAATGCACCGAGTAACGCTAGTGATGTTCTATGAATAATCTCAGTAATCAAAATGACATACATGCCCATCAAAACTGATAGTGTTGCCATCATTGCAAGTGTCAGTTCTAGACCAATCATATCTGGCAGTGTGAAAATCATGGCAGTTAGAGCAAAAGTACCGATTAGACCTATTGCCAAACCTTTCATTGAAAAATGAGATGGAATTTCTATTTCTGTCATATCTAGATTTAGAAATATGCTATATTTGATAGTATTTGGATAAAATTATTCTAAATTTGGGTCTAATTATTATGCAATTTTTCTAGAGTTTACAAAAACACCTTTTTTTCTTATGATTTTTCCAATTTTATATGTTTTAATTTTATGTTTTTTGAATATATTACTAATTTTCCTTACTTCATTTTTTGGTGAAATTATACAAAATCCTATTCCCATGTTAAATGTCTTATACATTTCTTCATTCTTTATTCCACAATCTTGAATTAATTGCATTAAAGGTGGAGTTTTTGGTAAACTATCAATTTCAAATCCAATTTGTTTTAATCTTAAAAGTTTTGTAAATGAGCCACCAGTGATATGTGCTAATCCATGAATAGTACATTTTTCAATTGATTCTAAAACTGGTTTTACATAAATTTCTGTTGGTGCTAAAAGTGCGTTACCTAGTATACCTATTCCCTTAATTTTACTTTTAATAGAATATTTTGATAGTAGTGCTTTTCTTGCTAAAGAATAACCATTAGAATGTAATCCACTACTTTTCACTCCAATTATTACATCTCCAGGCTTTATTGATTTACCAAGTATCATTTGTTTTTTTGATAATAATCCTACTACCATTCCTGCAAGATCAAATCCAAATCCTTTACCTGAAATCAGATCAGGCATAATTGCAGTTTCCCCTCCCACAATTGGCATTGCAGATTTTTTTGCCCCTTTAACTAGTCCTGAAACTATTTGTTTGAAAATTTTTTGATTATTTTTATTTGCAGCAATGTAATCTACAAATGAAATTGGAGTTGCACCAATACAGATTATATCATTAACATTCATAGCAACACAATCTATACCTATTGTGTCATATTTTTTCATCATATTTGCAATAATGACTTTTGTTCCGACTCCATCAGTATGAGTTGCTAATAATTTCCCACCTGGAATTTCAACAATTCCTGCATAATGACCAAAACCATGTGTTATTTTTGCATTTTTTTGTAAATTATGTGTAGATGAAATTAATTTGCCTATTGCATATTGACTTTTTTTAATTTCAGATATATCTACACCTGCTTTTTTATACGTTATTTCCAACCTAATTTCTACCTCTACATGTACATATTTGAATCCACTTTTTTATGTTCAGTATACTTATCTGACAGTTCTTGAAAATCTAAACCTATTTGTTTTTTGTGTTTCTTTAATTTTTCAGTATTAATTCCAACCCCATATGCTTTGTTTACTGCTTCCACTAGAGTTACCGCCGCTAGTGGGTCTGGAACATTTTCATTTGCCTTAACCAAAAGTGTCACACCACGAATTTTTCTAATTAGGCATTCATTTAAAATTCCACCTGCAATACCCGTGATGAAACCCTGTGGTATCATTTTTATTCCATTTTCTTCCATTACTCGACACAAATCTACTTCTGCAGCACAAAATGCTTTGTTATCATGTTTTTTGCTTGCAACACCATCTAAAATTATTATTTCATTTGAGCCTTTTTTTTCAGCCCAATCCAAAATACTAGAAGCAATTGTGTAAAGTCCATCCGGATTAATTATTATTTCACAAATTATTGCACATATACTTCCATTTTTATTGGAATAAAATCGAAATGGGTGTCTTAACATTCCTTGAATAAATACAGTCGATGGTGGAAGATATTTGGATCGCATAAATCCAATTTCTTTCATATCCAATTCATTAATTATATGATTTATTGATAATGTTCCTGATAATCCAGCACCAACAAAACCAGCAAAAATTATTGGATTTTTATAATTGATTTTTTCTGTTTCGAAAATCTCAGATTCTGGAAAATTTTGCTCTTGCACATTTAGAATGATTATTTTTGCTTAATTACTCTTTTTTTGTATGAATAATTCTAACATTGTTTGTCCCTTTTCTGTAATAGAATAAATCATATTTGGTCCAACTGCATTTTTTTCTAGGAAGTTGTAGTTTATACATAAATGTAAATAATTAAGAAATGATTTTTTCATTCTAATATTTGATTTTGAATATAGCTCAGAAAATGACATTTCTTTAGTTTTTACTTGATATAGAAGTTTTAACAATGAAAGTGTGCTGAAGTCTTTAGTTCGTGCCTTTACTGTATCTAATACTTGTTCACCTCTCTGTATAATGAAATCATCAAATTGGTCTGCTACTTCTACTGGCACATAGGTCAATCTTGCTCTCATATACGGTATAGTACCGTACTTTACCATATTAATATTGATTATGGATTTATTGAGCTATATGATCAGTTTTACTAAACATGGATTTACAGAAAACATGATCTACTTTGGTTGTTATATTTGTAAAATTTGAACAAGTTATCTGGTTTAAACAAGACATCTTTGAGTATTTGTTGTGGAAGTCATTGACGTTCTATCAGTAGTAGCAGGCTTAGTAATTTTGTGCATTGGAGGCTATGCCATAGTTTCTGGTGGTGTCTCATTAGCAAGAAAGCTTCAAATTAGTAGTATGATAATAGGTTTAACAGTTGTAGCATATGGAACATCTACTCCAGAATTGGCTGCTGCTATACTTGCTGCATTTAATTCACATACAGAATTAATTTTGGGAAATATAGTTGGAAGTAATATTAGCAATATTGGTTTGGTTATTGGAGTTTCTGCAATATTTACTCCACTTTTAATGAGTAAGGTTACTGTCAAAAAATGGGTTCCTATAATGATAGGTGTATCGTTGTTAGTTATAGGAATGTCAGTTGATGGTGAAATATCCCAGATTGATGGTCTCATTCTAATAGCAGCACTAATTGGATTTACAATTTACACAATTAAAACTGTAAAGAAACAAAGAGTTACGGAGAACGAAAATATAGAAAATGAGCATGTTGAAGGAGAATTATTCTTAACAAAATATAGAATAGACACATTTCCCAAGGCATTTGTATTATTAGGAATTGGTATAGTACTACTATTTTCTGGTGGGCATTTTACAGTTAATGGGGCTGTAGCAATTGCTGAAAGTTTAGGTCTTTCTCAGTTAGTTGTAGGAGTTGTAATAGTTGGAATTGGAACATCACTTCCTGAATTAATTACGTCAGTTATTGCTATTGCAAAAAAACAAACAGATATTGGTATTGGTAATATTGTAGGAAGTAATATTTACAATATTTTACTTATACTAGGTGTTGCTTCAACAATTGTCGGAATTCCTGTTTCAGCAGATGCATTCTCGAATTATTATATAATGATTGCATTTAGTCTGGTTTTATTTATAGGATTTAGAAAATACATTCCACGACCTATTGGAATTGGGCTTGCAATAGCATTTGTAATATATCTAGGAAGTTTATTAGTCTAAAAAATTATCTTGTATTTTTATATTTGAATTTATTAATTTTGATTAATTCAAAATAGGAACCAAATTTTTCTGTATTTTCTATAGTATCTAACGATTCAACGGTTTCAGGTTCTTTTTCAAATGATTTTAGGATTTCATATGTAGTGTTTCTTTCAGCAGGGATACGACCTATGTCACGAACCAGATGTCTAATTTCTTTTGGTTTTAGTAGTTGTCCATGTTCTGAACCTGCTGCAGTTGATATGCTTTCATTAATCAGAGTTCCACCAAAATCATTTGCCCCCCAGTTAAGCAATAATTGTGAAAATTTTTGACCCTCTTTAACCCATGACATCTGAATATTATCGATATGATTATTTAGCATGATTCTTGAAACTGCATGCATTAGTAGAACATCTTTTCCATTAGCACCTTTTTTGATTCCTTCATGTAATTGATGTTTATACATTGGTGCATCAGAAAATATAAAATTTAATGGAACAAATTCTGTAAATCCACCAGTTTCTTTTTGTATTTCACGAATTTTTGCTACATGATTTGCTTTTTGTGCATTTGTTTCCAAATGACCAAACATTATAGTTGACGTTGATTTTATACCCATTTTATGGGCAGTTTTTATTATATCAATCCATTCTGAAACATTTATTCTTCCAGGAGAAATTTTATCTCTTAATTCTTGATTTAAGATCTCTGCAGCAGTGCCAGGGATTGTATCTACTCCAGCTTCTTTTAATCTAATTAGATATTCTTTTGGGGAAATATTTGATCTAGTTGCACCATAAAGAATTTCTTCAGGTGAAAATCCATGAATATGAATTTCTGGTGCTACCTGTTTAATTCCTTTACAAATATTTTCATATAATCCAGATTCCATATCTGGTGGTAATCCTGCTTGGACACATACTTCTGTTGCACCTAAGTTGTATGCTTCTTTTGCTCTTCTTTGTATTTCATCAATTGGCAGAAAATATCCTTCTTCTTCTCTAAAGTCTCTACTAAATGCACAAAATCCACATTGCTTAATGCAAACATTTGTAAAATTAATATTTCGATTTACAACATAAGTTACAGTATTTCCAACTCTTCTTTTTCTTAAAATATCAGCTACCATACCAACTAAATGGAAATCAATTCCATCAGCTTCAAAAAGTTCTATTGCATCTTTTTCAGAAATCTCTTTTTCTGAAACTGCCCTATCTAAAATATGTGAAATTATGGGATCTGCATATTTTAATAAACCATCTACTTTTGTAATTTGATCACTCATTTCCAATAATCCTCTTTAACATAATTTTCTTCATCTGCGATTAAAGACATTCGATCTCTTAATTCTTTAGTAACTGCTGACATAAATTCTGGATACACAGGGAATCTTGCCTTTAGTTTAAACTTATGAGTCATGCATCTTTTTTCTACATTTTTAATTTGTGGCCATGTAAATTCTGGATTAACGTAATCATTAGTTATTGGTGAAATTCCACCCCAATCATTTATTCCAACTGAAAGGAATTCATGGTAATTTTTGTGGGAAAGATTTGGTGGTATCTGAATATTCATGTCTGGCATGATAATTCTACATAGAGCAACTATTGATTTGAAATAAGATATTTTTGGCGTTTTATGCTCTTGCATAGATGTGTATTTTTTTGGATGAAAGTTTTGTAAAATAACTTCTTGAATATTTCCAAATTTCTTATGAATATCTTTAATGGCATAAATTGAATCAATTGCTTCATAAATGGTTTCTCCTATACCAACTAATATTCCTGTAGTCATTGGTATTTTTAATTCACCTGCATTTTTCAGCACATTAATTCTTGTTGCAGGTTCTTTACTTGGTGCATCATGATGTGGCATTCCTTTCTCTCGTAATCTTTTGCTTGAATTTTCCAACATTAGACCCATACTCACATTTGTTTCTCTAAGAATTTTCATTTCTTCTTTTGTGAGATTTCCTGCATTTGTATGTGGAAATATTCCCTCATTTAATACCACTTCAGAACAATTTGCTAAATATTCTCCTGTAGATGAAAATCCATTTAGTTTTAGCCAATCTTTTGCTTCTTGATATTTTTGTTCAGGACTTTCTCCTGTTACAAAAAGTGCTTCTGTGCATTTGTATTTCTTTGCAAGCTTTGCTAGGTCTTTTACATTTTTTTTATTCATCAAAGATAATTTTGTATCATTTGGTTCTGCTTTGTATGTACAGTAATCACATGTATCTCTACAAAGATTTACAATATTGAAAAAAGCTTTTTTAGAAAAACTTACAATGTTACCTTTGTGTTCATCTCTCAGTTGTGCTGCAGTTTCAAATAAACTATTTGATGTATACTGAAAATTTGTTGCTAATTGATATGCATCTTCTTTAGTTAGTTCATATCCATCCTTAATTTTATTATATGATTCAAAATCAAATTCAAGTTTACTCAATAGAAAAAATCTCGGTAACGAGTATTTAATTTTGTAGATATGTCTAATTACTTGGTCTTTCGCCTAGGAAAATCGTCTTATCCATTATTTCACCATCTCTGAGTATAGTTAATATCATTTCATCACCTACTATTTTCTCCATTTGTAGGTGTACAAGTATATCAGCTATTTTTCGAACTACTTTTCCATCAATTTTGATAATTATGTCTCCATCCATTGGAACTTCTCTCCCATCGATCTCTTTTCTTATTTCTACACCAAGCAATCCAGCTTTATTTGCAGGACTATTCTCTAAAACTGAAACTACCAGGAATCCTTTGGTGCTATCCAATCCTCTAATTTCTGCTAATTCATAATCTATGTCAATACCAGAAATTCCAATCCAAGGATGTCTTATTCCACCTTCTTCAATTAGAATAGGTGCTACTTTTCTTACAGTATCTGATGGTATTGCAAAACCAACACCAGTAAATTCTCCAGTTTCAGATTGAATTGCAGTATTAATTCCTACAACATCTCCATTCATGTTGAGTAAAGGCCCACCTGAATTTCCTGGGTTTATAGCAGCATCTGTCTGAATAACATTTGGAATTGAATATCCAGATTCTTGTGGGAGTAATCTTCCTATTTGACTAACAATACCAGATGTCATTGAACCTGAAAGACCAAATGGATTTCCTATAGCTACTACTTGCTGTCCAACTTTTAATTCAGATGAACTTCCTAGTTCTAAATTATGTAAGTAACTGTTTCTAGTATTGACTTTTAAAACTGCTAAATCTAAATCAGCGTCACTTCCAACAATTTCTGCTGCATATGATTCACCATCAAGAAATGTTACAGTGATCTTAATTGCATCATCAATTACATGATGATTAGTAATTATATGACCATCTTCATCATATACAAAACCTGAGCCAACACTACCAGGTGTTTCTCCTTCTAGATTTTCATTTGGAATTTTTTTAGTATTTACTTGGATTACTGCAGGTTCAGCTTTCTGGAAAAGTTGAATCAATGACATTTGACGTTCTGATGTTACATCACCAAATTTCTCTATATGATCTCCATTTGTAATTGTAAAACTTGATTCAGAATTTTCTGTAATTGAATTTAATGAAATAAAAACAGCAATAATTATAGCAACACCTGCTATACTTCCACCAATTACTATTCCATTATTTGCCATCATCAGGATCAAATTTAGTATGCGTATATTCCTTACTATTTTTTACACACTGTATAGATTCAAAGCTTGATGTAATTTTGTGAGAATTCTTTAACACTATATTTTCGTCCTCTCCATGAAACTGCAGATGATTTGTTTGCCTGTAAAATTCCCGAAAGAAAACCACAAACTACAATTAAACCACCAATTGGTGCAAATAATGCAAATACAGATTTCAAATTTAAACCCATTTTAGTTTCCATAAACGCTGCTATGAAAATAGCACCTGTTGAAATAATTGAAGAAAACAATAGTGGAAGAAATGAGGTATATTGAGTGGGAGATATAAAAACTAGAGAATATATCAAAAAGACAATTGGAATAAAAAGTATGAATAAAACTGCAAAAAATACTCCTATTCCTTGTGATTTATTTTGATGATACAAAGGAACCATTAATCTTTCTAGTCCATTCCACATTTCTTTTGAGCTCCTTGAATAAACTGCATCAAGTAAATGTTCTCCTCTCACCATTTTTAATGCAAATCCTGATTCTTTGGTAATTCTTCCTAATGCACCATCTTCAATAATTTCATGTTTTACTTTTTCATGTGTACCAATTTTTTCATATATCTCTTTTTTTATGATAAAAAAACTTCCAAAGAAGTATCCAATTCCTTTTTTTGGATCATTGACATTTAGTGCAGAATAACGCGAATGTAAAAATGTTGATAACATAGGAAGTGTAATTTTTGTAATATTATCAAGACAAAGTAATCTAGGGATAACTGTTAGAACATCTAATTTTTCTGATAGTAGATGTGCAACAGCATGTGAGACTACTTTTTCTGAATATCGTGTATCAGCATCTGTAAATAACATTAAATCACCAGTTGCACGTTTAAAACCTTCCATACATGCCCAGTTTTTTCCCATCCATCCATCAGGTTTTGGTTTTGCCTTTACAGGAATAACCTTTTTACTATTTTTTGCATATTTCTCTATGATTTCCCATGTATTGTCATCGGACGAATCATCAATTGCCATTATTTCATAATTCGCATAATTTTGATGTACAAATGATTCAAGACATTTTCCAATAAATTTCTCTTCATTTCTAGCAGGTAAAATTATTGAAACTTTAGGAGTTTGATTAGATGTATTTTCAAATTTGTCAAGATATGGAGTTTTTGTAAAAGATTTGTG
>Ga0066837_10001292_pt1 | contig 11610 bp, 9 predicted proteins | sample ETNtaG_25_FD_66730 | JGI IMG/M metagenome (GOLD analysis project Ga0066837, IMG submission 66730) | Marine microbial and viral communities from oxygen minimum zone, Eastern Pacific Ocean - ETNP201302SV86 | ecosystem: Environmental > Aquatic > Marine > Oceanic | place: Pacific Ocean: Eastern... | reverse complement strand
CATTTCATTTTTTGTTCATGGGCATATTCACCCATATTCGTATCGGTATTCTTTTTCATCACTTGAACAGAAAGTTTTAGCTCACATTTCCTTAAATCTATTCAAGAGCCTATTCGTCCACTTTTCGTATCGGCAGTCCGCAACTTTACTTGAATCTCCGTAAAGGCCGACTTTCCAAATGGCTGCTGAAATTTCACTCAAATTTTTGAGTGGAAACAGCCATCCAGATTTCGCATCGGCCTTGAGCCAATTTTCTTTAGTAAAAAATGATCAGGGATAGGATTAATAATTTATTAGCAATTGCCGATAACGCGTACGAGTACTCTTAAATTTGTATCTGACGTCAGATTCATTTCATGCGCATAAGGCACAATGCAGCGGGAATGAGCACCCTGCGAAACAGCAGGATGCATCAAAACCGTGTCCAAAATTCGATCGAAAAGCTGAGTTCAGGAAGTGCCCTGAACCGCGCTAAGGATGCCCCTGCAGACCTGTACCAGGCAGAAATGCTACGGTCACAGGCCTCGGGGTTGAAGCAAGCTGCGGAAAATGCTGAACATTCGATCTCCCTCCTCCAAACAGCTGGTTCCTTCCTTGGGGATATCAGTTCCAAATTAACAGAAATGCGGCAATTGGCCGTTCAGTCTTCCAACGAGGCAACCAACGATCCCCCAACACTGGAAGCCAACCAGTACCAACTGGAACTCCTTTTGAGCAGCATTCTCAGTATTGCGGAAAAAGCTGACTTTGGAGGCAAAAAACTGCTCGATGGCAGCATGGGTGTTAACGGCGTGACCGTCGGTGAAAACCTGAAATTCATTGAAGCAGCCAAGGACACCCCATCTTCACCTGAAAAAGGCTTTTCCATTGACATTACCCATACTGCCACACGATCCAGCATGGTCGGACAGATCCCTCTGACTGTTGATAGTATTGGAGAGGGTTTTGTGATCCGCGTCAAAGAAGGAAGCCGTCTTGCCGTTCTAGATACCCGGGAAGGAGATCTATTTCAGGAAATTGAAGTGATGAAAAAAAGAAACCAGCGAAAACAAGGTGGTGAATTTGAAGACCCTTTCAATTTTTCCTTTGCTGAAGATGCAAAACTTGAAAAATCACGAAAAGTGGATGAAAACCAAAAGCAGAAGGGCTCAGAATCCAAACCAACTGGCAACAATGCTGAAGAGTCCCTCGAAGTCCGCCAGTTTGTGCTTTTTCATTTAAATCAAAAGCTTGCTGACAACAATCTCAATGTTCAGGCTGTGAGTTCCCATGATGGAAGGTTGATCCTGCACCACTTTGAATACGGCGACAAACCCAAGTTCCAGGTCAGTTGCAGTATTCCAGAAATGATTGCACGCGAAGCAAACGCATGGGAAGAATCCTTTCCAGGTAAAAATGTGGAAGGGACCATTGGAGGTGGCCAAGCAATTGGAGACGGCATGAGACTTATGGCAAATACAGGTGGACCAGCTCAAGGAGCAGTGGTTGAGTATTCGGGACTACCCGGGACTTTTAAGATTCCTGTCCTCGACCCACGTGGAAGACACATCAACAATGAACCTTTTGAAGAACCTCAGGAAATGCTTCTGGGTTCTGTAGAAGAACCCATCATAGAAGGATATCTCCATATCACTCAGCAAAGCCAAAGTGTCCAAACCGGTGAAAGCGCAAGTGAATATGATTTGTTTTCCTTGAACGACGTCCGCCCTTCCAAACTTGGATCTGGAATAATGAACCCTAGTCAATTCAAAAGTATTTCAGATATCGACTTGACCATGGAAGGAGGAGCAGAAGATGCCGTTCTTTTGATAAACAAAGCAACCCAGGATGTTTCCGACATCAGACTCGACATCGGATCATTCGAGAAGAATGCTTTACAACGCGCGATGCAGAATGTTGAAACAGAAGCTCTTGGTGTTAACAGTTCAAGAAGCAGATTGCAGGACACTGATAGCGCCAAGGAAATTGCCAATCTTACACAATCTCAGATTCAGTTGAATACCAGTCAAGCCCTCACAGGACATGCATATCAAAAGCCGATGCATGTGATGAAACTGCTCAACCAATAATTATTGAGGCATTTTTTTATGAGTGGTGATGAGCTTTATCTTGGTACTGAGCCAATGCGAAACGGTCTCGAACTGGATCCAAAGGCTGTAGAAAATTATTTTAATCATCTTTTCCCCTTTCTCGAAGAAAACCTCAGCATCACCCAGTTTCGGGGAGGTCAATCCAATCCGACTTATCGGGTGATCTCCGGCAAACATGCCTGGGTGATACGTAGAAAACCACCAGGCCCTCTTTTACCCTCGGCTCATGCAATAGATCGTGAATATCGTGTGCTTTCAGCTTTGGGTAAAACCAATGTGCCAGTCCCAAAAACATACAACCTCTGTATGGATGAAAATATTTTGGGGACGCCATTCTACGTCATGGAATGTGTAAATGGACCCGTCTACTGGGATGCACTTCTGCCTGGGAAAACCATGGAAACACGTGGAGTGGTTTATGACAGCATGAATGCATCCATCGCAAAATTGCATCAGGCGGATTTTGAATTTCTGGAACTTGGAGATTTCGGGCGACCCGGAAATTACGTTGATCGCCAGTTAAAAAGATGGGGCCGCCAATACCTGGAAGCAGATTTCGAAAGGATTCTTGAAATGGACCTGCTCATCGAATGGCTTGAGGAGCGAATCCCTGAACAAACACAGACCTCCATCGTGCACGGAGATTTTCGTCTTGATAACATGGTCTTCGATGCTGAACGGAATCAAGTACTGGCCATCCTGGATTGGGAACTTTCAACCCTTGGTGACCCTTTGGCCGACTTCGCTTACCATGTCATGCAGTGGAGAATCCCCTTTGATCTGCATCGCGGTTTGGCTGGAGCCGATTTGTTTTCCCTGGGAATCCCTGATGAAAATACCTATCTGGAATCCTATTGCAAAAGAACAGGGAGAACTGAAATCAAAGACTGGGATTTCTACATCATTTTCAGTCTGTTTAAAATGAGTGCCATTTGCTACGGAATTCTGGTCCGCATTCATCATGGTACTGCAGCCAGCGAACATGCTTTGAAAACTGGATCGCTGGCCCGTCCTTTTGCAAAACTGGCATGGGATCAGGTACTCAAAAAGAACCTGGACTGAGTCCTGTTGAATGAATTCTCATTTCATGCGTGGGTTTGTTAATCCTTTAGCCCAACAAAACGTCTTGATTTTCACATAGATTGAAAAATGATTGATTTTCTTTCCGATTTCATCCAAAACATAAAGTATATATCATCCAGATTTAGGAGGGAGAGATGTTTGTTTTTCAACCAGGATGATTCAATTGAAGATGAATTAGTTGAATGGCCAAGTGGTTGACGATTTCTGATGTGCAAAATCTGCTTCATGTCCCGGAATCGACGATCCAAAGATGGGTACGCCAAGGGAATTTGCCGTGTACTGAACGGTCAGGGAAATATTATTTCAACCGTGAAACGCTCTTGTCCTGGGCAGAAGCCAAGGAAATTCATGTTGAAAAAAAAGACCTGTCACGTAAAAAACCTTCACGGATTGAGAAACACAATTGGCATGAACTGAAGGAAGCCATGCAGATGGGCGGCCTGCATAGACTGAAAGGAAACTATGAGTGGGATGAACTATACAGGTATGTTTCCAAACTGATTCCTTACGGTGAAACCATTCAAAATCAAGTCTTTGAGCAGTTGGTTCAAAGGGAAGAACTCTCTAGCACAGCTCTGGGACATGGTCTTGCCGTACCCCATCCGCGTATTCCAATGAAACTTGAACTCCAGGATTCCCTTGTTCTTTCAGTATTTTTGGAAGATCCAATAGATTTGAAAGCGCCGGATCAAAAGCCTGTATTTTTCCTTTTCTTGCTGTTAAGCAGGGAAGCTCGTGAACACCTTCAGTTTCTTTCACAAATCGCAAAGGTCCTCAACGTCCCATGCATGCCCTCATTTTTATCACAATCCCCAAGTCAGGAGCAGCTGCTTGAGCAGTTTCATCAAATTCTGGCGCAATAAACTCAACGCCTTCCTCGCTCATGGCCTACCAGCCGGAGAGCGCCAACTTCTAAGTCGCTTCCAGGCAGTTTCAGCTCGTGAAGCAACTGTCATGATGACTGCTGCCTTGGTACTTGGAAGCTCGGCTGGCATCCTCTCCGTCGGCCTGAACTGGTCGGTACACGCATTAAGGGAATTCAGTCAGGATCTTGAAGCAGGTTGGATGGCAATCGCATTTCCCGCACTTGGTGCTGGATTAGCAGTATTCATGATCCGTTCGATGATGAAAGATTTTTCGGGTCATGGAGTTTCGGACGTGATCATGGCGATGACGGTGGGGTCCGAAAGGCTGCAGCGTAGAATGATTTTTTCAAGATTTTTCGGTTCCCTTTTTACTGTCGGCAGCGGTGGTTCAACAGGTCTGGAAGGACCCATTGTTTGTGTTGGTGGTGCAGTTGGATCTGCATTTGGACGATGGCTTGCCATGAACGAAAGGCGTCGAAAGCTACTCATCGGGTATGGAGTTGCCGGGGCAGTAGCCGGAATTTTCAATGCCCCCTTGACCGGATTGATTTTCAGTCTTGAAATCATCGTTGGTGAATGGAGCATCCTCACCATCCTGCCTACCATCATTTCGGCAGTCTCGGCGACTGAAATCAGCCGCATCCTGATGGGCAATAAAATCGCTTTCTATCACGAAATCGCAGGGTTTTCATTTGTATCGTTGGTTGCTTGCCTGGGACTTGGGATTATAACAGGATTGATCTCAATTGCCTTCGTAAGAAGTCTTGGTTTTTGGGAAAATCTTTTTTCCGGCATCAACAAGAATCCATGGATCCGAGCCACTTTAGGAGGCCTTTTAGTCGGGATAATGGGTTGGCAAATGCCTGAAATTCTCTCAGAAGGTTATAATGTTACGCAGAAATTTTTATTACAAACCCCAGATTACACGCTGGCTTTTATGCTCCTGTTTGTCGTTTTAAAATTTCTCGCCTGTGGAATTACTCTAGGAAGCGGTGGGGTGGGAGGTGTTTTTGCTCCAAGTCTGGTTATAGGCAGCGGAGTAGGCCTTGCATACGGGATGGTTTTGGGGAAATTGCCAATCGATAGTCTTGCCGAGGAAGCCGCGTTTTCCTTGGCCGGAATGGCTGGGATGGTGACAGGTGTTATGCATGGCCCCCTAACAGGGATTTTCCTGGTGATGGAGTCGACCCGGGGCTATTCAATGATTCTGCCCCTCATGCTCACCGCAAGCAGTGCGATGGTCATCAGTTCCTTCTTCGAAGTTGGTTCGGTCTACACCCGTGATATGATCAGTCAAGGTAGTCTAATTAGAAGAGGGACCGACCGATATCTTCTCCACTACATGAACATTCGCGACATTCTTGATCAGGATTTCAACACGGTGGATCCGGATCTGCTTCTCCGGGATTTCATCCCGATTTTTCAGGAGGCCCGAAGGAATTACTTCCCGGTTATCGAAAAAGAGAATGGGGCTTGTGTCGGAGTCGTGTTTCTGGATGACGTACGTCCTTACCTTTTCGACAAAACTTTGCATGAGCTCGTCACCATGGGTTCGATCATGCGGATGCTGCCGGTCATCCGACTGAATGAGCCTGTGAGCAAAGCCCTCGATCAATTCGAAAACTCCGACGCCTGGTCACTTCCTGTTGAAGAAAATCAACGTTTTCTAGGTATGCTCTCCAAATCAACACTCTTCAATCACTACCGCCGTGAACTCCAAATCCAAAGTCATTGAAGAAAGATTTCGGGAAATTTCAGTTCCCTGAAATTCATAAAATATTTTAAAATATACTTGTGAATTGAATAGTTTTTTCATATTTTAATAGTATTCATACATACTCTGAAGGATCCATCCTGGAAAGAAGAAAGTAGAAGCCATGAACATGTCTCAGTTGATAGAAGAACTTTCAGAAAGAACCGGATATCATCCCCACGACACAGACAGGGTGGTAAGGATTTTTTTTAACAGCATCAAAAATGCCCTTGCTCAGAAAGACAAAGTAGAGATCCGTGGATTTGGTTCCTTCAACATCAAAGAATATAAAGGTTACAAGGGAAGAAACCCAAGATCAGGTGAGCAGGTCGTAGTAAGGTCAAAAAAATTACCGGTCTTTCGTACCGGGAAAGAACTCAGGGAAAGGGTTAACCCATAAGAGGCGTCTTCATTCTGAACTGGATGGTTCAGACGAATTTTCCAAAGCATCGGTAAAACGGTCTTTGGGCTTGATCAGTTCCGTGATTTTCAGCGCATTCTTACCTTTGTAAGCCCCTTGAAACCCTCGGAATTTGAGTACATTCCCGACTTTGACCTTGAGTGCCCCTTCCTGGTCTTGGTCTAGAAGGAGATTATCTCCTACCTGAAGTTTCAAAAACTTTCTAAGGGCAATCCTCGATTCACCTAGTTGTACACAGAGTTCCATCCTGGTCTGCAGAAGATTTTCTGAAAGTCTAGAGACGTTGAGTTGATTGACCTGATTGTCTTCCAAAGCGTAACTTCCCTCCAATTTGGCGCGGATCGGATCAAGCATCAGGTAAGGAATACATACACTGAGCGTCGTGGTCATCCGATTGATGACGACATCAAAGGTGGTTGCAACCACCACCTCTTCTTCAGGAACGATATTTGTGAATTTCGGATGTGTTTCGAGTCTTTCATAACGTGCCTGAAGGGTAGAAACTTTTTTCCAGGCGTTTTCTAGGTCTTCCACTGCATTTTTAGTAATTTTTCCGATCATTCGTGTTTCAATTCCTGTAAAATCCCTTTTTGAGGGTGAAGATTGCAACAGCCCGTTGCCTCCAAACATGAGATCGATGATAACATGAACCAGTCTTTGTTCCATCACCATCAGAGCATGCCCTCGAAGGGGGGAAAGACTAAAAACTGCTAGAGCCGCAGGAGGTCGAACTGCTTCGATGTAGTCTTTATAATTAACCAATTCCGTTGCCCTACGGTTCACCGTCACCGAACGACGCATGTTTTGGGTCAGTGTCTGAGCCAACAATCTGGCGTAACGGTCGTAAACGGCTTCCATTCCAGGCATTCTTCCGCGTATGATGCGGTTCTGCTTTCCTAATTCGAAAGGAACGACCCTTTCTGAACTGGGAATTGGAGAAACAGGATCCTGTTCGTGGGATTTCTGAATTAATTGGTTTAAATGTTTTTTTGAGATTTTCATTGATTCAGCTTCTCCAGATTTGTTTTTGGAGAGAGTTGACATTTATCCCATAGACTCTCAAAGGATTCTAAGACATGAAACTTGGTGTGTTGGTCTACCTCGAACATGAGAAAAAGGTACTGATGATTCATCGTCAAAAGGATGATGAGCACAAAGGATACTGGCTTGCGCCTGGAGGAAAAATCGAAAAAAACGAAGCCCCCCAAGAAACTGCAATTAGAGAGTACCAGGAAGAAACGGGTTTGACTCCAAAAAGATTGCATATGAAAGCCGTTTTGAATTTTCCTGATTTCGGAGATTCTCCCTTTGGAGACGAATGGCAGGTATTTTTGTTTCATGCGGATCAATTTAGCGGGAAGCTCACTGATGCGTGTCCTGAGGGTATTCTAAAGTGGGTAGCCCTTGAGAAACTCAAGGATCTGCCCATGTGGGAAGGTGACCAGTTGTTCACCCCGAGGGTCTTCCGACCAGGATTCTTTACCGCTAAATTGTTGTACCGGGGAAACCGTCTTGAACAAAGCATCTTCTGGGAATAAAAAAAGAAAAACCAAAATTTTGACTGAAATTTTTAGTCGACATCATTGTGTTTTAATCCCCTGGAACTCATTTTCTGATCCCAACCCTTTATCATCATGCCTCGGAATTCCTGAAAAATCCCCGACAGATTTTCTGAAAAAGAGTCTCGAGCATCATCCTGCTTAAACCACCATAAAATTTAATGCTAAGGTCCAGATGCGCCAGTTCAAGCATGATCGACTCTAGTTCAAGGCATGTGAATTGTTTTGCCTGTTTCAAAGCTTGTTTGGTTAAAAAAGGAGGAAGCCTGATTTTACCTGACAAATCGGATTCTGGGACATGCATCTGCTGAAGATAATGCAAGTTCAGTAACCGGCGAAACTGGAGGATGACCAGGGAAAAAAGCCTCACCTGATCCCGTGGTGCTTCCCTCAATTGCTGGTCCAGGATTTCAAGTGCTTGATGAAGCTGTTTCTGGGCCAAGGCTTCTGCCATCCTGAACGCAGAAGCATGTTTATGACCCCGAACTGCGGATTTCAGTGTTTCTTCATCTATCTCACCCCCATCAGGAAATCTGGTTTTTAATTTTTCCAGTTCCTGGTCTAGGTCATTCAGGTCGTTGCCCACGATTTCTATCAGCGTCAGTGCTGCATTCCGGTTTAGATTCAGTTTTTTCTCTCTGATTCTCTGCTGCAGCCAACTTAAAGGAGACTGATCATCGTAGGCCACAAATTTTCGGATCTGCCCATGTTCCTGGATGAGACGGAACAGAGGTTTGCTGAATTCCTGTTCCCGACTTGCAGGGCTCGTGAATATTAGAAAAAGATACGATGGCGGATCAGAGAGCAGTCGCGCCAATGTTTCAAATAGTCTCGAGTGAGAACTGTAGGGATCCTTGGTATTCGGTTTTTTTAACAACTCAGCATGATCCAGTCTGAACACTTTTTGGTCACTGAACATCGGCTGGGTCTCACAATTCACCAAAAATTCATCGATTTTTTTTGCAGGCTCTTCTCCGTTCACCCGCACGAATTCAAAAAGGTCATAACGTTCGAAACACCATTCCCGTTCCCGGCCATCGAGCAGATCAACAGTACATTTTTCAACATTCTCCTGAACCAGCAGGTCCTGATTTCCAAAGAACAAAAATACCTGTTTCAGTTTATTCTTATTCATGAAGAAATACTTTGGCGAAGGGGTTCTATCTTCAGGAGAGGATCATTAAAATGTGCCCTCACTAGGTTGCGCACCTGGAGTGCGGATTCGGATTTCAATGCTTCACGGGCAAGCCGCTCGGCGTCAGGCATCGAAATCATGGATAAGCGCTCCTTGATCGTTGGTATCAGAGGAGCGTTCATGCTGAAAATTCGGAGTCCCAGCCCCGCAAGAATGACTGCCCCATCGGTATCGGATGCCATTTCTCCACATAATTCTACAGGTTTTTGATATCGATCCGCATTTTTGATCAGGATTTGGATCAATTGAAGCACTGCAGGGTGCAGAGGGTCGTAAAGATGTGAGATCTGTGGATTATTCCGGTCTACCGCCAGGAGATATTGGGTCAAGTCATTGCTTCCAATGGCGCAAAAATCTATTTCCTTCATAAATCGTTCACTGATCATGAAAGAACTTGGCACCTCGAACATCATGCCGATTTCCGGAAGCTTTGAACCGTTAAAATCATCCCCCAGATCAGTGGCGCATTCGTGAAGCAATTGTTTTGCCTGACGGATTTCCTGGACATCGGTCACCATCGGAAATATCAGGGAAAGCTTCTCACGTCTGCCGGAAGCAAGCAGGATGGATTTCAACTGGTTTTTTAACACTCTTGGTTTTCGCAACTGCCTTCTGAGGGCTCTACAGCCCAGATAAGGATTGCCCTCCTGCGGATACCCCATGTATGGCGCAGCCTTATCAGCTCCCAAATCGAGGGTTCGGATCATCAGTGGCTGCTCCTGGGGGATGCTTTCAAAGACTCTTTGATAGACTTCAACCTGTTCTTCAATCTCAGGATAACGGTCAAGGGACAGGAAAAAAATCTCTGTCCGATAAAGACCAATTCCTTCCGCTCCATGGCGGAAAAGCTGATTCAGGTCATTTTCCAGGGCAATGTTGGCAAGCACCTTCATTTCAACCCCGTCTTGGGTCCTGCATGGTTTTTCCCGAAACTGGTCCAGGTGTTCCTGATGCTGTTCTTCAAGCACTACACGACGCTTGAAGGCTGCCATCAGTTCTTCTCCGGGATGGACCACCGCGGATCCGTTTTTCCCATCCAACGCGATCAGGTCTCCTTCATGGATCCGCTTCATCAAATCCAGGTCCAGACAAATACCGGGGATGCGTAGTGAACGGGCCAGAATGGCAGCATGAGAAACGATTCCACCACTGGAAGTGATGATGCCTTTGATCCGATTGGCATCAAGCCTGGCCATGTCTCCCGGTAGCAGTTCTTCGATGACCAGAATTCCTTCCTTCTCGGTTTCAGCCAATAGTTCATGTCCCAGGAAATGAAGAAGCCGATATCCCACATCTTTCAAGTCTGCCCCTTTTTCACTGAGATAGGGATCGTCGATTTGAGAAAAAGCACTGAGATATTCCTGAATTGTTTCATAAATCGACCAGCTCACAGAATTTCCTTCAAGAATATATTTCTCGATTTTGCCCTGGAAATGCTGATCTTCCAGAAACATCAAATGCACATGGAAGATCGCAGCTTCCTCGGTGCCGACGTCTCCGCTGATCTTCTCCACCAGCTTAATCGTGTCGTTGATCGTATGTTCCAGGGCACTGTGAAAATCTTGCAGTTCCCCTTCGGGAGGGTTCGAAGTTTCCCTCGGGGGTTCTTCCGGGGTCCCTGGATGGAGTTGGATCGCTTTTCCCAGGGCAATTCCGGTTCCTACCGGAGTTCCAGAAAGGTGGATACTTGCGGAAGCACTCGGAGAGACTCGAGGCTGAATTGCCTGGGTAGCCAGGTCCAATTGTTTGAGCAACAGAGCTTTGGAGACCAAACTTGAAATTTGAGCGGCAATCGCCTTAAGCATTTCGATTTCATCTCCCACAAATACCCTGGAATCCTCCGTGTGCGCAACCAGCACCCCGAAGGATTTTCGATGCTCCACAAGAGGCACTCCCAAAAAGGAAGAAAAGCGAATCTCATTGGTTTGTGGAAAGTGTTTGAAGCGGGGATGATCCTGCATTTTTGAAGCCTGGACCGCCTCGCACCTTTCATGCACCAGCCCAACCAACCCTTCTGAAGGAGACATTCGTACTTCCTCCACCACCTTTGGATTCAGGCCATGGGTCGCTTTCAGAATCAGCTGATTCTGGGATACGTCATAGATGTAGATGGAACTAGCATCGACATGCATTCTTTCGGCAATTAATGTTGCTGTTCTGGATAAAGTCTCATCTGCATTATGGGAAGAAGTGATGATCCTGCTCATCTCCCGAAATGTTTGCAGGGCAAAAACGTGCGTCGACTGTGATTGGGAAGATTTATCCAAAATAACTTTCAATTCGATTCAAGAAAAAAACAATCATTCCGGCCTGTTTGTAATTCCAGATGATACCACTTGTAGAGTCAGAAAATGATTGTCTCCAAGTCTATTTTTAATGAATTTCACATTTACCGACGATTCTGAGGCAATAATCAGTATTTATAGCTTATAACAATGTAGAGTTCTTCAGTAGAAAAACATCTACTCTGATTTCAGTGTGAAAATCAATCTCATATTCATGGATCCCTTTTATAACATTTGATCCGCAGGCCGAAAGTTGTTTTTCGGGAATTTGAATAAGGATGGAGATCTCAAATCTCATCCATCTCATTTTCGAGATGAAGATGATGGCTGGAATTTATTGCATGAGGCCGGAACAGCC
>Ga0066837_10001285_pt1 | contig 11644 bp, 17 predicted proteins | sample ETNtaG_25_FD_66730 | JGI IMG/M metagenome (GOLD analysis project Ga0066837, IMG submission 66730) | Marine microbial and viral communities from oxygen minimum zone, Eastern Pacific Ocean - ETNP201302SV86 | ecosystem: Environmental > Aquatic > Marine > Oceanic | place: Pacific Ocean: Eastern... | reverse complement strand
ACGCGGCGGCTCCAGGCGTTGATGTCGGGTGGCTAGTCGATGTTCGGCAGCCGCATGGACACGTACGGTCGGCGGCTGGTCGTAGTGGCGCTCGCCGACTGGCGCGACGCCGGGAGGGTGCTCATCGACGAGGGGGCTGGCGCAGTCATCGCCAAACTCGGGGAATCTTTGGTGTTGACGCCCTCGATTCTTGCAATCGCTGATCCGACAAGCATGAGAACTACGCTCCGCCGACGTAGGCAGGATTCGGCTCGACCTCGATCCCGACGGTATGGTACCGCGCCAGCGGGTCTCGACCGTCCCAGTTCGGAGGCATGCGGCTGCCGAGGCGGGCCGCATTGAGAAGTGCCTCTTCCTCGGAGGTGATGATGCAGACCGTCAGGTCGCGGACGAGGACCTCCTTTACCGCGTCCGTGGAGGGGTCGGCCATCTCCATGAGCTGCGCCTGCAAGGCCCTGAACGGCACGGCGTGGTCGTAGCGGATCCTGCCGCCGCCCCGGGGGATGCCCGCAGAGGCGAGCGACCGGTAGCGGGCGGCCTCGAGCTTGTTTCCCCCGCGCTTCTCCCACAGGAAGTGTATGGGTTCGCGCAGCGCCTTCGTCCAGGCCGAATTCGGCATCCCCTTGTCGCGGACGCGCTGGCAGTACCGGATCGCGTCGCAGATCAGGTCGAGTCGCTGGGCTTCTGATAGGCCGCTCCTGACTGTCATGGGTCCTCCTTCTGTCGAGAGGGCATCTAGTCAGGTGGTGGCGGTCGTCTCGTCCGTGATCTCGGATGTCACGGGCGGATGATGCGGTCGGACCGGGTCACCTCCTTGCGAAGGACAGGCACTAGGCGGCGGGTTGAGTTGGACGTCGTTATGCGGCTGCCTCCGATGCGATGCTTCGAGGTCCGAACATGCGGCGTTTCGCCTACACCCGCCGTGCGATGTCGGATCGCTCGATGGTGCACTTCTGCCTCTGACCGATGCCCTGGCCTAGCGCGGTGGATCACCGTCCGAAGCGAGGCGTATCATCCGGGCTGGGTTCGATGCCCAAAGCGATGCGTCGTCGACGGACCAACTCCTCGACGATGGTCTATTCCGTGAACTCGTCACCCCTGACCCGGTCGACGAAGCGTGGCTTCGGGCCCGTGATCCAGAAAAAGAGCGCGTTAAACCGGGGTATCTCGACCAGCCGTATTTCCCGTTCGCCGGGTTCGTCGGCGATACGATCAGCTATGCTGATGGCTGCCAACAACCCGCGCTTCGTGGCCACGAATTCCGTTCGTTCGGCTTGGAATTTGCCGATCAACCCACGGACGGAAACTCGGGCCACGAGTGCATTCTCCTTCAGGACCCAGAAAACGAATGCGTCCGGGATCCACGCCTTTGGAAACAGATCGCTCTCCTCGTCGCCCTCGGTAACGTAGGAGCGCAGCGCCACCTTCGACTGCGAGTATTCGGTCGCTTGACCGGGTCTCGGACGACCGAAGGAACGTACCGCGCGACCTGCACGGCGACCCGCCCGTGCAGCCGAGCCTCCTCGGCGGCGATGAAGTCCCGCGCCTCGCGATCTTGCGCGCTAAGCTCTGCCAGCCAACGCTCGATGTCTTGCTGGCGTCGGGTACGGACGATCCCGGGCGGGCGCAGCAGCCCGGCGGCCATCCACTCCGGGATCCGCCGTTCGCCGTTCCTCCAGCGCTTCATCAGCATCCGGTCGATGCGACCCTGCGACTCGAGGCCGCCCTTGCCGTCCTGCCGAATGGCGGCGCGGTCCCCCGCGAATTCGATCTCCCAGTCCCTCCGTCCGTCGTAGATCGCCTCGGCAACCGCCGATACGGCGTCGGGATCCGCGCCGTGGCCGTGCGGCCAGTGGCGCTGCAGGAGCGTCAGGTCGTCTTCGGCTGGAGGGGTCTCAGTCATGGTGAGACTCCTCCAGCCGGGCGTCTGATTCCGCAAGCGCGCCGTCACATCGGCACATTCCATGTGTGGTCATGGGAGGCCCGCTGGCGGTGCAAAATGCCGACACCGCGTGATCTGCCGGCGGTGCTCACCGCATGACGGGAGTAATGGGCGCGAACGTCAATCCGCACGGTCTCCGGATGCCCAGAAACGGCGCTCCGCGTCGGCCCGTCGACGGCGTGCCTTGGCGTCGTCCGGCAGCGTGTAATGAGATAGCCTCGTGTAGGACTCGGCAGCATCGAATCCTTGCCGGGTGAGATGCCTGTGAGCCGTTCGCATTAGCCGCTCGTAGACAAGGGCTTCCGGGCCGTCTGGAGCCTTGCGCACAGCCTCAGCCAGACGCCGCACGGCGACGGCCAGTCCTTGAACGACAATCCGCGTTTCGGGCGCGCCGCGGGAACCGGTTGCCCCGGCCTTCGCACGTTCACGCAGCCGTGCCCTGTACCTCCGCTGCTCTTCCGCATGTCTCGTCACCATAGCCCTGTCATCCCGCTCACCGCGTGAGGCATGAGCTTGTCGGATGGGCCTGCAAGAGACGACGGCGACGTGTGGATCAGGGTTTAGGCATAGAGAGACGTTCGGGGGTCAACATGCGCGGCCGCAGCGTCCCAGCTCGCGCTCGCATGCGCGTCGACGACGCGACGCCCGGTCGTCCCGGGAAAGCCGTATGAACGGCTCGCTCGATCGCGTTGGCGCCGGGACCGCCCACGGCGAGCAGGAGAATCGCGGCATCGGAGAGGGCGATCCTGATCGCTTCGTCCGTCGCCTCCGGTCGGCCGGCTTCGGCCGAGGCCCGCTTCTTCTCGCGGTGCCTGCGCTGGGCATCGCGGTTGTACGTGGCGCGGTCTTCAGCCGCCAGCTCTCGTACGGTGCGTTTGCCGCCCTGCGTCGCCATCGCGGTGTACAGCGCCGCGATGGCTTCGGTCTGCTTGTCCGTCGTCGTCATCTCGGTGTCCCCCTGCTCAGACCAAGGGTGCTCCGCCGGCGGAAATCTCGCAAGCGATGTTTGACATGTAAAACACGAAATCGTCGGCGCTTATTGCAGGCTTCCCACCCGGGGGAGACCCCTCGCGATAGCGTCGGCCCGCGCGCGAGCGGGGATCCCGCTTCGCCCCGGGGCGACAGGCTTCTTGTCGCGCGGAGCGCACGGAGACCTTCTCGCGAGATCGGTCGGCTGCTCTCGCGAGAAGGTTGACGACGGGCGTCGGGGGAGACCCATCGCGTAGCGATCGCTCGACGCTCGTCGGTTGGGCGCGACGCTTATCTCTCTCCATGCCCTGGCCAATACCCCGCGAAGCGGAACGGCTTTCGAGAGACCCTCGCGGAGCTTGTTGTCGGCTGGCTCGCGCGGAGGATCCCAACAGCGCGAGCAGGAAGACTCCTAGCAGGGGCGGAATCCCAAGGTGCGAGAGGGTCGTTGGATTCTACTTAGTATCAGGCCAAGGCGGTGGTGGATTTTTCTCGAAATGCCTACGTTTTTGCGGACCATTTGATCGCAGATCTAACGGAAGATGTTCCATTCGGTCGCATATCTAACGAGTTGCGCGACCGATGGCGCGAGCGAGCGGCGTACCGCCAGCCGAAGGCACGGAGCCATCCGCCGGCGGAGCCCTTAGTTGACTTCTACTTAGTATCGCAAACCCAAACGGTTGACCGGGCCTCTTCGTCGCTCGCCAGATCGAAGGCATTTGATCGCGCATCTAACGGCGAGCGGCTCATTTGGTCGCACATCTAACAGCCATCGCTTGCTCCACGCTCGGACAGAGCTCAGCATTTGATCACAGGACGTCTGCACGAGGCGACGAAATGGGAGAGGGACGATGGCGGTACAGAGATTGAGGCGGAGGCGGGTGCCCACGACGTCGTACGCGCGGCTCGAGAACGCCGCCCTGGCTGCGGTGGTATCCGAGGGCGGGGAGATCGAAGGGCGGGAGAGCGGGCTCTATAACCCGGCTCCACGGGGGAGCGTCGCAAAGGCATCGGCCAGCGTCGAAATCTTCCGCTCGATCGCCCCCCAGTCGCCCCGGCCGGCGGAGATGCTCGACACCGTCACCGTCAAAGGCGACGGGATGCTCTCCGCTCGAGACTTGGCAATCCACGAGTACCTTGTCGCCGCCGCGTACGAAGCCGCGTACGTCGCATCGGAGCAGGGGACCGAGCGCGAGGTCGTCGGGCAGGAGCTCGAGGTTCCGATGAAAGGCGTCCTTGCGTTCCTCGGTACTTCCGCCCGGCGTGCCCACGTCTTGAAATCGGTTGCCGCGCTGAACCGGACTTCGGTGTCATACAGCATCCCCGGGGGGCGCACGGTGACCGATGTCCCTCTCTTGGTCGGCTGGCACGAGTCGGGCGCCGAAGCCGACGTCGTCCGGTTCTCGCTTCCGTCGCGGGTGTGGTGGCTGCTCGCAAGCCAGCCGTCTTACGCGTATCTCGAGTTGGCCGCACTCGCGACGATGTCGTCGCGCTACGGCATTCATCTCTACCGCCACCTGGCGCTTCGAATGAGCCGGACGCGCTGGGATCCGATGGAGCCAGATACGGTCCTTCACTACAGCCCGGAGGAAGCGGCTGCCGCCATCGGCTACGACGAGGCGCCGATGCAGGTGGGGCGACTGACGACGGCACTGAAGCGCGCCGTTTCGGATCTTAAGGAGGTCCGGCGCTTCCGCGTCGAGTACGCCGCGCCGCGCCGCCGAGCTGCGAAGGGGGCTCCGATCTCGGCGTTCGTCCTCCAAATCGCGATGCTGCCCCCGCAGGTCGAGACGGCCAAGCTGGGGGGCATCCACAAGTCGGCCAAACCCTTCACCGGCGCGCCGGACGTGCCGGATCTTCGAGTCAATTCGCATGTGTGGGACAAAGCCTCGGAACTCGCGCGGCAGCACGGCCGGCGTATAGCGCCAAATTACATCTCCGGCGCTTGGTTCGGCTCTCTTCACGAGGCGTACGGGGGCGGGCCGACGGATCGGGACGCCGCCCGGAAAGAATATCGAGGCGCAGCCCTCCTCCGCGCGATCCGGGCGCACGGCCCGGACCGGGCGGCATTCGCTTGGTTCACGGAAGAGCTCAAGGATCCAGACCTGCTCGCCGAGGTTGACCATTCGTCAGAGCTCGACAGAAGGTTCAAGTACGAGGCCGCCGGCGAGAAGGCCCGACGTATCCGCCTCAGGGACTACAAGCACGGCGACCGCAAGCAACGGGCGGCGCGGCTGCCCAAGCCGACGCGTGAGCAGCGGTTTGCAAAAGCGGTGGCGAAGGTCGAGGCCGGCAAGGCAGAGCGCTTGAAGCGTTTCGCCGATGCGACAGTAGTGGAACTGGACGTCGCCTACGACGGCATCAACGACGCGAGACGAATGGCTGACGACTTCACGCGCCGGACCTGGCGGGGCAACCGACTGATCGAACTTCGTCTCAGCCACCTAGTACGCGACGACATCGTCACGGAGGTCATCGGACGCTACCCGGCATCGGTCGACGACCTTGAGTCGGTGCTCTCGCGACCGGACATCATCAGTGGCTACCGACCGATCCACGATCCGACGGTGGAAGCGCCGGTAGTCACGGGACCGCGCCGCCCCGCCTTTCTTCCCGGAAGCAAGCCATGGGAGGTCGTAGGCGGGACGACCAAAAAGCCGAGCGATGACGATTGACGATCGCTCCCCGTTAACCCTGCCGGCGTCCGCGTCCGGCAGGGTCCTCGACGCCGCGCCGCCGGCCGGCTACCTGTGGCAACACAACCGGAGCGACCACCATGCGGAACACGACCTTCTCGATACGTAGCTGACACCCGTCAGGCCCGCCGCCGCAATCAAGCGACGGCCGTATCAGAGGAGAACCGCATGCCGTCTCACGAAGATTCCTACGATTCCCGACCGATTCCATTCCCCCAGCGCCGGCGGCTCGACATCCGAGCGTTGGCCGACCGCACCGCGCTTTACTATGCCCAGGATGCCGCCCCGGGGCCGCGTCTGACGGACGACTGCCCGGTGCTGCGCCGGTGGTCCGTCGCTCGGATGGGCGGTTGCCCCTGCATCATGGGCGTCGACGATTTCGGCCACGTCCTGTCGATCGAGATCCAGGCATACGCCGCAGACGGCACGTGGGCGCGGCGACTCGACGGCAGCTACGTCCGCCTCCGGGAACCGTGGCCGCTGCCGCTTGCTCCGGAGGCCGGACGATGAGCCGGACGCCCATGACGGACCGCGAGCGCGCTCACATCGAGCACACGCTCGCGCGTTACGAGAGTCTCTGCGCCGACCTGCGGGACACCCTCCTTCACGGATGGCCGTCACCTAATTTTCTGGAGGAGAAGGGTACACCGCTCATCGACCTTTGGCGGTTCGGCAGCCGCGGAGTGATCATTCTTGAGGGGGAGGTCGCGTCGCATCCGGTCCTCGGCGCCGGATGGACGCGGACTTCGCCGCTTCTGGCGCTCTCCGTCCGGGCGGGCGTCGGGCGCACCCAGTCGCGCTGGTACCGTCTGGGTACGCACCTCCAACAGGTGGCCGACGCGCTCGGGGCCCAAATCGTCGACGGAGGCCCCGAATGAAGCCATTTGACATCAGCCCCGAACAGCGGGAGCTGCTCATCCGGGATGCGGAACGCTACGAGCTTGTCGCCCGAGGGGTCCGAGAGATCGCGGAGTTCGGGCGTCCCTCCGACATCGCGCTCGCGAGTTCCCCGGTAATCGAGGGATGGGGCTTCGAGGCGCTGGTGGGTAACGAACTCGTCGGCGCATGGAAGCCGGCAGGAAAGCCTACCCTCGTCGCAGGCCGCGCCGGTCGCGTCATCCTCAATGCTGCCGACCTGTCGGCTGTCCTGACTGAGCAGGGCTGGTTCCGCCTCGGCGCCCCGGACGAATCCCGGGCCAGAACAACGGAATTGCCCCGATGATCGACATACGACCACGCACACGCACACGCTGACGGCATCCGGTCTCTCTCCGGGTGCATCGACACCCTGTGAAAAGGAGACATCCTGATGTCCGATAATATCCATACCTATGATCCGGCGGGCCTGCGCGAGCGGTTCCCTGAGATGCTCCAGCAGGCATTTGATGTCTCGCCGCCGCCGGGCTGGGTGCCGCTGGTCGCGCGCCTGCTCGAGCGCATCGACCCCGCGCTCGCACCGGAGGATCGTCAGTCTTTCCGGATTACGCAGATCAAGGAAAAATTTGGCGGACTTCGCTGTTACCACAACGGCGGCGAGGACATCGAGATGATGGTCGACGCCGCCGACGAGGAGGCGCAGCGGACGTGCGAGGTCTGCGGAGCTCCCGGGCGCAAGCGCACGGGCGGCTGGATCGCCGTGCGCTGCGACGAACACGCGGAGGTCTGACGATGCGTATCTGGATCCTGTCCGACCTTCATATCGGCGCCGACGGCATGGAACTCGAGATCCCGGAGGCAGACGTCTGCGTCTGCGCCGGCGACGTGACCGACCCGGTGCTCGGTTCGATGCGCTGGCTGAGCCAGTGCATCGGGTACCATATGCCCGTCATCTTCGTCGCGGGGAATCACGAGTTCTACGGGGACTCGGTCGCGCACGGCCGCGCGATGGCGCACGCTCATCCCGTCGATGGCGTGCATTTGCTCGACGACAGCAGCGTTGTCCTCGACGGCGTGCGCTTCGTAGGGGCGACCCTCTGGACCGATTACGCGCTGTACGCGGCGGGCAAGGTCGACCGCGAGGCGGATCTGGAGATCGGACATTCGATGGACATCGCTGAGCGGCTGCTTGCGGATCATTACGCCGTACGCGTCGGTGACGGGGGAGGCCTGGTCCGCCGTTGGACGCCGAACGACGCGCGAGCGATGCACCAGCGGAGCAGGACGTATATTGAAGAGGCGCTTGCGACGCTATTTGAAGGACCTACGGTCGTCGTGACGCACCACGCGCCGCATCCGCGCAGCGTGTCGCCTGAGTACCATGAGAGCCTACTGAATCCGGCTTTCGTTTCGGATCTAACCCCGGTCATCGAGACCGGTCGGCCCGACCTGTGGGTGCACGGTCACGTACACTCGTCGCACGATTATCGGGTGTCCGACACCCGGGTCGTCTGCAATCCTGGGGGCTACTCGCACGAGAGGTCCGACTGGGATCCCGGACTCGTCGTCGAGTTGGATCGTCGCTCGGGGGGAGGATCCCGATGACCCCCCGGGTTTCCTGTACTTCGAAGCAGGCTTTGCTCGATGATGCCAGAGAGCGGGCGCGTCGGCTGATCGAGGAGAGCCGGGCGCAGAGGCAGCGGGACATCGAGGGCTGGACGTCCGTCGGTGAGCTGGCGGACCGGATCACCGCCGCCGTCGACGAGGCGCGCCGGGGGCCGGCAATGTCGGTGGAGGAAGCGCTTGCGATGATCGACGGCTTTGGCGAGACGAGGCACTAGGGCCGCTGGAGCCGGGCTTCGGCTTGGGCGCAGCCCTCTTTGATCAGGCGATCCCACTCCTCCAGCATCAGCGACTTGTCGGGCAGGGCGGGATCCTGGTCGTATACCGTCTCATCAAGGCCATACCGCCCTTCATCGGCTCTCGTGATCATCGGCACCGCCTCTTTCGTCAGTCCGAGAGTCGTCACCCGGGGGCGCATGTGCGTGACGAACGCGCGACGGAGGTCATGGGTGGCTGCCCATGGCGCGGACGCCAGAGGACCGCCAGGCGCGCGCAGCTCCTCCAAAACTTCGTTGAGCATGCGCTCGGACATGTGGCCGGTCCCGGGGTCCGTCTTACGGCGCAGACGCTGTTGAGGGAAAAGCCAGGCATTACCGGTCCGACCATACGCCTGCGCGGCGCGAACCGCGCTGGCGGCGAGATCGGGCAGCGGCAAGACGCGAAATTTACCGCTCTTGTCCGGCCCGATCTTCCAGACCATGCCGTACTTGGGGTGCTCCACGAAGGCCCGCCGACGCGCGCGGACAACGGTCATCCGGCGCTGCCCGGTCATCATCTGTAGCAAGATGGCTAGCCTCGCGGCATGATTCTTCGCCGCCTCCAGCCCGATGACGATCATGCCGAGTTCCTCCAGTGTCAGCGCCCGTGGAGCCTCGCTCTCTTCGTGCTCTTCGTATGCGCTGACGGACGACGTCGGAGCGCGCTTCAGCTCGGTAGCGACATTCGCGGTCAGGCCACTGACTTCAGAGTTCTCGACGGCCCAGCCGAACACCGCCTTCATAGCTGCGACCGATAACCGCGCCTGGTTCGAGTTCGACACCTGCTTCCCGTCCACGTTGCCGCGTCCGAGGACGGAGTTCCGGACGAGCCTGAGGTCGTGCGTGGTGATCAGCGTCACTGGGCGCCCGGCGATCGACTTGAAGTCCGCCTCAAGTGGCGAGCCCGGGACCGCACCGAGGGCGGAGCGGTAGCCTCGATGTGTGTCTGGCGAACGGTGGCCCTTGCACCAGGCGAGGTAGGCGTCGCGCATGCCTTCCCACCTCATGACGGTTCCCGACGCCGCCGCCGCCTGGGCTGTCGAGGCGTCGACGGAGCGGTGGGCGACGGACGCCTTGAGCATTGCTGATGGGTCGTTGCCCTCGGTGAGCATGCCACGAGCGCGAGCGACCAGATTGCGCAGCTCCGGGATGTCCGCGGCGTCGAACGCCGACAGCGGGCCGATGGCAATCTTTTTCACCCGCGTGATCAGGTACCAAGCGGCGGCTCCTGACTGCACGCGGATTGCGAGACCGGGCATTGTCGCGTCCCGGTAGATCTCGCTGTCGCCGTCACTGGCGATGCGAGCGGCCTTCCTGATGGTGTTCCCGTCGAGGATTTCAGTTGGCATAGGCGTGACCTGTGAAAGGGAGGCGTGACCTGACGGTTAGCACCATGGGCTCCAAAGGTCACGCCGAGGTCACGGCCAAGAAAGTTTACCGTTGCAGGCGGGGTTGAGAAAATTGCTGAACACGCGGTAGTTTAGGGGCTATATCACGATGCGGAGGTAGGGTCTGAGCCTCCTGACGCCCCTTACCAGCTATCTCTTAATCAGCGGGTCGTAGGTTCGAACCCTACATCACCCACCAAATCTTCTTTCTCAGCCGCAGATATGGCGAGACGTGTCTTGAGGGCGAACGGCATCGTTCGATCGGGCGAGCATTCGCTGACTAGATACGGTCCAGCGAAAGGCGCTTCAGGTGCACGCTAGGGCCCGGTACTCCCGCCGTTCGGTAATCTAACATTCTGCCAGAAACCAATTCCGAGATGGATATTCCATCTTGGCAGATATTTAGACATAGTGCGCGTTCTTAAGGGTAGCGGCGATGACAAGGGTCGGTACGCGAGAATGACGATCAGGTATTCCCAGTTCACGAACGTATTAAAGATTATCGATCCCACGACACAGGGTGCTGTGAAACTGGCAAGAATCATTCCGATAAATGGAATGAGTAACAAAACAGAGCGATTTGATGGAGTTGATCCGGGCGTGGCCGGCTTGGTCGCGTTAATAAACGAAGAAGGTATCGTCGTGTATGCCGGCACCACAAATGACATGCGGCGATACGCAGGGTACTTCACAAATCCAACTCTTATTCCATCCGCAGGACATCCTGATGCGATTACGCACGAATATGTTGCATGTAAGGTCGCTCTGGACGGGTTAGTTGTTACAGCATATGGAATTTGTTTTCCGAATAAATCCGAAGCACAAGAGGTCGTCAGATCTCTGAGGGATCATTTCGGAGAGTCATGGCCGGAAAAACGAAATCTGCTGAACGCCTACGACGAGGAAAAGCTGGCGCGGTTCAAAGGATCTGTCATTCCTGCAACTGCTTTAAAGAGAACGGGCCAAGGGTGGCCCTCCAGCCCCAATATCGCCCACAATGCCGAAGTTGAGCAGGCCGCAATAAATGCAGTGCGAACACACTTCAATCAAGACGGTATCGATCGACAAGCGGATAACTGCGGGTGGGACTTGGAGTTCAGTTGTAAAGGGTCGCTAGTGTGCATAGAAGTTAAAGGGGTCTCAGGAAAAGATCCGACAGCTTCAGTTAGTGTGAATGAGTATACGGCCATGAGGAAAGTCATGGAGGGTGAATTCACTCAAGGGGATTACCGGCTGGCGATTGTGACAAACGCACTGGTTGAGCCGGTTCTTCATATGTTCTTCCATGATTTCGATGACTATTGGAAGTGTGAATTGACAAGTCGGGTTATTCGTTCGAAGGAAAGGACTGCAGCTCAACTGGGGTAAGTCACCTTATGGGTGATTGATCGCGACATAACTCTATTCGTGGCGTCAAATTAATGGATAGGTTATGGGTTTGAATGTTTTTATAAGTTCGTTGTAATTCGCCTGGTATCAAATTGGGTAGAAATAATATGATATTCACGTCGCATGATGGTTTACCCGAGTATTTGCGGCGAATTTAATTATAGAATGTTAATTTCCTCTGGTCGGGTTGTCCGGCGGGTCGCGATTTTCTCCACGACCCATCAAGTCTCTTTCTAAGATATTTCTGTGTGCTGCCATGCGAACAGTGCGCAAGGAAGAACTTTTCATCGGTGGTCGCATCTGCGCTGACCCGCGAGTTCGTGAAAGAGGGGCTTGTCAGCGCAGCACTGGACCTCACTGCTCCTCATACATCGAATCTAAGGCTGGTTAGGCGCCGGAGCTCGTCACCGCGCCGGCGTCGTCGCGGTTACCACCGACGACAGGATGTGCGCCTTCATGATCGCCTCGGCCCATTGGGCGTCGCCGAGGGAGAGGGCGGCGACG
>Ga0066837_10001283_pt1 | contig 11645 bp, 8 predicted proteins | sample ETNtaG_25_FD_66730 | JGI IMG/M metagenome (GOLD analysis project Ga0066837, IMG submission 66730) | Marine microbial and viral communities from oxygen minimum zone, Eastern Pacific Ocean - ETNP201302SV86 | ecosystem: Environmental > Aquatic > Marine > Oceanic | place: Pacific Ocean: Eastern... | reverse complement strand
CTAACGCAAGGATAAGAATTCGACAGGTTAGGGCGCGTCCGTCGGATACCTGGATTTTCCATAATTCGTTTGTTTCGTCAAAGACGGCTGACTGGACGCGACAGTCGAATTGCATATGTTCTCGCAAATTGAATTTATCTGCGACGAAGTTGAGGTACTTGAGATTTTCGGGCTGCCCGGAGAACATCTCTTTCCAGTGCCACTCGTTGAGAACCTCCCGAGAGAACGAGTAGCCGTAGGTGTAGCTTTCCGAGTCGAACCGTGCACCCGGGTAACGATTGTTGTACCAGGTGCCCCCTAAATCAGGGTCGGCCTCTAACACAGTCGCCTTGATTCCCATGTCTGTCAGTCGCTTGATTTGGTAGATGCCGGCGACGCCTGCACCCACAACAACGACTTCATAATCCAATTCAGCGTCGTTAGTCATGTCTGAATTCCCTTGCACTTTCGCGATATGTCTTCATGATACGACGCTTGGTGCTCGTCTCGCCTGATTGAGTGAAGCGAACGCTTGTTGTGTTATTTCGAGATCAAAAAGCGAGTTCCGAAGATTTGAAAATCGTCTTGTGTCACGTCTCCATCGGCGTTGAGTTCCAACGCCCAGATACCTTCACCTTTGTCGTTAAGGAATGATTCCAGTTCTTGCGCGGTTTCTTGTGAAGAGTCGACGGGTGAAATGAGCTCGATAACGCCTCCCTTTGGTGGGCGAACCACACATGTCAGAACTCCGCGGTCTGTATCGATATGTGGTGAATCAGATACAAGACCTAGTCCATTGGCATAAACGTCACCTGCCAGGCTGGCATCGTGAGTTGCAATAAGCACCTTCTGGATACCTGTGTAGTGAGGGGCTGCACTTGAGGGATGTTCTGGTTGCGTTACCGAACCGTCGGGGTAAACCCTGATCAGCACTCCGTGGGTCGAGCTCGGGTGGATGTCGCGTCCACCGGCACCTCTCATCAAGGGGAGCACTTTGACCCCCTTTTTGAGCAATATTTCTGCTTCAGCATTCGGGTCTGGTGATTCAAGCATCATTGCGTAGATGCCTTCCCCTCGTCGATCAAGAAATTTCTGTAGGGCTTGACTCAACGGTTCATCAGGGTTCGATGGTGCCATGAGTTCAATGTTGCTTCCCCCAGCAGGCTGACACATGCCGACGTGGGCCCCTAGGGTCGGGACTGTTTCAGGGGAAAAATCCAGAACGTGCATCCCCATCTGGTCTTGAAAGGTAGCTAAGGCGGCTTCGAAATTTTCGACTGCGATCGCTATACGGGGCATTGCTGTAATCATGAGGTGTCCTATCTCGCTTATCGAAGCCTAAGCGCTCCCTGGGGACCCTCGCTAGATCAGCCACTCCACTACAAGACCGTTGAGGCAAACGGGCAGATTAGAGATGGTCAGGCTTGGGAACTTTCGATGGCATTAACCAAACTTTGACCGTTTTTTAGAAGCCATTGGATTTGACCGTGTTTGGTTTCTGCAGTCACAAGATCGGAGGATCCATTTCGAGAGATTTCTAGGTTGATCAGGGCCGCTAAAGGGAGTCGTCCTTCCCACATTTCGGCCTTCGAGGTGCGGTACACGGAGTCGTCTGTGACTTCGAGACTTACTAACCGTGTGGTTCCGGACCCATCAGTTTCTTTAACGCGCTGAAATCTCGACATCACCTCAGTGTGTCAGAGAGAACGGTGCTGGTTATTTCAATGCGCAGCGAGAATCCTATAAACCGTTTGCGGTGAGTAACTAAGCGTGCTCTGATGGCTGCGTTATCAAGAGCGGTGCACTCCCGTGCACCCGGCAACCTGGGGTGGACACCCAAGGTGCTTTCCTACTTTGTAGGGATATGGCTGAGGTCTGTGACCGAAGCAACAAAGTGTCCGAGGAGACCGCTTTTTCTGCGATCTCACGGCAACGATGGCCCCTTTTGTCCGCCCCTACCGCAACGCAGCACAAAAGGAGATAGCGATGACCGCAAATTGGGGATTCGAAACCAAACAGATTCACGCAGGGCAAGATCCCGACCCGGCAACTGGCAGTCGGGCCGTTCCGATCTATCAGACCACGTCGTATGTTTTTAGAGACACAAATCACGCATCTGCCCTGTTTTCTCTGAACGAAGTCGGCAACATCTACACCCGGATCATGAACCCAACCCAGATGGTTCTCGAAGCGCGACTTCAAGCTCTGGAAGGTGGAACTGATACTGCTATTGGAATACCTGGCGCTCTCGCCGTCGCATCGGGTCAAGCCGCAGAAACGCTAGCCATTTTGAATTTAGCGGAGGTTGGCGACCACGTTGTCGCGTCCGCATCTCTCTATGGAGGCACATACAACCTCTTGCACTACACCCTTCCCAAGATGGGGATAAACACAACCTTCGTTGAGGATCCCGACGACCTTGAGGCTTGGGCAGCTGCCATTCAGCCCAATACAAAGTTGTTCTACGGAGAGACGATCGGTAATCCCCGTAACGACTGTCTGGACGTTTCAGGTATTGCGAAGGTTGCCCATGAATCGGGAATTCCGCTGGTCGTGGACAACACCGTCGCTACCCCCTATCTACTAAATCCTCTCCAATTGGGAGCAGACATCGTTGTTCATTCGATGACCAAATTCATCGGTGGTCATGGCAACTCAGTAGGAGGGGTCATTATTGACGGCGGGACCTTTGATTACGGGGCTAGCGGCCGATTCTCAAACTTCACCGAGCCAGATCCGAGCTATCACGGTCTCGCCTATTGGCCTGCACTAGGGGAAGGTGCATACATCATCAAAGCGAGGGTCCAGTTACTCCGGGACCTGGGAGCGGCAGTGTCTCCTCAGAACGCCTTCTACTTCCTTCAAGGACTGGAAACCCTCAGCTTGAGAATGGAACGTCATTTCGCAAACGCTCAAGGAGTAGCGGAGTACCTCGAAGCCCATCCCAAAGTTGAGGACGTTCAGTACGCCGGACTGAAGTCAAGTAGCTGGCATGAACGCCTGAAAGCGCTTGGTGGAAGCCGCGGTTACGGCTCAGTTCCAGCATTCACAATCAAAGGCGGAGCAGAAGCTGGGAGCAACTTCATCAATGCGTTAGAGCTCCATAGCCACGTCGCAAACATCGGTGACGTGCGTAGTTTGGCTATACACCCGGCTTCTACAACTCACTCTCAGCTGACTGAATCTGAGCAACGCGACGCCGGGGTGACATCTGGTTTGATTCGTTTATCGGTGGGACTTGAAACCCTCGATGACATTGTTGAAGACTTAGAGAAGGGCTTTGCAGCAGTCGCCAGCTAGCAATACGTGGAAATAGCTGCGTAGGACGAGGCAGACTGTGGCGGGAAGGGGGACGAGCGATCAATGCTTTCCGCGTACCGGGTTCTAGATCTAACCGACCAGCGAGGACATCTGACTGGTTTGATGCTGTCCATGTTGGGTGCTGAAGTCGTCAAGATCGAACCGCCCGAAGGGGTGGTCACCCGCAACGCAGGACCGTTTAACCATTCCGGAGTGTCGTTGACGCACCTCGCCTATGACCGGGGAAAAAAGTCGGTTGTTATCGATCTTGAATCTGCCGCAGGAAGAGCTCTCTTATTTGACTTGATTGAAGGTTCTGATTGTCTCATTGAGTCACAGGGAGCGGGTGTCCTGGAGGGTTTAGGGCTGACCAATGAAGCTCTTCTTGTTCGAAATCCCTCTCTGGTAATCGGAACGTTGACTCCATTTGGGCACACCGGACCCAAGGCTCATTGGCCTGCGACGGATCTAACCCTTATGGCCTCCGCGTGCACCATGGCCTTCACCGGTGATGTTGACCGCTCCCCTATTCGAGTTTCAGTTCCGCAAGCATTTCATTTTGGTGCCGCGGTTTTAGCGGGCGGCGTGATCGCTGCACTTTATGAGCGTGGCCAGTCAGGTCTCGGCCAGGTCGTGGATGTAGCAGCACAGCAAGTGATACCCATCGCCACTCAGGCAGGAGTCTTGGCAGACGCCTCTAATTTTCCGACCCCGATCAGAAGCGGAGGCGGCGCGACCGTAGGACCAATCAACCTCAGACTCGTGTATCCAGCCAAAGACGGTTTCGTTTCAATCACACACGTATTCGGTGACGCGATTGGGCCTGTTACTGCACGCTTAATGGAGTGGGTTTTAGAGGAAGGCTTTGTTTCACCCGAGATAGCAAATTTGGACTGGGTGAATTTCGCGTTGCAGTTGGAGTCAGGGGAAGTCAGTGTCGACGATTGGGACGCCGCGAAAGACGCTGTTGCAAGTTGCACTTCTTCCAAAACGAAAGCCGAACTCCTAGAAGTTGCTATGGATCGTCAACTTTTGATGGCTCCGATCGCTGACGTCGGAGAAGTCCTTGTAAGCGAGCAGTTAGAGAGCCGTAACTATTTCGACCACATCAAGATCGCTGACGAAATGGTCGCCGCACCGGGGCCTTTCGCGCTAACCAAACAATCACCTTTGACTAAAGCAACGCATGTTGCCGAACTTGGTGCTGACAACGAGGAGATTCTTTCGACAATCAGAGAGATCTCTCTGGTTGGTCGAGATAGCTCTGTGAGGTCGGCTCCGCTTGATGGTGTGAAGGTGGTTGATTTCATGTGGTCTCTCGCTGGACCATTCACGACTCGAGCTCTCGCCGATCTCGGTGCCACCGTGGTTAAGGTCGAGTCGATACATAAGCCCGATGCTGCCCGCGGTTTCCTTCCTGTGTGGGACAACGAACCGGGTTTGGAGCGTTCAGCGCTTTTCGATACAGCTAATGCGGGCAAACTCTCCCTGGCCCTGAACATGAATTCGCCACAAGCTCTCGAAGTAATGCATGATCTCATCGAATGGGCTGACGTACTTTGCGAGTCCTTCTCGCCCGGCAAGATGTCTTCTTGGGGTTTGAGTTGGGACAGCGTTACCGAACTAAACCCTCGCCTGATCATGCTTTCCACCTGTCTCACTGGACAATTTGGACCAACGTCAACCTTCGCTGGCTACGGCAACTTGGGAGCTGCTCTTTCGGGTTTTTATGGATTAGCCGGCTGGCCGGATCGGCCCCCGTCAGGGCCTTTTGGCGCATACACCGATTACACATCTACTCATTTCATGTTGGCGACTGTTCTGGCTTCTTTAGATCGGCAGCGACGGACTGGTCTTGGTGAGTACATCGACCTGGCTCAAACCGAAGCCGCTCTTCATTTTATTTCTCCAGCATTGTTGGAGGCGTCAGCTACTAATCGCATTACTTCAGGTATGGGCAACGATGACCCAGACATGGTCCCCCATGGTGCTTTCCCATGTTTGGGTGAAGATCAGTGGGTAGCGATTGCTGTCGAGGACGACGAGAAATGGCAAGACTTATGTCACGTCATAGGCAGAGCCGACCTCGCCGACGAGGACAGTTTGGCGACGGCAGCTGGTCGTCGATTATCTCAAAGCGAGGTAGATGAAGCCATCAACTCCTGGACGTCAACAAGGTCCGCTGCGGAGATAACGGATTCGCTCGTTCAAGCTGGAGTTGCCGCTCATCAGATTCAAAGCAGCGCCGAATGTTTGTCTGACCCTCAGTTGGAACATCGACGTGCCTTTGTGTGGTTCGAACACCCGGATCGTAAATGTATCGTCGAAAATTCTCGATTTAAGTTGTCGAGAAGCGAGCATGGCCCGAAGGTTCGGGCCCCGTTTTTAGGCGAACATACTTTTGAGATTTTGTCGGATCTTGTGGGTTATAGCAGTGAACAAATCGCGGACCTAGCTGCCGCTGAGGTACTCGAATAATTCGTTATCGGCTGCTCTCTCATTCACTACCTCTAAAAATATTCAATACTTAATGATTATCGACTAAGGGGACGGCGATGCGTATTGGCTTTATTGGAGTAGGAAACATGGGTGGCCCCATAGCTACTCATCTCATTTCGGCAGGCCACGAGTTGTTGATATTCGACCTCAATGAAGAGGCGCTCAGCCCATTGGTTGAGCTCGGTGCACAGCCGGTTTCTTCGGCTGCTGCAACGGCACAGGACTCTGAAGTTGTGTTTCTGTCGCTACCAATGCCTAGCGATGTAGAAGAAGTTGTCTCAGGATCTGGTGGCCTCTTCAGCGTCATGGAAGGCGGCAAGATAGTGATCGATCTCAGCACTAGTTCTCCCTCGTTGAGCCGTTCTCTCGCTTTAGAGGGTCAGGAACACGGTATCGATTTTCTTGATGCTCCAGTTTCAGGCGGCGTCTATGGAGCGCGTAAGGGCACTCTGGCTGTCATGGTGGGTGGATCTAACGAAGCATTTGAGCGAAGCATGCCGCTTTTGGAGTTGTTCGCTGCGAAGGCAGTCAGATGTGGAGATGCCGGGGCAGGCAACGTGGTAAAGGCAGTCAACAACATGCTGGCTTTCGTCGGCATGATGGGTGCTACCGAAGCTCTGTTGTTGGGGAGCAAAGCAGGAGTCGACCCTAAAGTTTTGCGTGAAGTCGTTGAAGCAAGCAGCGGTGCCAGTTTTGTGTGGAGTAGTGGTACTCGTGCGATCCTTCGAGACCGGCTAGCTCCTTCGTTCACTAATGCCTTGGCCTGTAAAGACATCGGTTTGGCGGTTGACCTAGCGGATGAACTCGAAGTTCCTGTGCCAATGGGACGCCACACCCAGCAACTCTTAGAAAGTTACCGCGACAGTGGCTTTGCCGATGAGGACATACTCGCAACCGTCCGAGCCCTCGAAGATGAAGCGAACTTCGTCGTTCGAGGGCTCGCTCCAGATATCCAATAGTTCTCAGGAACGTTTGGTTTCATTCCATGGTCCCGCGTCGGCTCGCGGTTCTTTTGGCAACCCGAGTACCCGTTCGCCCACAATGTTGCGTTGAATTTCATTGCTACCTGAATAAATGGAGCCAGGTCGAGCTCCCATGAATGTCGTAACCCAAGCCTGTGACGAAAACGGTGAACCCACATCGTCCACACCCACCCCCGTGGCCGCATCACGTCCCGATGGAGCGGTCGCGTCCATTCCAATAACGTCCATCGCTAATTCGGTGAACCGGTGATGATGTTCTGACCATAGGAGCTTGTTGAGCGACGACTCGGGTCCTTGGCTGTATCCACGCATCGATCGGGCAACTGTCTGTAGGCCCATGAATTTCATGATCTGAGTGGTGGTGTAGGCAGCTGTGAATCGTTGACGCATGACCGGGTCGCTGAGTTTTCCGTAGCTTTGAGCTACCTCCACTAGTCGCTGCCATTCTTCTCCGTATCTAATCCCGTTAGTGGTGGCGTCATCGCCGCGTTCGTATGCCAAAAGGGTGTTTGCTACTGCCCAACCGTTGTTCACTCCGCCGAGGACATTTTCTTTGACGGTTCGAGCGTCGTTAAAGAACACTTCATTGAAGTCGTGATGACCTGAAGCGTTCACGATTGGCCGCACTTCTACTCCGGGTTGGTCTATGGGACACAACAAGAATGAAATCCCGGCGTGCTTTACAGCCAATGGATCGGTCCGGCAGAGCACGAATATCCAGTTTGCGTTGTGACCTTGAGACGTCCATATTTTTTGTCCATTTATGACCCACTCGTCACCATCGAGTTCTGCTCGTGTCGCGAGGGAAGCTAAATCTGACCCTGAGTTGGGTTCGCTGTAGCCCTGGCACCACACGTCGCTTCCATTGAGGATCCGTGGCAGAAAATGATTTTTTTGTTCATCGGTTCCCCATTCGATGATGGTGTGACCAATCATTCCGATTGAAAAAATGTCGTTATCGGTCCCGTTGGGTACCCCCACGGCCGCGAGTTCTTCAGCTAGGACTGTGCGTTCCATTTGGCTCAACCCTGCCCCTCCGTATTCGGGCGGCCAAGCGACTGCTAACAGTTGTTCTTCGGAGAGAGTTTTTCTCCAATTCGCGACAAATGATTTTCTTTCATCAGGGGTAAAGGCACCCATGCCACTCCACTGGTTTGGGAGGTTTTTCTCTAGGAAGTCTTTGATTTCGGATCTGAAGTTCGCTGCTTCGCTGCTGTAATCCTCCACGATCATTCCTCTTCTATGTGGCTAGCGGCAAGGCTTCACCTTAGGCAGCGGGGAGGGCTTCTCGCACTCCAAATGACTGAAGTGAGAAAAGCAACGTGAGGTCGCTAGTGGCTGACTGTGGGTCTCTTGGATTTTTTGGGTGTTACGCGTTCGCGGTTTCGGACGTCTCCTTGGTTCTGATCGTTCTATTCTCCGGCTATGGACTTTGATTGGCCAGAAGATGATGATCTAAGACGTGTCGAAATTCGGCAATGGTTAGCTCAACACAATGGGGATCCGAGTCAGGAAGATTTAGCCCGCTCGGGGTATGTTGCTCCTCACTGGCCTAAGCCTTATGGGTTAGATGCCGACCCTATTCATCAACTGATCATTGATGAAGAACTTGCTGCGGCTGGGGTGAAACGAGCGGCTGGCGGAATTGGGCTTGGCTGGGCCGGCCCGACAATTCTGTTCGGTGGTACGCCTGAACAACAGGATCGGTACCTGTGGCCGATTCTCACTGGCGAAGAAATTTGGTGTCAGCTGTTTAGCGAACCAGATAGTGGCTCAGATTTGGCGAACCTCGGGACTCGTGCTGTTCGAGATGGTGACCGTTACATCGTGAACGGCTCAAAGATATGGTCCTCAGGGGCGCATCGAAGCCAATTCGGAATTCTGATAGCGCGAACTGATCCTGATGTGCCTAAACATCGAGGGGTTTCTTATTTCATATGCCCTATGGACAGTCCTGGGTTGGAACTTCAACCCATTGTTGACATGACGACGGCGTATTCGTTCAACCAAACCTTTTTCACTGATATGGAATTACCAGTCCAAAATCGAATAGGCGACGAGAACGACGGTTGGCGCCTGGCGAAGGTGACTTTAGGCAACGAGCGGGTGTCTTTGTCTGGTGAAGGAGCGTCGTGGGGTAGTGGACCTAGCGCAGGTGATCTTTTGGATGTCATTCGGTCCGCCGGTGGGTTATCTGAGCCGACGCTTAGAGATAGAGCAGCTCGACTTCATATAGAGGGTGAGGTGTTGCGTCTTATCCGTTTGAGAACATTGACTGCGCAACTTCATGGACGGCAACCCGGCCCGGAAGCTTCGGTCCGCAAAGCCTTAGCTGATGAACATGGTCAGAACGTTATGCACTTGGCCAAGGATCTCATGGGAACTCACGGCATGCTCACTGACACCGGCCCTCTAGGAGGGTCTCCCTTGTTTCCTATTACACATGCTGTGGTGGAGGGCTGGCAGAACTGGCATGGGGGATTCTTGTTCTCTCCAGCTTTAACGATTGGTGGCGGCACCAGCGAGGTGCAACGCAATATTGTTGCTGAGAGGGTTCTCGGCTTGCCTCATGATATTGATGTGCAATCTGGTCAGAGCTGGGCTGAAACCCGTGGTTAATAAGGTTTGGGGAGGGTGATGGGTCCAACCAGAACTCCGATGCAGCGGTCATCTGGTTACGATCCGAACCCGATAGAGCTTCCACCGCTATTCCAGTCTTCACCGAAGCCATTTGCAATGGCCCGTTGGTTGGTGACGAAGTTCATGTGGCCGCAGTCGATCATGTGGATTGTGTTGGCGGTTCTCACCTTTCACTTTGTTACCCCGGGGCTTGATCGATTTCGTTCCTTAGATGTTGGTGATGTGGCTGTGCTGTGGTTTCGAAACGCCGCAGTGATGTTCGTGGTTATCGGGGGTCAGCACTGGTGGCTGCATATGCGCAAAGCACAAGGATTCGAATTCAAATATGAGGCGCGTTGGTTGTCGAGTCGCCGAAAGCTGTTCACTTTTAATCATCAAACTAGAGACAATGTCTTTTGGACCTTGGTGAGTGGTGGAGGTGTCGCCGCGCTGTTTGAGGCTTGCATGTTCCGTCTGTACGCCACCCAGGCGATCCCTCAGCTCGAAAGTTTGTGGTTGATCGCGTTAATGACTTTCGTCGTGTTCTGGATTGAAGGTGTTCATTTCTACCTAAATCACCGGTTCTTGCATTGGCGTCCGTTGTATCGGTCGGTTCACGCACTGCATCATCGAAATGTGAACACGGGCCCTTGGTCTGGTATTTCGATGCATCCGGTAGAACATTTGCTCTATTTTTCGTTGCCTTTCGTTTTTGTTCTGCTGCCGGGTTCACCATTCATTGCGACGTTCTGCATGATTTACCTAATGATTTCGCCTTCGCCTTCTCATTCCGGGTTCGACCGGTTTGTGGTCAACAAAGACGTGAACTTTCACGGCGGCGATTTTTTTCACAACCTTCACCACCGGTATTTCGAAGTGAATTACGGCATGTTGTTATTGCCGTTAGATAGGTGGTTCGGGTCTTTCCATGATGGCAGCCTTGAAGCTCATGAACGATTCAAGGGGCGGAAACGAAATCTGAACCCCTCTGACCAATCTTCCTATTGAGGCAGAATCGCCATTTGTTGACTTGATGGCAGCGCCAAGAAGTCGTTGAGGGTCATGCCGTAGGTGTGCGCCTAGATAATTGGTTCAGTAGCTCCAGGTGACTTTGTCGCGGTTGGTCGGATGGTTCGTCTCGACTCCTTCAGTCGAAATGTGAAGCTCGTAGAGTCGCTCTGCGAAGGTGTCCCAGCCTGGATCCTGGTTGCCGCACGCTCTCCAAGGTTTTTCAACCAGTTCTTGGTAGCGGGCATCTTTGGGTATTCCGAGAGCCGAAGCGGCTTCCTCAATGCTCATTCCGTGGGTAGTTCTTGGGTCCAAGTGAATTGCCATACCGGCAAGGTCGTCTTCGTTCCAAGGCTTGGTCGTGTAGGACGTGTTTTGAGGCTCCCAAAACGACATCGAACTGTGTCCGCACGCGTTGTGATCTACGCCTAACGCGTGCCCTGTCTCATGAAAATTGATCGTGCAGCAGGGATTGTTGATTTCTTGGCCGACGGTCATGTTGCGTACCCATCCGAGGTCAGATCGGTTCATGTCGCTCTGCTCGATAACAAATTTGTTGTGGTAGGTGAAGCCTCGTGACTTCGAATAATTCGGGTTGCCCGCTCCGCTTCTAGCGGTGCCGTCGCTGAAGTAGGCGCCGTTGCCATCTCGTTGGCATGGTTGCTGGAGCTTGCTTTGGCGACCGTGAGGTTCCACTCCGACGATCATCCATGGTTCACATAATGGCAAAAATTCCGGGAAATTCACTTCGTCTATCGAAGTTGCGAATCGGGGGTCTAAGTGCGGTGCTATTGCTGCGACCAGTTCCATCATTTGTGCTACCGCCCACCAATTTCCAATTTCTATCTCGCTTCCGAAGAGGAAGTAGCGAAGCTTCGGCGAGTAGTCACGAATGGTTTTGTTGTCCTCAATTTTCCATACCGAGTAGTCGGGCTCCTCTGCCCCGCTGATGTGTCGACCGTTGTAGGACGCGAAGGCGTGAACCAAAGCCTCAACTGTTGGAGCGGGGACCTCTAGATCGGTGTAACGACTGAGATCAACTGTTATTCCGTCGGGGATCGACAGGTTCTGCTGGGTACTAGTCAAGGGCGGATATTCGAAGTCCGAAAACATTCGTGACTCACATTCGGTACCACCTGGATGAACGGTGACTAGGTCGACGTTGACCGTTGCTCTGGGTCCTTGCAAACTTGGAAGTTCGGCTTGATAAGAACCATTGTTGGATATTGGCACCTCGACTTGCTGATACCACAGCAA
>Ga0066837_10001271_pt1 | contig 11699 bp, 9 predicted proteins | sample ETNtaG_25_FD_66730 | JGI IMG/M metagenome (GOLD analysis project Ga0066837, IMG submission 66730) | Marine microbial and viral communities from oxygen minimum zone, Eastern Pacific Ocean - ETNP201302SV86 | ecosystem: Environmental > Aquatic > Marine > Oceanic | place: Pacific Ocean: Eastern... | reverse complement strand
TGTGACTATCAATGGCGGCATGAGAATGCGCGCTTGGTACGATATCAAATCGTTAGATTTTGAAAGCCGTGCGGACTTAGAAGGTGTAAAAGAGTCGGCTGCTCAGGTAGAAGCGCTTATTGAGGCCCAAATTGAAAGTGGTATTCCTAGTGAACGTATAGTACTTGCTGGGTTCTCTCAAGGCGGTGTTATTGCCCTTCATCTAGCCCCCAGATATGCCCGCAAGCTTGCTGGCGTTATCGCGCTATCAACTTATATGTGCGAGCCATCGCTTCTTGGAAGCGAAGCAAAAGACACAAACCGCGAAACGCCAATTATGATGGCACATGGTGAGCAAGACGAAGTGGTGCCGGTATTTATGGGCAATGCTGCTTTTAAAACGCTGAGCGAAAGTGGCTTTAATGCCACGTGGCAGACTTACACCATGCAGCACAATGTTTGTATACAAGAGCTTAACGACATTAGTGCGTGGCTTCAAAAAGTTCTAGGGTAATGCCTTAAAAGCCTGTTGGCTCTTGCTGCAAATTACATTCGCATAACAAACATCAACAGGCCCTAGTATTTAAACAAAAGAAAGAGCTGGTGAAGCAACATTAGCCAGCTATTTCTTAGCGTAAGTGGCTACACGTCTATCGATTGCAAAGTCGCGCCTTCCGTCTCTTCTTTATTTCACGTTTATTCCAAAACTATTCGACGACTCTGTTGCGCCCCGCATTTTTAGCTTTGTAAAGGTTGTCATCGGCCTGCTTCAAACAAGCGTGCAAGTTTGTATCAGTAAGCGCTGTGGCTACACCAAAGCTTGCGGTTATCGAGTGATTCACATCACCCTCTACAAACGGATTAGCTTCAACCACCTTCCTTATTTTTTCCGCTAATTTTACCGCTTGGCTCAACGTCGCATGAGGGAATAGGACCAAAAACTCTTCACCACCGGTTCTTGCCACCACGTCAGTAGTTCTTACTGCTTCTTTCATTAGGCGAGTGATGTGTATAAGCACTTCGTCACCTATATCGTGGCCATAGGTATCGTTGATTGTTTTGAAATGGTCAATATCTACCACCACCGCACTTAAAGGGAAATGAGCACCGGGATCTTGCATTGCGCGTTCAAAAAAAACAGCTTCAAGAAACCGCCGGTTGGGAAGTTTTGTAAGTGGATCGGTATTAGCCTGACGCATGCGCTCTAAATTTTCACGCAGCATTTCTTTTCTGCTTTGATGCCAGAAATTTTCACCTATAAAGGCGACGCAAATGAAACTGAACGTGGCGATTAGGAAACGGGAAACATGTTCTGCTGGATACTCTGCTACTATTTTTTCTTGATTGTAGAGCATAAAAATAGTGATACCCAGAGTTACTGCCACGTAAACCATCGCGGGCTTAAAACGCACAACAATTATCTGAATAAAAAGCAGGGGAAAGATAAAATAAAGCCCGGTGTTATTGAGGCCGCCGGTGTAAACCAAGCCGTTTATGGTAAATGCTACCACTAAGCCTGCAAGATAAAAGAAGACATCAACGCGAGGGAACATATGGGATAACGCCACATTGGCGTACACAAAAGCAGCTGACCCCGCCAGCGTTCCTACGAGCAATGGGTTGTTTGTGCCCATGTTGATCCACGCCATAAACGCCATAATGGTGCCACCAACATAGGATATGAAATATAGCGTTAAGCGCCTTCGTTTTGCTTCCGCTTCATCTTGTTGAGCACTTCTAAGTAATTGACGCAACGACGAACTGTCCATAAAAAGACTTATCTCCGCATTTAAAACTAATTAACCATTATTCCTTTCAGCATAGACTGAATGTTCAATAATAACCAAGGAGAAAACTGCGCCTAATTTCAAACATTAATACAGAAAATGCGTATACTACGGGGTATATCGTATGACGTTATGTGATACTTCGTTTTAGTTTCTTTTTATATAGTTTGGAATAGCCATGAGTCACCTCAACACTACCCGCACCGTTCGAATTGCTACTAGAAAAAGTGCTTTAGCGCTTTGGCAAGCAGAGTATGTGAAGGCAAAATTGTTGGAGCATTATCCGTCAATGACCGTTGAGCTTGTGCCTATGAGCACGCAGGGCGACAAAATTTTAGATACACCTCTGGCGAAAATTGGCGGCAAAGGCCTTTTTATCAAAGAGCTTGAAATTGCCATGCTTGAAGGCCGTGCCGATATTGCCGTGCACTCTATGAAAGACGTACCCGTTGAATTTCCTGAAGGTTTTGGCCTTCACGCTATTTGTGAGCGAGAAAACCCGTTCGACGCTTTTGTTTCAAATAACCACGACAGTTTAGATGCCCTACCCCAGGGCGCAGTAGTAGGTACGTCTAGCCTTCGCAGACAATGCCAAATTCGCAAGTATCGCCCTGACCTTATCATCAAGGACCTGCGCGGAAACGTGAATACTCGTCTAGCCAAGCTAGACGCAGGTGAGTACGACGCTATTATCTTAGCTTCTGCTGGCCTTATTCGCCTTGAAATGGAATCTCGTATTCGCATGCCGTTACCTGCTGATATTTCACTACCCGCCGTTGGACAAGGTGCCGTAGGTATTGAGTGCCGTAACGAAGATGAAGAGCTTATTAAATTGCTACAGGCGCTGAACCATACAGACACCAATACACGCGTTACTGCAGAACGCGCCATGAACGAGAGATTGGAAGGCGGCTGCCAAGTACCTATTGGTAGCTTTGCCACACTTGATGGCGACGTACTAACCTTAACTGGTATGGTTGGCAAACCAGATGGCTCTGAACTGTTGTTTGCGTCAGCTACAGCGTCACGCGAAAAAGCGACGGATATAGGCATTGAAGTGGCTGAAGCGCTTTTAGCGCAAGGTGCTGGGGAAATCCTTAAAGCACTTTATAACTAAGTTATATTTAATAGAAGCGCGCATTTCTATGCCCATAGAAATGCGCAGCAAACTTAAAAGGATGAGAGTTGGATCAAATGCTTCTTTTTACGCGTCCACTGCCAAAGTTGAAAGCGAGTGCTTCGGCTTTCGAACAAGCAGGCATTAATGCGGTAGGGGTAGCCACTTCTGACATTATTAAAATCTCTTCAGAACAAAAAGCCGCTGCAGACTATTTAGCGTCCAATAGTGTAAACGCAATTATCGTTACCAGCGTATACGCCGTTGAGCCTGTTATTTCAGGGCTGCGCGAATCAGCCTCTCCCTTGCCTCTAATTGTTGCCGTTGGCGATGCCACCGCAAGAAAATTACAAGCCGGACTTGAAGCTCTGCCATCCGTGCAAATAGTCACACCAAAGAACCATACGTCCGAAGGTATACTGGCAATGCATCAGCTTAATGAGGCAAACTGTCAGCATGTCGTTATTATTAAAGGTGAAGGTGGGCGAGACGCCATCGCAAAAGGATTAGACGAAAAAGGTACTTTAGTAAATAGCTTTTGCGTTTATAAAAGGGAGCAACTTGTACGCCCAATTTACACAAAACGGTGGAAAATGGGCGAAGTTAGCGGCATTATCGCTACAAGCGAAGCAATGGCACTGCAACTGGTAGAACAATTTGGTCATGCGCTATTAACCTTTAAATGGTTAACAGTGAGTGATCGCATCGCCCTAACCCTTAACAGCAAAGGCGTTAAGGAAGTAGCGGTTTGTCAGCGAGCCACCGACCAGGCACTCATCGCCTGGGTAAAGGATAACTGGGAGTATTGAATGGCCAACAATAATGAAAATAGCCCACAAAAAGAGGAACTCGTAAAAGTGGATGCTGAAAAAGAAGTAATTGAGTCTTCTGCCACGCAGAGCGAATCGACTGAATCTGGCGCTAAGCAAAAGAAATCATCAGGCAATGGTCTGTTGTGGTTCGTCGTCATCATCTTATTCTTGGCCGTGTTAGGTATGGCTGGCGCAGGTTACTGGTATTATATGCAGCAGCAATCGGCCAGCGCAGATTCCGCCAACGCACAGCAAAGCAACACCGCAAAGTTAAACAGTATTGAGCGCGAGCGTGCTGACATTTTAGCGTCGCTAGAAGCAATGTCGCGAACGAACAAAGCACTGCAAAGCACGGTATCCGAGCTTAAAACACAAAATGAAAAGCTTAGCCTTCAAGCAGAATCTACGCTTCAACAGTTAAACAATATGGAAGGTCGCCGCCCTGCCGACTGGTTAATTGCTGAAGCTGATTACTTGGTACGCATGGCGGGTAGAAAACTTTGGCTGGAAAACGATGTTCGCACAGCAATTTTACTGCTAGTTAATGCGGATAAACGCTTAAAGTCGTTGGCCGACCCATCGGTGCTGCCCGTTCGCGCTACACTAGCTGAAGATATTCAAACCCTTCAACAGCTAAACCCTGTGTCGCAAAGCTCAGTAGCGCTGGCCCTTACCGGCATGATTGCGCAAATTGATAGGCTTCCCCTTGATACTTTCGAGAAGCCTGAAGACGCCAATGCAGAAGACACGACCTTGTCAGAGTCGGCTGACGACTGGCAGGAAAACTTAGCAAAAGTATGGCGCTCATTGGTTAACGACTTTCTTACGGTTAAAACCATTGAGGGTCCTGTAGAGCCCGTGCTTTCATTAGAAGCACAGTTTCTAGCGAAAGAGCAGCTTCGCCTGCAGCTTATGCACGCGCAAACCGCGGCGCTTCAAGGTGATGCTGGCCTTTACAGCCAATCACTTCAATATGCTCAAACGTTAATTATTGAAAAGTTCGACACAGAAAAAAGCCAGGTAACCGGCTTTGTAGATGCACTACAAAACCTAATTGCTACCGATGTATCGCGCCCAATTCCAACAGAACTAGCGTCACAAAAACCGCTAGAACGACTTCTGGATAGTCGCGTGAAGCAGGTGTTCGGACAAGGAGCAAGCGCACTATGAAATGGTTAGCTATTGCCCTTGCGGTATTAGCCGCATTCATTATTGCACTCATTGTTGGCCCAATGTTGTTAGGTGACCAAGGCTACGTACTGTTCTCTTTAGGTAATACTGCCGTTGAGATGAATATAATCAGCTTTGGCATCTTACTGATAGGTGCCATCATTACCTGGTACGTACTATCTCGACTTGTATTGTGGGCGTTAAGCCTGATCACAGGTTCACATAAATGGTTCGGCACTTTGGGCGAGCGCAAACGCAAGCGTGCGTTTTACGACGGCTTACACGCAATGGCTGCAGGTGATTTTGATACGGCGCAAAAAGCCTTAGGCAAAACCACCAACGGCGATTTCGAAGGCGTTAACTATTTGGCGTCAGCGCAAATTGCTTTTGCCAACGGCGATTTAGCCAAAGCCCGTTATTTCCTTGTTCAGGCAACTGACTTTCCAAAAGCGAAAGTAGCCGCAACCGTCATGCACGCGCGTATTGACGTGGCTGAAGAAAAGTACGATGCGGCACTGGAAAAACTTAACGAGCTTGACGAGCAAGAGCGCGAGAACAAGCAAGTTGTGCAGTTAAAAGCACAAATTCTTGCCAAGCTAGGTAAATGGCAAGTGCTTGAGGAGAATTTATCAGGCTGGCGTAAAGCATTGCCCAAAGCTGATTACACGACGTGGAGCCAGCGAATTGCCAAAGGTAAGTTTGCAGAAATTGCCAGTAAGCAAGGTGCAGTCGAGCTTAAATCGTATTGGGACACCCTACCTCGTAAGCTTCGTCACGACGATGCTTACCGCGCTGCATACGTTCAGCAGTTGCTTGACCAAGGCATGCATGCCGACGCACAGAATTTACTAGTTGAATGGCAAAAACGTGGCCCGAATAGCGCCCTGTTTCCACTGTTCACACAGCTTAATATTCCTGATGCATCGCCATCGCTACGTTTGCTTGAAAGCTGGATAAAGCAAGACGAAGAAAACGTGTCGCTATATTCCACACTAGGCCAAGTAGCGTTCAATTCAGGCGATGAAGTGTTGGCGGAAAAAGCCTTGCTGAAAGCCACAAAAATGAAATCGCGCAAGGAAGACTTATTGCTGCTTTCTGCCATTAGCGAGCGCAAACACGATACTGCCGCCGCACTTCAGCTTTACAAAGAAGGTCAGCAGCTAGCAAGCTAAATGAATATTAGTTTAGCTTTCTGGTAGTACTTGTATTGCTAGTAAAATTGAAGATATAGTAAAAAGGAATTCTCAATTCGGGCTGCTTCAACAAAACAAACAGCCCAAATTGACACTAACAACTTGTCGGAGTGCTTCACTGGTAACCCAGTAAGCTGAGACCGCGAAAGCGGGATCCGTAGAACCTGATCAGGCTAGTACCTGCGAAGGGAACAAGAAAATACAATGTGTGCAATACCAAGCACTAGCTTGGCATTGTGAAGCGAAGTTATTTAGCTGTTGATGATAAACACACCACGCTTTACGACACTGTGAGTCACTCATAGTCAGTTGTTTAAGTGGGTTACCCAATCAACATCAACACAGGTTAAGCGTATAATTATCGCAGCCTAATTTGAATACCTCGCTAACGTAACGGGCATAGCCCCTTCTGCACATACACTTTGTATTCTCCTTCACTCCTGACAAGCATTTTTAGAACCTAAATTTAAAAGGTAAAATGCTATGTTGAACAGACGCGAACAACGCCAACAAGCGCAACAATTCATCAATGAACTCGCTGGCGAAGCTTACCCAAATTCAACACGTCACTATGAGTGTGGAAGCCGCGACGACATTCGCGTGGCCATGCGCCTTATTCACCAGCACGACAGCTTAGTCGGTGGCACCGAAGAAAACCCCATTCTAGAGCCAAACCCGCCTATTCCAGTGTACGATACCTCTGGGTCCTACGGCGACCCACAAGAGAACATAGATGTACACAAAGGTTTAGCACCGCTTCGCCAAAAATGGATTGAGGAGCGCAGCGATACTATCGAACTAGCAGGCGTGTCATCAAGCTTTGCGAAAGAACGTGAAAACGACATTTTTACCGAAGATTTCCGCTTTATCCGCAGCCGCAAACCACTAAAAGCGAAGGCAGGTAAAAACGTGACCCAGCTGCACTACGCAAGGCAGGGCATTATTACCCCGGAAATGGAATACATTGCCATTCGCGAAAACATGGGCCGCCAAGCCATTAAAGATGCAGAGCTAACGCAGCAACACAAAGGCGAGCACTTCGGCGCGAATTTACCCGATACCATCACCCCCGAGTTTGTGCGCCAAGAAGTAGCCGCAGGCCGCGCCATTATTCCGTGTAACATCAATCATCCCGAATTAGAGCCAATGATTATTGGCCGTAACTTCTTAGTGAAGATTAACGCCAACATTGGGAATTCAGCTGTAACCTCGTCTATTGAAGAAGAGGTAGAAAAGCTGGTGTGGTCAACGCGCTGGGGCGCAGATACCATCATGGACCTTTCTACCGGCAGAAATATTCACGAAACCCGCGAATGGCTGCTGCGAAATAGCCCAGTTCCTCTTGGCACTGTACCTATTTACCAAGCATTAGAAAAAGTAAATGGTGTAGCTGAAGACTTAACCTGGGAAATGTTTAAAGACACCCTAATTGAGCAGGCCGAGCAAGGGGTAGACTACTTCACCATTCACGCTGGCGTGCTGCTTGAATATGTTCACCTTACCGCAAAGCGAGTTACAGGTATTGTATCGCGCGGTGGCTCAATCATGGCGAAGTGGTGTCTAAGTCACCACCAGCAAAGCTTTTTGTATGAACACTTCCACGATATTTGCGAAATTTGCGCTAAGTACGATGTGGCGCTGTCGCTAGGTGATGGCCTGCGCCCTGGTAGCGTAGCTGACGCTAACGACGACGCGCAATTCTCTGAATTACGTACCCTTGGAGAGCTGACGAAAATTGCATGGGAGTACGATGTTCAGGTAATGATTGAAGGCCCAGGGCATGTGCCAATGCATATGATTAAAGCGAACATGGAAGAGCAGCTTAAGCACTGCCACGAAGCGCCGTTTTATACCCTTGGCCCCCTCACCACAGATATTGCGCCAGGCTACGATCACTTCACCTCAGGTATTGGCGCCGCCATGATTGGTTGGTACGGCTGCGCGATGCTTTGTTACGTAACACCTAAAGAACATTTAGGCCTGCCTAACAAAGAAGACGTTAAACAGGGGCTGATCACTTACAAAATTGCAGCCCACGCAGCCGACTTGGCAAAAGGCCACCCAGGAGCACAAATTCGCGACAACGCCATGTCGAAAGCACGCTTTGAATTCAGATGGGAAGACCAGTTTAACCTTGCATTAGACCCCCACACTGCGCGCGCCTATCACGATGAAACCTTGCCGCAGGCGTCTGGCAAAGTCGCGCACTTTTGCTCTATGTGCGGCCCTAAATTTTGCAGCATGAAAATTTCTCAGGAAGTGCGCGATGTGGCTAAACAAACGCAGCAGCAAGAGTTTGAGAAAGAAAAAGGCATGAAAGACATGGCCGATGCGTTTAATCAATCGGGCGCTGAACTCTATCACACCGCTGATAGCAAGGTAGAGTTGCCATGACAAACAGCCACCTAACCACACCCGTACTTGAGCCGCCTAGCATTAGGCTGCCGGTGATATGGTGCATAGGGGGCGTTGACTCAAGCGGCGGAGCGGGAATAACCCGCGACGCCATTACGCTTGCCAATTTAAATGTTCATGCCTGTGTGCTAACCACACAACTTACTGTGCAATCAAACCAGCATCTGCTTAGCAAAGAAAGTATGAGTGCATCTGCATTGAACCAGCAGTGGCAAGTGCTTTACGAAGATACGCCACCACGCGCTATTAAAATTGGCGCTATCGCAAACGATGAACAAGCACTGTTGCTTTGCGCCCGTATGCAGTCGTTAGTGAGCCCTCGCCCCTTTGTAATATGGGACCCTGTGTTGTGCTCTTCATCTGGAGGTGTACTGAGCGACTTAAGTGAAAGCGTGATCAACGAACTGTTAACCACGGTAGATTTGGTAACGCCAAACATTGATGAACTCGCGAAACTCACCCACCTCTCTGTTAACGATGATAAAAGCCTGCAAACTGCAATAAATCGACTTGTTGGAAAAGGCGCAAAAAGCGTTTACGTGAAAGGCGGTCATGCACAATGGCAAAAAACGGTATGCGACACCTATTTTTGCTCATCACACTCGCTTTATTTTAGACAACCAAAAAACAGCAAAGGTGATCTTCGTGGTACAGGATGTATGTTAGCGAGTGCCATTGCGGCATTTGTTGTTCACGACTATTGCATTGAAGACGCGCTAACCTTGGCGAACGCTTATGTGAGTGAAGTAAGACATAACACGCTCGGCGTATCTGATAACAACCTCCCCATCACGACTACTTCGAGTCGACATAAAGCGGCTAGCCCGCCTGCTTACTTCGCAAGGGCTAATGGTTTTCCCGCACAGGCGGCTAGTTTTCCACAGGTTAGTTTTCATTGCCGTAACACTGTTTCTAAAAGAAATGCTGCGGGTGTTGATAAAACTCCACACAACAAAAAAAGAGTAGAAACGACACTGGCAGGCAATGCTTTCTTCCCCGCACTCACCAACACTAAGTTGGGTATTTATCCCGTGGTAGATAGCGTTGAGTGGATTGCGCGGCTTTGGCCGACGGGCGTAAAAATCATCCAACTGCGAGTGAAAGAAGGCTCTCAATATGCTATTCGCCAACAGATAAAAGAAGCAATGGAGTTAGTAGAACACACTGACTGCCAATTATTTATTAACGACCACTGGGAGTTAGCCATAGAGCTTGGTGCTTACGGCGTGCATTTAGGCCAAGAAGATCTGCACACTGCAGATTTAAACGCCATTCGAAGCGCCGGGCTAAGGCTGGGCATTTCAACTCATGGGTTCGCTGAAATTCAGTGTGTTCGCGCTTTAAACCCGTCTTACATTGCCCTTGGTCATATATTTCCAACCAATACCAAAGACATGCCGTCTAAGCCCCAGGGTGTAGAGCGCTTGGCAAAATATGTGAAGCTGTGTGAAGGCGTACCCACCGTCGCCATTGGCGGTATTAACTTATCGCGTATAAGTGACGTGGCTAAAACCGGCGTAAATGGTATTGCAGTTGTGAGCGCTATTACACATGCAGAGCATCCGCTGCAAGCATACAAAACGCTGGCTCAGGAGGCGGGTTTTGCATAGTCAATCAACACATAGTACCGCGACTGACTCAGTCAATAACGCCAGAGGTCCAGTTAATCCCGCTAATGGCTTCGCTAACCGCCAGCTTGAACATCAAGATATACAGCGTTACAGCAGGCAGCTCTTGCTCGACTGTGTCGACCACGCCGGCCAGCTTAATTTGGCAAACGCACACGCTCTGGTTGTGGGGCTAGGCGGCCTAGGCAGCTTAACCGCCCGCTATCTAGCTGGCGCAGGTGTTGGCAATATTACATTGATAGATGGCGATACTGTCGATATCAGTAATTTGCAGCGCCAGGTTAGCTACAATGAAATGCACTTAGGCGAGCTTAAAGCCAAGTCGCTTTATAACGAACTTCGCAAAGTTAACTCTCACTTAAACATCCAATTTAAAAGCCTTTTTGCCGATAGTAACAACTTACCAACTTTAATTTCGTCAGCGACTTGCGTACTGGATTGCACCGACAACATGACGGTAAGGCGCCAGATTAATGCAGCGACTTACCGTGCATCTATTCCGCTTTTTATTGCGGCTGCTAGCGGGCTTACATGGCAAGCACTGAACTTGCCGCAAAACTCAAACTCCTGTGGTTGTTACGAGTGCCTAGTGAACAGGATTTCCGTGCGTGAAGACTGCATGAGCAAAGGCGTACTTGGCCCCGTTGTTGGTATGGCTGCTTGTCATCAGGCAACGCAAGCTTTGTTGTTTTTAGCAAAAGGATTCGACGCAGACATTAAATGGGGACACTACCTAACTGGGAATGCAGGCCTTGGGTCGCTACAAAGCTTTGCGCTACCCCCCTCTTCTACTTGCGAGGTTTGCAATGACGCAAATTAAAGTGAACGTAAACAATCAACCTATGAACGTGATCTCGCCTATTTCACTTAGCGAGTTAATCGCCCTTAAAAAATTGAATGACGACGGTACCGCCATTGCTAGAAATGCCGCCATAGTGAGTAAAACAGAATGGTCGACCACTTATCTTAAAGATAATGACACCATTGATATCTTCACCCTAGTTGCAGGAGGCTAATATGCTAACGCTTGCAAACCACACTTTTTCATCACGCCTTTTAACCGGCACAGGGAAGTTCAGCAACGCCGTCACTATGAAAGACGCAGTGGCCGCTGCACAAAGTAACATTGTTACCCTAGCAATGAAGCGCGTGGCGATGAATAGCGCGCAAGACGAAACGCTAACGGCCCTTCGAGAATTAGGAGTTACCCTGCTGCCCAACACATCGGGGGCTAAAAATGCCCAAGAAGCCATATTTGCAGCAGAGCTTTCTTATGAAGCGCTAGGTAGCCCATGGATAAAACTTGAAATTCACCCTGATCAGCGCTATTTGCTGCCCGACCCTATAGAAACGCTTCATGCCGCCGAGACCTTGGTAAAAAAAGGCTTTCACGTACTACCCTACTGCGGGGCAGACCCTGTTTTGTGTAAACGCTTAGAAGAAGTAGGCTGCGCCGCTGTTATGCCGTTAGGTGCTCCCATAGGCAGTAATCAGGGCTTACAAACTAAGCCTTTTTTGCAGATTATTGTGGAGCAATCGACTATTCCAGTCATTGTCGATGCGGGTATCGGCAAACCCAGTGAAGCCATGGCGGCAAT
>Ga0066837_10001257_pt1 | contig 11735 bp, 8 predicted proteins | sample ETNtaG_25_FD_66730 | JGI IMG/M metagenome (GOLD analysis project Ga0066837, IMG submission 66730) | Marine microbial and viral communities from oxygen minimum zone, Eastern Pacific Ocean - ETNP201302SV86 | ecosystem: Environmental > Aquatic > Marine > Oceanic | place: Pacific Ocean: Eastern... | reverse complement strand
TAGCGATACTTGCCATGGCAGTGAGGGGTTGTTCATCCCGAGCTAACTCCGGTTGAAATCCTTGAATCAGGTCTCCTCCGGGATCGCGGACCTCAATGGAAAGAATCCCTCTCCTACCTTTGGGAAGCAAGCCCACCTTCCGCAGTTCCTTGTCAAACCGGCTGTCTGAGAGCAACATACCGTTGGCGTCAAAGGAATAGGTTTCACCGGTTTTTCCAAATCGCCCCAGTTGCAAGATCCTTGTGAAGTCCGCAGCTGGGTCCAGCCGGAAGCCCAGGGCAGAAATGATCTCGCCTTCTTCATTAAAAATAGGCGTCACCACAAACATGGTGGGTTCCCCTGCGACAACCTGCCCACTATAAAGACTTAACAAGGGGACATCAGAAATGACAGGATGACTGAGTAAGGTTTCCCCATTAAAAACCCTTTCAAGAAAATCTCCATTCCCGGCCATCAAGTTGGTTAAACCCAGGTTGATCTCCCGCATGGATCCGATATTGGATGAGTCAGGGGCTATGATGAAGTAACCCAAACGCCTATTCATACTACCCTTGCGTGCAAGCAAATTTTTGAGCCTGGCCTGAGCAGGAGAATTCTTCAGTGCCTCGCGGGTTCGGGAAACTTTCAATAACTCCTCTACAATCCTCCGCAACTCGATAGATTGAGCCCAGGTAACAGCATCTGCTTTTCGTTCAAACTCCCAAATATGCAAGGCTGAATGGGTGGTTCTCAGAATAGTCTTAAGTGAACCGGAGAGGTCTTCCCGGGTTTGAGCCTCGATTCGCTCCAGGGTGTACCAGGCTATGACCGATACAATCAGGAAGAATAAAAAACCAATTCCAAAAATAAGAGTTTGCCCTAAACGACCTTTTTCCTGATGAGAGCCACCTGCGAGTTTGTCAGGTTCCCGGTTGGATTCGGGATCGGCGAGTATAGATTTTTCGGGTGAATTCATGTTGGTGTTTTCCAATCTCTGCAAATAGAAAGGTCCACCGCATTGCTTCCATTTTTCCTTATTCTTTTTTTCACACAAATCTCCATCAATCAAGATATGCAAAAGTAAAAATATATTTCCCAAAAGAGTATCCGAATAAGTCTGATTTTTTAATAGGACAAAACTCCCAGGAAAAAAGACCGCAATTTTAAAGAAATGGCTGGGAAAAAGGATGCTTTTCGGCCAAGAATAAGAATAATACCTTACCAAAATTCACTAATGCGGCGTGGACGTTCGAATCTGAAAGTCACGGCCCAAAGAAACCACTTTTTTATCCGTCCATTTTTAGTCTTTCATAAGCTTCCAAATGAAGTTTCTGAATAAAACATATTACATAACTTTTACAAGGGAAGGTTCCGTTTCAGTGTTAAAATTTTTCCAAGTTGATAGACTCCACGTCTAACTCTATCTGAAAAAATCATGGACACACTTCGGAGGCAGAAGATCACTGGTTCAGGATTTACTGTAAAACAAAACCTGAATCGTTCGAACGCAGAAAAACCCGAAATGTTATTTATCGGGATGCCCGATGCCGACTCCAGCTACTGGACCATGAATATCGCCCAGGCCCCGCAGGGTCCAACCCTACTGGAATCTCCGCTTATACCAGGTTTTATTCGTGGAAAAATCAACTCGCACCTGAAATACGTATTCAATCCCCGCAAAAAAGCACCTTATGTCGGAATGCACCTCATCAAACAGAATTTGGAGAAAGACATAATAGGCGGAGCGGATATTACACTTATCGATTATCCGACAGAGAAGGAAGTTTTACTGATCGTTCAAAAAACTTTCTTTAAAGTAGTCGGGCTTGGAATCGGATGCGAAAATAAAGTGCATGAAGCTAAACTCCTGGCCCAAAAAATCAAACGCTATTGTAAAAATAAAGAAGTTGAAATTGTTTTCGGTAGCTACGGAGCAACTACAGGCAAAAAGGTGGGAATATTGACGGAAGCGGACGGAACAGTATTGAAGGACACCCAGAAAGAAATTGAGGAGAAAGAAAAATCTGGAAGGCACCCATATACCGGTGAAGGGGTGCAGAGCATGAGGGCATTTTTGCTCAATAACCGCGGAAAACTTGGTTTGGAACTGAATGTAGAACCCAATGATCCTATGGTTTCCTTTCCTGTACCCGATCCCGATTTACCTCCAAAAAACCGTTTTCTCAGATGGCTGTCTAAAAAGACGGGCCTTTGGGGAACGCCCCTTGATATGAATAAGCTGGCGGTTTCTCTTGGCTGTGTTAACAGTTGCTCGTTTTGCAATACAGCCAAAAATTTCGGAAGCAAAACCCTTCTTTATAAGGACGCTGACGAAATGTACCGAGCCATGGAAAAGCAGATTAATATTAATGAGGCGAGGGAAGATTATGTCCCGGAAACTCTCTTTTTCCTCATGGACGAAAATTTTATGCGTCCGTTGGCTAATACAGAAAAACTTTGCAAGCTGATAGAGGAATCAGGAAAAAACATCCGCTGGGGAACATTCGGGGATATTAAGGGTTTACTGGAATACAAAAACAGATATAAAGATTTTCGCGGATTGGTCCGAGGGGGGATGCTTTCCATCTGGATCGGACTGGAGTCGAAGGCCGATGTGTTTAAAAAGCGAGGCGAGGCAAGCCTTGAGGAAGTGGAAACGATGATCCGCGAACTCCAAGACCTCGGAGTTCTGGTTTTTGGTTCGTTTATTCCCGCATTGAGCATTCACACCGAGGCAGAATCAATAGTAGTAAAAAATGAAGAAGCGCTCAAAAATGAAATCAGAGAAAAAAACGGTAGCTTTAACAAAACGCAAATCCAGCAAGCGATGGATGCCCTGATAACAGCTAGAAAGAAAAAAGGTCAGTACGATCTTTTAAATATCTGGGAAGACATTAAATGGTGGTTAGAGCAAAATACCGCGGCTAACCAAGTGATGATGCTTACCGATACGCGGTTGGTCAACCCCCAGACCGTAGAGCCGATACTCGACCTTACGGATGAGGAATTCGGGCACACCTTCCAGCGGGACGATCACCCGCATATTCATGGCAAGAGGCTGGAAGAAATCGACAGAACGGCCCGAAGTTTATTTTACCGGGAAAATGGACCGGTCGCTCTCCGTTCTGTGCTGACGATGTGGGACGGTTATAATAATCTTAAGGATTCCGATCATCCTGCCGACATTATAGCGGCTACGTATTATTACTGGGTAGCCAAACGTTCTTTCCAAGCGATTTCCCTGTCTCTTGTTTTCTTTTCTGAAACTCTTTTTAAAAAATGTTCCAGGAAGTTTTTAAATCGTCTGGCTCAATTTCTCGATGAGCTTGAAAAATATGAACCTCCCGTGAATGCTCTCAGTGAAAAATATAAAAAGGTGTTTGCCCTGTATGACAGCAAAGTGTCCAAAGTAGCTCAATGGTGTGCCGCCCGCCTACGGCATAATTTTATCCGAAAGCATCTGAACAAAGATGAAGTTAGTCAAATTGTTTCGTTAAGTCACCCGGCAATAGTTCCAAGCGAAGCATAAACCTCAAGTCCTTACCCCCCCCCCCGCTTTCCTTTATCCTCAATTTAATTCAAATATCGGACCTTGGTCCTTTCGGGTGATATTCGTAAGGAAGAAAGAGTTTCTCCGGCAAAATCTACGAATCGCCGTTTTCCAGGCCTCATGGTCAGAATTCACCCGATGGACGAAAAAATTTTCAAATCAATGCAATAAAATGCACCCTTAATTCGTCTATTAGTTATGGGCACATGCCTTCAAGCTTTTTCAAACTGTTTAATCCCCAGTCCTAGAGAACTACTCTACCTCTGGGCCGTTGAGGAATATACCTCCAAGGAGTTGGCTGATCTTTTTAATGTCCCCCGTGGAACCATTCTTTCGAGGTTGCATCGGTTGAAAATAAAAATATGTAATTAGAAACCAAAACTTCTTATCAAAATTTGACTTCACACTGATTCAATCCAAATACCTTCCCACCGGGAAATGGGAACTTGTGGGGGCACGATACTGCCCCATTCAGGGGAAACTGGCAGTATTGATGAAATTATTTTTTCGAAACGAAGGCAAAGCTCAAACATTGTATCAGGTGCTCTATCCTGAGGATTTTAAGAATAATCACCCTATGCCATTTGAAACTTATGTGAACGGGGTTCGAGTAAAACTTTGGAGGGAAAGGGTCTGCTTCTTGGGCTGGCCAGCAGTTGATTGAGGAGCAGACAGTTCTTAACTCATAAGCGGAGCAAGGTCAGGATCGCTGAAAAATCACCCATAAACTTAAATATTTCTGAAATGGCTGACCTCCCGGAAGCTCCTCTAACAGATCTAAACCCCTCTTTGCATTAAAAACACACTAAGCAAGAAATTAACCTTCTGAAATTCCAAAAACATTTACGTAACAAGGCTCAATAGTGGGTGGTCATCGGGTTTTGTCTGATTTAAAAATAGGACCAAAACGGATATTTTTAAATTTGAATAAATGAGATGTTGATGCTGGCGGAATAGCCTTGTTTTAGTTGGTAGCGATAATATTTTTCAAACAACTCTTGGTCTAGCGCGTGGGCATGATGGGGTCTTGCGCTTTCCGGGTAAGGGGTTACCGGGATGAGTACGATTTGATTTTTGACTGCGGGTGGATATCTGTTCGCGAATCCTGAAATCTAATGGAACAAACAACCACATTACCAGAACAGCTTTATTATGGTGGCAAAGTTAACATGTATTGTTTGCATGAGGTGTTCAGACACATTGCCGTCATCGCCTGCGAACGCATGCAAACGCAATATCATATCGATATTCCTATCACCTCCGGGTTGTGGGGCGGCGCCTATCTGGTAGGGGACCAACAAGGAAAAGTCTTGTCAAGAGTTATCCGTTTCTACAGCATCGTCAACCTACCGCAAAATAGTCCTTTGAATGAACCAGAAAACTTTGGATACCTGATGAATGTTTATTACCAGACATGCCAGGAAATTTTCAAACGTTATCATTTGGTCTTTGAAAATCCTCAATGGGGGGAGCCCGTCCCTTATACCAATAAAATCCGGCCCAACACTACTCTGCAAATGTGGGAAAAATCAACAGAGGTTCAGTTCCTGCGAACTTTCTTTGTTTGGAACACGGCAACATGGGAGGAATCCCTCATTTTCGATACTCTCCGCAATATCAAGCAACTCAAGGAACTGCTGGATATCAATCACCGACCGGTTCATAAGACAAAGGAAGAAATCCGATTTGCCTTGCAGGATATCCTCATCATTTATCACACCCTGCGTAACGCATTGACCCCGGAATTCCTGGAACACGTCCAATCTTTTATGAAGGAATTGCTGGGCTATTTTTTGGAGGGACTGCACGATTCCGACCTCATCCAGAATATGTACCAGAAAGCATATGGGGGCCTTTTTGTTTACGGGTTTGAAGAAGCTTTGGATGGTCCCTACAAGCAACACAACCTCGATATTTGTAAGGTAGAAGATTGGCCGGCAGAAAAGATCAATTGGGTCCCCGAGGAGCTCAAAGAGAAGCTTGTTCATCCTCTTCGGGAAACTTTTTCAAGATTCAGGATCAACCTGGAAAGAGGGAGCTCGAATCAACACTGCCCGTTTCTTTCCTTATAAATAACTTCGTAGAAAAAGGTTATTTAATGTCTGAAAAAGATGAAATTCTTTCCATACTTTCCCGCCCGGAAAGCATCCGATTTGATGCCAACAAGAAAAATGTTTTGGCAATCAAAGATCAAATTGAAAACCTGAACAAGGGATCTCTTAATGGCGTTGAAACCTGGTTTCTTGACGACCGACCGACAGTTGGCAATACAAGGATCAGGAGGTATCCAACCGGGCACTTTGTTTTTTACAGTTCAGAAGGAAAGCGTTTTCTCTTTACCGACCCCGAAGGATTTCCTCTCCATGAATGTGAATGGAAAAAGGACCCCATATCAGGGAAAACCCGACTGGCCCTGGTTCGAATGCAACTTGACTGTCAACAATGGTTTGGTATCAAACCGGATGCAAACACCTTTTCAATTTTTGTAGACTTCAAGGACAGGGCGGGCTCAGCAGATATGACTTTGGACGACCTGAGAAGGGAAGCGGCCAAAGCATGGGACATCCCTTTTTCGGAGATTAAGTATTTTTACAAGGACGAGAATTTTATTCCTCATGGAATCGGGGAGTACGAAATTTTTCTGTGCAAAGACGGACTTTATGTATTACCCGATGGGGCCTTTGATCATACGGTTTTTATCAGCAACATGCCCAAGGTAGAATGGGACCCGCTTGATGTCATCACAGTGGTAGAACTTTTCCAATCGGCACCTTTGGGAGCAGGTGGCGCGGCGTTTGAGTTTTTTTGGGGATTGTATGAAGATCAGGGGCGGGAAACAAAACCTGAACCTTTGCGGTTTAGGGGATTGCCGGTTTACCCCACTGAAAAAGCGTTCCAGATTTTTTCCGCTTTCTTTACCCCCACCGCACCTGAAGGGAAGGACCTCATGGATGAGTTTACAGATTACCGCCTTTCCCACCAGATCACCTGGGACCTCAGGCCCGATCCTCCGTGGCGTTATTTCTCGGAAAAATATTCCGTTTGTTTGACGGTGCAAAATAATTTTCTGTATAAAGTTACATCAATGAGGGACCCCGCAGCTTTGCCCTTTATCAATTGTTCTCGGGGAGGAAAGACTTCCTGTCAAAGACAAGTCCATGTCACAAAAGATTACATGCTGCTCCTTGATGGAGAAGAGATTTTTAAAGAAATCCCCTTGCAGCCTCTATGGCAAATTTTTCCGCAACAAGGTCCTGCGCAGGAACAACCGGAGTATCCTTTCGGTTGGAGAAAGTTTTTTAATGGATCCGTCCCAAAAGTAGACCCGGTCAAGGCTACGCTAACTGTCCCATTCTATCCAGAAGGTGCCGCAGAAATCGAAGAATCTTCCCTTCAACCGATGGTCGTCGACCAGATATTATTTTACATGGAAATGTTTCCGGACATGCCGGACAGTTTAGAAAAAGTTGGTCGTGTCCTTATCCATAATTTTGACACCGCGATTTCCGGCTGTGTCGACTGCACCAAAAAACGGAATTATACAATATTGTTCAGCGATCCGGAGTTTGCCCAGAAAAACGCGCAACTTTTATGGGATTACGCTGCATCCAGGAATCAACTGGAAGCTCTTCGAGATGTTTCTTTCTTTCCAGAAAAGGAATACGCCAGACTCGTCTACACAGAAAAATATGAAATGGTCTTCCGATGGATTCCATTCGATTCTTACCGCGACCCAGTGGCTTGCGAAAAGATATTAAATTCGGTAACTCATACTATGGCTTCCAACGCGTTGTTATTTCTTGTGGGTCCAAGGGAAATATCGAAACAGTTCCACAGTTATTCTTTGAAAAATATTTACAGCGATCCGGTTCAGAATATGCCCTTTTTTCAGCAGCACAGGAAGATGTATCCCGAAACCCAAGTCAACCCGGAGGTAACAGTGTTTTTTGCCCAAAAATTGGGGCATAAAAATATCACAAAAACTCCAAACCCTCAGGAACAAAAAGCGGATGTAGATCTCAGTGAAAATATAATGGGTTTGACATAAGCCACAGCTTTTTTGAAGAGAGGGTAGAAAAATATATATAGAAGCCTTTCCCAGGGGGTATTGACAATGAAAGAGACAGAAATTTCAGGCATGGATGTTTTAGAAATTGCCAAGAAAAAAGAGGCTGACGAAAAACGTTTTTATACCGATTTGGCAAAACATGTCGCCAGTCCACAAGTCCGGGATTTTTTAAACCGGATGGCTCATGAGAGCGATCAACATGAAATTGAAATCATAAAGCTTCTCAGAGGAAACGAAATCAAATCGGATATCAATATTAAACAAACTGTGGACAATACGTTAGTTGACCTACATTTCCAAACCGATATCTTTCCCACAGGCGATGCTATTTCCAAAGTGGCGCCTGAATTTATGGGGGTAAAAGAAGTACTGGATTTTGCAATTGAAGTGGAAAAGGTCGCCGCTGAATTTTATAAATTACTGGGCCAGTATTGTGAAAGACCGTTGGCTAAGGCGGCATTGATCCTGCTGGAAAAATTAGAACATGAGCACGTTTCAGAAATCGAATCCTTTAAGGAAAGTTTTGCAGAAACAGTAAGTTTGGAGAATGCCTAAATAAATTAAATCAACCTCATGGGAAAACACTATGATTTCTAAATTTTCAGCATTTGGCGGGAAAGGCAAAACCCATGTTTAAAAATATTTATTTACCCATTGATAATTCGGATTATTCAAATGCTTGCATCAATATCGGCTTGGAATTGGCAAAGAAATGTGGGGCCAGAATCTTGGCAAGCCATGTTTACGCAGCCAAAATGCACGACGTCCGTTTTCGCCAGATGGAAAGCGGCCTTCCTGAAGAGTATCAGGAGGAACAGGAACTCGAAAAACAGCGCAATATTCATGACCAGTTGATCACCAAAGGAATGGAAGTAATCACCGACTCTTATCTGGATATTCCAAGATCCAAATGTGAAGAGCAAGGGATTCCTTTTACCGGCAAATCTTTGGAAGGCAAGAATTGGATCGAATTGGTAAGAGATATTAATGAGTCAGACTATGATCTGGTGATTATGGGAATGATGGGATTGGGCGCCGTCCGCGACAGCCAGGTTGGCACGGTAACTGAAAGGGTAATTCGCCGTACTCAAACGGACACCCTGTTGGTCAAACATCTCCCCAATTTGCATAAAGAAAAATCTTCCGGTGGAAAAATTGTGGTAGCAATAGACGGAAGCGAGCATTCCTTCGGTGGCCTTAAAACCGGAATTGAGTTAGCTAAGTTATGGGATCGGCCCTTGGAAGTTATTTCCAGCTTTGATCCGTATTTCCACTACGCCATGTTCAATAGCCTCGCAGGCGTTCTTACAAGTGAAGCAAGTAAGGTATTCAAGTTGGAACAGCAGGAAAAATTGCACGAAGAAATTATTGACAAAGGCCTGGCGAAAATCTATCAAGCTCACCTTGAAGTTTCTAGGAAGGTTGTGGAAGAGGAGGGAATGAACTGTACGATACGACTGCTGGACGGCAAAGTTTTTGAAAAAATCCTGCAGTACACCCGCGAAGAGAACCCGTTTCTGCTGATTTTGGGTCGCATAGGGGTTCACAGTGATCCGGAAATGGATATCGGTGGTAATACCGAAAACCTGACCCGGTTGGTACCCTGCAATGTCTATTTGTCCAGCAGGGTATTTAAACCCAGGGTTGATACGGTCGCAGAGGAAATTATTGAATGGACCGCTGAAGGCAAGGAACGGCTGAATAAAATTCCCGGTTTTGTTCGGCCCATGGCAACGTCGGCCATTCTGCGCTATGCCATGGAGAGGGGACATAGCATGATCACGTCCAACCTCATCACGGAGGCCTGCGAAAATATCCTGCCCGCAGGATCTATGGAAGCCATGGGCATGATGGGCGAGCAGTTAAAAGAAAAAGCCAAAATAGAAAACCGCCCGGATCCATACGCCTCCCTGGACCCGGGTATGTTGAAAAATGAAATGATGGCCGCTCATGCCGGGAAGAAACGATCGGAAATCAAAATAAAATGCACCATTTGCGGCGCCGTGATGGGTGGGGATGCCGTTAAATGTGGTGTCTGCAATGCTTCACATGAAAGGCTATTGCCGATAGCAGCAACAAAGTCTGAAACAGACCTTGAAAATGAAGGAGAGGTTTCCACAGTTACATCTTTCGATTTGAAAAGTTTCGACTGGACCCAGGGGGCTTTAAAGCTACTGGAAGCTTACCCCCAGGGGCATATACGGCAAAAAGCCCAGGCCAGAATCGAAAAAAGTGCCAGAGTGCATAACATCTCAATCATCACGATAGATTTTTTTAATAAAATTGTTAAACCGTTATGAACAGTCTCGATATCGAGACAGGAAAGGTTAAAAATAATTTGATCTGTTTCACCCTAATTATTTTATGTGTGACTATCAAAAATGTTTAATCTATGTGGAAAAGGTTCGCAAATAAAGGGTTCCTCCTTCCCTTGCCCTCCCGAATCCCTTAACAGAAACGGGTGCGGGCCTTTTCCACACACTTTTATCAGGAAAATCATATGAGTGGAGAATGCAGAATTTTCAAGCCGTCAAATAACGGAAAATTGAGATTGGTGGAAACAGTGTCTCATCAGGAAATAGTTAAAACTACCGATCGTAAGTCGTTATTTAATGCTTATCCCAAGCGTGAACAAAAACTCCAACCTAGACGTAAGAAACTAAAGGAGGAGCGATGAAAATACATCAACAAACCAACAGATGTGGTAGATGGAATACTTCAAACTTGGATTTGGAGAGGGTATTTTTCAAGTTTTCTCCTGAAGCAGAGGAACAATTTAAATATTATATTCAGAATCTGGGTGATTTAAAAAACTACAATAGAAATCTCATAATCATAAAATCAGATTTTCCTAAATTCGAAAGTGAACTAGAGATGTGTCGGCAAGAGATTGATCATGGACAACGGTTTGTTATTCTGGAGTCAATGGAAGGGCTTGCTTTCGATGAAATTCAAATGTCATGCTGGATAATTTCAAATTTGCTTGGAACTCCATTAGCTCAGGACCAAGACGGAAAGCGTCTCATCCATATTTATGACCGGGATAAAACCAAACGAATAAAGGACGGCGCCCGCTACCATCAGACTCATGAAAGTGGCGCCATTCACACGGATAATGTCAATGTACTGGAATCTTGGGATTATCTGCTGGTCGGGTGTGTTTTTCCGGCGATGATCGGCGGTGAAAACATTATTGTCAGCGCACTTTCTGTGCATGACTTCCTTGAAAGCAAAGCTCCTGATGAACTGGCGGTATTGAGAGAAAATTTTTGGTGGGAATATCGGGGAATCTCAAACAACCTATATCAGGCACCCATCATAACCTATAACAAAGCAGGCGAACCCCTGTTTAGATATTTAAGAACTTACCTGGAATCCGCCCATAAGAAAGCCCAAAAACCCCTATCAGATAAACAGATACAAGCCCTAGATGCTCTGGACGCCACGTTGAACATGTCGGAGTTTCAAATAAAACACCGCCTCAAGGCAGGCCAGATTTTAGTTGCTAATGACAAACAGATTCTTCACGACCGGGAATGCTTTGTAGATTACCCAGACTCCATTTCAGTGGAAGAAAAGCATGCTGGGGGAAATGGTATTCTTTGTCGCTCATTGGAGAGAACCTGGGTGAAAAAACAGGAAAAGCATTGAAGTGAACCCACCCCTTGGGTGTAACCAGGTATCGAATCAGGATTGTAGTAGATTGATTATTTTTCTTAACCAGATTTTTCTTGATAAACGGTCCGGAGGCTTTGAGAAAATCTTCCGTTGGTTCTCAGCTCTTCATTCTAAATAAATAAATCTGCTTCAAGTTCAGGAAGCTGTAAATATAGATCGTTTTTAGCCCGCTTTGTGAGCTTAATCTTTTTCTCCAGAGTTAAATTTTTCTTCCAATAATCTTTACTTAACTCTTTCGGCGTAATGGTTTTGGTCAATTGATCCTGAGAGTTATAAACTCTTACTTTATTAAACATGTTAGCCCCCCCTTTCATTTAGAGGTCTTGTTCCTGCCGTGATAACTAATGGACAAATCATATATGAATGAAATTCATATATTAAGATATTCATATGTACAATTTTATTTCCCTAAAGTGTATCCAAAGAAATCTGATTTTTACATAGGACAAAAACTCATAT
>Ga0066837_10001224_pt1 | contig 11910 bp, 10 predicted proteins | sample ETNtaG_25_FD_66730 | JGI IMG/M metagenome (GOLD analysis project Ga0066837, IMG submission 66730) | Marine microbial and viral communities from oxygen minimum zone, Eastern Pacific Ocean - ETNP201302SV86 | ecosystem: Environmental > Aquatic > Marine > Oceanic | place: Pacific Ocean: Eastern... | reverse complement strand
GGAATTGGAAGAATAAAGGGGGGGTTAGCAAGAAATGTTATTGCTGATCAATGTGTAGTCGACTGGGAACTTAGACCTGTTGTGCCAGAGGATGGAGAATTTGTTAATAAAACAATGGATGCTTACGTGGAAGATGTTCTTTTACCAAAGATGAAAAAAGTTTATCCAAAAGCAGATATTAAAAAAGAGATTATTGGAGAAATTATTGGTTTCAATAAAGAAGAAAAATCTGAAGCCATAAATCTTGTTTGTAATTTAACAGGTGATAATTCTCGAGAAGTTGTTTCTTTTGGAACAGAAGCAGGTCTATTTCAAGAAATCGGCATCAGTACTGTTGTGTGTGGACCTGGTTCAGTTGAACAGGCTCACACAATTGATGAATATGTAAGTTTTGATCAGTTAAAAAAATGTTTGAAAATGCTTGTTGATCTTAAAGAACAAATGTCACATTAAGTGCGACTTTTTGCAAATAAATTTGTTAATTCGTAAACTATTGTAGCTGCTGCAAGAGAAGTAATTTCGGCATGATCGTAAGCTGGTGACACTTCAACAACATCAGCAGATATTAGGTTTAGTCCTGAAAGTCCACGCAGCACATTAACCATTTCTCGAGTCGTCATGCCAGCAACCTCGGGCGTTCCAGTTCCTGGAGCTTGGGAAGGATCAAGAACATCAACATCTATGGATAAATAGAGAGGATTATTTTTTACTCTGTCTCTTATTCGTTTAACTATTTTATCAATTCCTTCTGTCTGAAATTCATCACAATGAATAATTTTAAAACCAAATTCCGCATCATTTTTTAAATCGTCTCTACTATATAAAGGTCCTCTGATACCAACATGCATTGAAGAATCGTCTAAGAATAATTTTTCTTCTCTAGCTCTTCGAAAAGGTGTTCCATGAGTATAAGGTGCTCCAAAATAAGTATCCCACGTATCTAGGTGGGCATCGAAATGAACTAACGCTACAGGTCCATTATTTTTTTTATTTACAGCGCGTAATAAAGGTAGGGCTATTGTATGATCTCCTCCCATACTTATTATTCCACCTACCTTACTTAATAAATCTGTTGCAGCTTTTTGAATTTGTTCAACAGATTCATTTATATTAAATGGATTACAAGTTATGTCTCCGGCATCAGCAACTTGTTGTTCTAAAAAAGGTTCTGCATCATATGCAGGATGATAATTTGTTCTTAAATGTCTTGAAGCTTGACGTATGCTTTGTGGACCAAATCTTGCTCCAGGACGATAGCTTGTTCCTGCATCAAAAGGAACTCCGACTATAGCAACATCACAACTTTCTACATCTCTTAATTCTGGTAATCTTGCAAAGGTTGAAGCTCCAGCAAATCTTGGAACTTTTGTTCCGCTGACAGGTTGTATTGGTGTTTTGCCTTTTTTTTTACTCATTAAATTATTATAATATAAATTATGGTCTTTATATACATTGTTGTAGCCTTGTGGACTGTAGGCATGATTGCTGATTAAGAATTTTTTTACCTAATTATATGGCTTGATCATTAATCAGGCCTTGAAGCTCTGGTATCATTTTTGTGGCAGAATCTAAAAGTGGATATATTTTTTGCGCTTCCTTATAGCTTTGAATTGCTTTTTCATATTGTTTTAGCTCTATATAATTTAAAGCTTGTCCTGATAATGCACCAAAATGCCTAGGTTCAAGAGTGAGTGTTATTTTAATATCATCTAAAGAAGATTGATATCGATTCATTAAATAAAGAACTGTTGCACGTTTATTCCATGCTTCATACCAATCAGGCTCTGTTGCGATTATTTGTGTAAAAAGTTCATAAGCTTTGTTTAATTCTCCCATATTCATTAAACGGGAACCTTGAGTTAATAACTCAGTCAATCTGAACCCACGCCTATCATCAGAAGGATGTATCATCCAGATTTCCCATATTTTTTTTTCTACTATTTGAGCAGATGATAGACTTTTTGAATTTTTTAATTCAGTAAATAGTTTATCTAATTCACTTGTTTTCCCTTCAGAATTAACATTACTAAAGAACAACAAACCTAGAACTAAGAACACTATAAATTTTTTCATTAACTTAATGAGCAGTAGATATGATTTTTGATTAATTTAATTACGTAATTTAATACCACGTAGTCTTTCAGATCTTCTTCTTAATAGTTCTACTGTGGTTAATAAAGCTATCGACAAAAATACAAGGCAAGTCGCCATGCACAAAATTACAGGGCTTGTTTCTTGACGTAACCCAGCCCACATTTGTTTAGGTATAGTTATTTGTTCAACACTTCCAACAAACATAACCACCACCACCTCGTCAAAAGAAGTAATGAAGGCAAATAGTGCTCCGGATATAACACCAGGAAGAATTAAAGGCATTATGACTTTAAAGAAAGTTCGAATTGTATCGGCCCCTAAACTTTGTGAAGCTCTAATTAAATTGGTATCAAAACCAGTTAAAGTTGCTGTCACTGTAATAACTACAAAGGGCGTTCCAAGAGCAGTATGTGCAAGAATTAATCCTAAATAAGTATGAGTTAATCCAATTTTTGAGTAAAAGAAAAACATTCCTGCTGATGTAATAATTAATGGAACAATCATCGGAGAAATTAATATTGCCATAATAGTTCCCTTGAATGGCATATTACGTCTACTTAAACCCAAAGCAGCAACGGTTCCTAATGCTGTTGCTAAGAATGTAGCAGAAATTCCAATGATAAAACTATTTCTAGTTCCTAACATCCATTTATTAGACACAACCGTTGTGTCTCCTATGCTGCTAATACCAACCATTTGCCTATACCATCTAAGAGACCAGGCTTCCGGCTCAAGACTCATAAATTCTCTAGTAAATTCGAAAAATGGTGAAGCACTAAATGATAAAGGAAGAATTATAAAAATAGGCGCAATTAAAAAGAAAAAAACTAGACCACAATAGGTTAAAAAAGCGTACCAGCCTACTCTTTGTCCTGTTGTTGCATATGATGGTAAAGCCATAATTATCCTAACTTGATATTTTCTATTCCAACTAATTTATTATAAACCCAATATAAAACCGTCATCACTCCTAAAAGAATAGCTCCTAGGGCTGCACACAGCCCCCAATTTAATGTTGTTTTTAAATGGTAAGCAATCCAATTTCCTATCATTTGCCCATCCTTACCCCCAACCAATTCGGGTGTAATGTAGTATCCAATCGCAAGTATAAATACGAGCATGCATCCTGCGCTAATTCCTGGCACTGAATTTGGCATATAAATTTTCCAAAAAGCATGTAACGGTGAAGCCCCAAGATTTAAAGCCGCTCTCATATAGTTTGGTGAAATTGTTCTCATAACACTGTACAAAGGCAAAACCATAAAAGGTAATAATATTTGCGTCATAACAATTATAGTTGCTGTTTCATTATACATAAGTTTGAATCGGCTCTCGTCTGAAATGATATGAGACATCACTAATAAATTATTAAAAACACCTTTTTGCTGAAGCATCACCATCCACGCAACAGTTCGAACAAGTAGTGAGGTCCAAAAAGGTAATAACACGCATATCATTAAAAGATTGCTATATTTTAAAGGCAGCGTTGATAACAAGTAAGCAATTGGGTAACCCAAAATCAAACAAAAAAACATAACTAAAACACTTACCTTGAATGTTTTAATCCATGTGTGATTATAAATTCTTCTATTTTCTTCCTGTCGAATAATCTCTTTGTCAACATTATATTTTAAATCCACTGCATTTAAATAATATCCTGCAGTCGTAGCGTCAACCATCACGCCTATGGCTTTCCAATATTCCATGTCGGCCCATCTTTTATCAATGGCAATCATTTGCTCTTTATAAGGACCTTCTTCAATTTTTTTAAACTTACGTTTTGATTTTTTTAATAAACTTTTCCATCCTGATTTTGCATAATTCATTCGAGTAGTAGCTTTACCTATACTGAAGCCTGAACCCTCTTTTACTTCAAAGAACATTGTTTTATAAAGTTCTTCGGATGGTAAACTTTGTCGATCCCATTTTTTATATTTTTCAAAAGTTTTTGGAAAAACAGTATTAATATAACTATCATCAACACTTCTAAGCAACATGTCACCGATAGGAATTAAAAATGTGAAAAGTATAAAAAATAAGAGCGGTACTACTAAAAGAAAAGCTCTTAACTTGTTCCTTCTTTCAGCCTTTTGAAGACTTACTTTTAGGGGTATCCCGTCTGTTGTTAAAATTGATCCTGCGGTTGTTTCATTCATAATTTTACCCTTTAAACAAAAAAGGCGAGATTTTCATCTCGCCTTTTTTTAAACATTACGAATTATTAGTTACCCTTCCAAGCACCGAATCTTTCAGCTACTTCAGCACCGTTATCAGCCCACCAATATGGATCAGCTATAACAGCTTTCTTAAGTACTTTCGGATGCGTAGGCATATGAGGCATAATATCAATATCGCCACCATATTTGATGAACCAAGGTTCACCTTTTTTAATGATGTCAATACTAGATTTTCTCATAGGGCCGTATGGAATGTATTTAGCTTGTTCAGCATTCGCTATTGCAGAAGAAGCATGAGCCATAAACTTAAGTGCTTCAGCTTCATTTCCACCTTTGATTGCTACAAGATATTCCTGTTCAAGAACTGTACCGTCCCAAATATATTCGAAGTCTTTACCTTCAGAAAGGATAGCAGCACCAATTCTACCGTTGTATGCTAATGACATAACAACTTCACCGCTTGATACTAATTCAAGTGGTTTAGAACCTGCTGACCAGAATACAACGTGATCTTTAATTGTATCTAGTTTTGCAAATGCTCTGTCTATTCCTTCAGGAGTACTCATTACTTCGTATACTTTGCTTGCTTTAACTCCATCAGCAACTAGTGCCATTTCGATTAAAGCGTTTGCCCATGTATGTATTCCTCTTTTTCCAGGAAACTTTTTAACATCAAAGAAATCTTTCATGCTTTTTGGTTTCTTGCCTGGAAAAGCACTTTTGCTGTAAAACGCTGTGTAAGCCCAAAAAATTTGTGGAACTACACAATCAGATACTGGTGCTACCACTAAATCGTTGATGAATTCACTTTGGTCTACTTTTGCAAATAAACCTTCATCGCAACCAGTAATCGCTTGGTCTGGAAGTACGTCTACCACATCCCAAGTTACATTTCCTGCTTCTACCTGTGCTTTGATTTCTCCAAGACCACCGTTGTAGTTTTCAACAGTAATTTTAGCATCAGGATTCAAGCTAAGATAAGTGTCTACATAAGCCTTTTGTTGACTCGCTGTATAAGCTCCGCCCCAAGATACGAACGTAATGTCTGCATAAGATGTTGCAGTAAATGCCATCGCGATCAATCCAAGGAAAGCAGCTTTTATTAATTTAAACATATTTTTCCCTCTTAATTGGTTAATTATACGTATAAGTCGCGAATTAAAACAAATTGGGTAAGTGATGTAAACTAGAAAAGTAAGAAAATTAAGCTAGATCTAATGCCCTTGAATCGCTAGCTTTCCAAGAAAGTTTGACGGATACCCCTTCTTTTAAGTTTGCGCCTTTATAAGAATTTGGAACCTTAACAATAAATTGATCATTTCCACAAACTTCAACTCTTGTGCGAATATGGTCTCCTAAATAAATTAATTCTTTTACTTTTGCATTAAAAGAATTTTCGAAATTACCTTCGCTAGAATTAATCTCAACCCTTTCTGGACGTAAAGACACAGTCGAGGAATCTCCGACAGATTTAACATTTATTTTTAAAGAAGTAATGTCATCACCTTTATCAGTAGTTACAACACAATTTTTTCCGTTAATAGATTTGACTTTTCCTTTAAGCTGATTGTTCTCACCAATGAAGTTTGCAACAAATGCATTTTCAGGTTTTTCATATAATACATCTGGTGATGATATTTGTTGAATTTTTCCATCGTTAAATACTGCTATACGATTTGACATCGTTAATGCTTCGCTTTGATCGTGAGTAACATAAACAACTGTGATTCCAATTCTCTCATGAATATGTTTAATTTCATATTGCATTTGTTCACGAAGTTTTTTATCAAGAGCTCCTAAAGGTTCGTCCATTAATACTAATCTTGGTTCAAAAACTAAAGATCTTGCTAAAGCAACACGTTGTTGTTGGCCGCCTGATAATTGTAAAGGCATACGGTTTCCAAACTCTCCTAACTCCACCATATCCAAAGTTTTTTTTACTTTTTCTTCAATATCTGATTTATTTAATTTTCTAACTTCAAGTGGAAAAGCAAGATTCTCATTTACTGTCAAATGTGGAAATAATGCATAATTCTGAAACACCATTCCAATTCCTCTTTTGTTAGGAGGAATTTTATTAATAGCCTCTCCTTCTAAATATATTTCTCCGCCCGTAGGAGTTTCAAATCCAGCTAACATCATTAATGTAGTTGTTTTTCCAGAACCAGAAGGTCCTAACATTGTAAGAAATTCTCCCTGTGGAATATCTACATTAAGATCTTTAACTACGAGTGTTTCTCCATCGTAGCTTTTATCAACTTTTTCAAATTTAACGAAACTATTTGAACTCCCCATAGGGGTCGGATTAGAACAATTTTTAAAAACTATTTCAAGATATTTATCCTTTAATATGCAAATCCCTTGATAAATTGCAGAATAATTCTGAGCCCTTTTCGGTGACTCTTACAGACTCGCTCGCTTCAACGCCCCAATCTCCAAATTGCATTACTGCTATCATGTGAAAAGTAACGTTAGGTTGTAAAACGGTTTTATCTCCTTTTGATATATTTAAAGTCTGTTCGCCCCAATCAGGAGGATAGCCAATACCAATTGAATATCCTGTTCTTGACTCTTTTTTTATTCCGTATTTATCTAAAACTCCCCAAAATTTTTGAGCAACGTCATCAGCTGTATTTCCAGACTTCGTGGCTAAAATTCCTGCATCTAAAGCTTCGTTGGTTGCTTTCATAGTATCTATTTTTTTTTGATTTTTTTCTCCCAAAAGCACTGTTCTTGCCATGGGACAATGATATCTTTTGTGCACTCCTGATATTTCAATAATGGTTGCTTCTCCTTTTACAAATTTATCTTCAGTAGCTGTTAAATGAGAAGCTGACGTTCCTTTTCCTGTGGGCAATAAAGTTGCAATGCTAGCGTAATCCCCTCCAAATTCTGGTGTGCCGTTAAATAAAGCTTTTTGGATTACACCAACTGCATCACATTGTCTAACCCCAGGATTAATAATTTCAAAAGCTGTTTTCATTCCTTTTTCTGTAATTTTTGCAGCTGATTGCATTAGCTTGATCTCGGCATCAGATTTAACAACTCTTACCCAATTTACTAAACGATCTGAATCTTTAAGTTTTGCATTTGGTAGACCCTTTTTTATTGTTTCGTAACAATATGCAGTAAAATAGTGACTATCCATTTCAAGCCCGATGTTCGACTTATCCCATTTTCTTTCTTTAATTATTTCAACTAAATATTGATAGGGGTGTAATGGCCATGTGTGAATATATTTTTCATCATAAGAAATAATATTTTTATGTTGGACGTAAGTTTTTATGTATCCGCCGCCTGCATCTTGCGCTCTAAGAAAACAAATGGGTTCATCTTCATTTGCATGAACTAAAACACATTGGGCATAATAGAAAGACCAAGCATCATAACCAGTTAAATAGTTCATGTTAGCAGGATCATGTGAAATCAATAAATCAATCCCACGTTTTTGCATTGAAGCTTTAACTTTTTTTAATCGTTCTTTATATTCTTTTTTTTCAAAAAGCATTTTAATTTCTTAAAAGTTTTCCATATCCTTGTATTGGTGTTTTGTAACCAACAGATCTTAGAGTATCCCAAATTAAAGTTTGGTTGCTGGAAAAAACAATTTTGCCTATTTGTTTTTCAACTTGATCAAGGATTTCTAAAGCAGGAAGTGCTGTACAAGATACAAAAAGTGCATCAGAATTATTCATATCTAATTTGATTAAAGTTTCTAATAAATGTTTTGGATCTACGCTGGCTATGTCTTCATCCAAATCTATATTGAAAGTACTAAATGACATAATATTAATATTTTTTCTATTAAAGTATTCTAAGATAGTCTTGTTTACAGATTCTGGGTATGGTGTAAATAAAGTGATCTTTTTCACATTCATTTCTTTAAAAGCTTTGATGGCTGAAGTAATTGGTGTTGTAACATAACAATCAGGTTTTGCTAATTGAACTTTTTCTTTAACTTTATCTTCTCCTATAGCGATTGTTCCTGATGTGCAGCCGTAAGCCACTGTATTTACTTTTTGACCTGGTAAAATTTTTTCTGTAATTGGTTCTATTTGTTCATACATTTTTAAAAGATTTTCTTTAGTTAAAGGATTTTCATTATGAATACGATTTACAAATAAATCTAAAGGTAATTTTTGACAAATAGATTGAAAATCACTTTCTATTGTAAGATCGGTTGAAAGCGCAAGTAAACCCACCTTTGGATTTATTTTTTTTTTTAATTTTGGTTTAATATAATTTGATTTAAGCGTCATTATTGTTTTGGAAAATAATCTTCACATTTACCTTCTCTGTATACATCAGTAGTACTGCAATGTAGACCGCCTCCAAATGGATAAACATCGCGAAAATCAACTTCAACAACTTCCATTCCTAATTTACTTATTTGCTCGGCTTGATAGACTTCGCTCTTCTCTACACAAACTGTTTTTGGATCAAGAACCAAAATATTCATAGATAACCAAACTGAAGAAAAGCATAAAGGCGGAGGTCTATTATGCGCTGGTTGAGCTGCATCAACTATTTTCCAATCATTTTTTTCAAAAATTTTTCTTTGTTCTTCAGGTAAGCGCCTATTGGGATTATTTATTATTAATCCTGGTTTTAGTGCAGTGAAGGTAGCATCAATATGAATAGGATATGGATCGCCCGGAAAATTAAGAGGATGAACTCTATGATTTGGAAAGTGTCTTCTTAACCAGTCAATACCTTTTAAATTTGTTGTAAAACCATGTTGTACCATTAAATCTTTACCGAATCTCATAACATCGGCTGCGTCAAACAAAGGTTCTTCTTCGGTTGTTACAAAAAATTTTTTTGCAGTCCATTCTAATCGTTTTTGAACACCAATTTTTTCTGATAAATAATCCATGTGAAAACTTTTATCTGTTAAACGAGGTTTTGGAGCTGATTCATGTCGCATTCCTGGATCTTCTTCATAATATTTTTTTAACAGAGGTCTGTAGTTAAGATATTCAAACCATCTGCACCTATAACTCATTGTGGCCTCTAACATTTCTTTTCCCACTGTTAAAATTATATCTCTAGCAGGCATAGTTCCAAACATGCTTTTAGTTTTCCAGTCTGGAGTAGAAATGGGTTGGTTAAAATTAAGTGGAGTTGGACGATCAACTTTTATTCCTTTTTTTTTTAAAATGTTTGCAAAGTTTTCAAGCAATTCATTTGCCCGATCAATGGTTTCTTTTGGTCTTACACCAAATTGACCTCTCATATCTGAATCTTCGGGAACTTTTCCATCAACGGCAGGTTCTGAAGGAGGTATGCAGCATCCGTCAGCACGACCTAAAATTACATGCTTTAAAGGATCCCATTCATTCCAGCTATTTACTATTGTCTTCATAAGATTTTCTAACTTACAATGAGATTTGCCTTAAATCTATTAGATAAATTAAATGAATTTTCCCATTGAAAAATAAGCATTAAAAGTAAATACTACAATAATTAATAATATTATTAAGAGGGAAAATATGAAAAAACTATTCATTGCTGCAATTATGTCTTTGTCTCTATTGACGACAAGTACATCTGCAGAAATTAAAATGGGTATCATTTTAGGATTTACAGGTCCTATTGAATCTCTAACCCCAGCAATGGCCGCTTCAGCTGAACTAGCTTTTAAAGAAGCTTCTGACTCAGGCGCTTTGTTAGGTGGAGAAAAAATTACACCTGTAAGAGCAGACTCAACTTGTGTTGACTCGGCTGCAGCTACAACAGCTGCTGAAGGCTTAGTCGCAGAAGGTGTTGCTGCAATTATGGGAGCAGATTGTTCTGGTGTAACTGGAGCAATAGCAAGTAACGTTGCTGTTCCTAATGGTGTAGTAATGATATCTCCTTCAGCAACATCTCCTGGTCTAACGACTTTGGATGATAAAGGTTTGTTCTTCCGTACAGCACCATCTGATGCTCGTGGTGGACAAATTCTTGCTGATATAACTAAAGACAGAGGAATTAAAAGTGTTGCAGTTACATACACTAACAATGACTATGGCAAAGGTTTAGCTGATGTTTATTCAGCAGCAGTTAAAGCTCATGGTATCAAAGTTACAGCTGTAGCAGCTCACGAAGATGGTAAAGCCGACTATAGCTCTGAAGTTTCTACGCTAGCATCAGCTGGTGGAGATGCAGTTGCTGTTATCGGATACCTTGACCAAGGTGGTAAAGGAATTATTCAAGGATCTTTGGATTCTGGTGCTTTTGATACATTTATATTATCAGATGGTATGATTGGTGATTCTCTTACTGACACTTTTGGTAAAAGCTTAAATAAATCTTTCGGTTCTTTACCAGGTTCTACAGGTAAAGGCGCAGGAGTATTTGCAAAAGTAGCTGGAAAAGCTGGAATTGATCCATCTGGTCCATATACTGGAGAGTCTTACGACGCGGCGGCTTTAATCGTGCTTGCAATGCAAGCTGGTGGTTCTGCTGATCGTGCTTCAATTGCTAAAAACGTAATGGCTGTAGCTAATGAACCAGGAACAAAAATTTATCCTGGTCAATTAAAAAAAGGTCTAGACCTTTTAGCTAAAGGAAAAGCAGTTAATTACGAAGGAGCAACAGGAGTCGTATTTACAGACGTTGGGGAACACGTTGGTAATTTCTTAGAAAAAGAAGTTAAAGGTGGTAAATTTAAGACTAAAAAACAAAGATAAAATATAATTTTATAAATCCCAGCGATTATTCATCGCTGGGATTTTTTTTTACTTAATAGTAAATGCCTATATAATATTACGTATATATAAATAGTGTGATTTATAGGCTAAAAATGACACAAAACATCATTTGACCTGTATCGATTATTTTAATAGGCTTTTGGCTTAGAGAGGGATTAATGGCAAGATCACGAAGAAAATCTGGAGGAGGAAGTGGAGCAAATAAAAAGCTACCACTAAATCAATCAATACCTTTGGGCATCCAACATGTTTTTGCGATGTTTGCGGGTAACATTACAGTCCCACTAATTGTTGCAGGTGTGTTTGGAGTAACAACTGCAGAAAAGATTTTTTTAATTCAAATGGCTTTGTTTGCTGCAGGTGTAGCAACAATCATACAAACAGTAGGTTTTGGTAAAGTTGGATCAAGACTTCCAATAATTCAAGGAACAAGTTTTGCTTTCATTCCAATAATGTTGCCTTTTAAAGCTTTCGGCTTAGGAGCGATATTCACAGCAGCTTTTATAGGAGGAATTTTTCAAATATGGATTGGTAAAATGTTAAAACCAATTCGACATATGTTTCCTCCATTAGTAACAGGAATAGTTGTGTTAATGATTGGAATTAGTCTTCTTAAGGTTGGATTTAAGTATGCTGGTGGAGGAGTATGGTTGATGAACAATAAGCCAGAAATTTTTGGAAATTGGGAACATCTACTTATAGCCGGCACTGTTTTAATAGTTGCCCTTCTATGTAACCTGAGAGGAAAAGGAATGGTATCTTCAGCTTCTATTCTAATTGGAATAATAGCTGGTTTCGTAATGGCCACTTTACTAGGTGAAGTTAGATTTGAAAAAATAGCAGCAGCTGGTTGGTTTGCATTTCCAATGCCGTTTCAATACGGGATAGATTTTGTTTGGGGTGCAGTCATATTAATGTTGTTCATGTCGGTTGTAACAACAATT
>Ga0066837_10001218_pt1 | contig 11962 bp, 10 predicted proteins | sample ETNtaG_25_FD_66730 | JGI IMG/M metagenome (GOLD analysis project Ga0066837, IMG submission 66730) | Marine microbial and viral communities from oxygen minimum zone, Eastern Pacific Ocean - ETNP201302SV86 | ecosystem: Environmental > Aquatic > Marine > Oceanic | place: Pacific Ocean: Eastern... | reverse complement strand
TAAAGCCGACAATCCCCGCACCCGCCACCGACAACCCGGTCAAAAGTGCCGCGCCGGTAAGAAACCCGATGCGCAGAACGGCGACCGGCACGCCCAACGCGGTCGCCCGTTCATCGCCCAGCAGCACCGCGTCGAGCATGGTCGAATAGGCAAGGGCCAGAACGATCATCGGTGGCAGCGCCAAGGCCAGCGGGAGCAAATCGTTCCAGCCTGTGCCGGCCGCCGACCCCATCAGCCATTGCAGCGCGGCGCGCGTCACATGCGGGTCCGCGATATGCAGGAAGAAAGCCGAGATGGACTGGAAGAACAGCGACACCGCTATGCCCGCCAGGATCAGCACCAGCCGGTCCAGGCCCCGCGCCGGCGAGAAGGCCAGCCCCAGCGTCACCACAAAGGCCAGCACGGCGCCGGCAAAGGCCAGTATGGGCAGGCCCACTGTGGCCACAAACGCCGCCGGCAACCAGACGATAGCCGCCGTGGCCGCCGCCGATGCACCGGAAGACAGGCCCAGCAGATAGGGGTCGGCCAGCGGGTTGCGCAGCAAGGCCTGCATCAGCACCCCCGACAGCGCCAGCCCGGCCCCCACCAGTGCCACCATCAGCACCCGCGGCAACCGCCACTCCCAGATGATGAGCACCAGATGCTGCTCGGCCTCCGGCAGGCGCAGCAGCGCGGCCACGCTGGCATCCCAGCTAAGGTCGGCCGTGCCCCAGAAGACACCGGCCAGCCCCGCCGCCAGCAGCGCCAGGATCGAAACGGCGATGGCCCAGAATGTCTTGCTGCTCACCTGCAATGCCTAATTCAGTGCCGCCAGGTCGTCACCCAGCGCTTCCACGCCCTCGACAAAGCGCACACCCAGCACCGTTGCCGAGAACGGAATGACGACGAAGCGCTCTTTCTCAACCGCTTCGAGCGTCGACAACACCGGATCATCCTTCAGATGGGCGATCTTTTCGTCGGCCGTGGACCATTCAGCATCGACCAGCACGATCACCTCCGGATTGCTGGCCACCACCGCCTCCCAGGCCAAATCCGCCCACCGGCCCTCGACATCGCCCGCAATATTGACCAGCCCCACGGCGTCGAGCAGCAATCCCGGCGCCCCGCAACAGCCGGCCGAGAACGCCGTTTCGCTGCCCGAGTCATAAAGAAAAGCACGCTTTCCTTGTCCCGGGTTGGCGCCGGCCACCGCCTCAAGCCGGATGCGAATATTGGCCGCCAGCTCAGCCGCTTTCTCCTCGACTTCGAACAGCGCACCGATCCGCTCAAGATCGATGAACAGCGGCGCAGTGGTCAGTTTCACATCGGCCGGATGCAGATTGCGGCATTCGACATTGACCAGATAGGTGCCGATCCCCAGCGCGTTCCACGCCTCCTGCGCGCCCAGCGCCTTTTCCCCAAAGGCCGAATTGAACCCGGCAAACAGCAGCTCGGGGTTCTTCGCCAGCACAACCTCGCGCGCCGGATAGCGCTCGGACAACACCGGCACGCTGTCATAGGCCGCCTGCCAACGTGCCGGAATGGCATCGTCCAGATAGGCAGTTCCCACCAGATGGTCTTCCAGTCCCAGCGCCAGCATGATTTCGGTCGCCTGCTGGTTGAGCGTCACGACGCGGCTGGGCACGCCATCGAAAGACGACACCGTCTCGCAGCTTTCAAGGCTCCTCTCCTGCGCCAGCACCGGCGCGGCAAGCACGATGATGACACCGGCGACAGCCAACAGATTAATGGGCTTCATGGCCTACCTCATACATGGTCAATTCGGGCAGCGGATCATCCGCGGCCAGGGCCGTCGCAAAGCGGGCGACGTCCGCCTGGGTCTCGAGGCGATACCAGCGCCCGGAAGGATAGACGGCGATGGTCGGGCCCTGATTGCAGGGGAACAGACACCCGGTCAGCGTGATCAGGCAGTCCTCGTAAACCCCGGTGCGGCGCAATGCGCCCTCCAGCGCCTGCCGGATCGTTCCCGCCTCCCGGAAGGTGCAGCGCGGCCCCGTGCACACCAGCAAATGGTGCCGGAACGGTGGTGGCGCCTGCCAGCCGGGATTGGTGATCGAAGCTTCCTCGGGCACAACAAGCCGTGCCGCCGGTGCCCCGGCCAGCGCCGCGTCGGCCACCGCCTGCAGCACATCGGCTTCCGCAACCTGGTCACCGGCCAGAGCCAGCGCCACCGCCACATCGCGCGGCTGGCTCAGCCAGTGCGCCAGCGCCCCCGGCAACCAGGCGGCAAGACTGTCCGAAAAGGGCAGCCCCACCGGCTGCACCAATATGTTTCGCGCCCCGTCTGCCACCAGCCCGTCCAGCGCCGCCATCGGACCGGCATCGGCGCCTTCCATTCGGGCTACGGCTGCCGGCACGCCCGAGGCGGCCGCGAGCCCCTCGCACAGCTTCTGCTGGCGCGCAGCGCTCAGATAAGGCTGAGTAATAAGATAAAGGATTGCGTCAGGCTGCATCGCCGCTGCCATCCCCTGTTGGGGACGCAAAGATGCACCTTTGCTCGCGATACTGTCGCGCGATCATGTCCTGCCCCCTGCCGGAACACCTCGTCCGGCTTCATGGTCTCTTGCCTGGGCAGGTCTCCTGGCTCGCGGCTCAAAATCGCGCCCGCCGTCTTCCCGGACCATTCCGGTCCAGTGACATATTGGCAAGGCGCTCGCCGCTTACAGTTGCGAGGGCAGCCACGGTCTTGGCCCCTGATGGGTAATCCGCACCGTGTTCCCTTTTAATCCGCGCGTCATGGCGGAACCTAAGCAGCCCTGTGATCCCACAACTACGCCGCTGCCGCAAGCCTGCTTCCGCGCACAGCAGGGCCACGCGTTCCGGTCTATCAAACCGCTGCCAGGTCGACCTGCCCCGCAGGGGACCGCTCTTGACCGTGCTGTTGAACCGACCGCAGGGGCGAGGTGGATCTCATTCACCGCGCCGGTGCCGTCGGTCAGCCGCCAGCAAGACCATCGCGGCGGGCACCGCCAGCACCAGCGCACCCAAGGACATCTTGCGGCGCTCGCGCCGCGGCGCCGGCTCTATGTCGTCCTTGTCCGGCCAGGGCTCGCCGAGCGTATCGGCCACATAGGCACCCCGCTCTCCCATCGGCAGCCGCTCACCCGTGGTTGTATCTCGGCGCGTCTGGTGTTCCAGCTCGGAGTTGACGACCGCACCGATGATCACCACCGTCGCCGAAATCCACAGCCAGGTCATCAAGCCGATCACGGCCCCCAGCGTTCCATAGGTGGCACTGTTGTCCGAGAAATTGGAGACATACCAGGATAGCCCCACAGATCCCGCCCCCAGCGCCACCACCGCAAGCACCACACCGGGGCTGATCCAGCGCCAGCGCGCCTCTTCGCGGCTGGCGCCCCAGCGGTAGAGCGCCGCAATCATCAGCGACAACACCACCAGCATGGCGCCATAGCTGCCGATCCGCACGGCCCACTCCAGCCCGCCGCCGGGCAGCAGTTTGACCAGCATGGGCATGATCACCACCACTGCGATCACCAGCACCGCCGCGATGGCGCCGCATAGTGTAAACACGATCGACACCAGCGCCACTTGCAGGAAATTTCGCTTTTCCTGCTCGTGATAAGCCACGTTCATCGCTTCGAACATAGCCTTGACGCCCGCACTGGCGCTCCACAAGGCGATGCCGAGCGACACCAGCAGGGTCCAGCCCAGCGTATTGCTGTTCTCGGAGGTCAACCGCGTAAGTTGGTTGTTGACGACCTCCACCGCCCCGGGCGGCACGATGCCGCGCAGCAAGTCGACGTGATCAAGCACATTGGCACTGTCGTAGAACAGCCCGTAGATCGACACGAACGCGGTCAGTGTCGGCACGAGCGATAATAGCAGATAGAAGCTTACCCCGGCGGCCGTGAGCAGAATGCGGTCCTTGGTGATATCGCCAGAAATGCGCCAGACGACGTCTTTCAGGCCCGGCGGGGGGATCTGGGCAGGGTTGTCGGCCGCCCGGCCACGGCTGCCGGCCGCGGCGGAGTTTGCGGTGTCGGACATCAGGCTCTCCCGGCAAACTGGAGGGTGCGTGGGGCTTACCCGACGCACCCTCGACTAGACTTTAGTGATGGCTCGACGAACCGTCTGGCCGGGCGGCCTCAGAAGCCTCGCCCTTGGCCTTGTCATAAAGTTTGCTAGCCTGTTCGGAGGCACCCTCGTAGATCTCGGCCGCCTTCTCACGGCCTTGGTCATAGAGCGCCTCGGCCTGCTCGCCAGCCTTGCCCTTCACCTTGTCCGCGGTCTCGCCCATCAGGGCATCCTCCTGCTCGGTATGCGGCAGGGCCGAAGCAAAGGCAGCACCAGCCGCAAAGGCCAGCGCCCCGGCCACCAGCGGCTGGTCGCGGAATTGCTGCATGATGGTGTGGTTGAGCGAATTGACCTGTTCGCTCATCACCCGGCTCGCTTCCGCCGCCCGATCCCGGGCGACCTGGGCACCATGACCAACAGCGCTGCGCGCGTCGTCCGCCATATCCTGGGCCCGTCGCCAGCTATGCGACGCCCAGCCCCCGGCTTCGTCCAGCAGGTTGCCGGTCTCATCGCGGAAATGCTTGATCTGCTCGCCCGTCTGATCGGTAAAGCCGCGAAAGCGGCGCCCGGTCTCATCCATGAAGTGGCCCGCGCGCCGGCCGGCCTCGTCAGAGGCGGCGCGATACTTCTTGCCGGCATCGTCGATGAATTCGCTGACGTGCTGGCCGCTATCGTCGCGCTGATGCGAGACCCGCTGCAGGCTCGAGCCGGTAATGGTCGCAACCGGATAGTCTTCATAATCGTCGTGCCCGGCATAGCCGCGCCGTCCGTTGATGCTCTCGTCCCACTGCCGATCGGTCTCGGACCGGGCCGGTGCAGGCTTGGCCATCAGCCAGGCCAGGCTGACGCCCAGCAGCGCCACAGGCAACGGATTGGCGGTCACATTGCGCTGCAGGCTGGTCATGAACTGGCCACCGCCGCTCTTGGTATAGGTGAGAAATTCGTCTACCAGCTGGCCGGGCGACAGCCGTTCCTGGATGCTGTCGATCCGGTCATCCAGCTTGGCGCGCTGCATCTCGACTTCGCGTTGCAGCTCTTCCGAACTTTTTCTATCGTTGTCGTAGGCCATTAGAGCCTCTCCTTGACCATGTTCGCGTCCCGACCGAGCGAGCTCGTGGTGCGCTTGAGATTGAGATTGGATGCCCTGAGTGTGCTCAGGCCTCGGGAGATGAATACCCAGGCGATAACGCCGACCAGCACAGTCACGATGCCTGCCGCCACCGCGTTGGATGCGGTGGCAGCCATGTCCAGGGCTGTGATGAAATAGGCCGCGAGCAGCGTCACCAGGGCGCTAAGCAGTACGCCAAGCGCACCCAGGGCTAGCACTCCACCGACCAGCAGGGACACCGCCCCGCCCATCATCTCGCCGACCTTTTCCGAGGTTTCGGCCTTCGCCAGCTGTATCTCCTTGCGGAACAGGCCGGAAATGTCATTCACCAGTCCTGAAAGCAGATCACCCAGAGAGCGCTCTTGATTAATCTGTGACATTGCCACCTCCAGTGTAATTACGGTTGGACTGGCCATATGCAGACGTGCCTGTGGCGGTGCCGCCACCCGCGCTTGGGCGGCCATAGGCAGCGCCGGACGACGTCACGCCAGTGCTTTCGGTGCTTTGGGTCTGCTGCTCCTGTCGATGCGCTGAAGCGCCGGCGAACCGGCTCGCCATGAAGCCTGCAAAGGCGGCCGCACCCAGGAAAGCCAGCGGTTGCGTCCGTCCGAAGCGCTGTGCCTCACCCATCAGGTCATCAACGCTCTTGCCCTCGACCTGCTTGCCGAAGCGATCCAGGCCATGCGCCAGATCGCGAGCGTAGCGAGCAGTAGTCGACTGTTCGCTGTCCAGTTCGTCGGCAACCTTGGAAATTGCCGAAGCGATCCCGGTGATCTGCGCCGCCACATAATCCTTCTGATCGGAAGCGAAGGACTTGGCCTGTTCGGCCGCTTGCCCAACCTGTGCTTCAGCATCGTGCTTGAGGGACTTTGCGTCCTGCATAGCGCGGTCCTTGGCGGTGTTGATGTCGTCTTGCAAACGCTTTGCGGCGCCGCTGGCATCCTGCTGCGCGCGCTGCTCTACGTTGCTCGCCGGTGCGCCCGGCACGTCTTTGTTCTCGGTGTTCATACTTACCTCCTGGGCACGGCGGAGGACTCCGCCTCTTGGTGGGTCAATGATGGGAAACACGCAAAGTTCCCCGCGCCACATTTCCGAGGTGTTCGGGGCGGACCGTTTCCATCCCACCGGCACCTGCCAGGACGCCGTCACGCCCGCGAGCTTAAACAACCCAGCGATAGCGGCTACCATTGGCCTTGCGCGATCTGGTCGGGTAGAAGGCGGAAACCTCTCTTCCACACCCGCTGATCGGCTTCCCCATGATCCCCTGGCAAAAACTCGGCGAGACCACCATGCCCGGCGGCGGCCCGATGACCTTGATGCAGCGCGGCAGCGAATTTTCCGTCATGTCCGGCACCATCACGCTGATGAACAGCCGCATGAGCAATTCCGAAGAGCAGCTCGCCAATCTGTCCGCCGCCCGCCTCGGATCGCGCCCCGGAGCGCGCATCCTCATCGGTGGCCTGGGCCTCGGCTTTACCCTGCGTGCGGCCCTCAAGTGCTTTGCAGCCGATAGCGAAATAACCGTTGCCGAACTTGTCCCCGAAATCGTGGAATGGGCGCGCGGGCCTCTCGAGCCACTGCATGGCGACAGCCTCGACGATCCCCGCGTCCGCATTCACCTCGGCGATGTGTCGACGGCCATCACGGCCGCAAAACCCTTCGACGCCATCCTGCTCGATGTCGACAATGGCCCCGATGGCCTGTTCCGGCCCGCCAATGACCGGCTCTACAATGCCGCAGGCCTCGCCGCCGCCAAGGCAGCCGTGACCCCGGGCGGGCACCTGGCCATCTGGTCCTCCCACCCCGACGACCGCTTCACCAGACGGCTCAAGCAAACCGGCATGCAGGTGGATCAGATCACTGTCCGCGCCCGCAGTAACGGCAAGGGCGACCGCCACACCCTCTGGTTCGCTACCAAACAAGGCCGCTGATCACCCATTCCTGACTCCCGCTGTCAGCAGCCCCCGTTCCCTCTCCGTTCAGGTTTTGCTAGTGTGCCGCGGAACATTGCATCCGCGCGCCTCGTTCCCCATCTGAGGTGGCGACCCCCATTCATCCAAGGCGTTCTTCATGGCCCCCAAATCCACACGCCCCGGCAAAGCCGAATTCTCCATCGATGAGTTCTTTGCCGAGATCGAGAAGGCCGAGGACATCCAGGCCAGCAAGCCGCTTTACGCCGAGCGGATGAAGAACAAGCGCGCCCTCGACCGCGCCGAGGCGGCGGAAAGGGCGGCAGCCGAACCCAAAACCGCCCTCGAAAAGCGCCGCACCACCAAGTCGAGCCACGACACCGCCACCGGCATGTCGAAACGCACCAGCAAGACCAAGATCAACTCGGTCGACCGCGTCGATTTCGACGGCATGGGCGAAGCCCCGCAGGCCGGTTTCGGCCATGTTCCAAGCAAGCCCCTCACCGCCCGCGAGATTTCCCGCACCGCCGCCGCCGATCCCGAGGCCCAGGGCAAGATCCGCGAAGCGCTCGACGCCTCGGTGAAAAAGAACAAGGCCCGCAAGAACGAGGACGTGTCCGGCGCCGGCGTCGGCGTCACCGCGACCGTGAAAGCGCTTGAACAGATCATCCTGCATGGCCGCAAGGAGGTGGAAGGCTCCGCCCCCTGGGTGCCGCATCGCCCCGACCGCCCGGCCCGGTCCGGTGAGTCGCGCCCCTTCCGCCTCAACACCGATTACGAGCCGCGCGGCGACCAGCCCACCGCCATTGCCGAACTGGTGGAAGGCGTCGAGAACGGCGAAACCGACCAGGTGCTGCTCGGCGTCACCGGCTCGGGCAAGACTTTCACCGCCGCCCAGGTCATCGCCCGCACTCAGCGTCCGGCGCTGATCCTGGCGCCCAACAAGACCCTCGCCGCCCAGCTCTATTCCGAGTTCAAGGGCTTCTTCCCCGACAACGCGGTCGAATATTTCGTTTCCTACTACGACTACTACCAGCCCGAGGCCTACGTCCCGCGCACCGATACCTATATCGAGAAGGAATCGACCATCAACGAGCAGATCGACCGCATGCGCCACTCGGCCACGCGCGCGATCCTCGAGCGCAATGACGTCATCATCGTCGCCTCGGTCTCGTGCATTTACGGCATTGGCTCGGTGGAAGACTACACCGCCATGACCATCGACGTGCAGAAGGGCCAGCAGATCGACCAGCGCCAGTTGCTCGCCAAGCTGGTGGCCCTGCAATACAAGCGCGGCGATACCGGTTTTGTGCGCGGCACCTTCCGGGTGCGCGGCGATACGGTCGAAATCTTCCCGGCCCACTATGAAGCCGCCGCCTGGCGCGTTTCGCTGTTCGGCAACGAGATCGAATCCATCGTCGAATTCGATCCGCTGACCGGCAAGAAGAGCGCCGACCTCACCTTCATCCGCGTCTACGCCAATTCCCACCACGTGACGCCGCGCACCACCATGAACCAGGCGATCAAGCTGATCCGCTCCGAGCTCGCCGCGCGCCTGCAGGAGCTCAACGGCGCCGGCCGCTTCCTCGAGGCCCAGCGCCTCGAACAGCGCACCATGTTCGATCTGGAAATGATGGAAGCCACCGGCTCCTGCGCCGGCATCGAGAATTATTCGCGCTACTTCTCCGGCCGCAAGCCCGGCGAGCCGCCCCCGACCCTGTTCGAATATCTCCCCGACAACGCCCTGGTCTTTGTCGATGAAAGCCACGTCACCATCGGCCAGCTCGGCGCCATGTATCGCGGCGATTTGCGCCGCAAGGCGACCCTGGCCGAATATGGCTTCCGCCTCCCCAGCTGCATGGACAACCGCCCCCTCCGCTTCGAGGAGTGGAACGCCATGCGCCCGCAATCGGTCTATGTCTCGGCCACCCCCGGCTCCTGGGAAATGGACCAGACCGGCGGCGTCTTTGCCGAACAGGTCATTCGCCCCACCGGGCTGATCGATCCCCCGGTCGAGATCCGTCCCGCCACCCATCAGGTCGACGACGTCATCGACGAAATCCGCCAGACCATCAAGGCCGGCTACCGGACCCTGTGCACCGTCCTCACCAAGAAAATGGCCGAGGACCTCACCGAATACATGCACGAACAGGGCATTCGCGTGCGCTACATGCACTCCGATGTCGACACCATCGAGCGCATCGAAATTATTCGCGACCTTAGACTTGGGGCTTTCGATGTCCTTGTGGGGATTAACCTCCTCCGCGAAGGCCTCGACATTCCCGAATGCGGCCTCGTCGCCATTCTCGACGCCGACAAGGAAGGGTTCCTGCGCTCCGAAACCTCTCTCATCCAGACCATCGGCCGCGCCGCCCGTAACGTCGATGGCAAGGTGATCCTTTATGCCGACCGCACCACCGGCTCCATGGAACGCGCCCTGGCCGAAACCAACCGCCGCCGCGAAAAACAGATCGCCTACAACACCGAACACGGCATCACGCCCCAGAGCGTCAAGGCCCGCATCAACGACATCGTCGATAGCGTCTACGAAAAAGACCACGTCACCGTCAGCATCGGCAAAGGCAAGGACGGCAAGGAAAAGACCGTCACCGGCGATAACCTCGCCACGGTCATCAAGGACCTCGAACGCGAAATGCGCGAAGCGGCGACGAACCTGGAATTCGAGAAAGCCGCAAGGCTGCGCGATGAGGTGAAGAGGCTCAAGGAGATGGAGTTGGATGTTTTGGAGGGAGAGGTGAGCTAGCCGGAGCCCTTAGCCTTTAACTCAGGACGGCGCTCTTCATCTATTCAGGCAAACCGATGCATCAAGTTGTCCTGAATATATGCGGCTGTCGAGGGTGCTACCAACGTCTCCCATTTAGCGTCATTATCTCGAATTAATCGTCTGATCTCGGTAGCTGCTGCACGGGGTGCATCCGACTGATCTGGGTTTTCCAACACCCTGACATCATAGCCGACCTTCCGCAGTATTTCGATTTTGACGGCGTTCCATTCGGAATGGAGTGTTGTATAGCAAACTCCACCGTCCGGAAAATATTCCGTAAGGCTATCCTCTCTCTCAATTGGAAATGGAATGACCGAACAACTATTTATTCCTTCCTTCTCCAGTGTATATTCTATCAGACCCTTCCGCTCAAAAAATGAAAGGGGATTTGCGTCCAACACACTTCGATGTGGCGCCGCCTTATAATAGGTCATTTTGTTGCGCTCGACTTGTGTGACGCCCACATACAACCGTTCGCAATGTTGCAGTGCTGCGCGCACGTAGTTGAGATGGCCATTGTGGAATGGCTGGAATCGTCCATGAACGGATGCAAATTTCTCCAACTTCAGATCCCCCATTTGCCCACCCTAAACCAAGTACCATCAAAATTCTGACTGTACTCAGATTTCACTAGTGCCACCATAGGGCCATTTACTTCAGTGAGTGCGCCCACTACCGAAAAACCGCCTTCGACTCGAAGACGGCTGGGCACGTACTCCTTTCCCTTAAGAAGGCACTCAACTTCCGTCGTGGCGGTTTCAGGCTCGATCAAAGGCACTGACGAGAGGTACAGTTGCCCATGTAATCCATTTTGCGCGAGTAGTTGATCTACACAGTGTACCATGCCAAAGCCGCTAATATCTGATAGGGCGACACACATGTGCGATTTCGATCCTAAGCCATTGTCAAACGACCGAAGTGCACTCCGAACTTTCGGAATAAGGTCTACTTGCCGAATTGTTGACAGATAAGCAGACTTGAACGCGCCCAGAGGCTTAGACATATAGATGTCACCATGGTCACCGGCCCCAATTTCAGAAAATTCTAGCTGCTTAGCGCCTAACACAGACACCGTAAGACTATTCTCAACATCAACGTAACTATGAAATTTGCCTGGCTGAATGCCTTTAGCACCCAAGCACACGGCCAAGGCTGCCACAATTTGCTCCGCCTGCAAACTTTCCATCTGGGACCGCGTGAACCCTATGCTTACTGAAGCAAGCGTCGGCTGCGCCCCACCGCAAATAACATCATTGCTGGCGTGCGCGACCGCTGCTTCCACGAACACGCTGTAGTCTTCACAAAACCGAACCGTGCGATCAATAGAGGTTACTATGGTGCCGCCTGCCATAGACGTCATGGCGTAGTCCGAAAACGCGAGCCTTGCGCCGTATGCTTCCTCGAACACGCGCTGAAATGTTTCCAACATATCGACTGGGACTTTTCGACCACATCCAACGGACTCTGGATCGATTATTATCATCGTAAAAATCTCTGCAAATCGACCTTCTCCGCTTCATCCCAGACCCTTTGGAAATGATCCTTGAAAGCAGACATCAACTGCCGATTTCTCGCGCCGCTTCGCGCATGAAGAACTATCTGCGGATTGGATGTGCCATCACCACTATCCCATACCGTAAAACTCAAGACACATATTTTGTCATCTATGAACATTAGTCTAAATTGCTGATAATCAGCCTCAGAAGAGACGGGATAGAAACGAACCTCAATATTATAGCCCTCCCTTATTTTATAAGTTGCCAATCGCCCAAGGCTCTCTAGCACACGCGCTTCGTACGCTTCTTGCTCTTTTCCAGCTCTACTGGCAGTGGCCTTGAGTATGGGGTTTTCAGGGGGTGACAATAAGAACCTGACGGACGAGCTACCGCGACTAGCTCTGGTAACCGCCTCTTTGAATTGGGAGGACTTGGTTAGTTTATCGGCCCCCACACCCAAAAAATCGAAGCTTGACTCCACCAATTTCAAAGACTGCTCGTAACTAATGCCTTTTGCAGGACTATCGGCAATTAGGTATATCCCGGCGTCCGCATAGGGGCGAAGCATGTATGTTCCAGCGGCCACCAGAAATGCACACGACACTACTAATCCAATGAATGCGCTTCC
>Ga0066837_10001212_pt1 | contig 11995 bp, 8 predicted proteins | sample ETNtaG_25_FD_66730 | JGI IMG/M metagenome (GOLD analysis project Ga0066837, IMG submission 66730) | Marine microbial and viral communities from oxygen minimum zone, Eastern Pacific Ocean - ETNP201302SV86 | ecosystem: Environmental > Aquatic > Marine > Oceanic | place: Pacific Ocean: Eastern... | reverse complement strand
CGCCCGTGCCGAACGCGAAGAATGGTTCCACCGTCGCCACGCCGATGGCCTCCTCGACACTCTGTTGCCGGTATCTGACGCCGGCGACCGCCTAAAGGCGGCGCTGGTCGACTTGCTCCCCCTGGCGGTGAGCCTGTTCGACCCGGTGGCTGGCGAGGTCGAGGCGGTGGCGTCAGGCGTGACCGCAGCACCGTTCGATTCCCGAATGCCCGAGTGGGCTGACCGGGTCCGGGCCCGCTTTGACGTCGACCTACCAGCCACTGGCCTGTCGCCGTCCGACCGGCTGGCCCCAACCGGTCGGACGAACCGCTGCGATGCCTTCGGTCCACTGTTGTCGAGGATGCGCGAGGTGCTCGACCTCGACCCAGCCGCCATCTGGTAACAGAGCCTGTTGCCCATCAGTCGCGTTACGGTTCGCGACCATGGTGCTGGCCCCCGACGAGGTGATCGTCGCCGACGACTACCACACGGCCGGCGAGCCGTTCCGAATCGTCGACCTCGGCCCCATGGAAGGCACCACGGTGCTGGACCGCCGATCGTGGGCTACGGCCAATCTCGACGACCACCGTCGGTTCCTGATCCACGAACCACGGGGCCACGCCGACATGTACGGCGGCATGGTCGTGCCTCCCGACGGCCCATCCGCTGGTGGGAACAGAGCCGGCGATCTCGGCGTGGTGTTCTTCCACAAGGACGGCTTCTCTACGGCCTGTGGCCACGGCACCATCGCCATGGCCACCTGGGCCATCGACACCGGCCGCATCGAAGCGCCATCCGACGGCGAGATTCCGGTGGTGGTCGATGTCCCATCGGGACGCCTGCACACCGTCGCCCGGATGGAGGCGGGCAGGGTGGCCTCGGTTCGCTTCACCAACGTCGAATCCTTCGTGACGGCCCGCGACCTAACCGTGCAGACCGACCTCGGACCGGTGACCGCCCACGTGTCATTCGGCGGCGCCTTCTACGCCTCGGTGGCCATCGACGACCTACCCGTATCGTGTCGCCCGGCCGACGTGGACCGCCTCATCGTCCTCGGACGGGCGGTCAAAGCGGAGTTGGCCGACCACCCCTCGACCGTTCATCCGTCTGACGACCGGTTGTCCGGCCTCTACGGCACGATCCTCCACGAAACGATTGGCCTCCAAGAAGCAGCCTCCTCGGACAGCGGCCCCGTCCACCAACGAAACGTGACGATCTTCGCCGACGGCCAGGTCGACCGATCCCCCTGCGGGTCAGGAACCTGTGCCCGTCTGGCCCTGTTGCACGACAGCGGCGACCTTGAGATCGGCGCCACCTTCCTAAACGAGGGCGTGGCCGGTGGGGTGTTCGACGCCCGGATCGAGGCGGCCACCGGTGGCGGGATCATCCCGAGCGTGGAGGGCTCGGCCCACCGCCATGCCACCACCACCTTCCACCTCGACCCGCATGATCCCGTGGGTCTGGGGTTCCTCTTCCGATGACCCGCCTCCCATGACTGATACCCCATGACCGGCCTCCCCCATTTCGATGCCGAGGCCATCCGGGCAGTGGTCGACATGCCGACCTGTATCGCGGCCCTCAGCGATGGCAGTCGGGAGTTGGGCGACCTCCACCCCCGGGCGCAGGTACCGCTCGGCCCGGGCGACGACTTCCTGATGATGCCGGCAGTGTCACCAGCCGGGATTGGAGTGAAGATCGTCAACGTCGTCTCGGGCAACCGTGACCGGGGACTACCCCTCATCCACGGCTTCTACCTCTACTGCGATCGGGAGACCGGGGTGCCGGCTGCCACGCTGGACGGCTCGGCGCTGACCACCCTGCGTACTCCGGCTGCTTCGGCTCTAGCTGCAGACCTCCTGGCTCGTCAAGATGTGACGACGCTCGGTGTGTTCGGCACCGGTATCCAGGCCCGAGGCCACATCGAGGCGATGCTGGTGGTGCGACCAGGCATCGACCGCATCGTGGTGTCCGGTCGAACTAACGCTTCGGCCGTCGGCTTCGTGGCCGACCCCACCGTGCAGGCGTTGGCCGGTGATCGGGAACTGGTGGCCGGAACGCCCGAGGAGACCGCGGGGTGTGCCCTGGTGTGCGGTTGCACCTCGTCGACCGAGCCGGTAATTCCCACGACCGCCGTCCGTCCGGGCGCCCACCTGGGGTTGGTCGGTAGTTACTCGATGGCCCGCCGGGAGGTCGACGCCGAACTGCTGGCCCGGGCCACAGTCTTCGTCGATGACCGCCATGCCGCAGCCCACGAGGCCGGTGACCTGATGGTGCCCGCCGAGGCCGGCGACTGGTCATTCGATGCGGTGGCCGGTGACCTCGCCGAACTCTGCCTCGGAACCGCTGGGCGACGAGACGACGACGAGATCACCCTGTTCAAGTCGGTCGGACTAGCCGTCTGGGACCTGATCGTGGCCGGAGCAGTCGTCCAGGCTGACTGGACACACCGCCCAAACGGCAGACAATCAAACCTTTGATTGTCTAGGAGACCGATCGTTAGGACCCCTGATGCCCCTCCCCTTCGACCCCGTGGACACCGTCGGGCTTCCTGCCGAGCAGAAGCGCTCCCTGCAGGGCGAACGCCTGTCCGCGCTGGTGGACAGACTGGCCACCGGCGACAACACCTTCTGGTCAGAACGTCTGGCTGACATCGACCCGGCGTCGATCACCTCGGTGGACGATCTCCCCCGCCTGCCGTTCACCGTCAAGCAGGACCTCCGCGACCAGTACCCGTTGGGCATGGTCACCATCCCGGTGGAGGCCACCACCCGTCTCCACGCCAGTTCCGGCACCAGCGGGAAACCGACGATTGTCGTCTACACCCCCGCTGACCTCACCATCTGGGCCGAGGTGAATGCTCGGGCCCTTGCCCTAGCTGGCACCCGATCCGACGACATCCTCCACAATGGCTACGGCTACGGCCTGTTCACCGGTGGTCTCGGCCTTCACTACGGCGGGGAGCGCCTCGGCTGCACCGTCGTGCCCGTATCGGGTGGCAACACCGCCCTCCAACTCCAGCTCCTCGAGGACCTGGGCAGTCGGGTGCTGTCGGCCACGCCCTCGTTCTGCCTCGTCCTGGCCGAACGGGCCCATGCCCTGGGCATCCGGGACCGACTCGGCGTCGAGATCGGCATCTTGGGCGCCGAACCGTGGTCCGAGGGCATGCGTGAGCGCATCCACGAGGCATGGGGCGGCAGCTTCACCGCACTGGACATCTACGGCCTGTCGGAGATCATCGGCCCCGGCGTAGCGATGGAGGCCCCCGATGACCTCGGTGCCTTGAACGTCTTCGACGACCACTTCCTGCCCGAGATTGTGGATCCAGCCACCGGTCAGCCCCTGCCCGATGGCGAGTTCGGCGAATTGGTCATCACCACGCTCACCAAGGAAGCCATGCCGATGCTGCGGTACCGCACCGGCGACATAACCCGGATTCTCCCCAATACGGGCGACACGGCCGGGCCCGGCACCCGCCACTGGACCCGGATGGCCCGCCTCACCGGGCGGGCCGACGACATGCTCATCATTCGGGGCATCAACGTGTACCCGCGCGAGATTGAGGCCGTCCTGATGGACGACCCCGACGTGGGTGCCAACTACGCCATCGTCGTGGACCGCCGGGGTTCCATGGTCGAGCTCCGGGTTCGCGCCGAGGCCACGGCAGCGGCCAGCTCGGCCACCAACCTGGTCGTCGGCGGCGAACGCCTGGCCAGGCTGATAGCGGAACGCATCCGGATCCGAGCCGACGTCGAGATGGTGCCCGAGGGCTCTATGCCCCGGACCGAGGTCGGCAAGGTCAAACGGGTCTTCGAGCAAGTAGACGACACCAATCCCTTGGAATGACTCGCCCACTGGTCTGAAGGCCCGAACACCAGCAAAAAACCTTTATTTCTGATGGTCCGTCAGATTTCAGACGGGAGTAGCGTTACCTAGCGTGTCGGACCGCCCTGAGGACACTCCTGAACAGGCCGAATTTCGCTCCGCGTCGCGCTCCTTCCTAGCCCAACACGCCGAACCCCGTACCCGGATCGATCCCTGGCAGGTGTCCGGCTTCCCCGACGACGCCGAGGCGAAGGTGTACTTCGAACATGGTCGTGCCTGGCAGCGGACTCTGGCCGACCACGGATGGGCCGGTCTGACCTGGCCTGCCGAGTTCGGTGGCGGTGGCCGCCCACCATGGACCGACCGCATCCTTAGGGAAGAATCCGCGGACTACGGCTCCCACCCCGGCTTCATCGGCGCCACCATCGCCATGCTCGGACCCACCTTGCTGGCCCACGCGTCAGATGAACTCAAGGCCCGGTTCCTCCCATCTCTGCTCAGCGGCGAGGTGGCCTGGTGCCAGTTATTCAGTGAGCCGGGCGCCGGCTCGGACCTGGCCAGCCTCTCTACCCGGGCCGTACGGGACGGCGACCACTGGGTGGTCCACGGCCAGAAGGTCTGGAACTCATGTGCCCAGTTCACCGACTGGGGGTTCCTACTGGTCCGCACCGACCCCGATGCTCCCAAGCACCGTGGCATCACCTTCCTGCTGGTCGACATGACCTCGCCGGGCATCGAGGTCCGACCCCTCGTGCAGGCCAACGGGTCGTCGCACTTCAACGAGGTCTTCCTCTCCGGTGTCCGGATCCCCACCGACCAGATGGTGGGCGAGGTTCACGGAGGCTGGACCCCGACCCGCACCGTGCTGGCCAACGAGGCGGCGTTCATCGGTCGTGGCGAAGGCGCTCCGGCCTCGGACCGCCTCCGTGACCTTGCCGCCCGACACGGTGGACTCGACGATCCCACCGTTCGCCAACGCCTGGCTCGCATTATCAGCCGGGAACGCCTCCAGGGCCTGATGGGCCAACGGATCCAGTCTGCGGTCCGAGATGGACAGCAACCTCCCTTCGATCCGGCACTCACTAAGTTGCTGGCCGCCGGCACCAAGGTCCTGACTGGTGACCTCGCCGCTGACCTGGCCGGCCCATCAGCCATTGCCGGTCCGGTCACCAACGACCGGGAGGGCACGTGGATCAGAGCCGAGGTCCTGAACCGCTTCGCCATTTCCATTGGCGGAGGCACCACCGAGGTCCAGAAGAACAATCTGGCCGAACGGTCACTGGGGCTCCCACGGGAGCCGGCCAACGACCGAGAAGCCGCATGGAAGGATGTCCTCCGCAGCTAAGCGGGAACCGGGGGATGCGAACACCGTGACCGAAGAACACACCGAGGAGTCGATGTCCTCCGGGGAAACTCCCGGCGAGACAGGCGCGGACAGCAACGCCGCGTCCCTCGCGGCATCTGTACTGGCCGAAGAGGCCGCTCGCCACGCCGAGCAGGAAACCAACCAGATCATGTTCCCCGACGAGCTGCTGCCAGGGGTCAACAGCGCCGGCCTATCGCTGAAGAAGGGGCTCGCTATGGGTGGCGGCGCGGCGACCTTCGTCGTACTGGCCATCCTTAACTCGCTGGACGAACTCCAGATGGCCGCCATCTCCGTGCTGGCCCCCGACATCCGCGACACCTTCGGGGTCAGCGACGGCACCATCACGTTTATCGCCAGCTCATCGGGTGCCTTTGTGGTACTGGGCGCCATCCCCATGGGCTGGGCAGCCGACCGGTTCCGACGGATCCCGATCATTGGCTGGTCCAGCATCATCTTCGGCGCCATGGTGGCCATGTCAGGTTGGGCGGTGAACGCCTTCACCTTCTTCTGGGCCCGGTTCGGCGTCGGGATCGCCAAGGCCAACACCATCCCGGTCCACTCGTCGGTCATTGCCGACACCTACCCCATCGGCATCCGTGGCCGCATCGGCGCCATCGACAAGGGCACCGGTCGCCTCCTGGCCGTGACCAGCCCGATCCTCGTGGGCGCCATTGCAGCAGCAGCCAACGGCCCCGGCGAGATTGACGGCTGGCGCTGGGCCTACTACCTCCTCGGGATTCCGGTGGCCGTGGCCGCTATCGCCGCCTTCTTCCTGAAGGAACCCCTGCGGGGACGCTGGGAAAAGGAGGACGTCCTTGACGAATCGTTCACCGAAGACGACCCCCTTCCCGTCTCCATGGACGCCGCCTTCTCCCGTCTAATGCAGATCAAGACCATCAAGACGGTGGTCGTCGGCTTCAGCGCACTGGGCTTCGGCCTGTTCACCGCCCCGGTGCTGGAGAACCTCTGGCTAGAGGACGAGTTCGGACTCGAATCATTCGAACGGGGAGCATGGGGCACCGTGGCCGGCCTGGCCACCGTCGGCGCGCTGATCTACGTAGGCCCCAAGTTCGACCGGATGTGGCGCGAGAACCCGACCCGCACCCTCCACCTGGTGGGCGCACTTATCGGATTCTCCGCCATCTTCAAGCCCATCCAATGGGCCATGCCAACCGTTCCGCTGTTCATCGGCTTCTCGATCCCCACGCTGGTCATGCTGAGCACGGCGTTTGCCATGGTCGGTCCGCTCATGCAAGCCATCGTCCCCTACCGCCTACGGGGTACCGGCACGGCGCTCATCACCCTCTACATATTCTTCATCGGCGGCACCGGTGGCGGCCTCATCTCGTTCATGTTCGCCGATTCCTGGGGCCCTCGGGTCACCACGCTGGTGCTGACCGTGCCCAGCGCCCTCATCGGCGGCTGGATCATGTACCGGGGCGCCCGCCACATCCGCGGCGACCTCTCCCTGAACGTCCAGGAACTGCTCGACGAACAGGACGAACAGCGCCGGGCCGGTGGCGACGGCGAGGTCCCTGCACTGCAGGTCAACAACCTGGACTTCTCCTACGGGTCAGTCCAGGTTCTGTTCGACGTGGCCTTCGAGGTGAAGAAGGGCGAGACCCTGGCCCTACTGGGCACCAATGGTGCTGGCAAATCCACCATCCTCCGGGTCATCAGTGGCCTAGGCGTTCCCCAGCGGGGCGTGGTGCGGCTGCACGGCCGCACGGTCACCTACTCGTCGCCCCAACTACGGTCCCGACTCGGCATCCAGCAGTTACCGGGTGGCAAGGGCGTGTTCGGCGATATGACGGTCCGCCAGAATCTGATCATGGGCGCCTACGTCCATCGGGCCGACAAGGCTGACGTGGAACGGCGCATCGCCGACGTACTCGACTTGTTCCCCGATCTGGCCAACCGTCAGGGACAGCGCGCCGGATCGATGTCAGGTGGCCAGCAGCAGATGCTGGCCCTGGCCCGAGTGCTGCTCCATGAACCCGAGGTCCTGCTCATCGACGAACTGTCCCTCGGCCTGGCCCCCACCGTCGTCCAGGACCTCCTGATCCTCATCGAACGCCTCCAGGAACGCGGCCAGACCATCGTCGTCGTCGAGCAGTCGCTGAACGTGGCCCTGGCCATTGCCGACCGGGCCATCTTCCTCGAAAAGGGCCAAGTTCGGTTCGAAGGCGCAGCTTCCGAGTTGGTCGAGCGCGACGACCTGGCCAGAGCCGTCTTCCTTGGAACGGACGGTGGCTGAGATGGACGTGCTTGCCTCCGAACTGGTCGCCTCCCCCTTGGTTCTGGCCGTCTGGACCACCCGTCAGCTCTGGTTCGACGGCCTTGTCAATGGCATGGTCTTCGGTCTGCTGGCCCTCGGGGTGGTGCTCATCTACCGCTCCACCCGGGTCATCAATCTGGCCGTCGGCAACATGGGCCTGCCCGCCTCGGGCCTCATGGGTGTCATGGTCATCAACTACGGATTCCCGTACTGGGCGGCCCTGGCCCTGGCCCTGCTAGTCGGGATTTCGGTGGGCGCCATCGTCGAACGGGCCATCATCCGTCGCCTGTTCGACGCCCCCCGGGTCATCGTGCTGGTAGCCACCATTGGTGTAGCCCAGCTCATGCAGGCCGTCCTGGCCTCGTTCCCCGACATCGAGAAGGTCCGCGGGCAGCGTTACCCGGTGCCCCTCGGATTCAAGTGGAACGACGTCTTCGGCCTGCGGATAACCGGACCGAAACTCACAATCCTTATCCTCGTCCCCCTCCTAGCCCTTGGCCTTTCGTGGTTTTTGAACCGGACGGTGTTCGGCCAGACGGTGCAGGCCTCGGCATCGAACGCCGACCTGGCACGCATCTCGGGCATCGATCCCAAGACGGTGCAACTCTTCGTCTGGACGGTGGCCGGCCTGCTCTCGAGCGTGTCGCTGCTGCTCCTCTCGGGCAACCGTGGCTCGATCACCGGCATGGCCAACCTGGGCCCCAACACCATGTCGAGGGCCCTGGTCGCCGCGGTGATCGCGGGCATGGTCTCGTTCCCCCGCGCCATCATCGCCGGCCTGCTGATCGGCGTGGCCCAGGCCCACGTGCAGTTCCTGTTCCTCGAACAGGGCGGGCTGATCGACTTCATTCTCTTCATCGTGGTGGCCATCGCCGTGGCCTTCCAAAGCCGGGGTGCCGCCGAGTCCGAAGGATCGTTCTCCTTCTCGGCTCGACGTCGACCCATCCCGGAACGACTCCGAGAGATCTGGTGGGTCCGGCGGATGTCGACCATCGCCCTAGGCCTTCTGCTGGCCATCGCCGTCGTGCTGCCCCTCCTGGTGACCCGCCCATCGCGACATCTCCTGTACGCCAGCATCATCGCTTTCGCCGTGTGTGCCATGTCGATGACCATCGTGACCGGCTGGGCCGGACAGCTCTCACTCGGTCAGATGACGTTCGCCGGCGTCGGCGCTCTCATGGCTGCCGGATTCAACCGGGGCCTCGAAGTCGGCATCGGCATCGGCGACTGGCACTTCTTCACGATCAGCTTTCCCCGGGTTCCGTACCTGGTATCGATGATGCTGGCGTCTCTCGTCGCCGCCGCCGTAGCGGCCCTCATCGGACTCGGCGCGCTCCGCGTCAAGGGTCTACTGCTTGCCGTGACCACCTTTGCCTTCGCCCTGGCCGCCCAGCAGTACGTGTTCCGACGTCCTGCCTTCAACGGTGGTTTCACCCAGAGCATCCCGTTCCGTCGGGGCAGTGTCGGACCGATCAACCTGGACAGCCAGCGTTCGTACTACTACCTGTGCCTCGCCGTCCTGATCCTCGTGCTGGTCGTCGTCCGGGCCCTGCGAGCCAGCGGGATCGGGCGATCAATCATCGGCGTACGAGAGAACGAATACACCGCAGCGGCCTACACGGTCGGTCCGTCACGCACGAAGCTCATGGCGTTCGCACTTGCCGGAGGGATCGCCGGGCTAGGCGGTGCCCTGCTCGGCGGCCTCGTACAGAACATTCCCTACACCGAGCGCCTGTTCCAGATCGGCGACTCGTTGCGCCTGGTCTCCATGGTGGTAATCGGTGGCTTGGGCACCCTGATGGGTCCGGTCATTGGAGCCATGTGGGTGGTCGGCCTGCCCGCCTTCTGGCCTGACAACGACCTCGTTCCGCTGTTCACCTCCAGCATCGGCCTGCTGATCCTGTTGCTCTACTTCCCAGGCGGCCTGATCCAGATCGCCTACGCGGCACGCGATGCCGCGCTCCGACTTGCCGAGGCGCGTCTCGGTGAGGCTTCCACGGAGCGGGCGACGGTACCCCCCGCGGTGATATCCAGCCGAACCACCACACGTCCGGTGCTGACCGGCCCGGCTCTCGCGGTCACCGACGTATCGGTGACCTTCGGTGGCCTCCGGGCGGTGGACAAGGCCTCCATGTTCGCCCAACCAGGCGAGGTCGTGGGCCTTATCGGTACCAACGGCGCCGGCAAGTCGACGCTCATGAACGCCATCGGTGGATTCGCCCCGTCCGAGGGCACCATTGAGATCCTCTGCCGGGATGCCTCACAAATGAACTCGGCCAACCGGGCGCGTCTGGGTCTGGGACGAACCTTTCAGGCAGCCCGCCTGTTCCCCGACCTCACCGTTCGCGAGACCGTGCAGGTCGCCCTCGAGGCACGAGGACGTACCGGTCTGTTGTCGACCGCCCTCCACCTTCCCTCGGCCACCCGGGCCGAACGGTCCAAACGGTCCGACGCCGACGACCTGATCGGCTTTCTGGGCCTTGGCCGCTACTCCGATGCTTTCGTGGCCGACCTCTCGACGGGAACCCGACGCATCGTGGAACTGGCCGGTCTACTGGCGCTCGATGCACAGGTTCTCTGTCTGGACGAACCAACCGCCGGCATTGCCCAGCGGGAGACCGAGGCATTCGGACCACTGCTAAAGCAGATCCAGCAGGAACTGAACGCCACCTTGATCGTGATCGAACACGACATGCCCATGATTATGGCCCTCTCGGACCGGGTCTACTGCCTGGAGGCCGGACAGGTCATCGCACAGGGCACTCCCGATGAGGTGCGAAACGATCCACAGGTGTTGGCCAGTTACCTGGGTACCGACCAGCGGGCCATCGACCGCTCCGACTCCTAATCTCCAGGGTCCCACCCGCCGGGGAGCCCGCCCAACAGAGATCCTGACGGCAGGCCGTTACTCCTCGCCGTCGCTCCCTGAGCGGTTCTCTAGCAGGTCGTCACGGATCTGGGTGGTTTCGACGGCTGCAGCCGGTCCCTCCGACACCTGGTTGACCCAGACGGTCCGCTGAGGGAACGGAATCTCGATTCCGTTGGTGTCGAATGCCTTCTTCAGGCGAGCCCGAATGAGACGACCGGTGGCCCACTGTTCGCCCGGCTCGGTTTTGACGGCGAGGCGGATGGAGATGGCGTCGGCTCCGAAATTCTGCACGCCCCAGATCTCTGGCTCCTCGATGATGGTCGCCGACTCGAGTTCCTCTCGCCAAACGCTGTCGGCCACCTCCTTGATGACGCTGGCCGCTAGGTCGATGTCGGTGTCGTAGGCCACGTCGACGTCGAGCACCGTGCGGGCCCAGAGTTGCGACGAATTGCCTACTCGGCGGATCTCGCCGTTGGGCACCACCCAGAGCGCCCCGTGGACGTCTCGCAGCACCGTGGTTCGCAAGGTGACCCGCTCGACGGTTCCTGATGCGGCACCCACGTCGACGTAGTCGCCGACTCCGTACTGGTCCTCGATGATGATGAAGATCCCGGCGATGAAGTCGGCGACCAGTGACTGGGCGCCAAAGCCCACGGCCAGGCCGACGATGCCCGCGCCGGCGATCAACGGACCTAGGTCAAGACCCAACTCACCGAGAGCCACCATGAACGCCAGGGCGTACACCGAGAAGCCGGCGAGGCTTCGGAGCACCGCACCGAGGGTCATGGCCCGCTGGCGGGACCGCTCGGCCTGTTCATGGATCTTGGTCAGCTTTCCGCGTGCCCGACGACCGAGACGGGACAGTGTGGCCGACGCCGAGTCCTCGGCCACGGTCTCCTCCTGGGTGCGGGTCTCGACTAGGCGATTGACCATACGGTCGATGGCCCGCTTGACCAGTCGGTTGACTATCAACGCGCCGATCAAGATCACCACGACCTTCAAGGGTCGCTCGATCAGCCAGTCGACGAGCGAAGCAAGCGCCTCGTTGCCGGTGGTATCCCAGATCCATTCGCAGGTGTATCCCGGCTCAAGTCCACAGGCTTCCACCAGCCCCTGATCCAATCCCATGGTCGTCTCCGTTTCAGCCATCGCCATCGCCTCCGGCCCGGACGGTAGTGGACCGGGCCGACGACCGGCCGGAGCCGTTGGCAACCGTCACGGTGGTTCAGCCAGCGAGCGTGGCCACGGCCCATAGGGCGGCGGCCGTACCCAGGACGATGTAGAGCAGGCTGCGCCACAACGGCGCCCGCTCCAAGTCGCCCTCTTCACGTCCGGCTGGTGGCCGGATTAGAGCCATGGCGTTACCGACGGCCATTGCCGCGCCGAGGGCCAACAGCAGCCAGCTCAACAGGTTTTCGCCCAGGAACACGCGGTTACCCGGCTCGGGACATGTTGGCAAAGCGCGTGTACCTGGGAAGCCATGCCAGCCGGACCGTGCCGGTCGGGCCGTTGCGGTGCTTGGCAACGATGACCTCGGACAGTCCCACATCGGCCGTGTCCGGGTTGTACATCTCATCGCGGTACAGGAAGATCACCACGTCGGCGTCCTGTTCGATCGAACCCGACTCACGCAGGTCAGCCAGCATCGGGCGCTTGTCCTGGCGGGCTTCGAGACCACGGG
>Ga0066837_10001210_pt1 | contig 12015 bp, 12 predicted proteins | sample ETNtaG_25_FD_66730 | JGI IMG/M metagenome (GOLD analysis project Ga0066837, IMG submission 66730) | Marine microbial and viral communities from oxygen minimum zone, Eastern Pacific Ocean - ETNP201302SV86 | ecosystem: Environmental > Aquatic > Marine > Oceanic | place: Pacific Ocean: Eastern... | reverse complement strand
CTTGCCGTCGATCTCGATCCGTCCGCGCCGGACTTTCTTGTGGATGGCAGGATCGACGGTGCGTTCGGCGCTTGGCGTGCCCGGAATGGGTGCCTGATAGGCGGGCAGGAATGGCCTTCCGGCCCGAACTGGCTTGGGTGGCGCCTTTACCAGGGGCTCGGGATCGGCTTGGGGCACGGGCAGCGTGCCCGCGCCCATCTTCAGCAGACCCTTGCGGCGCAGCGGCTCGACCGTCGCGGCAACGCTGGTCCACAGGTGGAAGTCATGCGGCAGGCGTTTCGAGCCACGCTTGGACATCGTACGGCCCGCCGCAACAAATCAATCAAGCTGACTGGTGGCGATGACCTTCCAGTTCGGGTCGCGCGATTTGGGGTTGCGTGAAAAGGTCCACTCGTCCGCAATGGTCTGGACCTGGTCAGCATTGCCCTCGACCAGATTGCCGTCCTTGTCACGCGTCGCAGAGACCACTTCGGCATGGAAGTCCACCGTGACATTGACGTCCTTCTTGTCGAATTCGGCGTCAACAATGGCAATGCGGGGCAGGCCGACAAAGGTAAAGTCCACCGTCTTGCCTTCGCCTTCACGCTCGGTAATGGCGCGCTGGAAGCTATCATAGATGGGCTTGTCGAGCAGATTCTTGAGCGTCTGCCGGTCGCCTTCGGCAAAGGCGGTGACGATCATTTCGTAGGCCTGCTTGGCGCCCTCAAGGAAGCTCTTGGGCGAGAAGGTCGGATCGGCCTCGGCAACGGATTTGAGACCGGTAGCCAATTCGGCATTGCCGGCTGCCGCCTGCTCTATTTCAGCCTCGAGCTTGCGCGCGCGCCGCTCATCGTCCAGGTCTGGCTGGGCCGCGCGCGGCCGGATTGGCACCACCGTATCTTCATTGGCCGTCTGCTTTTCGGTCGGGGTCGAGCGGCTGCGGTCAATGGGTGGTCGCTCATTGCCGGTGCGGGTGCCCAGCACCGAACGCAGCCGGAACAGCACGAAGACTGCGACGGCAATGGCAATGAGTGTCGGCAGGTCGAGGAATTCAGCCATGAAGCAGGCACCCTGAAAATGAGGCGTCGACAAAAAAGTGAGCGCGAGCGCTCGTTCCGCGCCGCATCTGGCCTATATATAGGCAAAGCTTTAGCCCGAAACCAGTTCACGATGGGGCGAGTTGCGTTTTTGCCGCGCCCGAGGTGAACAAAATTCCTGCAAGGAGCCAAATGTGGCCCGCCTGATTGCCCTTTCCTTCCTGGCCCTGCCGCTTCTGGAAATCGCCGTCTTCATTCTGGTCGGCCGCGCGATAGGGCTGTTTCCAACCCTGGCGCTGGTGATTCTGGCCGCGCTGGGCGGCGGGCTGCTGCTGCGCCAGCAGGGCCTGAGCACACTTTCGCGGCTGCGCAACAATGTCAACGCGGGCACCATCCCTGGCCGCGCCATGTTCGACGCCATGCTGATCGGCGTGGCCGCAATCCTGTTGGTGCTGCCCGGCTTTCTCAGCGATGTGCTGGCGCTGGCCCTTTTGGTGCCCCCGGTGCGGAACTGGCTGTTTTCAGCACTGGCAAGCCGGGTCCGGGTGGTCGAGACCACCACCAGCTATCGCCGTTACAATGAACCAGAGACGACATATGACGTCGATGCCAAGGTGATCGAACATCGGGATGAGGACGATCCCAAGCCCCGCCAATAGGTCTGCTTGGCTTGTTCCAATGGGCCAAAAGTGGTAGCCACACGGCCACAATTGCTTTGAATACAGACATCAAGAAGGACCAGACAATGGCCGATGACACCCAGGGCGCGGCAGCGCCGCAGCCCGGCACCGCACCCAGCATGAATCTTGTGGGTCAGTATATCCGCGATCTCTCCTTCGAAAATCCCGGCGCACCCGGAACGCTGCTGGGCGGCGGCACCAATCCGGCTTTCAACGTGTCGATCTCGGTCGGCGTGAAGAAGCAGAGCGATGAAATCTATGCCATTGAGCTCACGCTTAATGCCAAGGCCAATCGTGAAGAGACCGTGCTGTTCAATGTCGAACTGGTCTATGGCGGCATCTTCCGCATCAAGAACGTGCCGGAAAATCAGCTTTCCCCGCTCCTGATGATCGAATGCCCGCGGCTGATCTTCCCGTTTGCGCGCCAGGTGCTGGCCAGCGTGACGCAGCAGGGCGGCTTCCCGCCGCTGATGATGGAGCCAGTGGACTTCTCCGCAATCTATCGCCAGAATCTGGCCAAGCTGGCTCAGCAGCAGGGCGGCGCTCAGGCTGCCGATGCCGCCGCCGAGACGCCCAAGCCGAACTGATCGGTCATATCGGCTTCAATGAGCTAGGCCCTGGCTTCTGCCGGGGCCTTAATTTTGGGGCGGGTTCATCCTACTCGGCGGCAACGCGCTGCTGATACCTGGTCCAGATGGCGTTTTCACCCATCTTCTCAATGAAGGCGTCGTGAGCCTCTGCTTCACTGGCGCTGAGCCGGCTGGGCAGCGGGACGGGACGCTGGGCCACTGCAATACGGGCCTGGCCCATGCCACTGGACGCAGTTTCGACCTCGGCCACCAAGGCCAGGCTCACCTGCTTGCCACCGATCAACTCAAGATAGACTTCCGCCAGAATTTCGCTGTCGAGCAGCGCGCCATGCAAGGTGCGGCGGGAATTGTCGATGCCGTAATGCTTGCACAGCGCATCGAGGCTGACGCGGGCACCCGGATGCTTTTGCCGGGCAACCATGACGGTGTCGATCACCTCATTGGTCAGGCGCGGCAACCCGGCCCATTCCATTTCGGCGTTCAAAAAGCCCATGTCGAAGGGCGCGTTGTGGATCACGAGCGTCGCATCGGCAATGAAGGCCCGGAAATCTTCGGCCACCGCCTTGAAAAGCGGCTTGTCGGACAAAAACTCCTCGCTCAGCCCGTGCACGCGAAAGGCCTCTTCAGGCATGGAGCGTTCGGGGTTGATATAGACGTGAAAAGTCTTGCCGGTGGGGATGTGGTTGATCAACTCGACGCAGCCGATTTCCACCAGCCGGTCCCCGCCCTGCGGTGAAAGGCCCGTGGTTTCGGTGTCGAGCACGATTTCCCTGATCATTGATCCTGCCGTTCTGCCTTCAACTTGCCGACCAGCGCGGCGACTTCGGCCTCCATCTCGGCGATGGGGAGGCCGGTGTCGAAGAGCCAGTCGGCGCGTTCCTTCTTTTCGGCCTGTGGCATCTGACGGGCAAGCAGCGTCTCCATCTTTTCCACGGTCATGCCCGGTCGGGCCAAGATACGTTCCCTTTGCACGGCCTCATCGACATAGGTCACCGCAATGCGATCAAAGCCATAATCATGGCCAATTTCGAACAGCAATGGAACCTCGACGGCAGCCAGGACATGACCCTGCGCTTCTGCGTCATCGAGAAAGTCAGCAATGGCGCTGCGCACCATGGGATGGACAATGGCTTCGAGGCGCTGGAAACCAGAAGGATCGGAAGACAGGCGCCGGGCCAGCTCCCCACGGTCGATGACGCCATTGTCCGCAACGCCTGGGAAAAGCGCTCCGACCGGCGCGACAGCCGCACCCGAATAAAGCCGCGCCACCGCCTCATCGGCGGAAAACACCGGTACACCGCATTTGGCGAATGCCGAGAGCAGGGTGGATTTTCCCGTGGCGATCGAACCTGTAATGCCGATCCTGAGCATGGCCTAGTGATCCAAAGTGGCTTCGATACGTGCCCGCAGGTCCGGCGTCACCACCGGCTGGATGCCGAAACAGGCCGCAAATCCGGGCACAGCCTGATGCAGCAGCATGCCCAGCCCATCCACGGTGGGCAGGCCGCGCGCCCTTGCGTCGGCCAGGAGTGGGGTTTCGAGCGGACTATAGACTATATCGGTTACCAATGTGCCTGGGCGCAGCAAGCTGATATCGAACTGATCGAAACGGGTGCCGTGCATGCCGATCGATGTGGTGTTGACCACCAGCCCGGCATGCGGTGCCGAGGCATTGATGTTCTCGAGCGTGCCGACGGTAAACCCTTCGGGACCCAACTCGCTGGCCAAGCGGTCAGCAGTCTCGCGCGTGCGATTGAGCAGGACGATGGGTATATTCCGGCTTTGCAGCGCCACGAGGACGGCGCGTGCGGCGCCACCAGCACCCAATACCAATGCGCAATCAAGACGATCAGACCATCCGGGTGCTTTGGCGTCGAGATTGCCCAGAAAGCCCAGGTAATCTGTGTTTGTGCCGTGAACCTTGTCGTCCCTGGCGACCAGTGTGTTGACCGCACCAATCTTGCGCGCCAGCTCGTCCACACTGTCGCAAAGGGCAAAGACGGCTTGCTTATGTGGAATGGTAACATTGCCGCCGGCAAATTCTCCGCCACGCAAGCGCTCGAAAAAGCTCTCCAGCGCGTCCGGCGGAACATCAATCGCTTCATAGGTGCCATCGATGCCGTGTTCGGCCAGCCAGGTCCCATGAATGAGCGGCGAGCGGGAATGGGCAATCGGATGCCCGATGACAAATGCCTTGGTGGTCAATCTTGTGTCCTTGGCTCAAGCCCGGGCGTTCAAAAGCTCTGGTGCGATATCGCGCAAAGCGGCCAGAAGGGGAAGCAGCGGAAGCCCCAGAATGGTGAAATAGTCGCCGGCCACGGTTTCGAACAGGCGAATGGACGGGCCTTCCAGCCGGTAACCGCCGACCGAGCCAAGGCTTGCTTCCCCCTCCAGATCAAGCACGTGATCGCGTTCCTCGGCGGAAAAGTCACGCATAGTCAACTCGGCCGTCTGAAGATCGGACCAGAGCAGATGCCCGTCCCGCACCAGGGTCACCGCAGCGTGCAGCCGATGAGTCTTGCCCCGCAGGTGATCGAGCTGGGCGACGGCCTCCGCGCGCGACGCGGGCTTGTGCAAGAGTTCCAGGCCCAAAGCGAGCGTCTGGTCGGCGCCAATAATCAGGTCACCTTGCCGGCTGCTGGAAACGACTTCGGCCTTGTGCCGCGCCAACAGCAGGGCAACATCCCGGGCATCACCGCCAGCCTCAAGAGCCTGATTTTCTACCTGGCGCTCATCGAGTTCTGCCGGCTTGGCCTCAAAACGCAATCCAGCCTTGTCCAGCAAGGCTTTGCGCGTCGCACTGGCAGAAGCGAGGATCAGCATGGGAAGCAGTTTTTCCACACTGTCATCCCCAGCTCAAGACCGATCTGTGGGTTGGTCGCGCAACTTCGGATCCATGCCAAACTTGTCCCCCTTGGGTAAGAAATTGTTAACAGTTCGTCTTGAGCGCCGGTGAAAACCGGGCGTGGAAAGCTCTGGGGATATCGAAACGAACCGCGACAAAGATATGCGCAGCTTCATCCACACCCGGAATCGAATCATTGACTCGGCAGAGGCCGGATTAACCTCTCGTTAATGAATTGGGCGCGTTAAGATTTCAGTAAGAGTTTGGACCGGATTCACACCCCGTTAACCATGGCCTGCGCGCAAGTGTCACTTCGCACTCCGATTGTGGGTGGAACGGAATTGCAGCTAAACACCGCCATAATGATAAAGAAGCGAAGCAAGAAAGACTCTTTATAGGGTTTTGGAAGGGATGAACCCATGGCTCCGGTGACGCACAAACCATTGCTCGCCACAGTATTGGGACAGCGTCAGGAACGCCCCCCGATCTGGATCATGCGGCAGGCCGGACGCTATCTGCCCGAATATCGGCAGACCCGGGCGCAGACGGGCGGTTTTCTGGAATTGTGCTACACACCGGAACTGGCAGTGGAGGTCACGCTGCAGCCGCTCCGGCGCTTTGACCTGGATGCCGCCATCCTGTTTTCCGACATTCTGGTCATCCCCGATGCTTTGGGACAGAGCGTACGCTTTGCAACGGGCGAAGGGCCCTTGCTCGATCCGCTCGATGAAAAGGGCATTGATGGCCTCGATCGGGATCGGGCGATGGCTCATCTGGCGCCGGTCTTTGAGACACTGCGGCGGCTTCGTGCCGCCTTGCCACCTGAAAAGACCCTGATCGGCTTCTGCGGTGCTCCCTGGACCGTGGCGACCTATATGCTGGGGGGGCGAGGTTCCCCGGATCAATGGGTGGCACGCCGGTTCGCGCTGGAGCATCCTCAGGCTTTTGACAGGCTGATCGATATCCTGGTGGATACCTCGATCGATTATCTCGCGGCGCAGTTCGAGGCGGGTGCCGATGTGGTGCAGCTTTTTGAAAGCTGGGCACTCAATCTCGACGATGCCAGTTTTGCCCGTCAGGTGATGGAACCCAACCGGCGGATTGTTGAAGGATTGCGGCAACGGGTGCCCGATGCACCGGTGATCGGATTCCCGCGTGGCGCGGCGGGCAATCTCCGACGCTATGCTGAGGCCACCGGGGTCAATGCGCTGGGGATCGACTTCGCCACGCCGATCGACTTCGTCAACGCGCATTTGCCGCCTGATCTGGCTGTGCAGGGCAATCTTGATCCGCTGCGGCTGGTCGTCGGTGGTGAAGCCATGGAGCGGCAAGCCCGTGCCATTATCGAGGGCTTCGCGAACCGGCCGCATATCTTCAATCTGGGACACGGCATCGTCCCCGAAACGCCGATCGCCCATGTCGAGCGGCTCGTCGAACTGGTCAAAGGCGGCTAGCCAGCGCTGCTGAACTGTTGAGGTTTTCCCATGTATGATTGGGTAAAGGCGCTGCATGTCATCTCGGTCATCGCCTGGATGGCGGGGATGATGTATCTGCCGCGGCTCTTTGTTTATCACGCGCAGTCAGCCGTCGGTTCGGAGAAGGCCGAGACCTTCAAGGTCATGGAGCGGCGCCTTTATCGTGGCATCAACACGCCTGCGATGATCGCGACCTGGGTGTTTGGATTGTGGCTGGCCTTTGGCTTCGGCATTGTCGACTTTTCGCAAGGCTGGATGTGGCTCAAGGCGGCAATGGTGATTGCGCTCAGTGGCGTGCATGGCTGGTATGGATCGATGCTGCGCGCCTTTACGGAGGACCGGAACACGCGGCCGCATACCTTCTACCGGGCAATCAACGAGGTTCCTTTTGTCATGGCGATCGTCATTGTGATTGCGGTGATCGTGAAGCCGTTTTGAGAACGGCTAATCCTGATGTCTCGCCATTCGAGCATAGCTCTCATGGCCTTCGGCTCTAAAATCGGGCCACAGGACCGATTTTGCTGCGCAGCAGCCGAGCCAAAGTTTCACGTGAATCCGGTTTTCAAAATTTGCTTAGAACTTGAAACAGGCCACGGATCACGCTACAGAAGGACAAGGCATCCCCTAATTGCGCGACCACTCCGGCTGCTGCGTGGTGCCGAATACTCCCCTCATTCGACTGTCCAGTCTTATCGATATCCCTCTAGGGTCGTTTCGCTACATGCAGAATATCAAGCTCAGTGAGCTCAAGGCCAAGTCTCCGGCTGAACTCTTGGCATTTGCCGAGGAACTCGAGGTCGAGAATGCATCGACCATGCGCAAGCAGGAGTTGATGTTCGCCATTCTCAAGGAATTGGCTGCCCAGGACATCAACATCGTTGGTGAAGGTGTGGTTGAGGTGCTCCCGGATGGGTTCGGCTTCCTGCGCTCACCTGATGCAAACTACCTTCCCGGGCCCGATGACATCTATGTCAGCCCCAGTCAGATCCGGCGTTTTGGTCTCAGGACTGGCGACACGGTTGAGGGGGAAATCCGCTCTCCCAAGGAAGGCGAACGCTATTTCGCGCTTCTCAAGGTTTCGACCATCAATTTTGAAGATCCCGAGGCGGTTCGCCACAAGGTCAATTTTGACAATCTGACGCCGCTCTACCCAGAAGAACGTCTGCGCATGGAGCTGCCGGATCCAACAGTCAAGGATCGTTCTGCACGCTTGCTCGATCTGGTAGCGCCTCTGGGCAAGGGACAGCGCGCGCTGATTGTCGCGCCTCCGCGAACCGGTAAGACGGTATTGTTGCAGAATATTGCACAGTCAATCGCCACCAATCACCCCGAATGCTATCTCATTGTCCTGTTGATCGATGAGCGCCCCGAGGAAGTGACCGATATGCAGCGCTCTGTGCGCGGAGAGGTCATCTCCTCGACATTCGATGAACCCGCTTCGCGCCACGTGCAGGTCGCAGAGATGGTCATCGAAAAGGCCAAGCGCCTGGTGGAACACAAGCGCGACGTCGTTATCCTGCTCGATTCCATCACCCGGCTCGGCCGCGCCTACAACACTGTCGTCCCAAGCTCGGGCAAGGTGCTCACCGGTGGCGTGGATGCCAATGCCCTGCAGCGTCCCAAGCGCTTTTTTGGCGCGGCGCGCAATATCGAAGACGGTGGATCCCTCACCATTATTTCGACCGCGCTGATCGATACCGGCAGCCGCATGGACGAAGTGATCTTCGAAGAGTTCAAGGGCACGGGCAACTCGGAAATCGTGCTTGACCGCAAGGTTGCCGACAAGCGCGTCTTCCCGGCCATCGACATCAACAAGTCGGGCACCCGTAAGGAAGAGCTGCTGGTGGAGTCCGATATCCTGCGGAAGATGTATGTGCTGCGTCGCATCCTCAATCCGATGGGCACTATCGACGCCATGGAATTCCTGACCGACAAGGTCCGTCAGACCAAGACGAATTCCGACTTCTTCGATTCCATGAATACCTAGGACCAAAAGGCTCGGGAACATGCGAGCGGGCGACACCATCATGGCGCTCTCCTCCGGCTCCCTTCCGGCCGGGGTTGCAGTCATACGCCTTTCAGGACCTCAAGTCGGGACGGCGCTGACGGCGATTGCGGGCGGTATTCCACAGCCCCGTCGTCTGACGCTGCGTCCGATTGGCGCAGGACAGCGCCTCGACGAGGGTCTTGTCGCCTTCTTCCCGGCGCCCAATAGTTTTACCGGTGAGGACTGCGCCGAGCTTCAGGTCCATGGTTCACCGGCGGGCGTCCGGGCCATTTTGGCCTTGCTGAACTCACTTGGCCTTCGCTTGGCCGAAGCTGGTGAATTTACACGGCGGGCCTTTGAGAATGGCAAGCTGGACCTCGTCGCTGTCGAGGGCCTCGGTGACCTCCTGGAAGCCGAAACAGAAAAGCAGCGGCAGCAGGCGCTGGCCCGCTATGACGGCCGGCTGACGGAAAAGATTGATCTCTGGCGCGACACGCTGCTCGATCTGCGGGCGGAGATTGAAGCCCGGCTCGATTTTTCCGATGAAGGAGACGTCTCGGACGATCTGCCCGCACACTGGTTCTCTCAGCTCGACGATCTGCAGATCAGTATTGGGCAGGCTCTGTCCTCCTTTGAAAGTGGCCGCATTGTTCGCGAAGGCATTCGCGTGGCCTTGGCAGGGCCCCCTAATGCCGGCAAATCCAGCCTGCTCAATGCCTTGTCCCGGTCCGATCTGGCTATCGTGTCGGACGAGGCGGGCACCACCCGAGATGTGCGCGAAGTGGGGCTGGATATTGATGGTCAGCTGTTCGTGCTGCTCGATCTGGCTGGATTGCGCGACACGGACAGCAAGGCGGAGGCCGAGGGGGTGCGTCGCGCGAAACAGGCGATTAACACGGCCGACATTGTGCTCTGGTTGCAGGCACCAGATGTGGACCCCCTGCCCAGGCCCGAGACTAAAGGACATTTTCTGACCGTCGGAACGAAAACGGATCTGGCTACCAGCCAGGGGGTTGATATTGGCGTCTCGACACAGACGGAGACCGGATTGCAGGCACTGCGGGAGAAGCTGGCCGTGCTGGGTCAAGACTTGGCGGGGGGCGAGCCGGCTCTGGTCAGCCACGAGAGGGACCGGCAGGCGCTGCAAGAAGCACTGGCAGCTCTTGAGGCCTGTAGGTCAACGGTAGGCGATTGGGAACTCGCGGCTGAGAGCCTACGTGGTGCGTCTGCTGCATTGGAGCGCCTGATCGGCCGGATAGATGCCGAACGCGTCCTAGACCGACTTTTTGCCAGTTTCTGTATCGGGAAGTAGTCCCCCGCGACGGCCGGCTAATCAAGCGGAGCACCACTCGCTGTGATTCACGTGAAACATTGGCAAGCGCTTCTTGCGGCCGGAGTAATTGATTCACGTGAAACATTGGCCTATGTCAGGCGCCTTCGGAGAAATGCCATGACTGACTATGCCGTCATCGTCGTCGGCGGGGGACATGCGGGGTCGGAAGCCGCAGCGGCCTCGGCCCGTATAGGTGTTCCTACCGCGCTGATCACCCATCGCTTTGCGACCATCGGCGAGATGAGCTGCAATCCTGCCATTGGGGGATTGGGCAAGGGCCATCTCGTCCGGGAGATTGATGCTCTGGACGGCCTGATGGGCCGTGTGGCCGACAAGGCCGGCATTCAGTTCCGTGTGCTGAACCGGCGCAAGGGGCCCGCGGTGCGCGGCCCGCGCGCCCAGGTCGACCGCAAGCTCTATCGTGAGGCGATGCAGGCGGCGATCAGCGCGCAACCCAATCTCGATGTCATTGAGGGCGAGGTCGATGACCTCGAGGTAGCGGACGGCGTCATTTCGGGTGTCCGACTGCTTGACGGTCGCCGCTTTTCAACCCGCGCCGTGGTGTTGACCACAGGCACTTTCCTGCGTGGCCTCATTCATCGCGGGGAGGAAACCGTTCCTGCCGGGCGGGTTGGTGAAAAGCCGGTGCTTGGTCTCTCCACGCGTCTCGAAGGCCTCGGCCTGCAGCTGGGCCGGCTCAAGACCGGTACGCCGGCACGGCTCCATGCCAAGAGCATCGACTATTCGGCGCTTGAAGAGCAGCCGGGCGACAATCCTCCCGAGCCTTTTTCAGCGTTGACCGACGCGATCACCACGCCGCAGATCTCGTGCCACATCACCCGCACAACCAGTGAAACGCATCGGATCATCCAGGAAAACCTGCATCGCTCGGCGATGTATTCGGGCCGGATTCAATCGCGGGGGCCGCGCTACTGTCCTTCGATCGAGGACAAGGTTGTCCGCTTTGCCGATCGCGATAGCCACCAGATCTTCCTCGAGCCGGAGGGGCTGGACGACGACACAGTGTATCCCAATGGACTGTCAACGTCGCTGCCGGCAGATGTGCAGGAGGCTTTTCTGCGGTCCATGCCAGGCCTGGAAAATGTGCACATCATCCGGCCGGGCTACGCCATCGAATATGACTATGTCGATCCACGCGAGTTGCGGCCGACATTGGAGGTCAAGAAACAGCCGGGGCTCTATCTGGCAGGCCAAATCAACGGGACAACCGGCTACGAGGAGGCGGGGGCGCAGGGGCTGTTGGCCGGCGGCAACGCGGCACTCGCCGCCACGGATGCCGAGCCCATGATCTTATCGCGCACCGAAAGCTATCTTGGCGTCATGGTGGATGATTTGGTGACCCGCGGCGTCAGTGAGCCCTATCGCATGTTCACCTCGCGGGCAGAGTTCCGCCTCCACCTGCGCGCCGACAATGCCGATCAGCGGCTGACCGAACTTGGCATTGCTAGAGGCCTGGTGGGTGAAATTCGCGCGGCCGCCTATCGGCGTAAATCCGGCGCCCTACAGTCGGGCCGCGCGCTGCTCGAAGGTCTGTCGGTTTCGCCCAATATGGCCCGCAAGGCGGGGCTTGCGGTCAATGAAGACGGCAAGCGCCGTACCGCATTCGAGCTGATGTCCTATCCGGACATTGAAACCAATGATCTCAAGCGCCTCTGGCCGGAGCTGGAGCAGTTGGATGAAGCGGTGCTGAATCAGGTGGCCATAGACGCGCAATATGCGGTTTATCTTGATCGGCAAAAGGCCGATGTTGAGGCCGTACGCCGCGACGAACAGCGTCGTATTCCTGATGACATGGACTATTCGGCAATTGCTGGTCTGTCGATGGAACTGCGGCAAAAACTGGATACAGCACGCCCACAAACCATTGCCCAAGCGCAAGCCATGGACGGTATGACGCCCGCGGCCATCACCTTGCTGCTCGCTGTTTTGCGGCGCGGCCAGCTATCAAAGGCCAGCTAGTGCCAAACATGGAAGCCATAGCGCCTTATGCGCCGGCATTGTCGCGCTCGGCCACGGCCGTTGGTAGGGATTTGGAATCCTATGCCAAGCTGCTCGCCAAATGGCAGGC